>Ga0335069_10009668_pt1 | contig 13711 bp, 9 predicted proteins | sample Lox_Sample_11_FD_206714 | JGI IMG/M metagenome (GOLD analysis project Ga0335069, IMG submission 206714) | Soil microbial communities from Loxahatchee National Wildlife Refuge, Florida, United States - Lox_Sample_1.1 | ecosystem: Environmental > Terrestrial > Soil > Wetlands | place: USA: Florida... | reverse complement strand
CCAGCAGTGTCTCCACGAGAACACCCGTCGCTGGAATGCCCCACTGCAGCATCCGTCCCTCGCGGGCCAGGTCGTCGACGGCGGCGTGCATGACCGGTATGGCGCTATTACGATCTCCATGCCTGGCCCTCTCACGTGCCAAGTACACGTTGACGATGGGTAACTCGGCCAGCAAGTATCCCCGGCGCACGAGGGCGTCGCTCATCTCGGCCAGCAGCTTGTGTCCGCGGTCACGATCCGCAGCCGCTGGGCGGTGCACCAGCGCAACGCCCAGCGCCAACTTGGCGTTGCGCAACGCGGGGTCGTCGCCGGATCGTTCGGCAATCTGGAGGGCGTCCTCGATCTCGCACACCGCGGACTCGTCGGGCCTCAACGCGCCAGAGATTATTCCTGGGAGGTAGACGTAGGTGACGACCGAGATGTAGGACATCGGGTCGGCGCTGCGGGCCATGGCCAGGCCATGCCACAGGTCGTCGCGCCAGCCCGCACGACCCAGCACATAGCGATGGGTCCCACGCGCCGCCAGCGCAATTGCCAATGGAGATCCGATGATGAAGTTGCCCTTGGCCGGGTCGCCGTCGGCCAGGTCGATGACCTTCTGCGTCAAGCGAAGCCCCTCAGACCACTCGGCGCTCTGAGTCTTGGCATAGATCAGGGGGAAGCACAGTCCCACCGTCAAGGTCGGATCGCCGATCGACTCGGCGAGGGTCCATGATTCCGATGCCAGCTGCGACGCCTCGCGCACCCTGCCCTGAAACGCCTGGTAAATTACCAGCCCTGCCATGGCGATGGCCATTGACGGCTTGTCATCGGCGGCGGCGCACAGCTGCTGCAGTTCCTCAAAGCGGTCCCTTGCCGTACGGTCATTGACTCGATAGGCGGTCACGCACAGCATGGTGCGCGGCGCGATGCGCAGGGCCGCTCGACTGGGGTCATCGGCGAATAATGCGTCGGCGATCTCTGACGCTCGCTCCCAACTCAGCCGTGCCGCGCCGAGGTCGCGGGTTCTCGCCCACGCTGCGGCGCGCATGTGCCAGCCGTAGGCGGCGTCCAAGTCAACGGCGGCCTCTAGATGTTCGGCGATCAGTGCGGCGTTCTCCTCGACCGCTGCCGGGTCATGTGACTCGATCGCGGCCGCAACGCGCCGGTGCAGCTCGGTACGATCCGATTTGAGCTGGGATTCGTAGGCCACCGTGAGAATGAGCGGGTGGTGGAACACATACGCGGGATCGTCGGTGAACATGATCGGCTCGACCAACTCACCGCTTACCAGGTCGTCCAAGACGGGATCAATACCCAGCCTTTTCAACAGGTCCCGGCTGAACTTCGAGCCGATGACCGCTGCTGCGCACAAGGTGCGTTTGGCCGCCGGGTCTAGGCGGTCGATGCGGGCGGCGATGGTCGCTTGCACGGTGGCGGGGATGCTGACCTCGGCCAGATCGGCTGTCGGGGAGTATGCGCTGCGGTGCCCGCGCAGTACGCCACGCTCGGCCAGTTCGCGGACTATCTCCTCGGCGAAAAAGGGATTCCCGGCGGCCCGCTCAGCGATGGTCTGACCCAGCGGACCAACCGAGGCGTCGGGGCCGAGCAGTTCGGTGACCAGTGCGGCGGTTTCTGAATCATTTAGCGGCGCAAGGGCGAGGGTTTGAGCACCATGCACCCGAGCCAACGCCCCGTCGTACTCCGGTCGGTAGCTGACCAGCACCAGCGAGGGGGTCTGCGGGATCACCGTGACGAAGTCGGCCAGCATCGACTCGCTGACATCATCGATCCAATGGGCGTCCTCGATGACGTAGACCCTCGGGGTTTCGCGGGCCAAGGAGGCGGCGTTGACCAGTGCGGTCAACCGCCGCCGCCGGGCGTCCGGGTCGACCTTGGGCAACTCTACTTCGGGATCGGCCGCGCCCAAGAGGTCGTCAAAGAGCACCAAGTCCTCTGGTTCTGCGCGAGGAAACTGCGCCCGTATCCGGGCTCGGGCGGCCTGCGGGTCAAGACCCTTGATGCCGGTGATCGCACGCAGCAGCCGCGCCACGGTATGAAAGGGGACCTGGCTGGTGTGCGACTCGCAGAAGGCGCTGAACACCTCGACCCCCTTGGCCGCTGCCATTGCCGCCACCTCGCGCACCAGGCGGCTCTTGCCGATGCCAGGTGAGCCCACCACGCCCACCACCGCACCATGCCCATGGATGGCACGGTCCAACAAGCCCTCAACCGCAGACATTTCCCATTGCCGACCGACCAGAATCGACTCAGCACGCCCGGTAGTGCGACGCTCGTCGTTCATGCCCAACAGCCGCCGGGCGGGCACGGGCGCGGCGGCACCCTTGATCTCAACCAGCTCAGATTCGCCGAGACTTGCCGCGCCCTCAACCAGTCGCGCTGTCGAGGCGCTGAGCATCACCCCACCCGGCGGGGCCACCGATTCCATCCGCTGGGCCATGCCGACTTGCTCGCCCATGGCGGTGTAACCGAATGGCCGCGAACCGATCTCCCCGGCGATCACCTCACCGGAGTTCAGTCCCACCCGCAACTGCAGATCCACACCATCGCGGTCTTTGACCTCACCAGCCAGTCTGACGGTCGCCTCGTGAATGCCCAGCGCCGCACGACAAGCACGGATCGCGTGGTCCTCCAACGCCACCGGCGCGCCGAACACCGCCATGATCCCGTCGCCGGTGAACTGGGCGACCGTGCTGCCATACCGGCGCGCCACCGTCGCACAGCAGTCGGCCAGCTCAATCATGATCTCGCGCAGCCGCTCCGACCCTACGGCAGCCGCGATGTCCATCGAATGCACCACGTCGGCGAACAGGACCGTGACCTGCTTGTATTCCGCGCGGGTGTCGCCGTTGTCGACTGATGCGCCACAGCCATGACAAAACCGGGCGTGTTCCAGGGACGCAGTGCCACACGTGCTGCACTCAGTCGCTGCGGTCACCCGACCTCCGCCCTTGCGGGCCCCCGAGGCCCCAGTTCACCAGCATAGGGCGCTAGACGGCTAAGCGGCGGTTCAATCAAGCCTCGATCAGTGGGAAAGTGCTTAGCTGAGTCGCTCGATGATGGTGGCGTTGGCCATCCCGCCGCCCTCGCATATCGTCTGCAGCCCATAGCGGCCACCCCGCTGCTCCAGTGCATTGACCAGCGTCGTCATGATGCGGGCGCCACTGGCTCCCAACGGATGTCCGATCGCGATGGCGCCGCCGTTGACGTTGGTCTTGGCCAAATCGGCGCCGGTGTCGTGCGCCCAGGCGAGGACGACGGGCGCGAACGCCTCGTTCACCTCGAACAGGTCGATGTCGGCCAGCGTCAGCCCGGCGCGACGCAGCACCTTCTCGGTCGCGGGGATGACCCCGGTCAGCATGTAGAGCGGGTCGGAGCCCACCACCGTCGTCGTGTGAATCCGCGCCAGCGGGCGCAGGCCCAGCCTCTTGGCGGTCTCGCTCGTGGTGATCAGGACCGCGGCGCTGCCGTCGGACAGCGGCGAGGAGTTGCCGGCGGTGATCGACCAATTGATCTGCGGGAAGCGCTCTTTGGCCGCCTCGCTGTAAAACGAGGGCTGCAACCCCGCCAGCGTCTCCACCGTCGTGCCCGGTCGGATGATCTCGTCGGCGGCCAGCCCGGCGATCGGGATCAGCTCGTTGTCGAACAGGCCGTCCTTGGTGGCGCGGGCGGCCTTGTCGTGGCTGCCGGCCGAGAACTCGTCGAGCTGGGTGCGCGAAAAGCCCCACCTGGCGGCGATCAGTTCGGCGCTGATGCCCTGCGGCACCAGGCCTTCGGGGTAGCGCCGCGTCATGTCCTCGCCGAACGGGTTGGAGCCCGGCAGCACCGAGGTGCCCATCGGGACCCGGCTCATCGACTCCACGCCACCGGCGATGACCAGGTCGTAGGCGCCGGCGAGGACCCCCTGGGCGGCGAAGCTGATCGCCTGCTGGCTGCTGCCACACTGCCGGTCGACGGTGGTCCCGGGAACGGACTCGGGGAATCCCGCTCCCAACAACGCGTTGCGCGCGATGTTGACGGCTTGGTCGCCGACCTGGGTGACGGCTCCGGCGATGACGTCGTCGATCTGCGCCGGGTCGACGCCGGCCCGGGCCACCAGTTCGCGCAGGCTGTGCGCCAGCAGGTCGGCGGGCAGCACGCCGTGCAGCGCGGCGCTGGCCTTGCCCTTGCCGATCGGGGTGCGGACGGCACCGACGATGACGGCGTCGCGACCTTGAACCATGGCTCCTCCTTGAGTCCAATGCTAGGTATCACTAGCTGTACCCAGGTAAACATCTAGGTACACTAAAATCAACCCAGACCGGGAGGTGATCTGCGTGACATTTCTTCAGGGCGCGCTCGCGGACCGCGAGAAGTGGTCGGCGGTCGGTGAATGCGCGATCGAGAAGACGATGGCGGTGGTCGGCACCAAGTCCGCGATGCTGATCATGCGCGAGGCCTATTACGGCACCACCCGGTTCGATGACTTCGCCCGCCGGGTCGGCATCACCAAGGCGGCCACGTCGGCGCGGTTGGCCGAACTCGTCGACCTCGGCCTGTTGGAGCGGCGGCCCTACCGCGAGCCCGGGCAGCGCGGCCGCGAGGAGTACGTGCTCACCGAGGCCGGTGTCGATTTCATGCCGGTGGTCTGGTCGATGTTCGAGTGGGGCCGGCGCCATTTGCCGGGCCGCAACCGCCTGCGGCTCGCCCACCTGGGCTGCGGCGCCGAGGCGGGCGTCGAAATCCGCTGTGCCGAGGGGCATCTGGTGCCGCCCGGCGAGCTGGGCATGCGCCTGGCCAAGTCTGGCTGAGCACGCGCTCAACCGCGACGACTCGCCTCTTGCGCCAGTTGCACCCGGGACGTGAGGCCGAGTTTGGTGTCGACGTGCGTGAGATGTGCTTGCACCGTGCGGGGCACTACGCGGATGCGGCGTCGGATGGTCCGAGCGGTGCGGCATCAGCGACCGAGGACCTCTATCCGGCAACTCGGCCCGTGCGCGCGCGCAAGTCGCGCGTCCAGCGTCAGCAGCGTCGCATCGAACGCCTCCGCCAATGCGACGTAAAATGCGTCCCATCCCCGTACTGAGTCGCGCAGTTGCCAGGACCGATCCAGCAACGAGCGGTGCCCAATTCGCTCCCCGGGCCAGTCCCGCAGATCAGCTATCGCCTGCCCGGCGGCCGTGTGGTCCAACCGCCCGCGCAGGTGCTGAGCGCGGATCACGCCCATTACTTCAACGTCGATCACGTGCGGCGCCAACTGGTCGATGTCTGCGGCTAAGCGAGCCGCGACCTCACTCGACCTGGGTGTGTCCGCGACCACTTCGAACAGGCACGATGCATCAACGATCAGCATCTGGCCACTCGCCGCGCCACTCGTCCAACGTCGCCAGCACCTCGGCCGTGGATATCGCCGAGGGCCTGCGGCCGGTGCGGGCCAGCCACTGCGCGACCGACGGCCGCGCCGCCAGCCGAGCAGCCTCGCGGCGCAACAGCTCGGGAACCGTTATCCCTTCTTCCGCTCCACGGCGCACCAGGGCTGCGTACACCTCGTCGTCGATGTCGCGGATCTGGACCGTCTTAGGCATCTCTGCATCCTATCATGCAGATCCGCATGGCAAGGTGTGTAGGTGCACCGCGCTTCGCCGCTTAGCTCTCGCGCAGCAAACGTCAGCAGCCGCATGCCCGCGGCGACGCGGCTCGTCGGGTCGGCGCGAGGGTGCGCAAATGTACGCCCTACCCGGCGTGTCTCGGTGGAGACACGCACGCTCGGCGGACCCGTCACTGCTCGCGCAGCACCGCGAGCAGCCGGCGCGCCGCGGCGACGCGGCGGGCGGCGGGCCCGGACAGCGCGTCCAGCGCGCATTCGGGGTCGGCCGGCGGACCCATGTGCCCGCATCCGCGGGGGCAGTCGCGAATCGCCTCGGCCAGATCCGAGAAGGCCTGCAGCACGTCGTCGGGCTTGATGTGGGCCAGCCCGAAGGAGCGGATTCCCGGGGTGTCGATCACCCAGCCGGATCCTTCCAGGGGGCCCCCTAAAGGAAAAGCCACCGACTGGGTCGAGGTGTGCCGCCCCCTGCCGATCTCCGTCACCTCCCCGACGGCCCGATCCGCCTCCGGCACAAGGCGATTCACCAACGTCGACTTGCCGACCCCGGAATGGCCCAGCAGCACGGTGATCTTGCCGGCGAGCAAGTCGGCCACCGCCAGCAGGGGGTCGTCGACGCCGGCGGCGACCACCGTCAGGTCCAGGTCCACGAACTGCTCGGCGAACGGTTCCTGCGGCGCGAGATCGGTCTTGGTCAGGCACAGGATCGGGGTCAGGCCGCCGGCATAGGCGGCGATCAGCGCCCGGTCGACCAGCCCGGTGCGCGGCGGCGGGTCGGCGAGCGCCACCACGATCAGCAGTTGGTCGGCGTTGGCGACCACCACCCGCTCGGTGGGATCGGTGTCATCGGCGGTGCGCCGCAACACCGTTCGCCGCTCGCCGCGGCGCACGATGCGGGCCAGGGTGTCCGTCCGCCCGGACAGGTCGCCCACCAGGTCGACGTCGTCGCCGACGACGATGGGGGTGCGGCCCAGCTCACGCGCCCGCATGGCGGTCACCCGGCGATCGGGGCGGCCGCCCAGCACGCACCCCCAGCGTCCGCGGTCGACGCTGACCACCATCGCCGCCTCGGCGTCGGCGTGCTCGGGGCGCGTCTTGGTGCGCGGTCGCGAACCCCTGCCCGAACGGACCTTGACGTCGGACTCGTCGTAGTCGCCGGGCCTCACATGCCGGGCTCCAACATGCGCGCCCACAGCCGCGGAAACTCCGGCAGCGTCTTGCTGGTGGCGCCGATGTCGTCCACCTCGACCCCGGCCACTCGCAACCCGACGATCGCGCCGGCCATCGCCATCCGGTGGTCGGCGTACGCGCGCCAAGTGCCCGGTCGCAGCGGCGTGGCGGTGATCACCAGGCCGTCGGGCGTTTCGGTGCAGTCGCCGCCCAGGCGGTTGATCTCGGTGCTCAGCGCGGCGAGCCGATCGGTCTCGTGGCCCCGCAGGTGCGCGATGCCGGAGAGGTGTGACACCGAGCCGGGGGTGGCCAGCGCGGCCAGCGCGGCCACCGACGGTGTCAGCTCGCCGACGGCGCGCAGGTCGACATCAAAGCCCGAGTAGCCGTGGTGGTCGGCCGATCCGCTCACCTCGAGGGACGAATCAGTCTGCCGCACAACGGCATTCATCGCGCCCAGCACGCTCAGGATGTTGTCGGCGGGCTGGACGCTGGTCACCGGCCAGCCGGTGATGCGCACCGTTCCGCCGGTGACCACGGCCGCCGCCAGGAACGGGACGGCGTTGGTCAGGTCCGGTTCGACGTCCCAGTGCCGGGCCGCGACCGCGCCGGCGCGCACCCGCCAGCGATTCGGGACGGAGTCGTCCACGTCGGCGCCGGCCTGCCGCAGCATCACCGTCGTCATCGCGATGTGCGGCGCAGACGGCACCTCCGGCCCGGTGTGTTGGACCGTCAGGCCCTCGGTGAACGATGGCGCGCACAGCAGCAGGCCCGACACGAACTGCGATGACGCCGAGGCGTCGATGGCCACGGCGCCGCCGGCGACCGATCCGCTGCCGTGGACCCGGAACGGGAGACCGGTCCCGTCGATCTTGACGCCCAGGCTGCGCAGCGCATCCAGCAGCGGGGCGATGGGCCGGGCCCGGGCCTGCTCGTCGCCGTCGAACTCCACCACGGAATCGGCCAGGGCCGCCAGCGGTGGAACGAACCGCAGGACCGTGCCGGCCAGGCCGCAATCCACTGTGGCGTCGGGGCCGGGTGAGATCCGCCCGCTGACCGTCAGGTCGGATCCGGCCCCCTCGACGCGCAGGCCCAGGGTGCGCAGGGCCCCGATCATCAGGTCGGTGTCCCGGCTGCGCAGCGCCCCACTAATGGTGGAGGCGCCATGGCCCTGCGCGGCGGCCAGCCCGGCCAGCACCAGTGCGCGGTTGGTCTGCGACTTCGAGCCCGGGACGGTCACGGTCGCGTGCACCGGTGCGGTCGCGTGCGGGGCCGTCCAGGCCTTCGGTGAATCGCTGCTGCTCACGTGCTTCATCCTGCCGTGTCGGCGGGCGTCTTGGGTATTGGGCACCATGGAGGCATGTGCGGACGTTTTGCGGTCACGACGGATCCCGCCAAGCTGGCCGAGAAAATCAAGGCGATCGACGAGGCGACCGGCACCGCGCCCAACGCCGGCGCGCCGAACTTCAACGTGGCGCCGACCGCGACCATCGCGACCGTGGTCACCCGGCATACCGAGCCCGACGACGACCCCACCCGCCGCGTCCGGCTCATGCGCTGGGGCCTGATCCCGCCCTGGGCCAAGGCCGGCGCGGACGGGGCGCCGGAGGGCAAGGGGCCGCTGCTGATCAACGCCCGCGCCGACAAGGTCACCAGCTCGCCCGCCTTCCGCTCGAGCGCCAAGTCCAAGCGTTGCCTGATACCGATGGACGGCTACTACGAATGGCGCGTGAATCCCGACCGCGACGGCAAGAAGTCCCGCAAGACGCCGTTCTTCATGTACCGCGAGGATGGCGAGCCGCTGTTCATGGCGGGGCTCTGGTCGGTGTGGAGAGGCCCCAAAGACCGGAAAGATGCGGCGCCGCTGCTGAGTTGCACGATCATCACCACCGACGCCCCGGGGGAGTTCGCCGAGATCCACGACCGGATGCCGCTAGTGGTGCCGGAACGCGACTGGGACCGCTGGCTGAACCCGGACGCCCCAGTCGACGAGGAGCTGCTGGCCCGGACGCCCGACGTGCACGGCATGCGGATGCGCGAGGTGTCGACCCTGGTCAACAACGTGCGCAACAACGGGCCGGAGCTGATCGAACCGGTCGAACGGGAGCCCGAACAGGCGAAGCTTCTCTAGGCCGCACCGCCGCCAGTCAGCGGTGATGCGTAGCCTCTTGACACCTCGCTGAGCCGGAGGGCACTCCGGCAATGACAGCAATCCACCGTCATCGCCAACGCCGATCAGAGCGGCAGGCTGAAACTCGACGAACTGGCGACGCGGCGCTACCGGCTCAAGGAGATCGACGATGGCGTCGCCGACATGCGGGACGGCCGAAACATCCGCGGCATCATCGAATTCGATTAGCGCCGGGGAGGCCGGCGTCCACGAGCAACCGCGACAGCCCGAGCTTCTCGCAGCGGGCCACCACATCCGGCAGCACGGCGTCCGCGTCAGCTCGTTTGCTCGCGGCCACAAACGTTTCCGCACGCAGCAGTTGTGCGATCAGCGCCGCCAATGGCCTTCGCTCACCGTCGATTCCGGCGACCAGGTCGGCGGCGCGACGGCACGCCTGCTCCCGGTCGGCGGCCGAGTCGCTCATGGCCAACAACCGGATTCCCGAGTTCTCATCCAGTTCGGCTGTGATGGTGGCGATTCCATCGTGGTGAGGAATAGTGCGGGCGGCTCGCAACCGGGCTGCGACCGTCGGCTCGATGTCGATGCCCAGCCGGACCCGCTCGTTGGTGATTGCGGCCGCCAGCCGCGGTAGCCGCAGCCGCTCCGCCACCGCCGCACCGTCGGTGAGGCGCTCGACCGCAGCGTCGCGATCCCCCTGCGCCGCCCTGATTCTGGCACCGGCCACGTACCGCGCCGCCAGGTAGTCTACCCCACCGCCCTCGGAACCGAGTTGAATGCTTTCGTCCAAAAGACGCGTGGCTTCGGCCAAATCTCCTGTCTCGTAGAGCGTTTCGCCGAGCAGCGCACCGGAAAGGCGTGCGGCGTGTGAGTGCGGCCCCACCCCTGCGCCCGACGCGTATGCTTCTCTGAATTGCTGCAGAGCGGCTGGGATGTTGAGTTGGTATCGGTAGGCGATGCCGGCGAAGCAGCGCGAATAGACGCCGGCGAACGGGCCAAGCAACTCTTGGTAGGGGGTCGCCGACTCGAGCAGGGCGTGTGCCGCGTGGAAGTCAAAGCGGTAGATCGCCGCGAACGCCGCGACGTTATGGGCCACCCCCGCCACCCGCGGATGGAAAGTGTCCGGCTTGGATAAAGCAACGGCGACCAGGTCATCGACGGCGTCCACGCGGTCGGCGAATATCTCGGCGACTCCACGGACCACGTCGGCCTCCGCGCGCAGATCTGCCCGCATGGCGGCCGAGAGGTCAGCGCGGGCGATCGCCGCCTCGAATCGATTCAGCGCGGCGTACGTCGGCGCCGGGTGCTGCAACAAAATATTCGCCCAGGCCACGGTGAGTTGGAGCCGCGGCCGCGCAACGACCATTTGTGCGGGCAGCTTCTTGACGATTCCTAGCAAGGTCGTCATCTTCGACTGCTCGAGCAGTTTCGTCTCGTCCTGCTCGACGATGTCAACCGCGCGGGCGGCGTCACCCGAAGCCAGCGCATGGTCGACGGCTTCGCTGAGGTAGCCGTGATCAGCGAACCAGATGGACGCGGCGCGGTGCAGTGGTTCGACCCGGTCCGGACGGTCCCGTTCGAGCCGGCGGCGCAAAAACTCCCCGAAGATATGGTGGTAAAGAAACCAGCCGGGGTCGTCGTCGCTGCGTTGCAGGAACAACCCACGCTGCTCGATCTCCTCCAGCATGGCCTGTCCGCGCGGCACTTCGGCCAGCGCGGAGGCCAGCCCGCCGCAGGTCCGTTCCGTGATCGATGTTGCCAGGAGGAACTCGGCCATCTCCGGTTCCAGAGTGTCCAGCACATTTTCGGCGAGGAATTCGCCGATCATTTCGTTGGCGCCGGATAGTCGGCTCGCCAGCCGGGTGGCGTCTGCGCCGCCACGCAGGGAAAGCGCTGCGAGCTGCAGTGCGGCGGCCCAGCCCTCGGTCGACCTGTTCAACGCCTCGATTTCGTCTTCGGATAGCTGCAAACCGCCGACATCGTTCAGCAACGAACGCGCCTCGTCGGCGTCGAAACGTAATGATTCACAGTCTATTTCCACTACTTCGTCACGGATCCGCAACTTACTCAACGGAAGTCCGGCGCGCGACCAACTCGTGACGACGACTTGCAGGTGATGGCATCCGTGCTCGAGCAGAAATCCGAGGGCGGCGGTGGTCTCGGAATCCGACACCCGGTGCCAGTCGTCGATGATCACCGCCATCTTGTGGTCTCTTGCGTGAATCTCGTCGACGAGAGCGGTGAGGACGTAGCGGGCGGCGTCGTCGCCGTGCTCGTCGAGCGCCTGCCCCAGAGACGCCGCGAGCGCGGGCCGTACCCGCCGGATCAACTCGAGGAGATGCGCCAAAAACCACACCACGTTGTTGTCGTCGTCGTCGATGGTGAGCCAGCCAACCGCGACGCCGTCGCGCGAAAGTTCCTGTAGCCACTGGAATGCGAGCGTGCTCTTGCCGAAGCCGGACGGCGCCTGGATGAAGATGAAGCGTCGCCGCCCGCCCGCCCGCAGAATGTCGATCAGCCGGTGGCGGGCGACCAGCGATCGGGTCGGGACCGACGGTCGGTACTTCGTCGCGGGAGTCGGTGGTGTCGGCGTTGCCTGGGTATCTCGCCGAACCCGTGACGCCGGCGCCGGCGACGTCCGGCGCTCCACGCCCAACTCGACGGGACGCGCCATGTCGTCGACGGCCACACCGCGAGCGCGCTGAATCTCGCGCAACTCCTCGCCGAACACCGCTGCGCTCGCCGGACGCGCGGCGGGATCCCGGGACATGGCCCGTTCGATGACTGCCGCCACGTCAGCGGGAAGTCCATGCTCGCGCAGATCCGGTGTCGGTTGCGATGTGATCCGCAGGAACTGAGCGACCACCTTCTCGCCCTTGCGGCGCTCGAATGCGGCATGGCCGGTCAGCGCGCAGAACAGCGTCGCGCCGAGCGAGTAAACGTCCGATGCCGGTGTGGGCGGTTTGCCCTCGAGCACTTCCGGCGCGGTAAACGCCGGCGAACCGGTGATTACTCCGGTCGCCGTCTGAAAGCCCCCGGCGATCCTGGCGATACCGAAGTCGGTGAGCTCCGGTTCGCCGTACTCGTTCAGCAGGATGTTGCCCGGTTTGACGTCGCGATGCAGGACGCCCGCTGCGTGGGCGGCTTCGAGCGCACCCGCGACCTTCACGCCGACGCGCAGCGTCTCGCGCCAATCCAGCGGGCCGTGCCGATGGATCAGCGCCTCTAGTGAGTTCTTCGCGTGGTATGGCATCACGATGAACGGCCGGGCCGTCGCCGTGGTGCCGACCTGCAATATGGTCACGATGTTGGGGTGCCCGGACAGTCGGCCCATCGCATGCTGTTCACGCAAGAAGCGGTCGAGATTTTCCGGATCGAGATGGGCCGTCAACACCTTGACGGCGACCGCGCGGTCGAGCAGCGGCTGCTTACAGCGATACACGACACCGAAGCCGCCCCGCCCGATTTCGGCTGCATCTTCGAAGCCCGCGTCGCGCAGTTCCGCGGGAATGTCAGGGACCCGATCCCGATGCGACGCATGCTGATCGACGTCGGTCATCAAGTTCACTATCTCACCGGGAGACCGTTGACCTCTACTAGCGACCAGAAATGTCGCAGACGAGGGTGCCGTGTTGTCCGCCGCCGACAATTGTCTGGCCAACTTTGTCGGTGAACGACGGACGCGGTCGCGGCGGCTTGACTTAGCATTTCTGTGTGACTGGCACGTACACCTACACGTTCGAGGACATCCAGAACCGCCCGGTCGCGGTGATCGGCGCGGGCACGCTGGGCCGCCGCATAGCGCTGATGTTCGCCAGCCGCGGGGGAACCGTCCGGATCTTCGCGCCCCGCGCCGAACAGCGTGCCTCCGCGGTCGAATACGTGACCGAGACGCTGCCGAAGGTGGTGGCCGAGCGGGGCTTTGGTGACGTGGGTGGCGCGATCGGCGCGGGGTCGCTCGAAGAGGCGTTGGACGACGCCTGGCTCGTCGTTGAATCCGTCCCGGAGAAGCTGGAAATCAAGAGGGCGACGTGGGACCAGATCGACCAAGCGGCGCCGCCCGACACGATCTTCGGCACCAATTCGTCGTCGTACCCGTCGCGCCTGATGGCGGGGAGCGTGCGGGACAAGACGCGCTTCTGCAACACACACTTCTACATGCCGCCGCAGGCCAACGCCGTCGACCTGATGTCCGACGGTCAGACCGACCGCGGGCTGCTCGACACGCTGCTGACGGTGCTGCCCGAATTCGGCGTCTATCCCTTCGAGGCGCGCCAGGAGTGCACCGGCTTCATCTTCAATCGGATCTGGGCGGCCGTCAAGCGCGAGTCGCTGGCCGTGGTCGCCGAGGGCATCGCCCGGCCGGAGGACGTCGACGGGATGTTCAAGGTCAACTGGGGAGTGCCCGCCGGGCCGTTTCAGATGATGGACCTGGTCGGACTCGACGTCGTGCTGGACATCGAAAACCACTACGCCGAAGAGTTCCCCCACCTACCGGTACACGTGCGCGAGTTGCTGCAGAGCTATGTCGATGCGGGCAAGCTCGGGGTCAAGACCGGCGAGGGCTTTTACACCTATCCGCCCGGCACACCGGCGTAACCGCACTGCGAAATCTACGTGCCTATCGAAGGCTCCTGTGGTGCTTCATGTGGCGCACCTGTAGTCATTGACTACAGGTGCGCAAGACCCGGCACAATGTTGGCGAAGCGTCACGCCAGCAGTGCGCGCGCCATCACGACGCGCTGAATCTGGTTGGTGCCCTCGTAGATCTGGGTGATCTTGGCATCGCGCATCATGCGTTCGACCGGGAAGTCGCGGGTGTAGCCGGCGCC
>Ga0335069_10009667_pt1 | contig 13711 bp, 13 predicted proteins | sample Lox_Sample_11_FD_206714 | JGI IMG/M metagenome (GOLD analysis project Ga0335069, IMG submission 206714) | Soil microbial communities from Loxahatchee National Wildlife Refuge, Florida, United States - Lox_Sample_1.1 | ecosystem: Environmental > Terrestrial > Soil > Wetlands | place: USA... | reverse complement strand
CGCTCCCTGGAGACCGCCTGGCTCACGATTCCCTGGTCCACGAGACGCTTCACGGGCAGAGGCTGTGCGGTAAACAGCATCTCCTTGCACAGCGGCATCCCACCTGTATTCAGAAAATTCTGTACCCCCGATATGTTGTAAGGCACGCCAAGCTTTGCAGTTGTAATCGCAAATGTGCTGTCCTCGCACGCGACAATAAGGTCGCAGCTCATAACGAGCTCACATGCCCCACCCCATACGCTTCCCTCAACCATGGCAATCACGGGAGCGGGAAACAGCTCGATCATCCTGACCACGCGCCGCAACGGGTCGTTGAAAGTGAGAGGATCGCGGCCGTTCGTCGGCAGCTCGCGAACATCGTGACCGGATGAAAACACCTTTGCCCCTTTGGGAGCCCTCAGGATGACGACGCGAACCTCGCGCTCCTTCATCTCATCGAGAGCAGCACATAGATCATCGATCAGCTCTTTGCTCAGGCAGTTGTGTTTTTTAGGGTTGTTAAGTGTGATCGTTCCGATCTGCCCGGAAATCTCGACTCCCACAAGCGCCAATTGGCTGATCATGACTCGCTTCCTTCTTGTCTCCCGCTTCAATGCCGAAACAGAAAAAGCTATCTGTTCCAGCATCCATGCGTGACAAAACCCCGATTCCAGCCGACAAGCATCTCACATTCCGATGCTGAAGGCTTGTGATGCGCAGCAGGCTCAGCGCCCTTGCGGTCAAGGACATTGTTATCAATGGAAGGAGCCCTTGCCGAGAAAATCGGGTAAGGGAAATTGCGCTCAAAGGATGACCGTCGACCACTTGCCGTCGGCGCGGTTGATATCGAAGACCCGTCCGTGAACCGACAGCCGGTACGTCCCATCGGGAGGTGACTTCTCAGCTGAAGCAATGCGAATGCTGGTCCAGACCCCTATCCCGGGTGTCGATCTTTGAGTAAGCCGAGTCACAAGCGCAACGGTGCATCTGCACTCGAACGCATCCCCCCGCAGCACCCCCGCAAGGATGTTGGTCTTCTCTCGGCCGTCACGTCCCATAGATCTCTCGCTGCAAGGTTATATCAAGAGAAGATACACGAACTTCCGGCCTCAACGCGGCTGCAATGAGGGACGATGTACAACCTGTGAAACGGATTCCGTGCCCGAATGTTTCGCAGAACTCTACTTCGAGCCCACCAGGGCTTTTCTGGCACTCGCAATCTCCGCGCGCTTCGCGTCATCAACCTTGGGATAGGCGAGGTTCAGTCCCGCCAGCGTGTCGATCACCGCGGCGGCAACCACCAGGCGCGTGAACCATTTGTTGTCCGCGGGCACAACGTACCAGGGGCTCTCCTTCGTCGCGGTGTTGCGAATCATGTCTTCATAGGCTTTCTGGTAATCGTCCCAGAACCCACGCTCAGCCATGTCGGCCGCCGAGAACTTCCAGTTCTTCTCGGGAGAGTCTGCCCTCTGCAGGAACCTCTTCTTCTGCTCGCCCTTCGACACATGCAGAAAGAACTTCACCACAACAACGCCGTTCCTGCCCAGGTAGCGTTCAAAACTGCGGATATCTTGGAAGCGCTCGTCCCAGATTTTCTTTGTAACCAGTGATGGCGGAATCTTCTGTTTGGCCAGAAACTGAGGATGAACGCGGACAACCAGCGTCTCCTCGTAGTAGCTGCGATTGAAAATCCCGATATGTCCGCGATTGGGCAGGCATTTCATGCAGCGCCAGAGATAGTCGTGGTCCAGGTCCTCGGCAGAAGGGGATTTGAAGGAGTAGACCTGGCATCCCTGTGGATTGACGCCCGACATGACATGTTTGATCGCCCCATCTTTTCCGGCGGCATCCATGGCCTGAAAGATTAAGAGCACTCCCCACTTGTCCTGCGCATAAAGCTTGTCCTGCAGTTCGGCAAGGGCCTGCACGCCAAGCGCTAGGACTTCCTTAGCCCGAGGCTTGTCTTCAGACTGCAGCCCCATGATGTCCGACGGATCACTGTCCTTCAACCTGAACTTCCTGCCATCCGTAATGCGATAAGGCTCCGCAAACTTGTGCGATCTCTTGATCACTTCCTTCGTTTTCATGGTGGTCGGTTCATCCCCCTCATTCTCATTTCAGTTCCACCCAGACGAACATATCTGGATGGACTCCGCACAAGGCGGCAAAGGCCTCATGCGGCCCCGCTAGAAAGATAGGGAATCCTCGTGCAATTTGAATCTGGCAGAAGTGCCAGTAGTTGGAAGACGACTCCCCTCGCGGATTAGCCACTTATCCCCCGTCCGATGAGGTCCGGCCATCTGCCCTGGGGCTCTCCCAGGACCCGGGCGTCCCTTGATCGCCAATGGCGAATCAACAGGACCTTAACAAGGCACGCGTAACACTGCTCTAGCATCGGAAGGAGAGCCAGAATCGCCACCGGGCTATGAATCTACTTGAGATACGCGCGAACCAGGTCGATCAGATCCTCGGCAAGTTCCGGAGCGATCTTCTCCGTTGCGCCATCAGCCAGGTGAAAACGGATGTGAGTCTCCAGAACTTCCCCCATCAGTCCATTCACGCCGCCCCGCACCGCGGCCAGCAACATCAATTGCCCGCCGCAGTCATCACCCGCAGTTACCAGCCGTTCAACTGCATCCAGCTGTCCACGAAGCCTGCGCACGCGTTGCAACAGCTTCATCTTTTCGCGATCGTGTTGTGTCATGGGATTTCACCTTGGCAATATACCCATACCCGGTATAGTATTTACCCAATGGGGGTATTGTCACCTCCACCATCATAGCTCGCTTCAAGACAGAGAATATTCCTGATGCTCCCCCTTGTTGGCCGACGCTCCTGCTTCCTGACTGCCCTCATTCTTCTCGCGGGCGTTGGATCGGTCGTCGCTCAGCAGTCAGAGCCCACCGCTCCCCCGCCTCAGGATCCTCTGCTCACCATGTTTCCCCATCCTGAAGGCAGCCGTTACTGGGTCTCCGGGCAGGCCAACATCATCTTCCAGGGCCGCCTGCCCTTCCATTCTCCTTACGAGGGCCCGAACAGCTTTCGCAGCTCTGCCGAATACAGGACCTCGATGGTGGGAACGATCTACACAGCGCTGCGGCGCAACCGTTCCGATCGCTACAACACCGACTTCATCTTCGACATTGAAAGCGCCGCGGGACGCGGGCTGAGTCAGGCCCTGGGGCTCGCTGGCTTTACTAACCTCGACGTGGTTCGTAATCCCAACCTCGGCGCCGCTCCCTACATCGCCCGCTATCAGATCCACCAGGTCATCGGCCTCACAGCCGAGACCGTGCCGCAGGATCCAAATCAATTCGCCCTCGCCCCCAAAGTCCCGGCCCGCCGTATCGAGTTCCGCGTTGGCAAAATGACCCTGCCCGACTTCTTCGATGTCAACTCGGTCGGTTCTGACAGCCACCTCCAGTTCATGAACTGGACCATCGACAACAACGGAGCGTGGGACTACGCAGCCGACACACGCGGATACACCGTCGGCGGACTTGCCGAGTACGACGATCGATCCTGGAGCCTGCGATACGGCATCTTTGCGATGCCGGTTGTGGCCAACGGCATCGACATGGATTGGGCCTTCAGCCGGGCACATGGACAAAACGGCGAATTCGAACTTCGCCGCAGCCTCCTCACTCACCGTCAAGGCGTCAACCGGATTCTCTTTTACGCAAATCGAGCTCATATGGGCTCGTATCGCGAAGCTGTCAACGCCTATCTCGACGGAACAGACTCCACGCCGACCATCACCAATCATGAACACTTTGGCGCGCTCAAGTACGGCTTTGGCTACAACACCGAGCAGGAGCTAACGCCTTCCCTGCGCCTCTTTGGCCGCTTCGGGTGGAACGAAGGCCAGCACGAATCCTTTGCCTACACCGAGGTGGATCAGACCATCGAGGGCGGTGCGGATTACGCCGGAGCATCCTGGCATCGCCCACTGGACAAGATCGCACTGGCCATCGTATCCAATGCGATCAAGCGCGATCATCAGAACTACCTTCGGTTCGGCGGCCTCGGATTCCTGCTCGGCGACGGGAAACTCAACTACGGGCGCGAGACCATCGTGGAAAGCTACTACAACGCCCACGCCTGGCGGGGTCTCTTCTACTCAGTCGATGTGCAGCACATTTCCAATCCCGGCTTCAATCGCGACCGCGGCCCTGTCTGGGTTGGTTCCGTCCGGGCACACGTTGACTTTTAATCCCCTCGTCCCGACGCCGCAAGGCCCCTGCCGTGCTTAGAATGGTATCGTTCCCGAAGGGAAGGATAACTTTTGGCTTCTGCGGCAGGTTCGTGTGTTCTCGTGTACGACGTCGGGGGCAGCCACATTGCCACGGCACTTTGCTTTGCTGACGGATTCCGTCTTGATTCCATCGCACGCGCCTGTCTGCCGGAGCAGCAGACCAGCGAGGCTTTCGTTGATGTTCTTCATTCCCTCGCTCTCAAGGCCGCGCGTGACCTGGGTCGCGTCGAAGGGGCCGAGCTCGCAATGCCCGGTCCGTTCGACTACGAAAAAGGTATCAGCTTCATGCGTCACAAGCTGCCCTATCTTTACGACGTCCCTCTTGCCTCTGTTCTGTCGGATCGCTTTGGCTGGAGACATGGTCGGGTGCGATTCCTCAACGACGCGGCGGCCTATCTCCTCGGAGAGGTCGGTGCTGGAGCAGCCCGCGGAGTTGCTCGCGCCGTCGGTATCACGCTCGGAACCGGTGTCGGCTCCGCCTTCGCCGTGGATGGCCGAATCGTTACCGAAGGCCCCGGGGTTCCACCCGGCGGCGAGATCTGGAATGTTCCCTTTCGCGGCGGCATCGTCGAAGATCTCATCTCCACCCGTGGCCTGCAACGGAGCTACAAGGGACGCACCGGTCAGCAGCGTGAAGTCGCTTCGATTGCTCACTACGCCAATGGGGGCGAGGTGACCGCCTGCGAGGTATTCGAGGAATTCGGAAACAACCTCGGCCTCGCTCTTCTTCACCTGCTGAGCGAATTCAAGCCCAATGTTGTTGTCCTTGGCGGCGGGATCGCGCGCTCTGCGAATCTCTTCATGCCTGATGCCATTCGGGCCCTCGATGGCCTGGATGTCGAAATCCGTGTCTCAAAGCTCGGAGATAACGCCCCTCTTGTCGGCGCGGGCTTTGCGTGGTTCGCGCAAAAAGCCAAGTCTGCGGCAGTGTCGATGGCGTCTCCACAGCATAAGGGTTCGACTGCCGCGGAGCTTCAGAAATAAGGGAGCGCGCCATCTTGGCGCGCCGCTTCGTCGCAAGCTGCTCTCTTCGAGACTACCTGCCGCTTCCCGCCGGCTGATCCTGTGTCTTCGGCTCCGCTGGAAGCGTGTAAATCACTTCGCCTGGTCTGGCATAGTGCAGCTTCTCACGCGCCTCATGCTCGATCGCGCCCGGGTCCGACTTGAGTCGCTCGATGTGATTTCGCAATCGGGCATTCTCCTGCTCCAGGTCCTGGATCTCTTGTTTCAGTCTCTTGTCTTCCGAGCGCTGCTGATACCAGAAGGAAAGTCCGTGTTTGCCGTTGATCACGCCCCATGCAAAAGCCAGGGTCAGCGCGACGGCAACCATTGTCCCGGCGGGCCGCCAACCCTGTTGAATCCAGCCCCTCATCCGCTGGCGAAGCGGAAGCGGCTCAACGGCCGCTTCCTTCTTTTCACTGAACAGCATCCCTTCCTGCATTTGGCCTCGGATGAGCTCTCAATCTAAAACGAATTTCTCGGCCGCCGATCGCAGCGCAACCATGTCTTTCTCGTTGCGCGCTTCGGTGTACGCTCGAACCACGGGTTCTGTTCCCGAGAGCCGATAGCAGACCCACGAGCCATCCTCGAGAATCAGCTTCAGCCCGTCGGTGCGCACGACGCTGGCCACTTTCCGCCCACTGAGCTCCGTGGGATCCTTCTTCAACTTTTCAGTGAACGCGGCCTTCCTCTCCGGGGTCAAGCGGAAGTTCTCGCGAACCGGGTAGAAGGAACCAACCTTGGCAAACATTTCGCGCAGTTGCGCGCCAATGCTCTTGCCGCGGCTAGCCACCATCTCGGCCACAAGCAGCCCTGCAATGATCCCATCTTTTTCCGGCACATGCCCGCGAATCGTCAGCCCCGCCGACTCCTCGCCGCCGATGGCGATCTTGTCCTCAATGATGAGTTCTCCGATGTATTTGAATCCCACCGGTGTCTCATACAGCGGGACCTTATGGTATTCGGCCATCGCGTTTACCAAGTTGGTCGTGGCTACGCTTTTGGCAACGCCGTTCTTCCACCCGCGCGTCTCCACCAGGTAGTCGAAGAGAAGCGCAATGATGTAATTGGGTTGAATAAACGTGCCATCTTCATCGACGATCCCAAAGCGGTCGGCATCGCCATCGGTCGCAATGCCGATCTTCGCGCCGATCTCTTTCATCTTCGCCTTCGCATCTCCCAGCAGATGATCGTCCGGCTCCGGCGCATGTCCTCCAAACAGGACGTCGCGATAGTCATGCACCGTTTCGACCGTCACTCCGGCCTCGCGCAGGATTTGGCAGCTGTAACCCCGGCCCGCTCCCCAGAATGGATCGTAGACAATCTTGATTCCGGACTTTGCAATCTTCTTCAGGTCGACAAGTTCGCCGAGCCTCTTCAGAAATGCGGGCTTCACATCGGTCGTCTCAAAGCCACCCGCTGGCGGGTTCCCGCTCGGTATGCGCCCGCCATTTCCGGCGATCGCCGCTTCAATCTGCTTTGTCACCTCCGGCAGTGCCGGCGCGCCATCATGCGTCGAAAACTTGATGCCGTTGTATTCCGGCGGATTGTGCGAAGCGGTGAAGTTGATTGCCCCTGAAGTCTTCAGTGTGCGAACTGCATACGCGATGGCCGGGGTTGGCGCGGCATCGGGAATCACAATCGGCGTCACGCCGGCTCCGGCCAGCACCTTCGCCGCCTCCGCCACAAAGCTCTCGCCCAGAAACCGCGGATCACGCCCCACAAGCACACGATGAGGCGCGGGCTGGGTCTTCACATAATCGGCAATCCCGGCAATCGCCAGCCGAATGTTGGCCACCGTGAATTCATCCGCAACAATGGCTCTCCATCCCGAGGTGCCAAACCTGATCGTTGCACTCATCGTTTCTCTCCCGCTTCCGCCTAATTCCTGTACGCCGGTCGACCAGTCCTTGCCGCCGGCATCGTCGGCAGACCGCAAGGACCATACTGCAACACCGCGCCCAAGTCGGCAAGTTGACGAACTTCGCTACCACGACACTCACCCTGCCCTCGTACACTGTTTCATAAAGGCGCCTATGCCGGAATCCACGCCTCGTGCCCGCATCGTGATCACGACCACTGCCAGCCCCGAAGAGGCCGCCAGCATCGGTCGCACGCTTGTCGAAGAGCATCTCGCAGCTTGCGCCACGATGGTACCGTCGGTCCAGTCGATCTACCGCTGGCAGGGCGAGATCGAGTCTGCGACGGAGACGTTGCTCCTTCTCAAGACCGGCCCCGATCAGTTGCGACCTCTCGAGGCTCGCCTGCGTGAGTTGCACAGCTACGACACTCCCGAGTTCCTCGTCCTTCCCGTTGAATCCGGCAGCCACCCCTATCTCGAATGGCTGCACGCGAGCCTCAAAGCCCGCTGATTGAGCCGGACTTGGGTCCCGGCTTGCGGAACACTATCTGGTATCCTGAGCTTCTGTTGTCATGCGTTTTTTAATCATCGCGCTTCTCGTGTCGTTAGGTGCACTGCTGCTCGCTGCGGCAGGCATGGCGCGCCACATTTTTCTCCATCGCGCGAAAAGTTCCGGTCAAGCGAGGGTGGGCGCGTCCGCCCCCGAAGAATCAGATTTAGAGTCAGAAGGTTAAGGAAGCAGTCATGCATAGAGAACTTACCTCGCCCCTTCGCTCCTTGGCCGCTTCTCCGGCCGTCTCACCCTGGCTGCGAGATGTGGGAATCGTTGTCTTCGGTAGCGCCTTTGTTGCTGTGTGTTCACATCTGTCAATTCCGCTCTGGTTTACCCCTGTTCCCTTGACCATGCAACCCTTTGCAGTCCTGTTGCTCGCCCTGCTTCTGACTCCCGGGCTCGCGGCGATGACGCTCTGCGCCTACCTCATCGAGGGTGCCCTGGGACTGCCGGTCTTCGCTCCAGGCTTCGGATTCGCCGCCGGTCTTGCGCATCTCCTTGGCCCGACGGGAGGATATCTCTGGTCCTACCCGGCGGCCGCAGCATTGGCTTCGTCCGTCTTTCGCAGCAGCTCCCGGGGATTTGCCGCAGCCATCGCCGGCGCGGCGCTCGGCAACCTCGTGATCCTCCTTTCGGGATTTGTGTGGATGGCTGTGCACACCCACGTCTCCGCTGGAACCGCATTCACCCTGGCCGTTCTTCCTTTTTTGCCCGCAGATGCGCTCAAGGTAGTCGCGGTCGCCTCCATCGCAATCGGTTTTCAACGCATGCGACACCGCAGGGCATAGCCGCATCGAACTTGACGTATCCGCGTTGATCCCGATTGCTCTCCCCCCACCGAAAGGACCTCTGACTGTGAGCACCCGCAGAACCGACTCCGCCGTATTGAACCAGGCCATGGAGATCTCCATCGCCCATAGTCCCGACTCTGATGACGCATTCATGTTCTACGGCCTGGCAACGAACAAAATCCGAGTTCCGGGATACAAGTTCACGCACACCCTTTGCGACATCGAGACTCTGAACCGCCGTGCCCGCGAAGAGGCGTTCTACGACGTTACCGCCATCAGTTTTCACGCGTATCCCTACGTGCAGGACAACTACACCCTGATGGGATGCGGCGGCAGCGTCGGCGAAGGCTACGGCCCCATGATCGTCTCCCTTCGCGCCCTTGCGCACGACGATCTGCGCCGCGTCAAGGTGGCCGTGCCCGGAACGATGACCACCGCCTTCCTCGCGCTCAAGATCTTCAACCCCGATATCCAGACCGAGGTCGTGCCGTTTGATCAGATCATCCCGCAGGTTCTCGCCGGCAAATACGAAGCGGGCCTCATTATTCATGAAGGCCAACTCACTTACTCAACCAGCGGCCTCTACAAAGTCATCGATCTTGGAGTCTGGTGGCGCGAAACAACCGGGCTCGTTCTGCCTCTCGGCGGCAATGCAATCCGGCGCTCCCTCGGCGCCGAATCCCACAGGATCATCTCCAAGGCGCTCCGCGACAGCATCCGGCACGCGCTCGACCACCGTGACCAGGCCCTTGAATATGCCATGCAGTTTGCCCGCGACCTCGATACGACGCTGGCAAGCCGCTTCGTGAGCATGTACGTCAACGATCGCACCCTCGACTACGGTGCCGATGGCCGCGAAGCCATCTGCAGGCTGCTCCAACTGGGTCACGAGCGAGGCATCATCACCGTCGCTCCCAGGGTCGACTTCGTCGATTAGCGTCACAATCATCGTTGGTGCCCCATTCATGACGAAGTCATGAGTGGGGACCACAGGCCTAACCTCGGCCAATGCCAGCCGGGCGCCCATTCAAGCTCTGCTTGCGGGCACTTCAGGCGTCCTCCTCTGCAAAAAAATGCGCCCAAGGCAGATGAGCTTCTTCTCAGAGTGCGCATCAGTTTCTAATGATTTTCTAATAACTGCCGATATCTCCGGCATCCGTGAATGCCCAAATCTGCAATCGCGCCGATCTGATCTCCAGGCTGTTCCGCGAAACGGACCGTGCGCAACGCATGAAGACGCCTCTTACGCTGATCGCGTTCTGCGTCCTCGAACTCGACGAAATCCACCTCCACTCCGGACCTGCCGTATCTGACGGCGTCATCCGGCAGGTTGCTGCACGAACGATGCACCTTATGCGCAGCTACGACCTGCTTGGACACGTTGCATTCAACGAGTTTCTTTTAGCTCTTCCCGGCTGCGGTGTCTTCGACGCGACGCTCCTCGCCGAGCGGTTGTGCGCCAAGGTCTTCAGCGTATCCTTCCAGGTTGCGCAGCGGCAGGTTTTGATGTCCGCCTGTTTCGGCATCGCACCCGGCGACGGGCGTTCTCCCATCGTCGTGCTTCGAGAGGCCTCAAGTGCCCTGCAGTCCGCCCGCGCGATGGGTCCCGGCTCAATCCGGTGCTCGGACAGGAGACTCCAGACTGCTGAAGTTCCCGCGCCGTCCGATCAGCGACCGGTCGCGGAATACTCCTGCAACGAATTCTCAAGGAACTCCTGAAACACATCGTTCGAGAGGAGTCTTCCCTTCGCCGTCATGCGAATCGTCTCACCATTCCGCAGCAGTAAACCGTCATCCGCCAGTCGCGCGGCGCTCTCCAGTGCTCGCTCCACAAGTGGATCTCCAAACTCGCTTCGCAGACTTTGCGGCTCGACACCCGCGTTCATCCTCAATCCGAGAAACCACGCTTCCTCATGCTGTCTCTCCGGCGAGAGCCACGCTGTCCCTCGCCCGAAGTCACCGTCGAGATATCTTTTCAGATCGTCTGTATTCGTGGAACGCAGCACGTATGGCTTTCCGCTCGCATCGGCCTCTTGCCCCTTCTCTCGCAGCATCGACGACGCATCCAGTCCGATTCCCAGGTAGGACCGCCTCTGCCAGTAGCGGAGATTGTGGCGTGATTCGCTCCCCGGCCTGGCAAAGTTAGAAATCTCATACTGCTTCAAGCCCACCGCATCCAGCCGCTCGATCGCACTCTCGTACATCCCCGCGATCGTGTCGTCGCTTGGAACTAGCTCCGCAAAATAGCGCGCGCCGCCTGCCAGCATCTCTCGGCCGAGCCGCGAGTCCTCATCCACCTCCAGCATGTAGATGCTTGCGTGCGGCACTCCGCAATCGATCAGAACCGAGATCGACTCTTCCCACGTCGCCAGTGTCTGTCCCGCCAGTCCCGCAATCAGATCCACATTGATGCGGCCGACCCCGGCTTCGCGCAGCCGCCTCAGATCATCCAGCACCCTTGTCCTCGAGTGAAGTCGCCCGCTCGATTTCGCTTCCCGATCCACAAATGACTGCACACCCAGGCTCACGCGGTTTACGCCGGCTGCAACCAGCGCTCCGAGCGTCTCATCACTCAACTGCCCGGGCGCGCACTCCACGGTGATCTCCGCATCGCCATCGACTGCAAATTGCGCGCGAATCGCTCCAAACAGACGGGCGATCAGCTCCGGCTCCAGCAAGCTTGGCGTTCCCCCGCCGAGGTAGATCGTGTCGATGCGACGCACCAGTTCCAGACCCAGGCCTTTCGCCCAGTCTCCGGCTTCATGCATTTCGTCGATCAGTTGATCGACATATCGGGAATGTTCGCTCGCCGGATGCACCCCCGAAGCAAAATTGCAGTAGGTGCACTTCGAACGGCAGAACGGAATCGACACGTAGAGCCCGAGGCTGTCGGGGAACAAACCGGCCATGGCATCCATTGTTTCATGGACTTGAGCAGCAAGCGACGCGAAGCCGGGCCCCTCGAATGTGCTTGGAAGCTCGCCTCCATACCTGTTTCGCGCGTCACGACGCTGCAGACCCCGCTTGTCTATCATCGTAAGGCGAGAGTTCTTTCACTCATATCCCGGAACGATCCTCGGGGGATTTCGTTGCGAGACAAGGAAAGAGGCAAACGTGGACAAGAAGCCTTCATCAGACGAAACGCAGCAACCGAACCGGCGTATCGTCCGCACACCGCTTTACGGTGTCGATCTGCTTTTCAATTCCCGCCTGAACAAGGGCACCGCGTTCTCTGAAGAAGAGCGCGACATCTTCGGTCTGCACGGGCTTCTTCCTCCTCACATCGGTACGCTCGAGGACCAGCGTGAACGCCGAAAGCGAGTCCTCGATAGCCGTCCCACTGCCTTCGGCAAGTACAGCAATATGCGCAATTTGCAGGACAACGATGAAACATTGTTCTACTCGATGATTCGCCACTACACAGAGGAGCTGCTGCCGATCGTATACACGCCCACCGTGGGCGAGGGCTGCCAGAGATTCTCTGAGATATGGCGGCGCCCGCGCGGGCTCTTCATCAGCTACCCCAATCGAAATCGAATCGACCAGATTCTCTCGGACACGCGCTTCAACGAAGTTCGCTGTATCGTCGTCAGCGACGGCGAGCGAATTCTGGGGTTGGGTGACCAGGGCGCGGGTGGCATGGGAATCCCGATCGGCAAGATGGCCCTTTACACCGCACTCGGTGGAATCCCGCCGGAACACTGCCTGCCGATTCTGCTCGACGCTGGCACCGACAACGAACTCTTGCTCAACGATCCCATCTACATCGGCTGGCAGCACCATCGCATTCGCGGCCAGGAGTACGACGACTTCATCGAAGCCTTCGTTTCCGCTGTGGAACGCCGATGGCCCCACATTCTGCTGCAATGGGAGGACTTTGCCAACGCCAACGCGGCACGCCTCCTCGCGCGCTATCGCGATCGCCTGTGCACATTCAACGACGACATTCAGGGCACTGCCGCGGTCACCACGGCAACGCTGCTTGCGGCTGTGCATGCAACCGGCATTCCCATCTCTCAGCAGACCATCGTCATGTACGGTTCAGGATCGGCTGGCGCCGGCATCATTGATCTGATCATCGCTGCGATGCGCCGCGAAGGCCTGACCGAAGAACAGGCCCGCGATCGCATCTATGCCTTCAATCGCTACGGGTTGCTTGTCGAAGGCGCCCGGGGAATCCGGCCGGACCATCTGCCGCTTGTCTGCAAGCGCTCAAGGGTTGACGGATGGCAGCTTTCCGGAGGCGAAGACATCACTCTGCTCGACGTTGTGCGCAACGCCAGGGCGACCGTGCTTGTGGGCGTCTCGGCACAGCCGGGAGCGTTCACCGAGGAGATCGTCCGCGAAATGGCGCGGCACACGCCCCGGCCTGTCATCTTCCCCTTGTCTAATCCCACCTCGCAGTCCGAAGCCACGCCTTCCGATCTGATGCGCTGGACCGAAGGTCGCGCCCTTGTCGGCACCGGCAGCCCCTTTGCTCCTGTCGAAGTGAATGGCCGCAGCATCCGCATTTCGCAGATCAACAACTCATATATCTTTCCCGGCCTCGCTCTCGGCATCCTCGTGGCCAGGGCACGGCGCGTCACTGACTCCATGATCATGGCCGCCGCGACTACGCTCGCCAGCCTCTCTCCCACATGCGCAGACCCGGATGCGCCCCTTCTGCCTCCCGTATCCGACTCGCGCGGGATCGCCCTCGCAGTCGCGGAAGCAGTCGCCCAACAAGCCATCTCCGGAGAGATCGCCGACATCAACAACCCTGCCAGTCTTCAGGCACAGCTTCGCGAATACGTCTGGGAGCCCGTTTATGTTCCATACGAGCGAATTGCGCGCAGGCGGTCAGACCCTCAGCCGAGTTGATACTATTGGAGCGGTTCAGATAAACGTTTTATCAATGAGGGAAAACATGAAGCACGCTCCATTGCGCGCCGTGTCTGGAATCGCGCCCACTTTGTTCCTCCTTTGTCTCTGCATCTCCGTTTCGGTCCTCGCGCAGCGGCGCCAGTTGCAGTCCGCGCCCACCGGACCGTGGATGAACACGACCCTTTCGCCCGATGAACGTGCCGACCTGGTTCTGAAGGAGATGACCCTCGACGAAAAAGTCGCACTGCTGCACGGCGTCGGCATGCCTACCGACGACCCCGTCACCCCCGAGAACGCCGCCTCCAATCGCGGCGTGGGCTACGCCGTCGGAGTTCCGCGCCTCGGCATTCCCGGCATCGACATGAGCGATGCCGCTTACGGCGTGCGCTCCAGCGGCGTCAATGGCCGCT
>Ga0335069_10009666_pt1 | contig 13712 bp, 13 predicted proteins | sample Lox_Sample_11_FD_206714 | JGI IMG/M metagenome (GOLD analysis project Ga0335069, IMG submission 206714) | Soil microbial communities from Loxahatchee National Wildlife Refuge, Florida, United States - Lox_Sample_1.1 | ecosystem: Environmental > Terrestrial > Soil > Wetlands | place: USA... | reverse complement strand
TGCGGAGCCCGGTGCAGCAGACCCTCGGCCTGCGCGATGATCCGGGTCACCAGGCTCCCGGCCGGCTCGACGGCGGTGATGAGGTCGGTCCCTTCGGCCGCCCAGACCAGGGCGACGTCCGGATCGTCGGCCTTATGCCCGCGGCTGAACTGCTCCCGGGCCTCGGCGCTGGCCCCAGCTCCTCCTCGCGACCGTCCCAGGCGTCAGCGAACGCGTCGCGCAAGGCCCGGCCGGCACCAGCGGCAACGTGGCCCGGCGGCTCCCGTGCCCGCCCGCCTCGGAGACCGCCGCGGCCAGCGCCCCGCCGGATGCCCCTCCCATCGGGGCCAGAACAAGCGGATGATCGATACCGAAGAGCTCGGTAAAAGACGTCCGGATAGCCACCCGATCAGCCTCCCACACGATCATGACCAGGAAGAAGGTGTCTGCTGTGGCCATTGATTTCACCCTGAGCGACAACCAGCAGGAACTGCAGAAGAACGCCAGGGCCTTCGCCGAGGGCGTGCTCCGCCCGGTCGCTGGCCTGATCGACCGCGCGGCCGACGGATGGGAGTCGTTCCTGGCCGGCCGGGAGGCCTACCGCGAGATGGCGCACGCCGGCTTCACCAAGGCGTACATCCCGGCCGAGTACGGCGGCGCCGGGTTCTCCATGCTCGACCTGGCCATCGCGGCCGAGGAACTCACCTGTGTCGACGTCAACGTGCCGACGACGCTGCTGGGCACCGGGCTGGGCCTGCAGCCGGTGATCCAGTTCGGCACGCCGGAGCAGAAGGAGCGGTTCCTGCGGCCGTTCGCCGACGATCCCGAGGGTGATCTGCTCGCGTCCTACGCCTTCACCGACGTGGCCGGCGGGGCCAACTTCGATTCCGCCGACCCGGCCGGCGGGATGCGGACGATCGCCCGCCGCGACGGCGACGAGTGGGTGATCACCGGCGAGAAGCACTACACGACCAACGGCACCGGATGGGACAAGAAGGGGTGCGAGCTGTACACCGTGGTCTGCCGCACCGACCCGGCCGCGGGCGCGGACGACGCGCTGGCCGTGATCGCCGTGCCGGGTTCGGCCCCCGGTATCACCGTGGCCGACGTGTACGACAAGATCGGTCACCGGGGCGTGGTCACCCCGCGCGTCCACTTCGACCAGGTCCGGGTGCCCGCCGCCAACCTCATCAGCCAGCCCGGCCGGGCGGGCAAGCGGGTCGTCACTGGCGCGTTCAGCTGGACGGCGGCGCTGATCGGCGCGGCTTGCGTGGGCACCATGCGCGCGGCCTTCGAATACGCGCTGGACTTCACCCGCAGCGAGAAAAGGCTCGGCACCGTGCCGGTCATCGAGCACCAGAACGTCGGCTTCATGCTCGCCGACATCAAGATGAGGATCGAGGCTTGCCGCTACCTCACCTGGAAGGCCTGCCATGACTTCGAGCGTTCCGGCGGCCGCGCGGAAGAACTGGCCATCATGACGAAGGTCTACTGCTCCGAGGCCGCCGTGGACACGATCTACGACTGCATGCGCGTGGTCGGTATCGCCAGCTACACCAGGGACCTGGCGCCGCTGGAGCGGATCATGCGCGACGCCATGGTGTTCCCCCTCTACGACGGCGGCAACCAGGGCGTGCGCCGCCGGCAGCTGCACGACATCATGCGCCATCCCGGCTACGACTCGATGCTGGCCGCGCGCGGGGAAGGCCTGCCCGCGGATTGATACTTGAGTGTGGAAACCGCGACGCAGACACTGCACCGGCTGACCTCCTATGCGCCCGGCCGGGACTGGGACGTAGCCGACAACGACCCCCGGATCGTGCAGGATCTCCAGGCCAACGACATGGCCCGCCTGCCCTGGTTCTTCAAGCGGTACACCGAACGGACGGCGCGCCTGCCGCTGCCCCGGGAACTGCCCGCGACCACCGAACCGGCGGTGTCCGTACTGGCCGGAACGACGGGCGTCAAGCCCGCGCCCCTGGACCTGCCGAACCTCTCCCGCCTGCTCTACCTGTCCGCCGGGGTGGTGCGCACCATGGACCGGGACTACGGGATTCACCCGTTCCGCGCCGCCGGGTCGGCGGGCGGCCGTTTCCCGCTCGAGCTGTACGTCGTGGTCCCGCCGGACGGTCCGCTGCCCGCGGGCGTGCACTGGTACGACCCGCTGGAGCACGCGCTCGTGCCGGTCGGCCCGCCGCCACGCGGCGGCGGCCCGGCCATCGTCGTCACCGGCGTCCCGTGGCGCACCGGCTGGCGCTATCGGGAACGCGGCTACCGGCACGTGTACTGGGACGCCGGCACGATGCTGGCCCAGCTGCTGGCGGCCGCCGACTCGGCCGGCCTGGCGGCCGGGCTGTACACCCGCTTCCCCGATGCGGAGGTGGCCGCGCTGACCGGCGCGGACCGGGTGCACGAGTTCCCGGTCGCGGTGGTGGCCCTGGGCGAGTCGCCGCCCGCCCTCCGCCCGGAGAGCCCAGCCGCCGTCGGCCAGGTGGACCGCGCTCCGGTGGAGTTCCCGCTCGTCACGGCGGCCCAGCGCGCGGGGGAAGGCGACCGGCTCGGCCGGCCGTGGGACCGGGGCCAGCCGGTGGACGTGCCCCTCCTGCCGGCCGCGCGGGTGGAGAGCGTCATCGCCGCGCGCGGCTCGCAGCGGCGCATGGACGCGAGCCGCGGCGTATCCTGCGACCTGCTCCGCACCGCTATGAACGTGGCGCTGCGCGGCCTCAGCCTGCCGCACTGGGTCGTGGTGCACGAGGTCGCGGGCCTCGCCCCCGGCGTGTACCGCTGGCCCGGCCTCGCGGCTCCGGCCCGCGCGGGGGCGCTGCGGGACGAGCTGTACCGGGTGTGCCTGGACCAGGCGCTCGGGCGCGACGCCGCGTTCGTCGCCATCGCCGCCGCGGACGTAGCACAACTCGGCGACCCCGAATACCGCGAGGCGCACCTGGCTGCCGGGCTGGCCGAAGGCCGGCTGCACCTGGCCGCCTACGCGCTCGGCGCCAGCGCGTCCGGGATGACCTTCCTCGACAGCGAGGTGCCCGCTCTGCTCGGCGAGCCCCTGGATGGCCTGCTGTTCACCTGTGTCGGCGTACCCCGGTACCCGAACGCCGCGGCCGGCCCGCCCGGCGCCCCCAGCCGCGTCCGCCGAGTCACCCCAGCGCCCTAGAGGTCCCGCGCCCCCCGCATTGCATGTTCATGCATCGCTATGCATATACTTGCAATCATGTCCAAGGTGCTCTGCTCCCTGCCCGTCGGCGAACGCGTCGGCATCGCCTTCTCCGGCGGTCTCGACACCTCGGTAGCGGTCGCGTGGATGCGCGAGAAGGGCGCCGTGCCGTGCACCTATACCGCCGACATCGGCCAGTACGACGAGCCGGACATCGCCTCGGTGCCCGGCCGCGCCACCGCGTACGGCGCGGAGACCGCGCGGCTGGTTGACTGCCGGGCGGCCCTGGTCGAGGAGGGGCTCGCCGCTCTGGCCTGCGGGGCCTTCCATATCCGTTCGGGTGGCCGGGCCTACTTCAACACCACCCCGCTCGGGCGGGCCGTCGCGGGCACGCTACTGGTGCGTGCGATGCTTGAGGACGACGTGCAGATCTGGGGCGATGGTTCCACCTTCAAGGGCAATGACATCGAGCGGTTCTACCGGTACGGGCTGCTCGCCAACCCAAGCTTGCGGATCTACAAGCCGTGGCTGGACGCCGACTTCGTCAGCGAGCTGGGTGGCCGCAAGGAGATGTCCGAGTGGCTGCTCGCCCGTGGCCTGCCCTACCGGGACAGCACGGCGAAGGCCTACTCCACCGACGCCAACATCTGGGGCGCGACCCACGAAGCCAAATTGCTCGAGCACCTCGACAACGGCATCGAGATCGTCGACCCGATCATGGGCGTTCGGTTCTGGGACCCCGACGTCGAGATTCCCGCGGAAGATGTCACGGTCGGCTTCGAGCAGGGCCGACCGGTGACCATCAACGGCAAGGAGTTCCCCTCCGCCGTCGACCTGGTGCTCGAGGCCAACGCCATCGGCGGCCGGCACGGCCTGGGCATGTCCGACCAGATCGAGAACCGGGTCATCGAGGCCAAGAGCCGGGGCATCTACGAGGCGCCGGGCATGGCGCTGCTGCACGCATCGTACGAGCGGCTGGTCAACGCGATCCACAACGAGGACACCCTGGCCAGCTACCACAACGAGGGGCGGCGGCTGGGCCGGCTGCTGTACGAGGGCCGCTGGCTGGACCCGCAGGCGCTTATGCTGCGCGAGTCGCTGCAGCGCTGGGTCGGGACGGCGGTCACCGGCGAGGTGACCCTGCGGCTGCGGCGCGGTGAGGACTACTCAGTCCTCGACACCACCGGGACGGCCTTCAGCTATCACCCGGACAAGCTCTCCATGGAGCGGACCGAGGACTCGGCGTTCGGTCCGACCGACCGGATCGGCCAGCTAACCATGCGCAACCTCGACATCGCCGACTCCCGCGCCAAGCTGGAGCACTACGTCGGCGTCGGCATGCTCGGCAGCGCGCCCCCGGCGCTGCCGGGCGCGGGCCCGTCCGGGCTGGTCGGCGCGCTGCCCGAGGGCGGGGCCGAGGCGATCGCCTCCCGCGGCCGGGTTCCCGGCGACGACGAGCTCCTCGACCGCGCCGCGATGGAGTCCGGCACCGACTAGCGGCGCCCCACCTCCGCGCCCTGCCTTAGCGCCCTACCTCAGGACCCAGGGGAGCAGCTCGTCCTCGACCAGGCGGGCCCATTCCAGGCTGGAGCAGAACTCCAGGTGCGCCCTGTTCACTGGGGCGCTGCAGGCCAGGCCGGCAGCTGCTGCAGCGCCCAGGTATTGCCGTCCGGGTCGCTGAAGAAGACGAACGAGCCCCACGGCTGGACGTCGATGTCGCTGGCCTGCACGCCGCGCGCGAGCAGCTGCTCCCGGGCGGCCGCGGCATCGGCCACCACCATCTGCACGCCCTTCTGCGACCCCGGCGCCATCTCGGTGATCCCGGTGCCCAGCACGATCGAGCAGGCCGACCCGGGCGGAGTGAGCTGCACGAACCGCAGCGTGTCGGAGACCTGGTAGTCGTGGTCGGCATGGAAGCCGACCTGGTCCACGTAGAACGCCTTGGCCCGGTCCACGTCGGTCACCGGGATGGCGACGAGCTCGATCTTCCAGTCCATGCCGCCACGCTATACCGAGCCGGGCGCCGGCACTCCGTAGCGGATAGCGGCAGCCACCGGCTGGGCCGCACGGTGAGCGGTATCGGGCAGCTCCGGGCGCCTGCGAGGTACGGTTGCGGCATGGCAGATCCTCGCGGTGCCAGACCGGTGTGCCGAAATTGAGGGCCAAGCCCAGGCGACTCGAACTGTCCGACCCGGATACCCTGCGGTGCCTGCTGGATCTGCAGTACGCCTCATATGCGGTCGAGGCCCGGCTCATCGGATTCGATGGTATCCCGGCGCTGCATGAGTCGCCGGACGACCTGCGCGACTGCGCGGAGTCCTTCCTCGGCCTCGACGACGAGAACGGCCTCGCCGGGGCGGTGTCCTGGGTCCGGCAGCACGACGGAACCCTGGAGATCTGCCGGCTCATGGTGCATCCGCGCGCGTTCCGGCGGGGCATCGCCACCACGTTGCTCGACGCCCTGGACCACACCGAGCCCGCGCGGCGAACCGTGGTATCCACGGGAACCGCCAATCATCCCGCCCTCGTCCTGTACGCACGGCGCGGATTCGCACCCGTCGGCACGCGCCAGGTCGCACCAGGCGCCACAGTCACGATCCTGGAACGGTACGGCGCGCCGCCCTAGTGATGCGCGACTAAGCCCACCGGCCTGGCTGGCTCGTAGGGCCGGGACCGGGTCACGTCGCGGGCCCGGCGTGCGGCAGTATCAGCTCCATGACCGAACTCACCGATGTTTCCGGCGCATTCGGCTACGGCGACTCGATCCTCGTCGGCGAGCGGGTAAGACTGCGTGGGGTGCGTGACGACGATCTGCCCACGCTTGCGAAGTGGGAGATGGATCCCGGGCGCATGGCCACGCTTACGAACCAGGTGGCCCCGCCGTCGGAGGCCGCGGCCAAGGAGCGCATCGCGAAGTGGAGCGCCAACGAGAAGGACGACCTCGGCTTCGCCATCGAGGCGCTCGGCGATCCGCCCGTGCTGGTCGGCAACATCGGGTTGTTCGGCGCGCACGCCAAGGACCGGTGTGCGACGATCGGGATCGCCCTCGGCCGTGAGCACATCGGCCGGGGCTACGGCACGGACGCGATGCGCGTCATCGTCGACTACGGGTTCCGCGAGATGGGCCTGCACCGCATTCAGCTGGGTGTGGCTCCGTTCAACCCCGCCGGGATCCGCGCCTACGAGAAGGCCGGGTTCGTCGAGGAAGGCCGCCTCCGCCAGTCGGTGCTGCACGACGGGCGCTGGTACGACGAGGTACTGATGTCCATCCTCGACCACGAGTGGGCGGCCCGCCGGTCCTCTGGCCGGTGAGCGCTCCTGGCCGCGCTGGACAATGGACTGATGATCGAAGTCGAGCCCGGCCGTTTCGAGGAGATGGTGGTCACGGCGCTGGACGGGCTGCCCGAAGAGTTCGGCCGGCTGATGCAGAACGTCGCGGTGATCGTCGAGCACGACCCGGGTCCGCCCGGCCTGCTCGGGCTCTACGAGGGCATCCCGCTCACCGATCGCACGTCGGACTACGCGGGGGTGCTGCCCGACCGGATCACCATCTACCGCCGGGAAATCTGCGCGATCTGCCGCACCGAGCAGGAGGTCGCCGACCAGGTCCGCCGAACGGTCGTTCACGAGATCGCCCACCACTTCGGCATCGACGACGACCGGCTCACCGAACTCGGCTGGTAGCCCTCCGCCCGGCAGATGAGTTGGGCGGCGCCCCGGAGTCTTAACTGCAGGCTGGCATGCGGGGCTCCGGAAATGTCAGACCCACGGCGTATACCGGAAGTGTCCTCAGCCAAGGAGGCCCACGATGCGGTCAGCTCTGCCGCGTCCTGGCCGTGCTGCGTTACCTCGGCTCCTGATCGGGTAGGGTCCCGCCATGACCGAGGTGGTTCTCTTCCATCACGCACAGGGCCTGACCCCCGGCGTCGTCGCCTTCGCCGATGAGCTGCGCCGGGCCGAGCATATCGTGCACACGCCGGACTTGTTCGACGGGCGCACGTTCGGCTCGATCGAGGAGGGCCTGGGCTACGCGGAGGAGCTCGGCTTCCCCGGCGAGATCCTCGGGCGCGGCGCCCGGGCCGTCGACGGGCTGCCCAGCGAGCTGGTCTACGCCGGCTTCTCGCTCGGCGTCCTCCCCGCCCAGATGCTGGCGCAGACCCGGCCGGGCGCCAGGGGCGCGCTGCTGTTCTACTCGTGCGTCCCGGTCTCGGAGTTCGGCCCCGGCTGGCCCGAAGGGGTGCCGGCGCAGATCCACGGGATGGACGCCGACCCGATCTTCGTCGGCGAAGGCGATATCGACGCCGCCCGCGAGCTCGTTGGCCAGGCCAAGGACGCGGAGCTGTTCCTCTACCCCGGCGACCAGCACTACTTCGCCGACAGCTCGCTGCCCTCCTACGACGCGGACGCTACCGCGCTGCTGACCCAGCGAGTCCTCGACTTCCTCCGTACCCGCTAGAGCGGGCAGAACCGCGCTCGCCAGCCCGCGCCGTCCCGCCTCAGGCCGCCAGGAACCCGCTGATCGCGGTCCACGAGCGCGCGGGCTGATCGACCTGGACGGCGTGGCCGCAGTCGTCGAGCACCTCGACCCGGCTGCCCGCGATCCGGCTGCCGAACTCCTTCGCGTAGGCCACCGGGATCAGCGCGTCCTCGCGCCCCCAGACGATGAGCGTCGGCACCTGGATCCGGTGCAGCCGACGGTCCAGGCCGTGGTCGGCGATCGGCCAGGCGAACTTCGTGGTGCAGCCGGTGTTCCAGATGCTCTGCGCGATCGCCTTCGGGATCTGCTCCGGATCCTCGGGGAGGGCCAGCGCGGCCCGCGCCGCCTCGCTCTCGGGGTGTGCGAACACGTACTTCGGCAGTTCCTCGGGCGGCCCGGCCACCATCTCCATCAGCGGGATCGGGGCGTCATCCCGCCACAAGCCGGCCGGCGACAGCAGCACGAGCCTGGAGAAGACCTGCGGGAAGCTCGCCGCCAGGTCGGCCGCGACCATGCCACCGAACGACTGGCCGATCGCGGCCGGGCGCTCAGGCCCAAGACCGAGCTTGCGGATCGCCTCCTCGTAGACGAGCAGCAGTTCCCAGAACGTCTGCACCGCCCTGATCGCCTGCGGATCACCGGGCGAGGTGCCCGGATGCTCCGGTGCGTACACCGTGTAGCGCTGGGCCAGCTGGTCCAGCAACGGCCACCAGGACGGGCCCATCAGCGGGTGGAAGTACAGCAGCGGGGGCCCGTCTCCGGCGATCTTGACGTGCAGCCTCAGCCGGCTGTCCCAGACCTCGACGGTCTCGTCGCGCACAGCTACTGAACCCATGGTGATCACGCCTGCCTTCCGGCCGCCGCTCCCGTGACCGCGCCCGCCGTACCCTGCGCGTGTGGCCACCACTGGTTCGTCCAGCCCTCGTCGTCCCAGATCGGTCGCAGTCGGGGCAGCACCTCCTCGGCGAACAGCGAGATGCTCTTCTCGGTCAGGTCGCGCGGCATCGAGCCGTTCTGGAGCATGACCATCAGGTTGCCGATCCGGAACTCGCGTACGAACGACTGGATCTGGTCGGCGACCGTAGCGGGACTCCCGACGATCGCGACCTGGCTGTCGACGAGCTCCTGGTAGGTTGCGGTCCGCAACCGCGCGAGCATCCCGCCGTGACCCGCGCTGCGCAGCATGCCCTCGATGGCGGCGGGCTCGGCGTAGCCCGGCACCGCCATGGCCGTGAGAGGGATCGCGCCGGGGCCCGACCGGTAGTGCGCCTGGAGGTGCTTCGCGAACTCCTTCTCGGCCCGCTCGTCGGTCTCCGAGACCGCGACCACCTGGACGAAGCCGAGCCGGTACGGGTTGCGGTCGCGGCCCATCTCCTCCGCCAGGTCCCAGTAGCGGTCGAATACCTCCCGTCCGGTGAGCTTCGGCCCGTCCCAGCTCAGGTAGACGAAGGAGTAGTCGCGCTGGAGGATGTCCCGGAGGGTCCCGGGCGAGCCGACTCCGGGGATCCAGATCGGCGGGTGCGGCTGCTGGATCGGCCGCGGCCAGATGTTGACCTGGCCATACTTCTCGAAGCGGCCGTTCCAGGGGAAGGGGTGCGGCTCCGACCACGCCTTCAGGACCAGCTCGCGGTGCTCGCGGTAGCGGTCGCGGGTTTCGATCGCGGGGAGCGAGGCGTTCAGGTTCGCGTCGTAGCTGAGCCCGACCGGGAAGCCGGCGATGAGCCGGCCGCCGCTGATGCAGTCGAGCAGCGCGTACTCCTCGGCGATCTTCAGCGGCTCGCGGGTCTTGCCGAGCGAGCGGCCGAGCACGGTGATCGCCACGTCGAGGCCCTCGCCCTGCGCTGCGCAGGCGACCGCGGAGGCCAGCAGGGTGGGGTTGGGCGAGACGTCGTACGAGGACTGGCTGTGCTCGGTCACGCAGATGCCGTCGAAGCCGGCCCGCGCCCCCGCCGCAACCCTGCCCGAAGTTACCGCTTCTTCGACGGACAGGAGTAGTCACTGTAGGCCGGCCGCGTCGCCCACTGGGCGCGGTTGTTCCGGGCGATGGACTCCCAGCTGTTGACCGTTTCGACATCGAGCCACCACCGGTAGCTGCCGGGACGCTGGACACCTCGGGTTCGCGCATCCAGCTCCGCCATGTTCCATCCGTACTGCCAGGCGCACGCCTGGCTGGGTTGCCGCCAGCCGCGCTCTCGCCCCACCAGGCCTATTGACTAATAGACGCACCAGGTTCGTTCCAGGTGTACCTGCGCCCCAGATGCGCAACCGTGTCACAGAAGCGACTCAGCTACCGATGTCCTCCAACCCAGTTGCCGCGGTAAGGCCGCAGGGCCGGCCGGCGGTCACCAGGACCAGCGGCCGGCCCGCCCCCGTAAGACTCAGGACTCGGTCAGCGCTTCTTCCGACACGGCCGTGCGCGGCAGCAGCAGCGACAGGACGCCGCATAGGGCGAACGCGCCCATCGCGTACGGCGCGGTGTGGACCAGCGCCGCCTCGAACGAGTGCCCGCCCAGGTACCCGAAGAAGACCGTGCCGAGCAGCGCCACGCCGAGCGCGCCGCCGAGCTGCTGGGCCGTGCTGAACAGCCCGGACGCGCCGCCGGCCACCTCAGCCGGGACCGCGGCGAGCACCACGTTGACCAGCGGGATGATCAGCAGGGCCAGGCCCGCGCCGGCCACCACCAGGCCGGGGACGATCGGCCACGGGCTGCCGTTCACGCCGACGTGCGGGGCGGCCAGGGCCACGCCGCCGATGCCGGCCACCATCAGCACCGCGCCGCCGGCCAGGATGCGCCGGCCGGCCTTCTGGGCCAGCGGCACCGCGACGGGGGCGGCGACGAAGCTGCCCACGCTGAACGCGACCGCGGTCAGCCCGGCCTTCAGCGGCGAGAAGTGCTCGCCGGCCTGCAGCCACAGCGCGAAGGCGAGGAAGAAGCCCTGCATGCCGGCGAAGAAGGCGAGCTGGACGCCCATCCCGGCGGCGAACGCCGGCACCCGGAACAGCCCTGCCCGCAGCAGCGGCGCCACGGACCGCCCGGAGTGCCGCGCCTCGAACAGGCCCAGCCCCACCAGGCCGGCCACCCCGGCCGCCATCAGCGGCCACACCCAGGCCGGCCAGCCGAGCTGACGGCCCTCGAGCAGCGGGTAGACGATGGCGACCAGCGAGCCGGCCAGCAGCACCGCGCCGGGCAGGTTCGGCCGCCGGGCGGACGGGTCCCTGGTTTCGGGCACGTACCGGGCGCCGGCGATCAGCGCGGCCACGGCCACCGGCACGTTCACGTAGAAGACCGAACGCCATTGGAAGCCGAACACGTTCGCCTCGGTCAGCACACCGCCGACGACCAGCCCGATGGCGGACGCGAACCCGAGCATCGCCCCGTAGATGCCGAACGCCTTGCCCCGCTCCTGCCGGGCGAAGATGACCCGGAACGTGGCCAGCACCTGCGGCGCCATGGCCGCGGCCGCGGCACCCTGGACGACCCGGGCGGCGATCAGCTCCGCGCCGGACCCGGACAGCCCGGCGGCCAGGCTGGCCAGCCCGAACAGCGCGGCCCCGGACAGGAACAGGCGCTTGCGGCCGAACTTGTCGCCGAGGTTCCCGGCGATGATCAGCGTCGCCGCGAACGCCAGCATGTACCCGGACACCACCCATTCCAGCTGGGTGGCGCTGGCGTGCAGGTCACGGCGGATGGAGGGGAGCGCCACGTTGACGATCGTCACGTCGATCATGTCCATGAGCGCCCCGACGATCATGACGATCGCGGCGAGCCAGCGGCGGGGGTAACCCGCGTGCCCCGTGCCGGTCTGCACAAGCTGGCCGCCGTTGGTGACGGTCGCCCGGCTGGTAGCCATGTTGAGACTCCCTCGAACTAGGTTCAACTCTCGAACGATGTTCTATCACTCGATCGTTGGTCTAGTCAAACACTGTTCGAGAACTGGTACAGTGTTGGAGAAGGCGAGAGGAGCCCCGATGACGACGAAACCGGAGATCCCGCCGCCGCCCTGGCAGCGGCTGCCCGACCGGCCGTCCCGGCCGCGGCGCGAGCCGATCAGCCGGGAGGCGATCGTGCGGGCCGCGATCCAGCTTCTCGACCGCGAGGGCCTGGCCGCGCTGAGCATGCGGCGGCTCGGCGACGAGCTCGGCGCCGGCGCCGCGTCGCTCTACTGGCACGTCGGCAGCAAGGACGGCCTGCTGGATCTGGTACTGGATGAGATCATCGGCGAGAACCAGACGCCCGACCCCGACCCGGCGCACTGGCAGGAGCAGATCAAGGAGGTGGCCCGGGTGCAGCGCCGGGTCAGCCTGCGCCACCCGTACGTGGTACGCGTCTCGATCGGCCGCATCCCGATGGGCCCGAACGCGCTGCAGTACTCCGAGCGCGTGGTGGCGATCCTGCGGGCGGGCGGCCTGCCGCCCCGCCTGGCCGTGCAGGGCTACCTGCTGCTCATCGCCACGGTGAACGGCTTCACCCTGGACGAGACCGGGGTGGAGGACGGCGGCATACCCGACCGCGACCCGGCCCACCTTCAGGAAGCCGCGGATCTGGCCCGCGATTATATTGCCTCGCTCCCGGCGGACCTGTTCCCGAACATGACCGGCCTGGCCGGGGAGTTCGCGCTGGCCGACCCCGACGAGCGGTTCGAGCTGCTGCTGGACATCTTCGTGGACGGCCTGGCCCGCCGGGCCGCGGCGAGCTGATGCCCGCGCCTGGCCTCGGCGAACAGGCTGGCCCGGCGGTCGGTGGCGAGCTGACTGGTCAGGCTGGGGTTCATCGGTATCTCCCGTTCGGCCCTGGGCCGGGGGTTCCGGCCTGGTGACGCCAGCCTGCGCCGTCAGGGCATTGCCGGGGCAGAGGCCGATTTACCCATTTACCTGCGCAGACGGCGTGTGGGCCGAATTACCTACCCCGGGGCTGAGCTGCCGGTGAGTGATTTTCCCGGCGATATCATGCTCGGATGGGGCAGGCGGCTACCGGTCCGGCAGAACAACCCCGCGGCCTGTCGCACGCGCGCACAAGCTTCGTCGGCCGTTCCGATGCCGTGCACAAGGTGGCTGAGCTGCTGGCCCGGTACCGGCTGGTGACCGTGACCGGTCCGGGCGGGGTGGGCAAGACCCGGCTCGCCGACGAGGTGCTCGGCCAGGTTGCCGGCCGGTTCGCGGACGGCGTCTGGGTGGCGGAGCTGGCCGCGGTGCAGGAGCCGGCGCTCGTGCCGGCCATGGTGGCGACCGTGCTGGGGCTGCGCCAGGCGGCGGGTGCGCCGATCCTGGACGCCCTGGCCGCCCGCCTGGCCCGGCAGCAGCTGCTCCTGGTCCTGGACAACTGCGAGCACATGCTCGACGCGGTGGCGGAGCTCTGCGCGACCGTCCTGCTGGCCGCCGACGACATCCGGATCCTGGCCACCAGCCGGGAGCCGCTGGGCCTGCCCGAGGAGGCCCGGTACCGGCTGCCTCCGCTGACGCTGCCCGGCCCAGGGTCAGGCCAGGCCGAAGCGGTGACGCTGTTCGTCGAGCGGGCCCGCCAGATTGACCCCGAGCTCGTGCTGGACGACGAGGCGGGCGCGGTCGTGACCCGGCTGGTGCAGCGGCTGGACGGGATGCCGCTCGCCATCGAACTGGCCGCCGCCCGGGTCGAGGCGCTCGGCCTGGGCCAGCTGCTCGACCGGCTGGATGACCGGCTGCTCATCAGCGCGAACCGGGCCGCGCCGGCCCGTCAGCGATCGCTTGATGCTGCCGTCGACTGGAGCTACCAGCTGCTGCCAGAACCCGAGCAGCGCGTCTTCCGGTGGTTGTCGGTGTTCCCCGGCCCGTTCGGCCTGGATGCCGCCGAAGCCGTGGCCGGACCGGACGCTGGGCCCGCGGTCCTGCACCTGGTCGACTGCTCGCTGCTGCTGCCGCCCGCGGCCGGACCGGACGGGCGGTCGCGCTACTCCATGCTGGAGACGTTGCGGGCGTACGGCCTCCGGCAGCTCGAACAGGCGGGTCGCCGCCGCCCAGCGCCGCGGCGCCGCCATGACGCTCGCGGCGGCGGTGGAGTTCGCGGTCCTCATGGCGGGCGAGGACGAACAGGAAACCCCGGTGGGCCGGCCCGGGCTC
>Ga0335069_10009665_pt1 | contig 13712 bp, 13 predicted proteins | sample Lox_Sample_11_FD_206714 | JGI IMG/M metagenome (GOLD analysis project Ga0335069, IMG submission 206714) | Soil microbial communities from Loxahatchee National Wildlife Refuge, Florida, United States - Lox_Sample_1.1 | ecosystem: Environmental > Terrestrial > Soil > Wetlands | place: USA... | reverse complement strand
CGAGCGCGGCGGCGAGGCCGGCGCGGTCGAACGGGCGCACCGTCGAGAGGTACGCGACCGTCGCGTCGAGATCGGCCGTCGCCGCGAGCGTCTCCTCGAGTGTCGGGCCGACCGCGACGACGAGCGGCGCGCCGTCGCCTCCGCGGCGCAGCACGACGAGGCCCTCGGCGTCGACCGGCGCCGCGTTCGTCTCGACGCTGAGCCGGATGTAGACGCGGCCGTCGTGCACGAGCGCGCGGCGGAAGGCGTGCTCGAGCTCGTCGGCGTGGCCCGGCACCTCGATCGTCCAGCCCGGCAGCGCGGCGAGCAGGGCGACCTCCTCCGGCGCCTGGTGCGTCCGCCCGGAGGACGAGGCGTCGTAGGACGCGCCGGTCGAGACGAGGACCGCGCCGAGGTCCTGGTGGCCGAGGTCGAGCTTGACCTGCTCGTACGGCCGCTCGACGAGAAACGGCGTGTACGAGTGCGCGACCGGACGCATCCCCTCGAGCGCGAGCCCTGCCGCGACGCCGATCATCAGCTGCTCGCGGATGCCGACGTTGTACAGGCGCGGATGGCGCGGCAGCTCGGCGACGCCGATGTCGGCGAGGACGATCGCCACGCGCGGGTCGTCGTCGAGCGCCTGCGCGGCGAGCCGGTAGAAGCGTTCGCGCATCGCCGTCATCGCCGCTGCACCTCCGCGACGACGACGTGCGGCGCGTCGGCGGTGCACGAGCGGAACGCGTGCTCGAGTGCGTCGTGGTCGCGCCCGTCGACGTGCGCGCTCGTCCAGCCGTCGAGCTCGAACCGGCGCTCGATGCCGCCGGGCCAGTGGTAGGTCGAGCTGCGGTTGTCGACGACGGCGACGGTGAGCGAGGCGAGCCCGATCCGGCCGGCCCACTGGACGGCCTCCCAGTTGCTACCCTCGTCGAGCTCCCCGTCGCCGACGAGGCAGTAGACGCGGCGACCCGTCAGCGCTGCGCCGACGGCGATCGGCAGGCCGTGCCCGAGCGAGCCGCTCGAGATCTCGACTCCCGGCGCGAGCGTCCGGTCGGGGTGGTGGCCGAGCGGCGAGTCGAAGCCGCCGAAGCCGTCGAGCTCGCCGGCCGGGAGGATTCCCTTTGCGGCGAGGACGGCGTAGTACGCGGTCGGGCCGTGTCCCTTCGAGAGCAGGAAGCGGTCGCCCGGCTCGAGCACGCGGTCGTAGAGCGTCCAGAGGACGTCGAGGGTCGAGAGCGAGCTCCAGTCGTGCTTCTCGTCGCCGGTCAGGCGCATGATCAGCCCCTGGAGGTCGTCGTAGCCGAGCGTCGTCGCAGCAGTCATGTGATGCACCCTAGAAGTTGAAGTAATGTTCAAGTCAAGTGCCCGTGAGCCTGACCATCGGCGAGCTGTCCGAGCGCTCCGGCGTCTCCACGTCGGCGCTCCGCTTCTACGAGCGGCAGGGGCTGATCGAGTCGACGCGCACGGAGGGAAACCAGCGCCGCTACCACGGGACGACGCTGCGCAAGGTTGCGCTCGTCCGCGCGGGCAGCGCCGCCGGGATCCCGCTCGGACGGATCCGGCAGGCGCTCGCGACGCTGCCGGCGAACCGCCCGCCGACGAAGCGCGACTGGGAGCGCCTCTCGCGGAGCTGGGCGAAGGAGCTCGACGAGCGCGTCGCCGCCCTCGAGGCCGTTCGCCACCGGCTGACGACGTGCATCGGTTGCGGCTGCCTGTCGCTGAAGACGTGCGGCCTCCTGAACCCGGGCGACGAGGCCGCCACCCTCGGCGGCGGTGCGCACTACTTCACTAGAGTCTCGCCTCGTGGACGACACGTGGCGTAGCGAGCTCGCCGAGTTCCTCGCGATCCCGAGCGTGAGCGCCGATCCGGCGCACCGCGAGGACGTGAAGCGCGCGGGCGAGTGGGTCTGCGACGTCATCCGCCGGATCGGCGGCACCGCGGAGCTGACGCCGTTCGGCGAGAAGGAGCTCGCGCTCGGCGAGATCCCCGCGTCGCACGACGGGGCGAGCGCGCCGACCGTCCTCTGCTACGGGCACTTCGACGTGCAGCCGCCGGCGCCGCTCGACCTGTGGGAGTCCGACCCGTTCGAGCTGTCGATCCGCGGTGATTGGGCGTACGGGCGCGGCATCACGGACGACAAGGGCCAGGTCTGGATCCTGCTGAAGGCGGCGCAGCGGCTCGCCGAGGCGGGGGCGCTCCCGGTCAACCTCCGGTTCGCGTTCGACGGGGAGGAGGAGATCGGCGGCCACACGATCGTCGACTACCTCGCGGTCGACGAGCGCGGCGCCGACGCGGCGATCATCTTCGACGGCGGCATGCTGCGGATGGACGTGCCGGTGCTCGACCTCGCGACGCGAGGGCTCATCGCCTTCGACGTCAAGGTGCAGACGGGCGAGCGCGACCTCCACTCGGGCATGTACGGCGGCGCGGCGCTCAACGCGATCCACGTCCTCGTGCGCTGCTTCGGCGCCGTGCTCGCAGGCGCGGACGGGCGGCTGCCAGAGCCGCTGCGCGCGGGGATCGCGGCGCCGACCGCGGACGAGCTCGCGCAGTGGGCGACGCTGAGCCCGGGCTCCGAGGAGCTGGCGACGCAGGGCGCGCAGCCGCTCGACGCGAAGGCGGCGGAGGAGTTCTACGTGCGCACGTGGGCGGAGCCGTCCGCGGACGTGAACGGGATCATCGGCGGCAAGCCGGGCATCCGGAACACGACGCTGTCGGTGCACGCGTCCGGGGAGCTGAGCGTGCGGCTCGCGCCGGGCCAGGACGTCGTCACGATCGGCCGGGCGGCGGAGCGGCTCATGCGCGAGGCGGCGCCCGCGGGCGCCGATGTGGAGATCCGCTGGGCGGGGTCGCCTCCCGGTCTCGTGCAGCCGGACGCGCCGGCGATCCGGCTCGCGCTCGACGCGTTCGAGCGTGCGATCGGCGTCCGGCCGCTCCTGACGCGCTCGGGCGGGACGCTGCCGATCATGCCGGCGCTCGCCGACAAGGGGATCCCGACGATCCTCACCGGCTTCGGGCTGCCGGAGTCGAACGTCCACTCGCCGAACGAGAAGTTCCTCGTCCGCTACTTCGGCGAGGGGATCGACACCGCGGCGGAGCTCTTCACCGCGCTCGGCGCGCTGCCGCGCTAGGTCTATCCCGGTCGGCGGCGAAATAGGGCACGATGAGCCTGCCGCCGGTGGAACAGGACCAGAGCGAGGACCAGCTGCGTGCCGCCTGGGCGGCGATCGCCGATCGCGACCGCCGCGGCGACGAGCTGCTCCGGCGCCGGCTGCAGGAGGTCGAGGAGCGGCTGTCGCGGCTCGACGCGGGCGAGCGCGAGCTCGCGCTGCGCGCGAACGAGCTCGACCGGCGCGAGCGCGAAGCGGCGGAGGAGCGGCGCTCGATGCGTGACCGCACGGAGGAGGCGGCTCGTCGCGAGAAGGCGCTCGAGGAGCGCGAACGCCATGCGGAGTCGATCCTCCGGCGCGAGAACGCCGTGGTCGAGCGGGAGCTCGAGGTGTCTGAGCTCGGCGCCGAGCTCGAGCAGCGGATGGAGCTCGTCGTCGCCGCCGAGGCGGGACTCGCCGCGCGGGAGCCGGCGGTCGCCGAGGCGGAGCGGCGGCTGCGGGAGCTCGACCGGCGGAGCTTCGAGCTCGACCGGCGCGACGGGGCCGTCGCGCAGGGGGAGCAGCGACTCGCGCGCCGGCTCGCGGAGCTCGAGCGGCGCGAGGCGGAGGCGGCGCAGCGCTCCGCCGAGCTCGCCGAGGAGACGGAGCGGCTGGCGCCGCGGCTCGCGGAGCTCGAGCGGCGCGAGGCGGCGCTCGCGCTGGCGGCGTCCGAGGCGGCGCAGCGGGAGACGCATCTCGCGCGCGTCGGCGTGTCGCTCGGGCGGCGTGCGGGAAGGCTCGCCACCGCCGAGACGCGGCTCTCCCACCGGGAGCGGGCCGCGCGGGAGCTGGAGGCGCGGGCGGACGCCGTCGAGCGCCGGGCGGCGTCGGCCGAGTCGCGCGCCGCGGAGCTGACCGGGCTCGCGGCCGAGCTCGAGGAGCGGGGCAGCTGGATGGTCGCCGCCGAGGAGGCGCTACGCGACCGCGAGCGCCGCGTCGCGGACGGCGACGCGCGACTGGCCGCCGCGGAGGAGCGGCTCCGCGTCGCCACGCAGGCGCTGCAGGACCGCGAGGCGGCCGTCGGCGAGCGCGAGCAGCGGCTGCTGGAGGCGGAGGAGGAGCAGGTCCGGCGGAAGCTGCCGCCGCAGGCCGACGGCTAGGACCTACGCCACGTCGGCGTGCACGTGCTCGCAGTTGAGCCAGGCGTGCCCGTACCGGCTCATCGCGCTGATGATCGGGAGCAGGGCCGTGCCCTTCTCCGTCAGCTCGTACTCGACGCGCGGGGGCGACTCGGCGAAGCTGTGCCGCTCGACGATGCCCTCGGTCTCGAGCGCGCGGAGCCGCTCGGCGAGCGTCCTCGGGCTGATCCCGCTGCAGGAGTGCTCGAGCTCCGAGAACCGCCGCGGGCCCTCGGACAGGTCGTGGACGAGCAGGGCTGTCCACTTCGCGCCGATGATCTCGGCGCAGGCGGCGACACCGCACGTCGACGACTCGTGGACGGGGTTCATCGTCCTGGACATGTGCGGATTGTACTCTCGGCGTCGACGGGCTCCTCCCGCGCGGGCGCGTCCCGCCGGGAAGGCGTCACGCCTCCGTGACCCGCGTCTGACACCGGGGCGTGGCCGGGACGGCCACGCCCCGCCGCATGCGGACGCGGCCCGTCACGATGCCGTGAGGGTTCCGGATTCGCAGGGTCCGGCGAGGCCGCGTCCGGGCGCTCTACTGCCCGAACGGGCCTGGGCACGCGTCGATCTTCGGGATCGAGAACCGCGCGATCGTCCCGAATCCCTCCGCCGGCCTGCACGCCTGTGCGACGCCCGCGTCGCAGGCGACCGAGAGGAAGATGAACGCGTCCTCCATCGAGAACCCGTGCTCGTCGACGAGCATCCGCGCCGCCTCCTCGGAGACGAGCTGGAGCGCGTCCGCGTAGTCGTACGCGGTGGCGTGGGGGAGCCACCGGGCGCCAAGCTCCGTCACCGGCCAGGTCGCCTGCTTCCCCTTCAGGACGTCGAAGCGCACGTCGACCTCCCCGGCGATCTCGACGCCGGTGAAGCAGATCTCGCCGTCGCCCATCGAGGCGTGCATGTCGCCGACCGCGAACATCCCGCCCGGCTGCCGCACGGGGAAGTAGATCGTCGCGCCCTTGCCGTGGAAGTGGTCGTCGAGGTTCCCGCCGTGCTTGCCGGCGAGCCCGTTCGAGAGCGTCTCGCCGTCCGTCGCGACGCCGACGACGCCGACCATCGGCATCGCGGGGAACGAGATCCGCCCGTTCAGCCGCACGACGCCGTCCTTCACCTCGAACATCCGCGTCAGCGGCTTCTCGACGAGGTCGATCAGCTGCCCGAAGCCGGGGATGAGCGTCGCGACGCCCCACTCGACCGGGCGGACGTCGAGGATCTCGACGACGAGCGAGTCGCCCGGCTCGGCGCCCTTCACCGCCACCGGGCCGGTCGCCCCGTTGATCCGCGTCATGTCGATCCCGGTGACGAGGTCGTCCTCGGTCCGGATCTGGCCGGTGAAGCAGTCGTTCGTCTCGAACGTGACCGTCTCGCCGGGCTCGACCTCCAGCACCGGGACGAGGTCGGGCCCGAAGGCCCAGATGACCTCGTCCCGGGAGATCCGGTGGTGCGCCACTCGTCGAGCCTATTCCCAGGGCGGAGGGTTGTGCACCCAGCGGCCGGCGACCATCGTCGCCACGACCTGCACCTCCGGGAGCTCGCCCGCCGGGCAGGCGAGCGGGTCGCGATCGAGCACGGCGAGGTCGGCGAGCCGGCCCGGGACGAGCGTCCCGCGGACGCGCTCGTCGTGGGAGAGCCAGGCGGGCGCGACGCACGTCGCGTGAAGCGCCTCCTCGGCCGTCAGCCGCTGGTCGTCGCGCCAGTGGCCGAGCACGGCGGCGACGATGCCGGCCCACGGGTCGAGCTCCTCGACCGGCGCGTCGGAGCCGTTCGCGAGGAGCGCGCCCGTCTCCAGCAGCGAGCGGAACGAGTACGCGCCGTCGAGCCGGTCGGCCCAGAACCGCTTGGCGAGGTCCTCGTCCGACGGCGCGTGCGTGAACTGGACGGACGCGGCGACGCCGAGCTCGCCGAAGCGCGGGACGTCCTCCGGCGCAAGGCACTGTGCGTGCTCGATCCGCTGCCGCAGCCCGCGCGGCGCCCAGGCGTCGCGGGTGCGCTCGAACGCGTCGAGCGCCTCGCGGTTCGCGCGGTCGCCGATCGCGTGCACGCCGACGGGCCAGCCGGCCTCTGCGGCGTCGCGGACGATCTCCGCCAGCTCGTCGCCGCTCGTGATCACGACGCCGCCGCCGTCGAGCATCCACGCGGTCTGCGAGCCGAGCGTCCCGTCCATGAACGCCTTCAGGTAGCCGATCCGGAGGAACGGCGAGCCGACGCCGCTCCGCAGCGAGAGCGAGCGCAGCTCGGGCAGGCGGTCGTGCGGGACGGACTGCCAAACGCGGAGCGAGAGCGCGCCGAGCTCGTCGAGGCGCTGCCAGAGGCCGGGGGCGCCGATCCAGCCGTCCTTGTCGTGGACGCACGTGACGCCCCGGGCGTTCGCGAGGCGCACACCGGCGCGCATCGCCTCGACGTACTCGTCTGCCGGGATCGCCAGATACGCGTCCTTGAAGCGCCAGGCGGACTCCTCGCGCATCACTCCGGTCGGTGCGCCGGCCGCGTCGCGCTCGACGACGCCCCCCGGAACCTCGAGGTCGCCGCCCGCGAGCGCAAGGGTCGCCGAGTTGACCCAGAGCGAGTGGTAGTCCTTCGAGACGAGCGCGGCCGGCCGGCTGCCGGTGACCGCGTCGAGGTCCTCCTTCGTCGGCTCGCGGCCCTCCGTCCAGCCGCCGCTCCGCCAGCCGTAGCCGCGCAGCGTCCGGCCCTCCGGGAGCCCCGCCTCGGCCGCGCGCACGCGCTCGAGCGCCTCGGCGAGCGAGCCGCAGCCGTCGAGCTTCACCTCGTGCTGCGCGACCGCCCAGGTGGGGAAGTGGACGTGCGCGTCCGTGAATCCCGGGACGACGCAGCGGCCGCCGAGGTCGACCGTGTCCGGGCTCGCGAGCGCCGTCTCGTGGACGCCGACGCCGCCGGCCACGCGATCGCCCGCGATCGCGAGCGCGCGCGCGAGCGGCAGCGACGGGTCGAGCGTGCGGACGGCGCCGTTTTGCAGAATCATCCCCGGCGAGCGTACTGCGAGAGGAGAGCAGCCGTGTACGACCATGTCGGACTGAACGTGAAGGACTATCCCGCGAGCCGCGCCTTCTACCTGGCGGCGCTCGCTCCGCTCGGGTACAAGCCGGTGATGGAGTTCGACGACTGGAAGGCCGTGGGATTCGGCGCCGTCGACAAGCCGGAGTTCTGGGTGGCGGAGCGCGAGCCGTACGGCACCGGCACCCACGTCGCCTTCGCCTGCCCCGACCGCGCCACGGTCGATGCGTTCCACGCGGCGGCCGTCGCCGCCGGCGGCACCGACAACGGCCCGCCCGGGCTCCGCGAGCACTACCACCCGACCTACTACGCCGCCTTCGTCCACGATCCCGACGGGAACAACGTCGAGGCCGTCTGCCACAGGCCGGAGTAGAGGATGACCCAGCGCACATCCCCGCCGTTCCGCGCCGACCACGTCGGCAGCCTGCTGCGCCCGCCGGAGCTGCATGCGGCGCGCGACGACTTCGCCGCGGGCCGCATCACCGCCGAGCAGCTTCGCGCGACGGAGGACGACGCGATCCGCGACGCCGTCCGCATGCAGGAGGAGGTCGGACTCCGCGCCGTCACCGACGGCGAGTTCCGCCGCGCCTCGTGGCACATGGACTTCATCTACCAGCTCGACGGCGTCACGAAGCAGTCCGGCGAGATGGCGATCACCTTCCACAACGAGCAGGGCGACATCGTCTTCACGCCGGCCGTGCACCACATCGACGGGAAGCTCGGCGTCTCGAAGACGATCTTCGGCGACGATTTCCGCTTCCTCCAGGAGACGGCGACGAGCGGCGTGCCGAAGCTGACGATCCCGTCGCCGTCGATGGTGCACTACCGCGGCGGCCGAGCCTCGATCGACGAGTCGGTCTACCCGGAGCTCGGCGGGTTCTGGGCCGATCTCACCGCCGCGTACGCCGAGGAGGTGCGCAGGCTCGGCGAGCTCGGCTGCACGTACCTCCAGGTCGACGACACGAGCCTCGCGTATCTCAACGACCCGCCGCAGCGGGACTACGTCGCGTCGCTCGGCGGCGATCCCGACCGCCAGCACGTGGAGTACATCCGCCACATCAACGAGGCGCTCGCGCACCGGCCCGCGGGGATGACGGTGACGACGCACATGTGCCGCGGCAACTTCCAGTCGTCGTGGGTCGCGACCGGCGGCTACGACTTCGTCGCCGAGGCGCTGTTCAACGAGCTCGAGGTCGACGGCTTCTTCATGGAATGGGACGACGAGCGCAGCGGCGGCTTCGAGCCGCTGCGCTTCGTCCCCGAGGGGAAGGTCGTCGTGCTCGGCCTCGTGACGACGAAGCACGGCGAGCTCGAGGCGAAGGACGACCTGAAGCGCCGGCTCGAGGAGGCGTCGCGGTACGTCGACGTCGAGCAGCTCTGCCTCTCGCCGCAATGCGGCTTCTCGTCCACCGTCGAGGGGAACGCGCTCTCCTACGACGACGAGGTGGCGAAGCTGCGGCTCGTCGTCGAGACGGCGGAGGAGGTCTGGGGCTAGTGCCCTGGGACCGGCTCACTCCCGAGCAGCGGGAGCTGCGCGAGCTCGTGCGCACGCTCGCGCGTGAGCGGATCGCGCCGCGGGCGGCGGAGATCGACGCGAGCGGCGAGTTCCCGTGGGACGTCGTCGAGCTCTATCGCGAGAACGACGTATTCGCGCTCTTCCACGACGAGCGGTTCGGCGGCACCGGCACCGGGACGCTGCTCGCGCTCGTCGCGATCGAGGAGGTGGCGAAGGTGTGCGCGACGAGCGCGCTCATCCTCGCGGTGCAGGAGCTCGGCTCGCTCGGGATCAAGCTCGCCGGCGCGGACGAGCAGCGTGAGCGCTGGCTGCCGCGGCTCGCGAGCGGCGAGTGGCTCGCGGCGTACGCGCTGACGGAGTCGGGGTCCGGCTCCGACTCGGCTGCGATGCGGACGACGGCGCGGCTCGACGGCGACGAGTACGTCCTCGACGGGACGAAGCGGTTCATCACGAACGCGGGCGTCGCGCACCTGTACACCGTGTTCGCGAAGACCGACCCGGGCGCCGGCCACGCCGGCATCTCGGCGTTCGTCGTCGACGCGGACGCCGCGGGCTTCGAGGTGGCGCGGATCGAGCCGAAGATGGGGATCAAGGGCTCGACGACGGGCGAGCTCGTCTTCGACGGCTGCCGCATCCCGGCGGGCAACCTCCTCGGCTCGGAGGGGGACGGCTTCAAGATCGCGATGCGGATCCTCGACCGCTCGCGCCCCGGCGTCGCGGCGCAGGCGCTCGGGATCGCGCAGGGCGCGACCGACTACGCGGTCGAGTACGCGAAGACGCGCGAGACGATGGGGAAGCCGATCGCGCAGCACCAGCTGATCCAGGCGAAGCTCGCCGACATGGAGACCGAGTGCGAGGCGGCGCGCGGGATCCTCTACCGGTTCGGCCAGATGTGCGACGACGGGGTCGACGGGCCCGAGCTGACGAAGGTCTCGGCGATGGCGAAGCTCAAGTGCGGCGACGTGGCGATGGCGGTCACGACGGACGCCGTGCAGATCCTCGGCGGCTACGGGTACATCAAGGAGTACCCGGTCGAGCGCTACATGCGCGACGCGAAGATCACACAGATCTACGAGGGCACGCAGGAGATCCAGCGCCTCGTGATCGCGCGGGAGATGCTCCGCGAGAGCCGGGCGTTCCTCGCTGCTACTATTTGACCACGCAAGTTTTCGTCGAGGGAGTCGCAGATGAAGCTCGAGGGCATCCACCACGTCACCTGCATCACGGGCGACGCGCCGCAGAACGTCGACTACTACACCGGGACGCTCGGGCTGCGGCTCGTGAAGAAGTCGGTCAACCAGGACGACCCGACCGTCTACCACCTGTTCTACGCGGACGAGAAGGGCAGCGCCGGCTCGGACATCACCTTCTTCGAGTATCCGGGCGCGGCGAAGGGGCGCGCCGGGGCCGGCATGGTGCACACCGTCGTCTGGCGCGTCGGCTCCTCCGAGGCGCTCGACTTCTGGGCCGACCGGCTCGGCGTCGTGCGCGACGGCGACGTCGTCCGCTTCGAGGATCCCGAGGGGCTCGCGCACGAGCTCGTGGTCGCGAGCGTCGCGGACGAGCCGCTCGTCGCCGACCATCCCGAGATCCCGCACGAGCTCGCGCTCCAGGGCTTCGAGGGCGTGCGCGCGTACACGCCGCTCCCGGAGACCGCGAGCGCGGGCTTCCTCGAGCGGATCGGCTTCGAGCGCAAGGACGGGGCCCGGTGGGAGACGCGCGGCGACAAGCGCGGCGGCTGGATCGCCTACGACGAGCCGCCCGCCGAGCCGGGCGTGCCGGGCGCGGGCACCGTCCACCACGTCGCCTGGGCGTCGGAGATGGCGGACCAGGACGCGTGGCAGAAGATCGTGGCAGACGCGGGCGGCCGGCCGACGCCGGTGATCGACCGCTTCTGGTTCCGCTCGATCTACTTCCGCGAGCCGAGCGGCGTCCTCTTCGAGATCGCGACGCTCGGGCCCGGGTTCGACACGGACGAGGACATGGCGCATCTCGGCGAGAAGCTCATCCTCCCGCCGGACTTCGAGCACCTGCGGGCGCAGGTCGAGCCGCTGCTGACGCCGCTGCCGGATCCGCGGGAGAGCTGGACCCGCGCGTGAGCCTCGTCGCGCTCGAGCGCCCCGCGGCGGTCGAGCCGGAGGGCGCGCTCGTCCTCTTCCACGGGCGCGGCGCCGACGAGCACGACCTGTTCCCGCTGCTCGACGCGCTCGACCCCGAGCGCCGCCTCGCGGGCTACACGCCGCGCGGACCGCTCGCGCTCCCTCCGGGCGGCGCCCACTGGTACGTCGTCCCGCGCGTCGGCTTCCCCGACCGCGAGACGTTCCATGCGAGCTACGACCTCGCGTCGGCGTGGCTCGACGCGCTGCCGTTCCCACCGGAGCGGGTCGTCCTCGGCGGCTTCTCGCAGGGGGCGGTGATGGCGTACGCGCTCGGGCTGGGCGCGGGCCGTCCGCGCCCGGCGTCGCTCCTCGCCTTCAGCGGCTTCGTCCCGACGGTCGACGGCTGGGAGCCGGATCTCGACCCGCCGTTTCCGCCGATCGCGATCGCCCACGGCACGGACGACCCGGTGATCCCGGTCGAGCTCGCGCGGCGGGCGAGGGCGCTGCTCGAGGGCGCCGGCGCCGCCGTCCTCTACCGCGAGTCGCCGATCGACCACTCGATCGACCCGCGCGTGCTCGCCGAGCTCCGCGAGCTCGTTGCGCCCGCGCTCCGCTGACCGGCCCGCCGGCCGCAGCGGCGGCCCGTGGAGCGTGGACACGGACGGCGGGAAGGAGTAAGCTCCCGCTTGCCGGGTGTGTTAGGAATCTTTACCAGAATCCTGCTCGTCGCCGCCGCGGCCGTCGCGATCCTCGCCGGCGCCGCGGGAGCAGGTCACACCGCGCCGGCCACCGCGTTCGTCCGCGTCAACCAGGTCGGCTATCCGTCGGGCGCGGCGAAGCGCGCCTACCTGCTCTCGAGCGCGCCCGAGAGCGGCGCCGTCTTCCGGGTGAGATCGGCGAACGGGTCGACCGTCTTCAAGGGACAGATCGGGGACAGCCTCGGCTCGTGGAACGACGCCTACCCCTACGTCTATCCGCTCGACTTCGACGCCGTGACCGGTCACGGCACCGACACGATCACGGTCGCTGGCCCGGTGCCGGCGACCTCGCCGAGCTTCCGCGTCGACGCGGGCGCGAAGGTGTACGCCGGCGCGCTCGCGAACGCGCTCTTCTTCTACCAGGCGGAGCGCGACGGGCCCGACTTCATCCCATCGGCGCTGCGCACCGCGCCTGCGCACCTGAACGACGGGCACGCGATGACGTACCTGACGCCGCTCGCGAACGCGGACGACGGCTTCGACGGCGACCTGACGCCGCTCGGCCGTCGCATCGACGCGTCGGGCGGCTGGTGGGACGCGGGCGACTACCCGAAGTTCGTCGAGACGACGAGCTACACCGTCGCGCTGATGGAGCTCGGCGTCCGCGACTTCCCGTCCCAGCTCGGGCCCGGCTTCGCCGCCGAGGCCCGCTTCGGCACCGACTTCCTGCTGCGGATGTGGGACGACTCGCGACGCACGCTCTACTACCAGGTCGGGATCGGCGAGGGGAACGACGAGATCGCGGGCGACCACGACATCTGGCGGCTCCCGCAGGCGGACGACACGTACGGCGGCCGCGACCCGCTCTACAAGTACATCCGCAACCGGCCCGTGTTCCGCGCCGGGCCGCCGGGCTCGCCCGTCAGCCCGAACCTCGCCGGCCGTGACGCCGCAGCGTTCGCGCTCTGCTACCAGGTCTTCCGCGACAGCGATCCGCGCTACGCGCGGACGTGCCTGCTCGCCGGCGAGCACATCTTCGACCTCGCCGACACGTCGCCGAGCGGCGACCTGACCACCGTCTTCCCGTTCGACTTCTATCCCGAGACGGAGTGGCGCGACGACCTCGAGCTCGGCGCGACCGAGCTTGCGAACGCGCTGAGCATGGGCGACGCGCCGGACGGGCTGCCGCACGACGACGCGTCGTACTACCTCCGCAAGGCGGCGCACTGGGCGAACGCGTACATCACCGGCCCGAACGACGCCGCGGACACGCTGAACCTCTACGACGTCTCGGGGATCGCGCACTACGAGCTGTACAAGGCGATCGCGCGCGCACACGACCCGCGCGGGCTCGAGACGACGCGCGGCGCGCTGCTCGCCGACCTGAAGCAGCAGCTCGACGGCGCCGTCGCGCAGGCCGGGACGGATCCGTTCCAGTTCGGCTTCCCGTGGGACGTGTGGGACACGACCTCGCACGGCGCGGGGCTCTCCGTGACGGCGAGCGAGGTCGACGAGCTGACGGGGAGCGACGCCCACGCGGACTGGAGCTCGCGCTGGCTCGGGAACATCCTCGGCGCGAACGCGTGGGGCGTGTCGCTGATCGTCGGCGACGGGACGACCTTCCCGCACTGCATGCAGCATCAGGTGGCGAACCTCGCCGGCTCGCTCGACGGCTCGCCGCCGATCCTGCGCGGCGCCGTCGTCGAAGGCCCGAACGGCGAGATCTTCTCCGGCGTCGTCGACGGGATGCGGCTCTGCCCGGCGGACGGCGTCGACGTCTATGCGCCGTTCGACAACGCGGCGATCTTCAAGGACGACGTGCAGTCGTTCTCGACCGTCGAGCCGGCGATCGACCTCGGCGCGAGCGCGCCGCTCGCCTTCGCGCGGCAGGCGGCCGGCCTGTACTGACGCGTTACCGGCCCGGGTGCGGCAGCGACGAGGTGTCCACCACCTCGAAGTCGGCGCCGGTGATGCGGCCGAGCGTGTGCAGGTCGTCGTTCGACCAGTGCGGGCTCGGCGCGCCGCTGATGTACCAGCTCGAGCCGTTGTCCGCGAGGATCATCCCGTACGTCTTCAGCGCCTGGAGCACGATCCGCGCCTGGCGCGGGAAGCCGGAGATGTCGACGCTCGCCTT
>Ga0335069_10009664_pt1 | contig 13712 bp, 10 predicted proteins | sample Lox_Sample_11_FD_206714 | JGI IMG/M metagenome (GOLD analysis project Ga0335069, IMG submission 206714) | Soil microbial communities from Loxahatchee National Wildlife Refuge, Florida, United States - Lox_Sample_1.1 | ecosystem: Environmental > Terrestrial > Soil > Wetlands | place: USA... | reverse complement strand
GTTTTTGCGAGAGTCTTGTCGCACTTGCAGCAGACGAGAGGGGCTTCATTCGTGTTGTCGTCTTGCGCCGTCATCGCACCTGCATCCTGTGTGAATACGCGTTATAGATCTCAAATGATCCCCGCGCCCCTGGGCCATATTCCACCCAATACGTGACATGCGCCGGACAATGAGTAGCGAGAAAGTGCCCGTTGGGGAGCTTGAGCTTTTGTCCGCTGTTCTCGGCCGCTTCGAGAGTTTTGCGGACGTCGCTTTCCAAAATCATGCGGTGTTCCATCACCAAGCGAACCGGCTCGGAGATCTGAAGGATCAACTCCGGCATCGATACCCCCCTCTCTTCACCCCACAACTCTTTGAGCAGGCGCGCCTTTAGTCTCGCGCGGTTGTCCTGCCGGCGGGAAAAACCGGGGTCGGGCCGAGCGGCCGGGTCTTTCCCCTGGCTGTCAAACACCAGGTCGAGGACGTGCACGGCACGCTTGCCCTGGCGGGCAAAGCTGTCACGACACATCGCGCAGTACGTGATGTAATCGGCTTCGCTCTGCTCGGCGCGCCGCTTGACGGTCCGGTCCGTGAGTTCGGGATTGACAAACCGGGCTAGACCGCCGTAGCCGCAGCACGTGGTTTCCCCGCGCGGGTTCAGCTCTTTTCCTTCCACTCCCATGCATTGCAAGAGTTCGCGCACGGAGTCCTCAACCTCGCCGACGCCGCGTGTTGAGCAGGGATCATGAATCGCGTACGCTCGCCCGCTGAGCTGGGCGTTGGGCTTGACAGCCGCCTGGCTGTTGAGGTGTGGCCACAAAGACTGAATCGGAATCTCAGGCACATTGTCCTTCAGAGTTCGGAAGCAAGACGAGCACGCGACGATCACGTTCGGCTGGCCCATCTGCAGCCAGATCTGCTTCAGCGACGCGCAATTCTCTTCGAACAGATTCTTCCGGCCGGCCCAAAGTGCGGGCGCGCCGCAACAATTGAGCATCAGGCCGACACCGCCTTCACAGCTTTCGGAAAGAAACTGATAGCACGATTGAACGTGCTCCGGGGAAGATGCCGATAACTGGCAGCCCGGAAAAAAGAGCCACGTGCTTTCTCGGAAGCCGGGTTGATGCTTCGCCATTGCAAATGCCGCACCGGTACTAAATGCCATGTCGCGCAATGCAAACTCATGAGCGGAGACGGGCATTTTATTCGTCTCCACCATGGTCTGCCGCGCGTCCAGGCAAACCTCTGCCATGCTCATCTTCTCCGGACACACCTGTTGACATAGCCCGCACAGCGAGCATGAGTTGATCATCCGGTTGGCGTTGCGCACGCCCATGACAATGCAGAGGTTGTTATAGATCTCGCGCACGTAGCGCTTGGGGTAGGCGCGATACTCCTTCAGGTATTCGCAGACCTTAACGCACTCCATGCAGGAGCACGGGAAGCACCGATCCGCTTCTTTTTGAACTTCTTCGCGCGTGTACCCAATGATTGTATCCGCCGGAGCCACCTGCTGCACCGGTTCGAACGGTGTAATGTCAGTGTAAAGCCGCGATTCTTGGGATCCCTGCAGTTCCCGGCTGGCAGTTAACGAGGCGCCTTGCAGGAGCCGATCGATCGACAGTGCTGCGTAGCGGCCATCCTGAAAGGAGGTGATGGGCGAATACTGCCCAGACCCGTAGCGCATGGATCCGCCTGCGAACAACTTCGCAACATTGGTCGTGTATGTCACCGGATCGATCGTGAGTGGCATTTCAAGAGATCGTGTCAGTTCGCCTTCAGCGCCGATAGCCAAATAGACAGCGCTAAACCGCTGAAGAAGTGTGCGTAGGCCGTTCTCGCCATCATCATGCGTCACGCTCACGTTCGAATGGAGAAGGACCCCGAGATGAGCGAGCGAGGCCAGATCCGCATCGACTGCTGACTTCGGCAACACGTTTTGTGAGGCGTTCTGCAGCCGGGGCAGAAAGTTGGGCGCCGATTCGAACAGTTCGACCGTATAGCCCTTTACCGCCAGGTCGAGCGCCGCGGCAACTCCGCTGATACCCCCACCGACGATGGCAACGCTCTGCGGACGGGTACCGAATTTCCTGAGAGGCGCAACTTTTCCCCCGAACGCGACGGCTGCACGTTCCAGGGCGCTGAGGTTCAGCGGATCGCCCGCTTCCTTTCGCCTGCACGCTTGCTGGCAAGGATGATCACAGATTTGGGAGATGATTCGCGGCAGAGTGATGCTGCGTTGAAAAGTCTTGAGGGCTGTAGCAAAGTCGCCCTTCGCAATGCTCTGGGCCATTTTTCGCGCGTCGACGTGCACGGGACAGGCCGCGCTACACGCGGGTAGCTGTTCCTGAATGCATTGCGCTTCCCACTGCCTGACCCGCTCGCCGTCCATAGAGCCCTACCCATCCTGCGCTGATCGCTATAACGGCTGGTGCTTGCAAGAGCAGAGCAGGTGAAACAAACGACCCCGATTCACCTGCCCCGCCGCTCTTGCAACACAGACACTTCTAACGACTAAGCGAGTACCTGGTGTTTCTCCTCGATTGCCGCTTTCACCACCTTGGGCAGTGCCGGCACGCGCGTAATGCGGATGCCGCAGGCATTGTGGATTGCGTTGAGAATCGCCGGGTGCGGCGCTGTCAACGGTGCTTCGCCCACGCCCGCCGCACCGAACGGTCCCAGAGGACGCGGGGTCTCCTGGAAGATGATCTCAATATCATCCGGAACGTCCTGGATGTAGGGCAGGCCGCAGTTTTTCAGAGACGTATGGAACTTGAGGTCCTCGAAGTCCTCGGTGAGTGCCAACCCGATACCCTGCGCCAAGCCGCCATAGATCTGCCCTTCGACGGTGGCGCGGTTGATGATGGTACCCACGTCGGCCACGGTCGTGAACTTCACCACCTTCACTTCGCCGGTTTCCACGTTGACTTCCACTTCCGGCATGAACAGCTCGTACATGTAGATCGGGAATGGATTGCCTTTGCAGGTATTCGGGTCGCAAGCGGTGCAGTCGCTGGCCACCCATTTTCCGTCATAGTGCAGTGGAATGTTCTCCGCCACCATTTCGCCGTAGGTGCGATAAGTCCCATCCGGTTTCCGCATGGCTTTCAGCAGCATCTCAGCCGCAATCTTGGTGGCGTTCCCGGTGAAGACGTTGGAGCGGCTTCCGCCCGAAGGGCCGCTGTTCGGCAGCAGCGTGTCGTTCATCTGGAGAGCGATCTGCTCCGGCCTGATGCCCGCCGCGCGCAGTACTTCATGCGCAATGGTCAGCGACGACAGATCCGAACCCTGCCCGTGATCCTGCCAGGAGTTCAGAACTGTCACGCCAGTCGGCGTCAGCTCGACTGCTGAGGCCGAACTGTCCGGACCGTCCAGGCCGCATCCATAGAGGCCGAGAGCCAAACCTACGCCACGTTTCACCTTGTCGGTCGAAAGAGCCTTGCAGCGCTTCTTGGCTTCTTCGTACTTCGGACGAAGCTTGTCGAACATCGGCTCCAGGCAGTAGACGTCAGGCGTTTGCTGCGTGGGGGTGGTCGCGCCAGGACGATAGATGTTCTTGTATCGAAGATCGAACGGATCGACGCCCATCTTCTCGGCCAACATGTCGATGGCGATTTCCGATGCCAGGAAAGACTGCGGCGACCCGAAGGCGCGGAACGCGGAACCCCATGCATGGTTGGTACACACGGTCACGCCCTTGCCGCGAATATTTGGGATATCATAGCCCGCGCCAGTGAACTGACCCTGGCGCGAGGTCACCAGGTCGCCAAACTCGGAGTACGGACCATGATCGAGCCACCAGTCGGTTTCCATCGCCAGCAGCTTGCCGTTCTTGTCGGCAGCCAGCTTGATCTTGATTTCCGCGGGAGAGCGCTTACCGGTGTAGGTGATGTTCTGGTACTGGTTGTAGTCGAGCGAAACCGGACGGCCTGTTGCCAGGCAAGCCACGCCCAACAGAGCTTCCATTGTCGGGCTGAACTTGTAACCGAAGGTTCCGCCGGTGCCGTTCTGGATGAGGCGCAGTTTTTCGGGCGGCACGCCTATGCCCGGGCAAATCATGGCATGGTGCAGATGCAGGCCAATGCTCTTCGACTGAATGGTGAGGCGCCCCTCATCGTCCATGTATGCCTGGCCGCAGTCGGGCTCCAGATGCAGGTGCGGCTGACGGCTGCAGTACGTTTCCGTCTCGACCGTCCAGGCGGCCTTCGCCATGATCGGTGCGGTTTCCTCACCCTTCGCAACACCCTGCTCGTAGTACACATTCGGGGTTCCAGGGTGAATCTCGATAGCGTCGGGCGCCATGGCCGCCGGGCCGCTCATATATGCCGGCAATACCTCGAGGTCGACCTTAACTTCGGCAGCCGCGGCGCGAGCATGCTCTTCCGTATCGGCGCAGACGATGGCGATGGCATCACCATACTGAAAGACTTTCTCTTTGCAGAGAATCGGACGGTCCCAGCCGTCGCCCTTGTTGGTCGGGAAGGTGATCAGGCCGGTGATCGCGTTCTTGCCTTTTACATCTTTCCAGGTAACGACCTTCACCACCCCCGGCATCTTCTCGGCTTCGGTGGTGTCGATGCCTTTGATGTTGGCGTGAGAAACGTCCGCCTGCACCAATGCCAGACGCAGCGTGTCCGGCGGCATGTGCAAGGCGACATCGGCGCCGAAATCCCACGCGCCGGTCACCTTTGCGAGCGCCGAAGGACGATGATAGGTGGAACCAAGAATCGAGCCGTTGTCGGGCGGTTGCTTGAAGAGGAGATCTTCCTTCTTCTTCTCGCCGCGCAGAACGGCAGCCGCGTCCATGACGGAATCGACCAGCGGCTTGTAGCCCGTGCAGCGGCACGCGTTCTTGTTGGTCTGAAACCATTCGCGAACTTCTTCGCGAGTCGGTTTGTTGTTCTTATCGAGCAGCCCCTTTGCCGACATCAGGAAGCCCGGCGTGCAGATGCCGCACTGCGCGGCGCCGTGCGCCATCCACGCCACCTGCAGCGGGTGCAGGTTGTCAGGGGTGCCAATTCCTTCGATCGTGGTGATCTTCGCATCCTTCTCGAGATCTTCCATCAACACCATGCAAGCACGGATCGGCTCACCGTTGATCAGGACAGTGCATGTGCCGCATTGCCCTTCAGCGCAACATGCTTTGCAACCCGTCAGGAGAAGCTGCTCGCGCAGGACCTTTACGAGGCTCCCCTCTGGATCAATGATGACGGGACGATCCACGCCGTTCACGTTCAGAAATCGTCTCTCCATGAACTATTCCTTTCCGGGATGCTGGCGTCTGCCAAGCGGCTTCCAGCAAACCTCGAACATTGTTCGCGAAGACATCATTGCGACCAGTGCCGACTCGACCGTTCACCCCGCACCGCTGTCAGGCTCTGGCGAGACCCAACAACTTAGGACGCATAAGATATCTGCACGCCGACCTATTGACGCGCCATCGGGTCCACCGTTGCAATCCCGTTGCCTTGCTCGAAGTTCAGATCGCACAGCCCCGTGGCTTGCCCCAGCTACGCACCGCGAAGTCTATTCCGCACCTATAAGATAACAGATATTAAGGTCTGTTAACCTTTAATTTCTACAGCTCAGATCGAAGCGGCGCGCTTTAAAGTCGCCTCGGTAACCGCCTCCGCAGAGAAGAAGCTGCAGGCCAGACTGCCAGGCTCGGCATCCGATGGTACTGGTCTGGGCGAAGCGTCAGCACGTCGGACACCTCAGTTTCGGCATCTGCCGTGGCACATGCCGATTCAGCAGGCACGCGCCGATTGACAGCCGGCTAGAAGCCGTAGGTAACCTGAATGCCCAACTGCTTTCGCGCGTGCAAATTCACTCCGGGCTGAACGTGCCCAGCGATCTGAGCCACGCCGAAATCGACGGCAAGCTTATGTTCCGGCGCCGGGAGGAGCCGGACGGCATAGGTCAGGGTGGTCGGAATATTGAGGTTCGGGAATCCCTCCGGATGTTTCGGCTGCTGCGCGACTTCCGAGGCGAAGACCATAGTGGCCTTATTTGGCAGTTTCACAACGAATGCCGCTGAGCCGAATGCGCACGCTTTCCAGTCCGGCGCATTGCCGCCCATTCCCCAAAGCTGGGCGTTGGTTCCCCGAACACCGCCGGTAAGGATCACAGGGAGTTTAGACTTCGGCAGGATGGTCTTGCTGCCAACGCCGTAAACGTCGCCGTTGCTCGTTTTCTTGTGGTAGAGAGCACCACCGACGTTCTCGACGCCCCATCTCCCCATGCCTCCGACTGAGAAGGCCGGGATCCAGTTGTGCTTGCCCCAGTTCTCGGGAACAATGTTGATCTTGCCATGGACGATGTTGAAACCGTCCGACCAAAGCTGGCTGAGGTTCGGATCGCTTGCCTGGCTTAAGAAGTTGCGGGTGAACCCGAATTCGGTTCGGCCGAGAGCTCCGAAAGTAACCGAAGTCTCATAGAAGTTGCCAATCACGTTGCCGGCATCAAGGAAGTGAAATCCGACAAAGGGACGGCTGAAGCCTTTGGCGGGCGAACCAACCGTATATGCCAGCGGCGTGACGAACACGCCGGTTTCGCCTTCCCATCCGATATTCTGGGCCTTCGTCGTCATGGGTGCGGTCAGCGCCAGCAGAACAGCGAACGCGATGCACCCCATTGCTTTTTTCCACAGTTTCATTTCGATATCTCCAGTTCGATTCAGATGTGCGATCTACTGTGACCCTGGCCGGGCAAAATGCACGCGGAATTCCAGGCCGTCGACGTGATAAGAGTTTGCAGATCCTGTTTGCTTCGCTCCTATTTGATCTATGAATTGGTCGTGGGGGACGCTGCCTTGCGGATCGCAGAAACGTAAAGCCGTGTGGTTGCCTGGGGCTCGGTGTTTTCAGATTTGCCGAAAGCGATGGGCGAACAAATGGGAACCGGCGACAACCGGAGACGCCCTCAGCACCTGCCCCCCCATCTGTCACGTGCCATCGGCACATGCCAACACCACTTCATACCATAAGGAAATTTCAGGTAAAACGGTCTGTTTATATGGATACTCGCTTGCTAATCTTTAAGGCATGGCATCCGCAACGCTGTTGCTCATTGCGCCTTGCACACTTCTAACCGGAGCCGTGTTGCAGCTTCTGCTGGCTCACGTGCTTCCTTCCCGAGGCAAAGGCGCCCTAGCGCTCCTATGTTGCGTGCCGGCCCTGGTTTCGGTCATCTACACCATCCCCGAGGTGATGGGCGGACGAGCGATCGACCTGACGCTCTTGCCATGGGATGGGCCGCTGGCGCTGGCGCTCCACGTGGACGCCCTGAGCGTTCTATTTGCGTTCATGGGGACCCTGATAGGCGGAATCGTCTTGCTCTACTCGATTGGCTACATGGCCAAGGACGCCGCCGCCACCCGCTTTTACGCCATCATGATGGTCTTTATCGGGGGCTTTGTGGGACTGGTTTACAGCGCTAACCTCTTTCTTTTCTATTTGTTTTGGGAGGTCGTCGGCCTGTGCTCGTTCGGCCTGGTCGGCTTCTGGTACAAGAACCCCGAAGCTGTCCGCGGAGCGCGTAAGGTTCTGCTGATGACGCACCTCGCGGGTTACGGCCTGCTGGCGTCGATCGTCGTCATCTATCACCGCGCGGGAACCGCACTGTGGACAGACCCTGCCGTCGCGCATTCGTTTACCAGCGGACTCTTCCTACTCACCGTCGTTTCGCTGGTCGCCAAATCCGTTCAGTTCCCGTTGCACACTTGGATTCCAGAAGCGATGGCTGCACCGACGCCGGTCAGTGCGCTGCTGCACGCCGCCTGCTACGTGAAAGCGGGCGTTTACCTCGCTGCGCGGCTCTACAGCTTCGGCGTTATGCCAGGACACTGGACCGCAATCGTCGTCTGGATCGGCACGATCACGATGGTTGTAGGTGTCATGTACGCCATGGTGCAGACTGACTTGAAGCGAATGCTGGCATTCTCCACGGTCAGCCAGATTGGCTATATGATCACGGGCATCGGCATCGGCACACCGCTCGCCATCACCGCCGGACTGCTGCACTGCCTCAATCACGGCTTTTTCAAGGGCGGATTGTTCCTGTCGGCTGGCAGCGTGCAGCACGCGACCGGCACGCGCGACATGAATCAACTTGGCGGCATCGCCGGCCGAATGCCGCGTACGACAATGGCGTGGATGATCAACGCCGGAAGCATGATGGGAATTCCGCTGATGAGCGGTTTTGCCAGCAAGTGGCTGCTCTACACAGCAGCATTAGAGGCAGGATGGGTCGTACCAGCGCTAGCCGCGTGGATCGCCAGTCTCGGCACGGTGTTCGCGTTCGTGAAGGCGACCGATGAGGTGTTTCTCGGGCCGACAAACGAGACGACCGAAAAGGCGCACGAAGCGCCAGCGAGCATGCAGCTCGGTCTCGGGCTGACTGCGGCCGGCAGTCTCGTCCTCGGCGTAGCGCCGCAACTTGCGGTGCGCTACTTCCTGAATCCGATACTTGCAACGTTGGGCTTCGGCACGGGCGTTCAGGTCTCCTGGTTTGGCATGACCGCCAGCGCCGGCAGTTGGTTCACCACTTGGGGTCTGATTCTGGCTGCCGTTTCTCTGATCTTTGGCCTCATTGTTTATGCCATGGCCGGCTTTGGACATCAGGTGACTGTGACCAGCGGCGCTGCACTGGTCGGAGCAGGCGGCAGCGGCGTGTTTACCGGTGGCGAGCCTCTGGCCGGTGATGGACGTCTTGGCGCTCACGACTTTTCTGAGCTGTTCTCTCACAACTGGGCCGGGTTCTTCCACTGGGCGAACGTGGATCAGTATTACCTCGCCGCGTGGGAAAGGCTGCGGGACATCTCGTCTGCGATCGGACGCGTTCTTTCGCTGTTCATGAAGCAGACAGCGCTCTGGACGGTGGTCTTCGCTGCCGCTGTTTTCGGCGGTGTTCGATACCTGTCGCCGGTAGTTACTCCGACGGAAGCAAGCGGTACGGAACACATCTCGCACCTGCTAATCGGGGCCTGCGCTGTCTCAGGTGTTGCGTTGCTGCTGGCAACGTCCGCAATCAAAACGTGGCGGCGCTTCTCCGCACTGATGGCGCTCTCGGTCGTTGCGAGTGTCACGGGCTTGCTGACGCCCAATGCGCCGGCACGTACTGGGCTGCTTGAATTAGGCGCGCTATTCGCGGTCCTGCTCGTGTGGCAGGCAGCATCCGGCACGTCCGCTAAGTTCACCTACTTGGCGGTCGTGGTGATTTCCGCCCTAACGCTCGTGGGCAGCGACATTGCAGTCGCAAAAGGCGACGCCAACACAGCCCGCGCGCTGTTGATCACCAGCGCCTTCGTGAAGCTCGCCGCTGTTCCGCTCTTCATCTGGGTGTTGAAGCTTGCCGACGAACTGCCCGCACCGGTGTTGGGTCTCATCATCGCCGTAGTAGATATCGCGGCGTTCACAGAGCTGACGGCGCAGGTGCGACTGATGCCGTGGCTGGCAACACCGGCCAACTTCTGGATCGGCATTGCCGCTGCGTCCGCATTGGTCAGCGGACTACTGATGCTTTCGCAGCGCGGTCTGAAGCGCATCCTTGTGCTCTCGACCGTTGAGGACATCGGGTTCCTGTTGCTCGGTCTGACATCGGTGCGGGCGCTGGGATTCAACGGAGCCTTGCTCGGTGCTGTCGCCCACTCGCTCGCCAAGGCGTTGCTTTTCATCTGCCTGAGTTCGCCGGAAGGCGATGGCGGGCTCAACGAGGACAGCACAGGTCTCACCTCGCGGTATCCCGTTAGTGGCTTTGGCTTCGTGTTCGGAATGCTGACTGTTCTCGGTGTTCCGCCGACAATTGGCTACCTCGGGCGCTGGAGATTGTACGAGGTTGCCGCGACGACCAGTCCGTGGACCCTGGCCACGTTTGCCATTGGCTCCGCGTTGGCATTGATTGCCTACGTGCTCGCGCTAACGCGCTTCTGGTGGGGCCCCCCGCAGAAGGATGCGCCAACCGCGCATGAACCTTTGGCCTTGAAATTGACAATCGCCGTGCTGGTAATCCTGATTGTCGCTTGCGGCTTCTGGCCAAGCCTGCTACAGAGCTCTCTTGGGGGTATGTAATGAGTCTTTGGAAGAAACTTCTGTGCCTGGGCCGCAGAAAGAGCCCATGGCTGTTCCACATGAACTCCGGCAGTTGCAACGGCTGCGATATCGAGTTGATTGCCGCGCTAACCCCACGTTACGACGCCGAACAATTGGGTGTGAAGCTCGAGCCCAGCCCTCGGCACGCCGACATCATCTGCGTCTCCGGACCAGTCACGCATACCGCGGTGGGAGCGCTGAAGACTGTGTATGGACAGGTGCCTAATCCAAAAGCTGTGGTGGCAATCGGCTCCTGCCCGGCTTCCACCAATGTCTTCATCGATTCGCGTGTTCTTGCCGGACCTCTCGACAAGCACATTCCCGTGGACGTTTACGTTCCTGGCTGTCCGCCGCGCCCCGACGCGATTCTGCAAGGCGTGGCGAAGGCCGCTCAGATCCTGGCCGAGCACGCAGAGGCGAAGAACCTTGCAGGAGTGAACGTGACCCATGCGCAGCAAGCTAGCGGTACAGCGGAGGTGAAGGCGTAATGAACCTGAGCACGATTCTCTCCCGATTCCTTGTCTTCCCCGGCCTTCTGTTTGCAGTGCCGGCAGCGTGGTTCTACTTGTGGGTGGAACGTAAGGCCATGGCCAGGATGCAGCAACGCATCGGCCCTCCGTTCATGCAGCCGTTCTTTGATTTTCTGAAATTGATGGGCAAGGAAGTACCGGCGCGGCCTGGCTTCAGTGGCTTTCTGATGAGGACTTGGCCCATCTTTTCGGTAGCCGCTGCTGCAGGCGCGTGTGGCCTTCTGCCGGTGATCCAGTCAGGCGCAGGCTTCAATGGCGACCTGATCCTCTTGCTCTCGCTGCTGGAAGTGCCGTCGATGTTCCTGATCGCAGCAGGTTTCTCGTCGCGCTCGCTCTGGGGCCAGATCGGTTCCGTGCGCGAAGCGACGATGAACGTCGCTTACAACATCGTGTTCCTGATGGCCGTGATCGGCATCGCGGTTTCGCAGCAGACGTTCAGCCTGCAGGCGCTCGCGCAATCGCATGGCAGCATGCTTCGCTGGGTTGCCGTGCTTGCGATTCTGGTCTGTCTTCCCGCCAAGTTGCATATGAATCCGTTCTCGCTCACCAACGCGGAACAGGAGATCTATGCAGGACCCACCACTGAGTACGTTGGCGCCGAGTTGGCGATGTTCGAGCTCGCACACGGCCTGGAGTGGGTTGCAGCCACCGGGCTTGTTGCGGTGTTGATGGCGCCGATGATCGCGAACCCGTTTGCGGCCGCGGCCGTCTTTGTCGCGTTCTCCCTGCTTGTTGTTCTGGTGCTAACAGGCATTGCTGCCGGCACTGCGCGACTCGCAATTGATTCGTCGGTCCGCTTCTACGGACAGTGCGCAGTGATCCTGATTGTTATCGGAGTTTCCTCTGCTTTGCTGATGAGGATCAAGCTATGAACATTGTGGGCCTATTGTTGAACAACTTCTCGAACAGGCCGGTCACGTTCCGGTTCCCGCAGCGTCCTCCGGTTGCTCCTGGGTACCGCGGTCTGGTTATCCACGAGGCAGAGAAATGCACCGGATGCGGCATGTGCGCGTTTCGCTGCACCTCGCGCGCAATCGACTTCCGCAACACGCGCACTCATTTCACCTGGAGTTATGACCCCTCGCAGTGCACATTCTGCGGGCGCTGCGTCGATGGGTGCGCGGATCACGCCTTGACGCAAGCAGCGGAGTGTCCCGCGCCGTACTTCAATCCCGGCGAGCTGAAGATCTCGGCGACGCTGCCGCGTAGAGAAAAGAAGCTCCCGGCAGGAGATGCAGAATGAGCGCAATTGAGACTATCCCTGCAGAACTGGCCATCCAAGAGTCCTGGGAAGAGCAGGGCGGCTCGCGATGGATCGCTTCGGAGGCGATCGACGTGCGCAAACTGGCTGAACTGATGAGAGCTCGCGAAGCGCGATTTGTCAGTATCACCGCGATCCAGATCCCCGACGAGGAAGACATCGTGATGGATTACCACTGGGATCTCGGCGGCGAACTTCTGACGTTTGAAGTGCCCGTACAAGACAAGCAGATGCCGAGCATTGTTGATCTGTGCGAGGCCGCCGACTGGATTGAACGCGAGATTCATGAGCACTACGCCATTGAATTCATCGGGCGCGACTACGAACCGCTTCTGTTGCGTGCCGGAGACACAGTCGGCGTGAACCTGCGCGAGGAGGACTAATGGGCTACCGCATTCCTATGGGACCTTACCATCCCGCGCTGGAAGAACCGTACAAGCTGGACCTGGTCTGCGAAGGAGAAACGGTTCGCGGCGCCAAGCTGAATGTCGGCTTCAATTTCCGTGGTATCGAACAACTGGCGGAGACCCGCAATTTTATCCAGATCGTGGCCCTCATGGAGCGCGTTTGCGGCATCTGCTCCAACATCCACACGCTCTCGATCTGCCAGGCGATGGAAAGGGTGCTCGACATTGAAGTACCCCAGCGCGCGCTCTATATCCGCACTATCATGGCTGAATTGGAGCGCTTGCACTCGCACGTTCTGTGGGCCGGAATCGCGGGCAAACTCATCGGCTTCAAAACCATGTTCATGACCTGTTTCGCCGTTCGCGAACAGGTCATGGACGTGCTCGAAGCCATTTCCGGCAACCGCGTGAACTATGCGATGAATCGTGCCGGCGGCGTCAACCGCGATATCACCGATCCCGGCGCGATTCTGAAGATGGTGGATGCGATCGAGCACAGCATGGTGAAGAGCGTCATCCCGATTTTCACCACCAGCCGTAGCACGCTTTCGCGCTGTGCCGGGGTGGGTGTGCTGACCCGCGAGCAGGCTCTGGCGTGCGGCGCTGTCGGTCCGACGGCACGCGCTTCCGGGCTCGCGCAGGATATCCGCAAATCGGCTCCTTACGCCGCTTACGCGGAGCTGGACTTCGAGGTTCCGGTTGAGACCGCGGGCGACGTTCGCGCACGTCTGCTGGTGCGCGCGCTGGAGATCATCCAGAGCTGCAAGATCTTGCGCCAAGCCCTGGAGAAGCTGCCTGCCGGCGAAATCCACACCGGAAGCGAAGAGTTCGAATTCCCAACCGGCCGCGGCTTCAGCCGTGTCGAGGCGCCTCGCGGCGAGGTCTTCTACAGCGTGAGGTGGGATGAAGATAACTACAACCCGACTCGTGTGCATGTCCGCACGCCGACTTATGCGAACATGCCCACTGTGCGTTACATGGTGCAGGGCGCGCGTCTTGCGGATGTTCCGCTGATTCAAGCTTCAATCGATCCCTGTTACTCGTGTACGGATCGCTAGAGGGTTTTGGAAGTTGATGTACCACATTTCATATATCAGGAGCTTAAAGGACAATGCCGAGTTATAGCGTTATTACCGACCGTTGCAAAAAAGACGACAAGTGCATCAAAGCCTGCCAGCGTAAAGCCATCGGCCCGAAGGTGGACGAGCCCGACTACGCAATGGTCACCCAGATGTACATCAACCCTAAGAAATGCCTGAGCTGCGGTGACTGCATCGCCGTGTGCGAAAGCAAGGCGATCTTTGCGATTGAGGAACTGCCGGAAGAGTTCAAGCGCTTTGCGGCCATCAATGCCGAGTTTTTCAAGAACCGGAAGAAGAAGGCCGCGTAGATTTGAGAGCGCAAATCAGGGCCTGACGAAGTCGGGTCTGCTGTCGGCTTGAGGGGA
>Ga0335069_10009663_pt1 | contig 13713 bp, 13 predicted proteins | sample Lox_Sample_11_FD_206714 | JGI IMG/M metagenome (GOLD analysis project Ga0335069, IMG submission 206714) | Soil microbial communities from Loxahatchee National Wildlife Refuge, Florida, United States - Lox_Sample_1.1 | ecosystem: Environmental > Terrestrial > Soil > Wetlands | place: USA... | reverse complement strand
CCAGCGCCGTGACCGCCACGCGCACCAGGGCCACGTGGTCGGCTTCCCGGGAGAAGTATCTACCCAGGGCCGGCAGCAGCAGGCTCGAGAAGACCAACATATGGCCGGGCGTGTTCGTCATGCGCGACGCCTGTTGGCACGCGGCAAACCGCTCCGGGTAGGGCAATTCCAACGCGGCGACCTGTTTGCCCATGTAATCGCAGAAGTAGGCCTCGTCTTTCTCCAAAAGCCCGGTTACGCGGAGGAGTGTAAGGCCGCCGCTCGTCAGGAAGCGCTGCGGATTCCCGGCCGAACCTCGCGTTTCCGTCAGCGCATCCAGCGCCGTCTTGTGGTCGGTGAACACGGACATGTCAATGGCCCGATCGCCGACAATTCCACGCAGGGCGGATTTTGGCCGCTCGGCGGCGGCGATGAGTTCTTGCAGCGAGGCCAGTTGGGCGTCGGTGAATCGCGTTAGGCTGAGGGCGCGTTCGAGCCGGGGCAGCAGGATGGCCCAGTCGGCATAGCGCACCAGTTGCGAGATGATGGTCGGCTCCTCGCTCACGGATTCAGTGAGGCGGCCGGCAGCCAAAAACGCCTGGGTGGCCCGTTCCGGATCACCTTCCGTTGCGTGCAGCAAGCCTTCCGCGCTTAGCAGGCAGGAGGCTTGCTTGATCTTGAACAGGTGCGGCAACTGCGTCGCCGGGCCGTCCACGAGACGGATCGGGTAGCGGCTGCGGCCGGAGGCGGGCACGGCGTACACCAGGCGCAGCGTTTCGTGATATTCGGCCAAAGCGGCTTTAAGGTCGCTGATCTCGTCGGCAGAAAGGCCCTGGCCGATGGGCGGGAGCCAGGACTTGCTGGTGAAGTTGGTGATCGGGCCGGAGTCGGTGAGCCTGGCGATGGCGTTGGTATAGGCCAGGGCCACATTCTCCGCGGCCGGGACGGGCAGATACCATGCCTCCAGCTCCGCCGGGCTGGCCGGGTAACCCCGCCGATGGATGGCCTCGATGAACCGGTCGCGGCGCGGCGCACCCAGGCCCCAAAGAACGCAGGCCGCGAGCAGCAGGACGATCCCCGCGCCCAGCACCGCCAGCGGCTTGCGCCGAACGCTAGCCATCCACCGATTCACTCCAGGTTTGACCACGCTCGCCCGGCACAATCACGCCTTTACGAATTTTCATCGCCAAAGCTCCGCCCGGGAATAGAGTACCGGCATGATGAGTCAACGATGGAGGCCGGTGTGCTTATCTGTCCTGGCGGTCGTGGCCATCTGGCTGGTTGCCATTGCCGGATACACCATCGCCAAAAACCGCAAGGTCACCGCCGAGAAGGTGCGGGCCTACGCCGCTACGGTGGATCTAAGCAAGCTCTCGGGGGAAGAGCGGGCGGCGGCCCTCAAGCGGCTGGCGGACATGCTCAACGCGCTCTCGCTCGAAGAACGCCGCAAGGCCCGCCTCGATCGCCTCACCTGGATCTGGTTCAACCAGATGACCGAAGCGGAGAAGGCGGCATTCATAGACGCGACCATGCCCACCGGGTTCAAACAGATGATTAACGCCTTCGAGCAGTTGCCGGACGATAAACGCAAACAGACGATTGACGACGCGCTAAAGCGGCTCCGGGCAGATGTTAACCAGGCGAATTCAGGCCGACGCGGAGGCAATTCCCAAGGCACCAATGGCCCGCCGCCGCTCAGCGACGACTTGCAGGCCAAGGTGCGCACGATTGGGCTGAAGACGTTCTACAGCCAAAGCTCGGCGCAAACGAAAGCGGAACTGGCGCCGCTGCTGGATGAGCTCCAACGCGCCATGGAGAGCGGCAGACCGTTCCGGAACCGGTGAAGGAAACCGCACCGCGTGTAATCAGTGGGAGCCCAGGCGCCCCTGGCCCGGCCCGAATGAGCCGCGCCGCCGCCTTCACGCTGATTGAACTGCTGGTCGTCATTGCGATCATCGCCACGCTCGCCGCGCTGTTGCTGCCGGGGCTGAGCAGCGCGCGGGAAAGTGGCCGTGCCACAAGCTGCCTGAGCAATTTGCACCAGATCGGCCTGGCGCTCCAACTCTACGTCGGAGACTACCACAACCGGCTGCCGACCATGTTCGACGTTTACCCCGGGACCACCAATTACCCCGGACCCGACCTCGTGCTTGCCACGCATCTCGGCAACACCAACGTGCTGCACTGCCCTTCAGACAAGTGGCCGCCCGACAAACCCGTGCCGTTCCCGGACAAACCCGCCACTTACTTCGCCCAGACCGGCTGCAGTTATTCCTGGAACGACTTGCTCAACGATGAGGACGCCGACAACTTGAGCGCCCTTGGAATGAAGTTTGACCCCCACCAAATGCCGCTCATGTACGACAAGGAGAAGTTTCACGCCGCGCGCGGCGACAGCAAAGCCAAGAACTTCCTGTACGCCGACGGCCATATCAAAAACCTGCTGGTCATTGAAGGGACCATCAAACCCAGCCAGTGATCCAGCTCAAGAACCTGTACAAGCAGTTCGGCGCGCGCATGGCGGTGGACGACCTCACCTTGCAGGTCCCGCCCGGTGAGATTTACGGCCTGCTGGGTCACAACGGCGCCGGCAAAAGCACCGCAATCGGCATGATGCTCGGCCAGGTTTGGCCCACCAGCGGCGAGGTCAGGATTTGCGGCCACGATGTCACCGCTCACCGGCGGCTCGCCTTACAGAAGGTCGGCGCCATCTTCGAGAGCCCGGCCTTCTACGACTATCTCAGCGGCAGGCGGAACCTGGAAATCCTGAGCTCCTACACGGCCGCCACTCCCCGCCAGCGGATACAGGAAGTCATGGACTGGGTGGGGCTGAGCGGGCGCGAGGACACGAAGGTCCGCACCTACTCGCATGGGATGCGAGCGCGGCTGGCGCTGGCCCAGGCGCTTCTGCCGCACCCGGAACTGCTGATCCTGGACGAGCCCAGCGACGGGCTGGACCCGGAAGGCATCCACGAGATGCGCCAAACGATCCTGCGGCTGCACCGCGAGCTGGGCCTGACCATCCTCCTTTCGTCCCACCTCCTGAACGAAGTGGAACAGCTCTGCTCGCGTATCGCCGTGCTGAACCAGGGACGGATGGTCTTCGAGGGGCCCCTCACCGCCACGAAGCAAGGCGAGCAATGGGTGCGGCTAAAGGTCGGCGACTTTAGCGCGGCGCTCGGGCACTTGCGGGCCGCGCAGCTCATTCAAGGCGAACGCGATGGCAAATTCATCGCTCTGCAGCCGGAAGTCGGCACCGACCAAGTCGTGAAGCTGCTCGTCGAGCGCGGCATGCCCGTGTATGAAATCGCGTGCGAAGAGCAGCGCCTGGAGGATTTCTACCTGGAGCTGATGAACGGCGCCCGAGAGGTGAAAGAAGCAAATGGTTGAAACGCTCTAACGCCTGTGCTCTACCGCCACCTCCGCAACGAACTCTGGAAGCTCTTTGGCAAGAAGCGCACCTACATCGGCTTCGGCGCGTTTGTGCTGGTGCAGAGCGGGATGCTGCTGATGTTCCGGTTCGGGCGCGTGCGGGCGGAGATGGAGCGCACGCTGGCCGGCAACGGTTACCTGGCGCGCGAATACATCTCCACCCTCACGGTCGCGCTCATCATGCTGATCCCACAGGTGGCGCTGCTCATGCCGCTTTACGCCGCCCTGGTGGGAGGCGACATGGTCGCCAAAGAGGCCGAGGACGGCACGTTGCGGATGATCCTCTCGCGACCGATCTCCCGCTTCAGCCTGCTCCTCGTGAAGTGGTTCGCGGGCGTGATCTTCGCGGCCCTGCTGGTGATCGTGCTCGGCGGCACCGCTCTCGCACTCGCCCGCATCTGGTTCCCCTGGAAAGGCATGTTCGTGTCCTGGCCCGGCATCGGCTTCAACGTCCTGAGCGCTGCCACTGGATTCAAGCTCTACCTGTGGTCCATCAGCTTCATGGCCCTGAATGCCAGCGTCGCCGTCGGTATCGCCTTCATGTTCTCCTGCTTCAACATGAAGCCCGCCGCGGCCACGATCCTGGCCCTCTCCGTGCTCTTCATCAGCATGGTGCTGGAGAACATCCCCTTCTTTGAGCCCTACAAGGAGTGGTTCCCAACCTACCATTTCCATACCTGGATCCGGATCTACTCCCAGCCTACGCCCTGGGACGCCGTAACCCAGACTCTCTGTATCCTGCTGGCGATGAACCTCACGACCTTCCTGGTCGGGGCCGCGGCCTTCCAGGCTCGGGACATAAAGTCGTAGCCTGTGCACGGCGTCCTGCCGCTCCGCCCATAGGATTAATCCCCTTGACGTGTCAAGGCCCCGGCGCAAACTCGCGCTATGAGAGATTCCAAACGCTCCTTCGCGGTTGTCTTCGCCTTCGCGGCTCTCTCTGCCGTCCAGGGCCTGGTGGCGGCCGAAGTCACGCCGCTCGTGTTGCGCTACACTGCGGCACCAGAGCAAACCAACGCCTACAGCCTGGAGATTGAATCGCAGGGTGAAATGGGCCGCGAGGCCATTGCCGGCACCCTGATCGTTAGCACACGGGTGGCAGGCACGAACCTGGTCGGCATCACCATGCGGGGCCAACTGCACCCCAAAGCGTCGGGAGCATACCCCATGATGGGGTTCAGGCCAGGCGGCCCCCCGCCGCTCTCCTCGTACGCGCTCGGTTTGCAGGTCCAGGAGCGTGAGTTGATCATAGACGAGCGCGGCAACCTGGTGCGCTCGGCAGGCGACCAACCGCTGCCGATACCCCTGGGCCAGCTTGCCGCATCGCTGATCCAACTCTTCCCCGAGCAGGCCACGACCGGCTGGGACACCGATGAGAAGGTGTTCATGCTGGATGAGCCACTCCTGCAAGGGCCGGCGCCAGCGTTCCTGAATTCACAGCGCGGACCGTCCTACGGCTTCTACATGCCGGGCCGGAAGGAGCAGGGCGTGCTGGCCGCCCGCCAAAAGACCAGCCTTAAGGTGACCGAAGTCACGCCGGCCGCAGTCGTCGTGCATAAGACGCTCGCGCTCGACAGCCTCATGCTAAGCGGAACGGAGCCGCGCGTCAGTGCCACGGCTGAAGGCCGCATCGAATTCGACCGCGCGCTGGGCCTGCCCAGGCGTGTTGATCTGGACTGCAAGATGCTGGCGGCGACCGAGGAGGTCAGCCGCCGCGCGGTCCTCAGCCTGCACTGGCGGTTGCTGGAAGGCGAGGAGCTGCAAAAGGCGCTGGCGCCGCCTCCGCCTCCACAATCCGAACGAGGCCTGAGCGCGCAGGAGATCACCAAGCTCCAGGAGGACCTCAGCTCCAACGACCCGGGCACGCGGATGATGGCGGCCCAGCGGTTGAGCACCGCCCAACTCACCAACGCGACCCCGGGACTGGTGGCGCAAATGACATCCCTGGCCAACGATCCCGATGACTCGATGCGCCGCGCCGCGCTCACGGTGCTGGCCAACGTTGGCTCAAACGAGCAGGTGCCGCTGCTCATCAAAGCCTTGAATGATTCCGATTCCAGCGTCCGCACGGCGGCCGCCAAAGGCCTGGGCCGCATCAAGGACCCGCGGGCCATCGAGCCGCTGGTGAACTTCGTCGCCAGCGGGCAGGGCGATCAGCCCTACTTCCGCCCCAGCCGCGACAGCGCCGCCGCTGAAGCCCTGGCTCGCTTCGGCCCGGCCGCCGAACCCGCCGTCCTGAGCCTGCTGAAGGACAAGAATATCGGAACCCGGATCGAGGCCTGCAACATCTTGAAGCAGATCGGCACCAAGCGGAGCCTCGGGCCGCTTAAAGATCAGGCCCTGAGCCCCAGCAAAGAACTCAGCGAGGCCGCCGCCGCAGCCTGCCGCGCCATCGAATTCCGGGATCCCCGGTAGGGCCGGTTGGCGCGGGCTTTCGGCCGCCCGGCCGAGCCTTGAGATCCCGGCTCCGGCGCCGGCCCGGGCCGCCCTCACTATTCGATTCTGTTCTCAGGCAAAAAAAAGCTACTAATTGCCAAATAACGGATAGCCGGAAACCCGCCCCGGGAACATTTTTTGGCCCGCATAGGCAAAATAGACAAAAACAACGTAGCTAATAACCCATGAAGAAGATCATCCTTATCGCTGCCGCCGCCATGGCGGCCACGGTTGTCACCTCCTCCGCCGCCGACGCCAAAGAGAACTGGGACAAGAGTTGCAAGAAGTGCCACGGGGAGGACGGCACGGGCAAAACCAAGATGGGCGAGAAGCTGGAGATCAAGGACTTCACCGATGCGAAGTACCAGGCTTCCCTGAAAGACGAGGATATGTTCAAGGCCATCAAGGAAGGCGTGAAGGACGGCGACAAGGTCCGGATGAAGCCCGCCGAGGGCCTGAGCGACGAGGAGATCAAGGCGCTGGTTGCCTACGTCCGCGCGTTCAAGAAATAGCCATTCCGCCCGGAGTGGATTATACTCCTTGACCGCCCCCAACCGAGGGCGGCAAATCAAGTCGAGAGATTAAAGTCCGAACAAAATAAACACTATGATCAAGAAACTGCTCGTAATCAGCGCGGCCCTGCTCATCGCGGGCGCTGTATCGCTCCGCGCGGCGGAGGCAAAGGAAACGTACGAAAAGGACTGCGCCAAGTGCCACGGGGCCGACGGCAAAGGCCAGACCAAGATGGGCGAGAAGCTCGGCGTCAAGGATTACACCGACGCCAAGGTTCAGGATGCCATGACGGACGAGGAGATGACCAAGGCCATCAAGGAAGGCGTCAAGAAGGACGGCAGCACCAAGATGAAGGCCTTTGGCGACACGCTCAGCGATGATGAAATCAAGGGACTGGTGAAGTACATCCGCAGCTTCAAGAAGTAAGGCGTTGTACGCCGGCCTTTGGAAACAGCGTTATCGGGGAGCCTTGAGCGGCTCCCCTTTTTTTGCATCCGCGTGCCCCTTGCGGACGGATTCAAGAAAGCCGCCCGCGCTCCGCAGCCTTCCCTGGACGCTCCGCAATTGCTCTATCAAAGGCAAAAAATGATGATAAATCAGCAACCCCGGGAAAGACGGCATCCGCCTGAATGTTAAGCTTTTGCCAACGATGGCCCCAGAAACTCTGATACTTGTGACTGAGCTGAAACAGAATTAGCTATGCGCCGCTTCTTCCACATGCCGCCCCAGATTTTGCGCCTGTTCCTGCTGGCAGTTGGGATTGTGAGCGTGTATCTCATCGCGCGCTATTTCCTGACGCCGCGGTCCTTCGGGGAGTATGGCTGGTATCGCGGCGAAGCGCTGGCCGAGCTGGCGGCACGCCAGCCGATGTACGCCGGCAAAGCGGCCTGCGAGGAATGCCACTCTGACATCGTGCAGCAGCTCAGCAAACACGAGCACAAGAGCCTCTCGTGCGAAGGTTGCCACGGCCCGGGCCAGGCGCACGCGGACGATCCGCGCAAGGACAACATTGACAAGAGCAGCTTCGCGGTCTGCCTCCGCTGTCACGAGGCCAACCCTTCCCGGCCCAAGTTCCAGAAACAGATTTCCCTCAAGACCCACTACACCGGTTCCAAATGCACCGAATGCCACGTTCCCCACATGCCTTCTGAGGTCCCATGAGCAAGCAGCTTTCCCGACGCAGCATTCTCGGCAAGATCGGCGCGGCCCTGGCCGGCGTGCTCGCCGCCCCCGCCGCCAGGGCGGCCAAGACCGCCGTGCAAAAAGTATTCGTCACCGCCGGCGCGCCCAAGGGCTACGACCCCACGCAGCACAAGTGGCGGATGGCCATTGACACCAACAAGTGCATCGGGTGCGGGCTTTGTGCGCAGGCATGCAAGACCGAGAACCACGTCCCGGCGGGGCCCTATTACCGCACCTGGGTCGAGCGCTACGTGATCACCAAGCCCAAGCCGGGCGCGGCCGAGGCCCGCGGCGAAGTCATGGTGGATAGCCCGGAGGGCGGGATGCATGGTTTCGGCGATCCGCCCGTGCCGAAGGAGGACATCCAGCAATCGTTCTTCGTGCCCAAGCTGTGCAACCTCTGCGAGCGTTCTCCCTGCACTCAGGTCTGCCCGGTCGGCGCCACCTTTGATTCCCCGGATGGCGCGGTGCTCATTGACCCGAACTACTGCATCGGCTGCGGCTTTTGCGTCCAGGCGTGCCCGTACGGCTGCCGGTTCCTAAGCCCGGTCACCAAGACGGCCGAGAAGTGCACTCTGTGCTATCACCGCATTACGCGCGGGCTCAAGCCGGCGTGCGTCGAGGTGTGCCCCACCCAGGCGCGCATCTTTGGCGACCTGCTGCACCCGGTTCCGAATGATCCGCTCCAGCAGTTCTATGACAACAACCGTGTCCAGGCCCTTAAGCCGCACCTCGGCACCGAGCCGCGCGTTTACTATGCCGGCATCGACAAGGAGGTGAGGTAACATGACCAACCTGATGACCAACTTCGTGGTCGAGGTCATGCCTCGCTTCGAGGGCTACGTCTATCCAAACGAGGCGACCCAGCATCCGCTCTGGAGCATCCTGATCGTGCTCTATCCGTACATCACGGGCCTGGTGGCGGGGGCGTTCATCATGGCGTCGCTCGTCCGGGTCTTCAACGTCCGTGCCCTGGAGCCCGTCTATCGCTTGTCGATGCTGACGGCCTTTGCCTTCCTGCTGTGCGCGCCGCTGCCCCTGCTGTTCCACCTCGGCCATCCGGAGCGCTGCTACGAAGTGATGATGACCCCGCACCTGACTTCCCCGATGGCCATCTTTGGCTTCATCTACGCCTGGTATCTGATGGCCGTGCTGCTGCTGGAGCTGTGGTTCGACTACCGGCGGGACTTTGTGACGTGGTCCGAGATCACCCCGGGGTTCCGCGGCATCCTGTATCGGCTCTTCACCGTAGGGGTAAACGACACCTCGGACGCGTCCGCCGAGCTGGACCACAAGATCGGCCACATTTTGTCCATCGTGGGCATCCCCTCGGCCTTCCTGCTGCACGGCTACGTGGGCTTCATCTTTGGGTCCGTTAAGGCCAACCCCTGGTGGGGCAATGTGCTCATGCCGATCATCTTTATCATGTCAGCCATGGTCTCGGGCATCGCCCTGTGCGTGTTCAATTACATGGTGCTGAGCTGGATTCGCCGCAAGACCGTGGACATGAAGTGCCTGGATGTGATGAGCATGTATCTCTTCTACGCCCTGGTCATGGACGCGGCCATTGAAGGCCTCGACTGGATTCACCGCATCTACTCGGCGGAAGAGGGCTTCCAGGTCATGCTGCACATGATCCGGGAGAAGCTCTTCTACACGCTCAACCTGGGCCAGGTCACGTTTGGCACGCTGGTGCCACTGCTCCTGCTGGGCACGCTGCAGGTGATCCGCCACCGGGTGCCGGAATTGGCGCGGCGGCGCATGTATTTCAGCAGCGCGGTGCTGATCCTGCTGGGCGTGCTGGCCATGCGCTGGAACGTGGTCATTGGCGGCCAACTCTTCTCCAAAACCCTGCGCGGGGTCATGAGCTACAAGATGGAGTTTGCCGGGCTGGAAGGCTGGCTCATGGGTGCGGTCCTGATGATCCTGCCCTTCGTGATCCTGACCATCATGGTGAAGCTCTTTCTCTCCGAAAAGCTGCCGACCGAAGGCCATGTGCCGCACCGTGAGAGCGACCGCCCGGCGCTCCAGGCCGCAGAAATCTGAACCCCGCCGGCCCCCCATTGCCCACACCCCCCAACCCAGGATGATGTGACCCGACCTTCAGCCGCTGCGGCCGGGACGGACCTATTACGTTGCGCATGAACAATGCTGAAAAGACCAATGCGGTGCTGCTGGTCCTCGCGGCGGTGTTCGTGGTGCTGGCCCTCAAGTTCGCCACCGGCTACGGCGCCACCGCGCCCAAGCTCGTCCGCATTCCGCTGGTCGAGACGCAGTTCCTCGACACCGCCACCTTCCGCAAATCCTACGCCGAGCTGATTCGCACCAAAGCGGATCTGTCGGACTTTGACTGCTACACCTGCCACACCAAGGGCACGCCGCCCACGCTGCGGTTCGATGCGCAGCAGAACCTCATCATCCCCAAGGAACACGAGGACATCGTGATGCATCATGGCAGCCATGGCCGGAACAACAACTGCTTCAACTGCCACAACGAGCTGAACCTGGAGCTGCTGCAGACCCGGGACGGCCACGAGGTAAAACTGGCCGAAAGCCCGCGGCTGTGCGGCAGTTGCCACGGACCCACTTACCGGGACTGGGAAGCCGGCGCCCATGGCCGCACGGGCGGTTATTGGGACCGCGCTGCCGGCCCCATCAAACGCCAGATTTGCGTGGACTGCCACGACCCCCATCATCCCAAGATCCCGCCGCGCACACCGGCCCCCGGCCCGCATCTGCTCCACCCGGCGGCAAATTCCGAAGCCCGAGTGCTGAAGGCCGAAGGAAGCCCGAAGCCCGAAGCCCGAAGCCGTCCCTCTGGCGACGCCCAGGAAAACCAGGTGCCCCTCGGCGCGGCAAAGTGGTCGCTTAGCGGACCTGCAGCTCCGGAGCTTCGGCTTTCGGCCTTCGGGCTTCCTTCGGATTTCAGATTTCGGATTTCGGGTTTCACCTTCCGCCCGCCTGCGTGCTGAAGCACCTATGCCGCCTCCCCAACCAAACCCCAGCCCAGCCAACGCCCCGGCGCCCGCCGGCATCAGCCGCCGGAGTTTCCTGCGCAACTCGGCCCTGTTTGCGTCCGGTTTGGCGGCGCTGGCCGCCAGCCTGGAGCCGCTGCGCCACTTGAACGAGTTTCCCACCGTGGACCAGTTCCTGCAGAAGTACTACAAGGAACTGACCCCCGAGGAGATGGCCAAGGTCCTCAAGCGCATCGAGGACGAAGTCGAGCATGATTACGGCCTGCGCCCCCACGTGCGCGACCTCAAGCCCATGAACGGGGTCGAATACGTGTATGCGCTGAACCTCACCCGCTGCATCGGCTGCCGCAAATGTGTGCATGCCTGCGTCGGCGAGAACAACCAATCGCGCAACCCGGAAGTCCAGTACATCCGGGTCGTGCGCCTGCCCCACGGCTCGCTGGACCTGGAAAAGGCCGAGCACAATTACAACCCGGAACAGGTGCCGGAGGCGGGCTATTTCTACATGCCGGTGCAATGCCAGCAGTGCCGCAACCCGCCCTGCGTCAAGGTCTGCCCGGTGCATGCCACCTGGCAGGAGAAGGACGGCATTACCGTCATTGACTATAACTGGTGCATCGGCTGCCGCTATTGCGCCGCCGCCTGTCCCTTCTGGGCGCGGCATTTCAACTGGACCAAGCCCTCGATCCCGAAGGAGCGGCTGAACCCGAACATGGCGTACCTGGGCAACCGGCCACGGAAGCAGGGCGTGATGGAGAAATGCCACTTCTGTATCCAGCGCACGCGCGCGGGGCGCTACCCGGCGTGCGTGGAAGTCTGCCCCGTTGGCGCGCGCAAGTTCGGCAACATCCTCGACCCGGAGAGCGAAGTCTCCTACATCCTGCGCACCAAGCGCGTCTTCATCCAACTCAAAGAGGAGTTGGGCACCTCCCCGCGGTTCTACTACTACTTCGACGTATGACTCAGGCTGTACGCAATTACCTGGTCTTCCTATGGCGCTGCGGTCGGCTCGCGTTCGCGGGCGATTGGCGCTACTACACCTGGATGGGCGTGCTCACGGTGTTCTGCCTGCTGGGGCTCAACGCCTACCTGCGGCAGTTTGCCTATGGGCTGGTCGTCACGGGCATGAGCGACGAGGTCTCCTGGGGCGTGTATATCGCCAATTTCACCTTCCTCGTCGGCGTCGCCGCGGCGGCGGTGATGATGGTCATTCCCGTTTACATCTACAAGAACGAGGAACTCCACGACCTGGTCATCTTCGGCGAATTGCTGGCCGTGGCCGCCATTCTCATGTGCCTGGCGTTCGTGACGGTTGACCTCGGGCGGCCTGACCGCTTCTGGCATCTTATCCCGGGGATTGGGCAGCTCAATTTCCCGGCCTCCATGCTGAGCTGGGACGTCCTCGTGCTCAACGGCTACTTGCTGCTCAACGTCCACATTTGCGGCTACCTGCTGTATTGCCGCTACCGCGGCCGGACGCCTGCCAAGTGGTTCTACATCCCCTTCGTATTCATCGCCATCGTCTGGGCGGTCTCGATCCACACCGTCACCGCGTTCCTGTATGTGGGCCTGGGGGGGCGCCCGTTCTGGAACTCGGCGATCGTCGGCCCGCGCTTCCTGGCCTCGGCATTCACGGCCGGGCCGGCCTTGATCATCCTCGCCATGCAGGTCGTCCGGCGCGTCACCGCCTCCGTTCCGACCTCGGATACGTGGCGGTCACGTGGACCGGCAGCCTGGCCCACGGCTCAGAGCCGCCCGGCCACGCCGGCCGACCTGGACCGGCTTGCGCGTCACCTGCCGCAAATGGCCTCGGTCGCTCCGGAACTGCGCAAGGCGGCGCTCGCCGGGGCGACGGTCCTGGACGCCAAAGCCGGCGACGTGTTCCTGCGCCAGGGCGAGATCGAGAAGGTGGCGTTCTTTGTCCTGCAGGGCCGGGTGGTCGTGCAGCGGGAGGAAAGTGGACGCTTGCGCGTGACCCGCAGCCTGGGGCCGGGAGAGCAGTTTGGCGAAATCTCGGCCCTCGCCGGGACGCCGCGAACGGCCACCGCCGTCGCCGAGGAACCGGCGCTGGTCCTGCGGCTGCCCGTCGAGAACCTCCGCAAGCTCATGACCGCGCCCAGGATGAACAAGGTCATCCATGCCAGAATGTCCGAGCGGCTGCTGATCACCGACCGCGCCCTGATGACGCTGCGCAGCATTGTGCAGGTCTCGATGTTGATCAACGTGTTCCTGCTGGCCAACGAGGTGTTCAAGGAATTCTATTCCGGCAACCTGCACGTGGCCTCCTCCAAGTACCTGTTCCTGGGCCTGCACGGCCATCACGCCCTGGTGCCTTGGATCTGGACGGCCATCGCATTCAACCTGGCGGCCATGGTCCTGCTCGTTCTGCCGGTCAGCCGCAGCCTTAAATGGCTCAATATTACCTGCGTCCTGTGCATCGTCGGCATCTGGATCGAGAAAGGCATGGGCCTGGTCATTCCCGGCTTCATTCCCTCGCCGCTGGGCGAGATGGTCGAATACCGGCCCTCGCTGAATGAAACGCTGGTCTGCTTCGGCATCTGGGCCTTTGGACTGCTCTGCTACACCATCTTCCTGCGCATGGCCGTCCCGATCCTCCAGGGCCGGCTTTCCAAGGCCAACGAAGTCCGGCCGGAAACGGGTGCGCTGGCCCCAGCCACATCCCCTGCCGCCGGCCCGGCATGAGCGAGACCTTCACTGGAGCGCGGCCATCCATGATGCCCGAGGCCTGCCGCCCCTCCGCTCCGCCAAGCGTCGATGACGCTCGGCAATCGCTGAACGCCAGCGCCGCCGACGCCGGGGCCCGCATCTACGAGCGCTATGGCCCGCGCATCGGCTGGGCGCAACTCCTCCGCCTGCTGCTAGACCGGGAATGTGTCCGTTACCCGTGTGACATCGCCTTTGACCCGGCTCACCTCCAGCCCGGCGAGTTCGCCTACCCGGCGCCCAAAGGAGATCACCCGCAGGACGGGTTCACGATCTATGTCCATCCGTATTTCGAGCCTCAGTTGGAACAGGTGCCGCTGCTGGTCCTGTATCAGTTGGTCCTGGTCAATTATGGCCGGTTCGCCGCCGCCGAGGACGCCGAAGCCTTTGGGGCCGCCGCGCTAGGCCTGGACCGGGAGACCTATTACCAGGCCGTCTGCCGCCTGGCGGACGAACTGGCGGCATCGGTCAG
>Ga0335069_10009661_pt1 | contig 13714 bp, 10 predicted proteins | sample Lox_Sample_11_FD_206714 | JGI IMG/M metagenome (GOLD analysis project Ga0335069, IMG submission 206714) | Soil microbial communities from Loxahatchee National Wildlife Refuge, Florida, United States - Lox_Sample_1.1 | ecosystem: Environmental > Terrestrial > Soil > Wetlands | place: USA... | reverse complement strand
ACCGTGCGGAACGCAAGACCTACCTGACCATGTGCGATGCGGAAGCGGCGAAGCTCTGCGCGAAAGCCGGAGTGGGAGCAACTCTGAGTCTCGATGTCGGACACAAGGTATCGCGCAAGGACGGCAAACCACTTCGCATCCACTGCCGCGTGCATTCGATCAGCGACGGCAGTTTCGTCATGCTCGACGCCGGTGCCAAGGGAACCAGTGTTGAGCTGGGACTCACGGCGGTGGTGTCGATCGGAAGCATCCGCATGGTGATCCGCTCGAACCCGTCCTTCGAGTGGGACACGGGCATCTACACGGCGTTCGGGCTACGCCTCGAGGAAGCCTCGATGCTGTTCGTGAAGTCGCCATCGCACTTCAAAGTGTCATACGCGCCTCACGCCACGCGCATCCTGCTCGCCGACACTCCAGGGCCGACCTGCCCCAACATGCGGCGCCTGTCATTCCAGCGCGTGCAACGCCCGCTGTTCCCGCTGGATGACTTCCAGAGGACCGCCACGGCCTCGAAGTGACCGTACCCGGAAAGGGTGAGCGGAGCCTTCGGGCTCCCGGTCTATCGATGAGGTAAGCCGCCGTCCAGGGTCAGCTGTAGTGGCCCTCGCTCAGGCCTGGCGGTCCACGAAGACGATGTGATTCCAGCGCTCCGGGATGTGGATGTTGTCATTTCCCATGACACTCCACGTCCAGCCCTTGGCGGTTCGTGTCTTGCGATCGTGATGGCAGCGGTAGGCGGTCATGCGGAAGGAATCGCCGGGTTTCGGTGGCACGGTGCGACCGCCGGCGATCTGCTTCAGACCCTCCCACGGCAAGGCGATTTCCACGGTCCACCCGCGATCCTTCACGTTCGGGCAGTTGATCGTGCCATCGATGAACACGGCGTGTCTGCAGCCGGGCATCTGGTAGTTCAGATCCGCGTGCCGACCGATCTTCTCGCCCTCCCGTGCCACGTAGTAGAGAACGTCCGGCGCCTTGAACAGCTCCTCGAGCTCGGCAAAACGCTGCTCCCTGACCAGTGGCTCGATCCACGTCCAGCGAATCTGATAGCTGGTGTTGAGAGCGTTCAACCCCAGCTCGTAGTAATAGCCATTGCCTTCGAAGAACAGTTCCACGTCCTCGTCGTTGAAGTAGACGTGGTCGTTGAAGCCGGTCATGGTCGCGCGGATATCCGGATCCTCGACCTTGTAGGCGGCATACAGATACTGGTCGTCCCACAGGAACGCGACCCGCGTGTCGAGCGGAGTGGCGCTGCCGTCGTGCATCATCCCGAACGACTCGGACCATTTCGCGCGTTTCCACACGGGCTCATCCAGACGCCCGTCGATCGTGATGGGCTCGGCCGTCCTGAGACACTCCCAGGTCTTGACCGGCGGCAGCCTCGACAGATCCACCTGGCGCACCCTGGCCCAGCGACCGAATTTCGTTCGGGGCGGCGGACCCAGTTCGACGGGGCCGAGCTGAGAGATGTCGCCGAACGCCATCGGCACGCCGGCGGCCGAATCCTTCTCTTCCATCTTCAGTCGTCTTGCGCTGCGGCTACCAGATCGTCCAACCGCCGTCGACCACCATCGACTGCCCGGTATAGAACGACGAGCCGGGCGAGGCGAGATACACGATGGCGGCACGCAGGTCGGTGTCGTTCCCAACGCGTTTTACCGGGGTGCGAGCAGCCACGCCCCCCACCAGACTGGCCGCGTTGGCGGCATTCTGCTCGGTGTTGGGGAACATTCCGGGACAGAGTGCATTCACGGTAACGCCCGTATTGCCCAGCATGACGGCCAGATGCTTGGTCAGACCGATCAGTCCGTGCTTGCTTGCCACATACGAAGGCAGGTCCACGCCCCAGTCTCCGTACAGCGCCGGATCGCCCACGATGAGCCCGTAGATCGAGGCAATGTTGATCACCCTCCCCCACTGCTTCTCGACCATGGGGGGCACGAACAGCTGCGAGAGCGCAAACGGCGCCTCGAGATTCAGATTCATGATGGCCCGCCACTCCTCGATCGTGACGGTGAGCCAGGGCTTGCGCTCGCCCAGCGCCGCGTTGTTCACGAGGATATCGACGTCCTTCACGGACTCGAACAGCTTGCGACGATCCGCCGGATTCGTGACATCCGTGACCGTCCAGCGGAAGTCACGGCCTGCGGCCGTGGCTGCCGCAGCTGCTGCCTTCAGTGGCGCCTCGCGGCGACCGCAGATCGTCACACGCGCCCCTGCCTCCGCCAGCGCTTCTGCCATCTGGCGACCCAGACCGGTTCCACCGCCGGTGACCAGGGCATGCTTGCCGGACAGATCGAGTCCGTTCTTCGATACCCCACTTGCGCCTGCTTTGCTCACCGTGGTCCCCTCATTCTGTTTGCGAAATGGACACCGACCCGAATCCCCGCATCCTCAGCCGCCGTCCTTCCTGGACACTCTGCGAATGCCGTCATGGAAGGTACCGAACAGCCTGTCCAGCGGAATCAGCAGGGAATCACCGAAGTTCACGCTGAAGAACTTGTGGTGCAGGTAGTGATAGTAGTTGTCGGTGGTGAAGTGGCGGCCACCGACCACGACCTTGCCGAAGCCGCAGTGCCCTTCGGCCGGTGCGAGCCCCACCACCGTAACGAAGTAGATGACATGGAGGGGTGTCGCCGGGAGCACCCACAGCAGCAGCACGCCGGAGAAATAGAACAGGTGTTCGACCGGATGCATCGCCAGCCCGGTCCAGGGGCCGGGATTCACGTTCGCGTGATGCACGTAGTGGACCGCATCGTAGAGCCGCTGCCAGTGGAGCAGCCGGTGTGTCATGTAGAAATGCACGGCGTGCCAGAAGACGAGGCCGAACATCAATATCGAGCAGTACACGGGTGCTTCCGACCAGCTCGTCACCCGGATGATTCCCGTCGCCTGCGCCCAGAGCGTGAGGGCAAGGTAGGCTGTCCAGATCGGCACGCCCGATACGAGGCTCCAGAAGATATTGCTGACCTGCGGCTTGCCGAACAGGAACAGATGGCTCTGCTCTCTCGGCCAGTTCGAGTTGTACTTGAACTGGATACCCTGGAATCGGCGTCCGTAGAGCACGTAGTGCCACGCTCCGTAGAAGCTGATGGCAATCGCTTCGTTGCATGCCAGCAGCAGTACGAACAGGCCCACGGACAGGTGAGTCAGGTCAACTCCGCTCGCCTGCAGGATCGCCCACAGACCCATCGCGATCCCCGCGTACAAGGCCAGCCAGGGGAAGAACAGTCCCGGAAACCCGAACAGGTACCGCAGCAGCGCCAGCGGCTGCGGCGGCCATAGCAGCGGGGCCGGGACAGTGAGTGGCAGGTCCGGTGCCCATCCACCGGTCCTGGAAGTGGGCGTGTCGATTGGCGAGCTCATGTAACGCTTTCCCGCGGGTCGATGTGTCCGACCGGAAGTGCGACGCGCTGGCGCTTCCGGCCCGGCCAACGACCGGCCATCGATACTATCGCGGCGACGAAGCCGATTCCAATTTTCGAGTTGACCATCCCATTCTATGGAACGACGGTGCGGCGTGCGAGCAGCAGGGACAGGCCCCGATCGGCCAGCGCCATGGTCGGAGCGTTCGTGTTCGCACTGACGATGTTCGGCATGACGGAGGCGTCGATGATCCTGAGACCCTCTACACCGCGTACCGCGAGCGTGTCGCTCACCACCGTCATGGGATCGTCGTCGCGTCCCATCCTGCAGGTTCCGACCGGATGCCAGTCGGTGCGCACAGTCGAACGAATGTAGTCGGAAATCGCCTCGTCGTCCGAGACGGCAGCACCAGGCAACAGTTCTCCCGTCAGCCCATCGCGCAATGGAGGCGTCGCCGCAATCTCCCGCGCGATCTTCATGCCCTCGACCAGGTTGTGCAGATCCCGGCTGTCGCCCAGATAATTGGGATCGACCAGCGGCAGATCCGCGGGGTTGGCGGAGCGAAGCGACAACGACCCGCGTGAATGCGGGCGCAGCAGCGTGACATGAAGTTTGATCCCGTCAACCGCGGGTACCGCGTCGGCGCCTGTGTTGGCGTAGGCGATCATCGGGACGCAATAGATCTGCACCGTGGGAACCGATGATTCGCTCGTTGCATGGAAGGACGTCGCTTCGCCGCCAACCGTGGTCAGTCGGCCCCTGCGAAAGAGCGCGTACTCGAGGAGATTCCAGATCAGCCTCCAGCCCCGATCCTGGCGGAAGTAGCCGTAGCCACGCGAATTTCCGGCCAGCACCAGCGGTGAGCCGGCGTGATCGTGCAGATTCTGGCCCACACCCGGCAGGTCCACGAGCACGGGGATATCGAACCGCCGCAGCTGCGCGGCCGGGCCAATGCCCGACAGCATCAGCACCTGCGGTGACGCCAGTGCTCCGGCCGCCAGCAGGACTTCCCCGCCGCACCTGACCAGGTGCTTCCGGGCGCCCTGGACGTATTCAACACCGACGGCGCGCTGATTCTCGAACACGATGCGCTGGACCTGGGCCCGTGTGACGACGCGGAGTCGGGAATTCGACCGGACCTGCCCGAGGAAGGCCTCCGCCGCGCTGCAGCGCCGACCGCCTCGCGCGGTGAACTGCAGGAATCCCGTCCCCGCGGGGGCCCCGACGTTGAAGTCAGCGGTGAATGGCAGACCCAGCGCCTGGGCGGCCTTGACGAACAGGCGGCTGTACTCGCAGAAGAATCCGGGATCGGCGACGATCAAGGGACCTGCGCTGCCGTGAAATTCGCCGTCGAACTTCTGGTTGCCCTCGAGCCTGCGGAAATGCGGCAGCAACGCCGCCCAGTTCCAGTGTTCGCTGCCGGCCGACTGTCCCCACTGGTCGTAATCGGCGCGGTAGCCGCGCATGTAGACCTGGGCATTGACGCTGCTGCCGCCACCGACGACCCGGCCGGTGGCGATTTCCAGCACCCGGTTGCCCGCGTGCACTTGCGGGACGGTCTGGTGAAGGGTGCAGTGGATCCCCTTGGGAACCAACCTCGAGTAACCGGGGCTGAGCTTGAGATACGGGCTGGTGTAGTCGCTCCCGGCCTCCAGCAGCACTACCCGCGCATCGGTCTCGGTCAGAAGGCGCCAAGCGGCCACGCACCCGGCGCTTCCCGCCCCGACGATCACATATTCGCACTCGGCCGCTTGCGCCCCGGACCGGGAACCGGCCACCCCGTTAGTTTTCATGTCAACCGGCCCCTTCGACCCAGCGCATCCCACGATGCGGGACGCTCGTTCCACAGTTATGATGCTATCCTGCGCCGGGTGACAGCCGCAACCTGCGGGCCATCCGGCGGTGATATCCATGACTTCGAGAGGTGGCCAGGTGTGAAGATCACCGCGATCGAGACGATCCTGCTCGATGAGTTCCCGAACCTGCTGTGGGTCCACGTCCACACCGACGCTGGCCACGTTGGGATCGGCGAGACGTTCTACGGCGCGCGGGCTGTTGAAGCGCACATCCACGAAACGCTGGCGCCACGCCTGCTCGGAGCCGATCCCCTGCGCATCGAGCACCTCAACGCGGTCATGACGACGCTGCCGATCGCCCAATCCTCCACCGGCGTGGAGTACCGGGCAGCCTCTGCGATCGACATCGCTCTATGGGATCTGTTCGGCAAACACTGCGGGCAACCCGTCCATCAGATGCTCGGCGGCACGTGTTTCGATCGCCTTCCTGTATACAACACCTGTGCGGGATACAAGTATGTGCGTTCGGGCGACTTCCGCGCGCTGGCGAACTGGAAGACGAGTGACACAGCCGGGCCGTATGAGGACCTCGACGCGTTCATGAACAGGGCGGACGCGCTCGCCGAAAGTCTGCTCGAGAACGGCATCACCGCCATGAAGATCTGGCCGTTCGATGTCGCGGCACGCGAGACCGGCGGCCGCTACATCACGAGCGAGCAACTGCGCACGTGCCTGAAGCCCTTCGAGAAGATCCGCAAGGCAGTCGGTGACCGGATCGAGATCATGGTCGAGTTCCACAGCCTGTGGAATCTGCCGACGGCCCGCAGGATCGCCCGGGAACTCGAGGCGTTCAAGCCGATGTGGTACGAAGATCCCATCATCATGAACTCTCCCCAGGCGCTCGCCGAGTACGCGGGGTCCACCAGCGTCTGGGTGTGCGCGAGCGAAACGCTCGGCAGCCGCTGGCCCTTCAAGGAATTCCTCGATCGCGATGCCATGAGCGTCGTCATGGTGGATCTGTCGTGGGCGGGTGGGCTCACCGAAGGCCGGAAGATCGCGAGCATGGCGGCCAGCTATCACCGGCCGTTCGCCGCGCATGACTGCATCGGTCCTGTCAGCTATGCGGCAGCCATACACATGGCCTTCAGCCAGCCGAACACGCTCATCCAGGAGAGCGTCCGGGCCTTCTATACCGGGTACTACCGCGAGCTCGTGTCGGTCGTGCCTGAAGTGGTCAACGGCTTCATCCGGCCGATGGAGGGCGCGGGACTCGGCACGGAGCTATTGCCGGGCGTGTTCAACAGGAAGGACGTACACCGCCGTCGCGTGGCAGTTTAGGGCGCCAGCTCCATGTCACGACGGCTGGCAACCGAAAGGTTGCGAGCCGTCACCGAGAATACAGAGATCTGCGCCGGATTGCGCGTATTTCGCCGTTCAGGGCCATTCTTACAGGCGTGTAGCCGGTCCGGCCGCCGCTTGCGTCCGTGCGAAGTAACGAGCAGTCTGCTAGCGGGAGTGCGGCGTGCAACCGCGCCCGTACCCACGGACCCCAGGAGGCCCGCCTGTATGAACCTCAGCCTTACGAATGCCTTCGACCGATTTGGCGCCAGGCCCCGCAATCGATTCTCGAGCCTCTCGGCGATCGCCTCCGATGGCGCACTGGTCCTGACGTGCTCCAGTACGAATTTCAATCATCCGGCCCAGGGCGTGCTGCGGTACGAAACCCGCCTCTCGAGCCAGACGCGCAGCGCCAGGGACAACCAACTCCTGCTCGAACACCTCAACCTGGCGCGCGACGGCGAATTGCCGATCCGCATGGTCGTCGTCGCGGCGCTCACGACCAAGTCCGGCGGCCGAACCTTTCACGTCCGCCCTGACCTGCTTGGAAAGCTGGTCAAGTTCGACGGCGACCATTTGATTGTCGATTTCATGCGCCCGGATGCGGCCGTTGAGCCCACGCGGCGGCGCAGAGCGAAATAGCACCGGCCTCGGGTCGCCAGGACAAGCCAGCCGCCCGCCGGATCAGACGGATCGAAACTCAGTGCGACAACTGCGGCTGCTTCAGTTCGCGGGCCGGCGTCCTTGCCGCCATGAGACCGAAAGCACTGATGCACGCATAGGCAACGAGGGGCACGACGTAAGCGCTCCTGATTCCACTCAGGTCGGCGATTCGCCCGAAGAGTAACGGCAGCACCGCCCCACCGGTAATGGCCACGCACAGCAGACTCGAGGTGGCAGCGCTGGAAGCACTCGAGCGCTCGAGCGTCAGCGTGAAGATCACCGGAAACATGATCGAATTGAAGAGTCCGATCGACAGCGCCGCCCAGCCTGCGAGGGCTCCTGGCGCCTCACCGACGGTGAGACACAGGGCGGCCGCCACCGCGGCAGCGCAGGCAAGCAGCACAGCGGCGCGGAATCTGACCATGAGAGCGCTGCCCACGAAGCGTCCGATCATGGCGCCACCCCAGTACAGGCTGACGCGCTGGCCACCCTCCTGGAGCGTGACCCCCAGGACGTCGCTCTGATGCAGCAGGTTGGTCATCGCGCTGCCGATCGACACCTCTGCCCCGACATAGAGAAATATGGCGGCCGCTCCGAGCAGCGCCCACCTGGAGCGCAGCGCGCCGGCGACGCCGGCAGCCGCGCCGCTCTCACTCACGAAGTGGATACCCTGAAATTGTCTTCGCACGGCCCAGATGAAAAGCGCCAGGCACACGATCAGTCCGGCGACGCCCATGAACGCCAGGCTGATGTGATGCAGCGACTGGGTGCGCTGCGCTTCAGTCACGAGGGAGCCGCCGCCGCTGGAGAACAAGGCACCGCTGAGTATCACGGACGATGCCAGATAGGGGGCCAGAAACGTCCCGAGGGAGTTGAACGCCTGGGCCAGAGTGAGCCGCAGGTGCGAGCGCGCCGGATCATCCAGGGACGCGGCCAGAGGATTGGCGGCGACCTGCAGTATCGTGATACCGCTCGCGATGATGAACAGAGCCCCGAGCACGACCTCGAACGTGTTGAATTTTTCCGTCAGGGGGACGCACAGGCAGCCCACCGCCATGATGGCGAGGGCGCCGACAATCGAGCGGACGTAGCCCAGCCGGGCGATGAGACCTGCGGCCGGCAGGGATACGAGCCCGTACGCCATGAAGAAGGCGAATTGCGTGAGCATCACCTCGGCGTACGAGAGACTGAAGATGGTCTTGAGCGCGGCGATCAGCGGATCGACGGTCACCGTGATGAAGCCCCAGGCGAAGAACAGTGTCGTCACGGAAGCGAACGCGGCACTCTTGCCGCCGCCCGTGCCCGACGTCATCACTTTTTCGGCCGTCATAGTGCTCCAGCGGTCTTCATCAGCGCCGAACGGGTCGGCAGGAATCGGTTGCTGAAGGGCAGAATCGCAGCCCCGACCGCCGGCGCATCGTCGGACATCGCGGCGCGCGCAACCGGCGCCACGGCCGGCAACTGCACATTGAACCGCGCCAGAGTATCGTTCAGCGAGGTGGCAAGCTGGTCCACCAGCGGTGCCGGTAGCCGTCCGCCAATGAGAATCGCTTCGGGATTGATCAAACAGTTGACCGCGAGGAAGGAGTTGACGAGCGCATCGGTGGATTCTCGCACCCATTGATCGACGATGCACCGGGCACCGGGTTCGAGCCGCGTCAGTCCTCGCGGCGAGGCGACTCTGAATCCGTGGTCGGCCAGGCGCTGGTACAACGCTGACAATGAAACGATGTTCTGCAGTTGCGTGTCCGCGCCCGAGGCATCCAGCGCGCGCAGCCACCCGATCTCCCCGCTGCGCCCGCTGGCGCCGCGGAAGTAACTGCCGTCGACCACGAGGCCCCCGCCAAGAGCTGCCGTCACCAGCAGATAGAAGAAACTGCGGTACTGTTGTCCGGCGCCGAACTGCATTTCACCGATCGCCGCCGCGGCCGCATCGTTCTCCACGAAAACCGGCACGTTGAGGACGTCCCGGATCAGCTCATCCACCCGGATGGATGCCCACGCCGCATAGTCGCCCGGCTGATCCGGCAGATGTGCGCGCGAGATATCGTCCGGAAAGGCGACCCCCACGCCGATCAGGCGCTCGCGGGAGACCCGCGCCTTCGCCAGCAGCTGACCCACCGACCTCTGGTAGAACGTGCGCACCGTGGCCGGCTGCGCGAAGGCAATCTCGCGAGCCGAGCGCGCACGCACCTTGCCCAGGAAGTCGAGCAGCACCAGCGTAATGTGGTCCCGATCCACATTCAGGCCAATGGAGAAGCACCTGTCAGGATTGATCACCAGTCGGGTCGCCGGCTGGCCACGTGCCCCGCGCACCCTGCCCGCCTCCAGTATCAGTCCCTCGCGGATGAGCCTCTTGGTGATGTTCGCGATGCCAGCGTGCGTGAGCCCGGTCATGGACGCGAGATCTGCGCGGATGACCGGGCCATTGACACGTATGGCGTGCAGTGTCACGCGTTGATTGTGATCGCCCGCGCGCTCGAGATTGGTTCCGGAGAGTTCCGGTCCATTCATTCGACCGGTGGACACAGACCAGCCTGCACTACCGGACTTACGCATCCGGCGCCTTCCGCTGCTGCGATTCGGTGGATGAGCAGGCATCGGCCGCCAGGGCCAGCGCGCCGAGCGGACCTGCCTGGGCTCCAAGCCCTGGAGGTACGACGTAGTGGTCGATGCCCTCGGTGACCTCTTCCAGTCCGAGGTATCCATTCAGACTTGCGCGCAACCTGGCGCGAATCCGCCTCAGCAGCTCCGGCCGCGCCTCCACGACACCACCGCCGACCAGGATGCGCCGCGGCGCCGTCGCCAGCACGACCGTGTGCAGCAGTTGCCCGAGTGCGTGCGCGGCAAGGTCCCATGCAGGGCTGTCGGAGGGAATCTCCGCGGGCGGCAGGCCGGCGCGCGCGGCGATTGCGGGACCTGAGGCCAGTCCCTCCACGCAGTCCAGGTGATACCGACAGATTCCCGGCCAGTCATCTCCCGGAAATCGGGCCACGCGAATGTGGCCGAGCTCGGTGTGATGGAGTCCGGCCACCGGCCGCCCACGCACGAGGAGTCCCACTCCGACACCCGTACCGACCGTCACGTAGGCGAAGTCATCGAGGCCACGGGCCGCGCCCCAGCGCTGCTCCGCCAGGGCGGCCCCATTCACGTCCGTGTCGAATCCGACCCGGGTCACACCGCCGCCGGCAAGCCGCCCCAGAACATCGGTCTGGGACCAGCCGGGCTTGACCGTCGAGGTGATGAACCCGTAACCCGGCGAGCCGCGGGTCAGGTTGAGTGGGCCGAATGAGGCGATGCCGAGCGCCTGGGCGCGGCCATGCGCGTTCTGCCAACCCTTCAGGATCCCGTCGATGCGCTGGAGAGTCGCCTGCGGGTCCGAACCGGTGGCCAGCGTGGTCTGTTCCCGGATGTCGCCCGGGCCCGTACCCAGCAGGCAAACGCATTTCGTTCCACCCAGCTCAACCCCTGCCAGAACGGGATCATCACGCATCATGACGCTGCAGCAGTGTGGGCGCCGCTCGCGGGAATTGCCGCAAAGTAACTGTCGTGCGCGGGAGTCGATTTCACGAGCGCGGCATTGGCCGCGGAGATCGTGGCCAGGATCTCGGCGAATCTGTCCGCGGGAACCACATCCAGCAGCGGATCGTAACTGTCCGGCTGCACCCCCAACCCTTCGAAGATGTAGAACCAGCTGAGGTCGGTGAACAGTTCACCGCGGCGGGGGCGAATTCGCCCGGTGGCCCGGTACATCTCGATGCGTGCGCGCAGACTGTCCGGAATCTCCATCGACCGGCAGTAACGCCACAGCGGGGTGTCCTCGCGTCCGGCGAGGCAATAGTGCAGGATGATGAAATCCCGGATCCGCTCGCACTCCTCGCTCAGCTCGCCGTTGTAGGAATCGATGTTGGTCTGATCGAAATTCCGGTCCGGAAAATGCTCGAGCAGATGAAACAGCCCGCTGGTCACGAGGTGGATGCTGGTGGACTCGAGCGGCTCGAGAAACCCGGAAGCCAGTCCCAGCGCCACGCAGTTGGCGTTCCAGTAAAGCCTGCGCCTGCCGGTCACGAAGCGCAGAAAGCGCGGTTCTGCAAGCGGCTGGGCGCCCGTGACACCCAGGAGATCGGCCAACGCCTGTTCATCGGTGCAGTGAGTGCTGGAGTACACGTACCCGTTGCCGACCCGATGCTGCAGCGGGATGCGCCATTGCCAGCCGGCCGGCCGGGCGAGCGAGCGAGTAAAGGGAGCCCGCGGCAATTGCACTGCGCTGGGAAATGCCACCGCCCGATCGCACGGCAGCATGCCGCTCCAGTCCAGATAACCGCTGCCGAGAATCTTCTCGATCAGTACGCCGCGAAAACCACTGCAGTCGATGTACAGGTCCGCCTGCAGACGGCTGCCATCAGCAAACTGAAGCTCGTCGATGAACCCGTTCGGCCGCCGCGTGGCGTCCGCAACGGTGTTCTCGATGCGGGTCACGCCGAGACGTTCCGCGTAGCCGCGCAGGTATTTCGCCACGAGGGTGGCATCAAAATGCAGCGCATAGCGCAGACCCCCCGACGGACTGTCCGGGTTGCTGTCCGGTTGGCGGAACCGGCCTGCGTCCCCGAGTGCCGCGCACAGGCTGAAATCATTGAAGCGAGGCGCCAGCCCATCGCGCCGCGCCCGCTGCCAGGCGTGGAAGAAGGGCCGGCGATTGATCGGCGCTCCGAACGTGCCGAAGGGATGCCAGTAGGTGTGTCCGGGCCGGGACCAGTCGGTGAACTGGATACCCAGTTTGTAGGTGGCATTCGTGTGCCGGATGAAGTCCGGCTCACTGATGCTCAAGTACCGCAGCAGATCGATGATGGGCGGGATGGTGGCCTCGCCCACTCCGACCGTGCCGATCTCGGGCGACTCGACCACGGTAATGGCCATGCCAGTGCCCGGCAGCGCGCGCGCCAGCATGCTGGCTGCGAGCCAGCCGGCGGTACCTCCGCCGACGATCGCGATGCTCCGGATGCGCTGGTCGTTTCGCGGTCCGGGGCGCGCGGATCGGGAAGTGGACGGGATCTGCTGTAGGTCCGACATACTGCACTTCGTTTTCGAGTCGCACGGGTTGCCGACGATGATCCACGGCACCCCGGCGGCGCTCTATTGCGAACCGCGTATGGTGCCTCCGTGGCGTCTACCCCGCTACCTCCGGGTGCAGTCCTGGCGAGGGTGCGGCCCTCGCCAGGACCCGGACTTACAGCCGGCCCTTGAAGCCGAAGAAGAATCGCCGACCCGTATCGTCGTACGTAAACGGTTCGTTCGGCCACTGCAGATAGGTGTGCTGCTTCTCGTTGGTCAGGTTGACCACCGACAGGATCACCCCGAAATGACGATTCAGATCGTAGCCCACCTGGCCATCGAGCTGCCCGTACGGGGCCGAGTACACCGTGTATACCTTCGAATTGCCGGCGATGTCCTGGAATGCGAACGATGAGCCCACGCCCGAGGAATTGACCGCGGTGCTGCGCCAGGCGTACGCCAGTCGGCCGGAGAAGCCGCCCCGCTCGTAGTACCCGATCACATTCACCGCGTTCTTCGACACCCCCGGGATGGGCAGGTGGCCCGCGAACGAGCTCGTCTGGGTGGAATCGGAATCCGCGCGCGTGTAATTGGCCTGGATGCCGAATCCGCTGGCGAAGGCATACTGGCCGCCGAGCTCCAGTCCCTTGATCGTGCCCGTGCCGCCATTCACCAGCGTGGATACGTTGGCAACCGTGCCGCCAGTGCCGTCCGCCACCAGCGTGGGCACGTTTGCGGTGGTGACGAAGTTGTCCACCGCCTTGTAGAAGTAACCCACGCTGATCAGGCCGCCCTCGGCGAAGTAATCCTCCCAGGACAGATTGAACTGCGAGGCGCGGAACGGATCGAGCTTGGAATTGCCCGAGTTGCCGCCGTCGAACTTGAAACAGACCGCGGCACCCCCGGTGCACTCTCCGGGGGCGGCACGGGTGAACCCGTACTGCAGACCTGCGCCCAGCTGCTGCAGATTCTGCGGAGCCATGACACGCGCGGCGCCGAAACGCAGCTTCTGGGTGTCCGTGGCATCCAACACGAAGTTCAGCGAGGGCAGCACGTCCGTATAGGTGCGGCTGCTCTCGAACGGCACGTCGTTGGCATTGACGCCGTTCCAGGACGCCGTGCCGACGAACGTCGAGCCATTCGGATTGGTCTGGGCGCCATCAACCGTCAGCTGCGTCCGGACGACGCGCACTCCGAAGTTGGCGTGGTAGCTCTCGCCACCGGCATCGCCCATGATGAATACTGCGGTGGACTTCTCGGTCACGTCGTATGAATTCAACGGATCGGCGAAGAACTTCTCGGTGCCGTTCGGAACGCCCGCCTGCGTCCACAGTGTGTTGAGGAACGTGGAGGGATTGGTCATGCCGCCCGTATAGGGGTTCTTGACCGCGATGGGACCGCTCGCGAAGTTGTTGTAGTTCAGCAGCAGATTCGGATTGGTCTGCGGCGTCGAGTACGGGATGGTGGCGTAACCTGGATCCTGGTAGTACAGCCACGAA
>Ga0335069_10009660_pt1 | contig 13715 bp, 9 predicted proteins | sample Lox_Sample_11_FD_206714 | JGI IMG/M metagenome (GOLD analysis project Ga0335069, IMG submission 206714) | Soil microbial communities from Loxahatchee National Wildlife Refuge, Florida, United States - Lox_Sample_1.1 | ecosystem: Environmental > Terrestrial > Soil > Wetlands | place: USA: Florida... | reverse complement strand
TGCCTTCGGGCTCGCCGCGCGCAAGGGCATCACCCTCGCCGTCGAGGAGGTCAACGCCGCGGGCGGCGTGCTCGGCCGGAAGCTCGAGTTTCTGGCCGAGGACAACCAGTCGCGCGACGGACAGTCGGGTACGATCGCCCGGAAGTTTGTCGCGCGCGACAAGGTCGTCGCCGTGCTCGGCGGCAACGCCTCCGCGAACTCGCTCGAGGCGGCGCCGATCTGCCAGCGCGCGCACGTGCCGATGATTGCCATTTCCTCGACCAACCCGCGGGTGACCGCGATGGGCGACTACATCTTCCGCGTGTGCTTCATCGACCCTTTCCAGGGCGCGGTCCTGGCGAAGTTTGCGCGCGACACGCTCAAGGCCGGGCGGGTGGCCGTCCTCGGCTCGGTCGACAACCCCTACGCCGCCGGCCTGACCAAGGTGTTCCGCGAGCGCTTCACCGCCGCGGGCGGGACGATCGTGGCTGATCAGAAGTACCGCGAGGGCGAGAAGGATTTTCGCGCCCAGCTCACGACCATCCGCGCGGCCGCGCCCGAGGCGATCTTCGCCGCGGGCTACTACACCGAGGGCGCGCTGATCTGCCAGCAGGCCCGCCAGCTCGGGCTGGCGCTGCCGATCTTCGGCGGCGACGGCTGGGAGGCGCCCGAGCTGATCACGCTGGGCGGCGCCGCGGTCGAGGGCACCTACTACTCGGCGCACTTCTCCAAGGACTCGACCGCACCGGAGGTGGTGAACTTCATCCGCCGTTTCCGCGAGCGGTTCGACGGCGAGACGCCCGACGGCATTGCCGCCAACGGCTACGACGCGCTGCGGCTGCTCGTCGACGCCCTGCGGCGCGCGGGCACGACCGAGGGGCCCGCGCTGCGCGACGCGATCGCCGCCACGCGCGGTTTTTCCGGCGTCACCGGCCGCATCACCATCGACGCCGAGCGCAACGCCGCGAAGCCGGCCGTGATCCTGACCGTCAAGGACGGCCGGTTCCGGTTTGTGGAGGCAGTCCAGCCCTAGGCCGGGCCGACGTTCACCGTTCAAGGTCCAAAGTACTCGCTTCTCGGTTTTCGGTCCCCGATTCCCGGCTCGCAGTTCAACGGGCCGTTTTTCGGGTCTCGGTTCAAAGTTCAGGGTCCAGGGCCGCGCCCGGGACCCGTGGCCCGGCGCCGGTCAGCCGCCGGCCCAATCCTCAACCGCCGACGCCGTTGCCGGCTTTCCCCGAAAAGACTTTCAACTTTCACCCTTCGACCTTCAACTTCTCCCCATGCCACGACTCCTCCCCCGCGCGATCGCCGCGCTGCTCGTCGCCGTCACCGCCGCCGCCCAGGAGACGATCAAGGTTGGTGAGTATGCCTCGCTCACCGGCAAGGAGGCCACCTATGGACAGGCCTCCCACCAGGGCACGCTGCTCGCGGTCGAACAGATCAACGCGCGCGGCGGCGTGCTCGGCCGCCAGCTCGAGCTGCTGACCGAGGATGACCAGTCGAAACAGGGTGAGGCCGCCACGGCGGTGAAGAAGTTGATCTCGCGCGACAAGGTCGTCGCCATGCTCGGCGAGGTCGCGTCCATCCGTTCGCTCGAGGCCGCGCCGGTGCTGCAGCATGCGCGCATCCCGATGGTGTCACCGTCGTCGGTGAACGCCAAGGTCACCGAGGTCGGCGACTGCATCTTTCGCGTGTGCTTCATCGACTCCTTCGAGGGCCCGCTGCTGGCCCGCTTCGTCCGGGAGTCCCTGCACGCCGGGCGCGTCGCGATCCTGACCTCGGTCTCGAACGCCTACAGCGTCGGCATGACGCGGTTTTTCAAGGAGCGCTATCTCGCCGACGGCGGCACGGTCGTGGCCGAGCAGCGATACACGGAGGGCGACAAGGATTTTCGCGCGCAGCTCACGGCGATCAAGGCGGCCGGGGCCGACGCGATCTTCGCCTCCGGCTACTACACCGAGGCCGCGCTCATCTGCCTGCAGGCGCGCCAGCTCGGCCTGACCGTCCCGGTTTTCGGCGGGGACGGCTGGGACTCCCCCGCCCTGCTCGAGATCGGCGGCGCGGCGATGGAGGGCACCTATTTCGCGACCCATTTCTCGCCCGACAATCCGTCGCCGGCGGTCCAGCACTTCAATCAGGAGTATCGCGCGCGCTGGGGCACGATGCCCGACGCGATGGCCGCGCTCGGCTACGACTCGGCGCTGGTGCTGGTCGACGCCATCGCGCGCGCGGGCGCGGCCGAGCCCGCGAAGATCCGCGACGCCCTCGCGGCCACGAAGGACTTCCCCGCGGTCACCGGCCGGATCACGCTCGACGCCCGGCGCAACGCGGCCAAGCCCGCGGTGATCCTGACGGTGAAGGACGGCCGGTACCAATTTCTGACCGCGGCCACGCCGTAAGCGCACTGGTGGATGGTTGAAAGTTGAAGGTTGAAGGTTGAAGGACGAAGCCAAACGCTGCGGCATGTTCCATTGCGAGAAGCTCGACGCTTGGCGAAGATCAATTGAACCGGCCGACTTGGTGCACCGTGTGACGCGATCTTTTCCGGACAACGAACGCTTTGGACTGACCAACCGGCTCCGGCGCGCGGCGGCATCGATCTCGTCCAATCTAGCCGAAGGCTGCTTGCGCTCCTCCAAGGTCGATTTTGCCCGTGTTGTCGAACTTGCCATGGGCTCGGCATTCGAAGCCGCCTCGCCGTCGGTGATCGCCCAGCGTCAGGGCTGCCTGACCATCGCGGAATTTGCCTCGATCCAGAACTCGACTTTGGAAATCACGCGGATGTTGCGCGGGCTGCGGCGACCGCTATTGCGCCAGGCGAACGGCCCGCGCCGGGCCGCCAAGCTGCCTTCAACTTTCAACCTTCAACTCCTCTGACCGAATTCCTCCAGCAACTGCTTAACGGCGTCTCGCTCGGGGCCATCTTCGCGCTGATCGCGCTGGGCTACACGATGGTGTACGGCGTGCTCCGGTTCATCAACTTTGCGCACTGTGACATCTTCATGGTCGGGGCGTTCGCCGGCTATTACATCGGCCAGCGCGTCCCGGAGCACTCGATCGGCGGCGGGCTGCTGGCGCTCGCCGGCGCGATGGCGGCGTGCGCGGTGCTCGGGGTCGTGATCGAGCGGCTGGCCTACCGGCCGCTGCGGGGGGCGCCGACGCTCAACGTGCTGATCACCGCCATCGGCGTCTCGCTGCTGCTGGAAAACCTCGGCCAGTATATCTTCGGCGCGACGCCCCGCGCCTACCCCGAGCTTTTCCCGGTCCGCACCTACCAACTCGGCGGCCTCTTCTTCTCCACCAACCAGGTCGTGGTGATTGGCGTGACCCTGGTGCTGCTGTTCGCGCTGCGCTTCATCGTGCTGCGCACGCGGATCGGCACGGCGATGCGCGCGCTGTCCCTCAACCCGCAGGCCGCCTCGCTGGTCGGGATCAACAATGACTTCGTGATCTCGTTCACCTTTGCCCTCGGCTCGGCCCTGGCCGCGGCCGGCGGCATCCTCTACGCACTCAACTACCCGTCGATCGACCCGCTGATGGGCGTGCTGCCGGGACTCAAGGCGTTCGTCGCCGCGGTGCTCGGCGGGATCGGCAACATCCCCGGCGCCGCGCTCGGCGGATTGCTCCTCGGCATCGTCGAGACGTTCGTCAACGGCAGCGAGTGGTCGACCTACAAGGACGCCATCGCCTTCGCCGTCCTCATCCTGATCCTCCTGTTCCGGCCCGCGGGGCTGCTGGGACGCAACCTCCGGGAGAAGGTCTAAGGCCGCCCCGCCCCGCTCGCGCATGAGCTTGCATCCGAAAACTCCCGGGCCCTGGTTGCCGCTGCCCGCGGTCGCGCTTGGGGCCGCACTGGCGGCGGCGGGTGCGGTGTCGGCGCTCTCCGACCGCTTCGATCCCTACTATCTCGACGTGGCGACCGGCATCGGAATCAATCTCGTCCTCGCCGTCAGCCTGAACCTGGTCAACGGATACACCGGCCAGTTCTCGCTCGGTCACGCGGGTTTCATGGCGGTCGGCGCCTACCTCTCGGCCGCGGTCACGATGCTGCTCGGTCCGAGACTGTTGCCGGCCGACGGCGGGGCGGCCTGGCAGCAAAGCCTGCTGTTCCTCGGGGCACTGGCCGCCGGCGGAGCGGGCGCGGCGGTGGCGGGGCTGCTGGTCGGCCTGCCGTCCCTGCGGCTGCGCGGCGACTATCTCGCGATCGTGACGCTGGGATTCGGCGAGATCATCCGGGTCCTGTTTCAGAATTTCGAGCCTCTCGGCGGTGCGCTCGGGCTCAACGGCATCCCGGCCTACACGACGATCTTCTGGGTGCTGGCCGCGGGTGCGGTCACGGTGTTCGTCGTCTCCTGCCTCGTGCATTCGACCTACGGCCGCGGCTTCGTGGCGACGCACGATGACGAGATCGCGGCCGAGGCGATCGGGCTCGACACGACGCGGTACAAGATCGTGGCCTTCGTCGTCGGCGCCTTTTTCGCCGGCGTGGCAGGCGGACTGTATGGACACTTCAAGCAGACCATCTCCCCCTCCGGCTTCGATTTCACCAAGTCGATCGAGATCGTCGTGATGGTGATCCTCGGCGGCATGGGCAACACGTTGGGCGTGATCCTGGCCGCCGTGCTGCTGACGCTCCTGCCCGAGGTGCTGCGGCCGGTCGCCGAGTACCGGATGATCCTGTACTCGCTGCTCCTCGTCGGCCTGATGCTCGTCCGGCCCCAGGGCCTGTTCAACTTTCACCGCCGCGGCGGGCGGGTCCCATGAGTGCGCCGACGCCCCTCCTCGAGCTCGACCGCGTGACGATCAAGTTCGGCGGCCTGACCGCCGTCAGCGCGGTGGATTTCGCGCTTGCCGAGGGCGAACTGGCCGGATTGATCGGCCCCAACGGGGCCGGCAAGACCACCCTTTTCAACCTGATCACCGGCGTCTACCGGCCGACTGAGGGCGCAATCCGGTTCGCCGGCCGCGACCTGGGCGGCGCCCGGCCGTTTGCCCGCGCGGGCCTCGGCATCGCCCGGACGTTCCAGAACATCCGGCTGTTCGGCTCGCTGAGCGTCTTCGACAATGTCCGCGCCGCGATGAACCTCCACCGGAAGACGAGCCCGTGGCAGACCCTGGTGCGCGCCGGGCGCTACCGGCGCGACGAGGCCGCCGTCGCCGCCCAGGCCGAGGAGCTGCTCGACCTCTTCAAGCTGCTGCGCTACCGCGACGCGCCGGCGCGCAGCCTGCCCTACGGCGAACAGCGGCGCCTCGAGATTGTCCGCTGCCTGGCCACCCGCCCGCGGCTGCTGCTGCTCGACGAGCCGGCCGCCGGCATGAACCCGAACGAGAAAACCGAGCTGATCGAGCTGATCCAGCGGGTGAAGATGCAGTTCGCGCTCTCCGTCCTGCTGGTCGAGCATTCGATGAAGGTGGTCATGGGCTGCTGCTCGCGCATCGCCGTGGTCGATTACGGCGTGAAGATCGCCGAGGGCACGCCCGCGGCGATCCAGTCCGACCCGAAAGTGATCGAAGCCTATCTGGGTGAGGCCCAGCACCACTGAGGCAAATTACGATTTCAGATTTACGAATGACGAATGAGGCAAGCCAATCGCTCCCACACCTCTTCGATTAATTCGCGATCCCGAACGAATCTGGAACTCAGGAACTCACGACCAATCCCCGATGGAATCTTTTCTTCCTGATTTCCTGAGTCCCAGATTCTCCGCGTATTATTCAAGTGACGCCATACAGGACGACCCCCGCCACCTCCCTCGCCAGCGACGCTCAGTCGCAATTCGTAAGTCGTAAATCGTAATTCGTAATTCCTCCCCGTGCTCCAGGTCGTCAATCTCTCCGTGTCCTACGGCGCCATCCAGGCACTGAGCGGGGTGTCGTTCACGATCGAGGCGGGCCGGATCGTCACCCTGATCGGCGCCAACGGCGCGGGCAAGTCCACCACGCTGCGCACGCTCTCCGGGCTGCTGCGGCCGAAGTCCGGAAGCATCGTCTTTCAGGGCGAGGACCTCACCCGGCTGGCCCCGCACCGCATCGTGGCGCGGGGGCTCGCCCACGTGCCGGAGGGCCGGATGGTCTTCTCCAACCTGACCGTGGCGGAGAACCTCGCCCTGGGCGCCTACCTGCAGCGGGACGCGGACCGGATCGCGCGGAACCGCGACTATGTCTTCGGCATTTTTCCCCGGCTGGCGGAGCGCCTCGAACAGGCTGCGGGCACGCTGTCAGGCGGCGAACAGCAGATGCTGGCCATCGGCCGGGCGCTGATGGGCGAGCCGAAGCTGCTCATGCTGGACGAGCCCTCGCTCGGCATCGCGCCGAAGCTCATCACCACGATTTTCGAAAAGATCGTCGAGATCAACCGCGAGCGCGGCGTCACGATCCTGCTGGTGGAGCAGAACGCCAACCTCGCACTTGAGATCTCCCACCAGGCGCACGTCCTTGAGACCGGCCGGCTGGTGATGCAGGGCGAGTCCCGCCAGCTGCGCACCGATCCCCGGCTCAAGGCGGCGTACCTCGGCGGGCCGTAGGCGGGGCGGCCGGCTGAGGTTGCCCCGGCGGCGGCTGGGACGCAGCCGGACCCATTCTCCCGCTTGATTTTTCCCGCGACTCAATAAACTACCCGGTTCCCCCCCTCGCCTGCCTCCAGTCACGCGCACCCGCCTCTTCACTTTCACCTCCCCCTTTCTCCCCGTCCCCATGTCCACCGCCACTCCGCAGAAATTCGAGTTCCAGGCCGAGATCAAGCAGCTCCTCGATATCGTCATCCACTCCCTCTACACCGAGAAGGAGATCTTCGTCCGGGAGCTGGTTTCCAACGCCTCCGACGCGCTGGAGAAGCTCCGGCACCTTCAGCTCACCGAGAAGGAGGTGTTCGACGACTCCCTTGCACTCGAGATCAACCTCACCACCGACGACCAGGCGAAGACCGTGACGATCCAGGACTTCGGCCTGGGCATGACGCGCGCCGAGCTGGTGGAAAACCTCGGCACGATCGCCCACTCCGGCTCCAAGGCCTTCCTCAAGGCCCTGGGCGAAAACGGCACCAAGAACGCCGGGCTCATCGGCCAGTTCGGCGTGGGCTTCTACTCCGCGTTCATGGTCGCCAAGAAGGTCCGGGTCTACACGCACTCGTGGCGGAAGGACGAGCCCGGCCAGCTCTGGTCAAGCGACGGCGCCGGGAGCTACGAGATCGAGGAGAGCGAGGGCCAGCGGCGCGGCTGCAAGATTGTCGTCGAGCTGACGGACGAATGCGCCGAATTCTCCCAGGAATGGCGGCTGAAGGAGATCCTGACACGCTACAGCGCCTTCGTGGGCTTCCCGATCAACCTCAACGGCAAGCGGCTGAACACGGTCCAGGCGCTGTGGCTGCGGAACAAGAACGAGATCAAGGAGGAGGAATACACCGAGTTCTACAAGTTTCAGGCGCACGCCCACGACGCGCCGCGCTACCGGCTCCATTTCTCCGCCGACGCCCCGCTCTCGATCAACGCGCTGCTCTTTGTGCCGGCCGAGAACACCGAGCGGCTGGGTTTCGCCCGGCTGGAGCCGTCCGTCGCGCTCTACTGCCGGAAGGTGCTGATCGACGCGCGCCCGCAGGACCTCCTGCCCGAGTGGCTCCGCTTCCTCAAGGGCGTGGTCGACAGCGAGGACCTGCCGTTGAACATCTCGCGCGAAACGATGCAGGACAAGGCGCTGGTGGACAAACTGCACAAGGTCATCACCAAGCGCTTCCTGAAATTCCTCGAGGAGGAAGCCAAGCAGCGGCCCGACGCCTACGCGGAGTTCTACGCCCAGTTTGGCCTCTTCCTCAAGGAGGGCGCGGCGTTGGACCACCAGCACAAGGACGCGCTGGTGAAGCTGCTCCGGTTCGAGTCATCGCTGACCGAAAAGGGCAAGACGACCTCGCTGGCCGATTACGTCAGCCGTCTGGCCGAGGGCCAGAAGGAGATCTATTTTCTCGTCGGCCCCAGCCGTGAGGCGATCGAGTCCGGCCCGTATCTCGAGGGCTTCAAGGCCCGCAACCTTGAGGTGCTGTTCTGCTACGAAGCGGTGGACGAGTACGTCTTCAGCCACGTGCACGAATTCGACGGCAAGCGACTGCTGGCGGCCGACCACGCCGACGTGAAGCTCTCGGAGCTCCCGCAAACCGGCGAGGCGCTGGGCGAGAGCGAGGTTCAGGAGCTGACAAAGTGGCTCAAGGACACGCTCGGCCCGCAGGTCGCCGAGGTGAAGGCGAGCGACCGCCTGGTGGGCTCGCCCGCGCTGGCCACCCATGCGGACAGGTTCATGTCGCCGCAGATGCGCCGGATGATGAAGGCGATGAAGAAGACCGACGCCCCCGACGAGCCGGTGCGGGTGAATTTTGAGATCAACCCGCGGCACGCGGTGATCAAGCGGCTGGCGGCGCTGCGGACGGCCGACGCGGCGAAGGCCGAACTCGTGGCCGAGCAGTTGCTCGACAACGCGCTCATGGCGGCGCATCTCCTCGAGGACCCGTCGCGCATGGTCGCGCGGCTGAACCGGCTGCTCGAAAGCGTCTGACCGGTCGCTGTCGGACGGGCTCGCCTGAGCCCACCAGACGCCAACGCGCCTGTCGGGCGGGCTCTCGCGAACCCGCCGAGGGATCAGGTCATTGCCCCAACGGGGCGCCAGGTGCACCCGTCCGACAGGCCACCCGTCGCGCCCGGCCTCGGCCGTTGGGCAGGATCATTTCTTGAGGCCGACGTACTCCAGGAACGGCTCCATCGAGCGCGGCCGGCCGAGGAATTTTTCCACCGACACCGCGACGTCGCGGGTGTCGCCGACGCCGTAGACTTCGTCGCGCAGGCGCCGGCCGATCTTCTCGTCGAGGAATCCGCCGGGGGCCTGCCGGAACACGCTGGCCATGTCGATGGCCATCACCTTGGCCCAGAGGTAACCGTAGTAACCGGCGTCATAGCCCGCGAGGTGGCCGAAGTAGGCGACGAACGCGGTGTCCGGCGCCGGGGCGAAGGACACCCGGGCGCTGACGCCATTGCTCAGCTTGACCACGTCCGCGGTCCAGGCGGCGTCCACGTCAAGCGTGTGCAGCCCGAGATCGATCAGGCCGAGCGAGAGCTGGCGGCGGTAGAAGACGCCCTCCGTCGCCTCGCGCGCCCGCACCATCGCCGCGATGGTTTCGGCCGGAATCTTCTTCGTCGGATCACGATAATCGGCGGCAAACGTGTCGAGCACGGTCTTGTCCCACACCCAGTTCTCCAGCATCTGCGAGGGCGCCTCGACGAAGTCGCGCGGCACGCCGGACGACACCTGCCGGCCGTAGCGCGCCCGGCTGAGCACGTTGTGCATCACATGGCCAAACTCGTGGAAGAGGGTTTCGACGTCGCCGTGCGCCAGCAGCGAGGGCTTGTCCGCGCTCGGCGGCGGGAAGTTGCAGACCAGCGCCGCCAGCGGCAGGTCGTAGGTGCCGTCGGCCAGCAGGCGGCCGCCCTTCTGCGGGAAGTTCGCGAAGTGGTTGAACTTCCCCTCGCGCGGGAACATGTCGAGGAAGAACGAGCCCATCGGCACATGCGTGGCGGCGTCCTCCACCACCCACAGCTGCACGCCCGGCGCCCAGGTGTAGGGCGGATCGACTTGCGTGAACTTCAGGCCGAAGATCCGCTCGTAGATGGCGAACATGCCCTGCAGCGTCGCCTGGTACGGGAAGAAGACGCGCAGCTTCTCGGTGTCGACCGCGTACCGCTGTTTCTTCAGCTGGTTCTGGAAGTAGGAAACGTCCCACGGCTCAAGCCGGGCGTCCGCCTTGCCGGTCTGGGCGACCTTCAGCTGGCGCAGCACCTCCTTCTCGGCGTCGAACTTCGGCTGCAGCGCGGTCACCAGTTCCTCCTCGAATTTCAGGGCGGCGGCGCCGGTCTGGGCCATGCGCGTCTCGGTCCGGTAGTCGGCCCAGTTGGCGTAGCCGAGGCGCCGGGCGATCTCGGCCCGGAGCGCGGTGAGCTTGGCCAGCACCGCAATGTTGGCCTCGCGTGCCAGCCGGTTGCGGACCAGGTAAAGTCGCTGCCGGGTGTCCTCGCGGTCGGCGTTTTCCATGACCGCGACAACATGCCAGGTGATGTTGCCCATCACCCGGTACCGGCCGTCGGCCTGCTTGACCCCGGGGCTCTCGAGCAGGCTCGGCGGCACGCCGGTCAGCTCGTCGGCGGTGAAGTCCACCGGACCGCGCGCCTCGTTGATGTTCACCTGGAACTGCTGTTCCAGTTCGGACAGGTCCTTGCGCAGGGCCTCAACCTGCGCCCGCTCGGCCGGCGGCAGCGCCAGGCCGGCGCGCTTGTAGCTGCGCATCGTGAAGTCGAGCAGCCGCTGCTGACCGGCATCGAGCTTCGGGTGGGTGTCGGCATAGGCCTTCAGCGCCCGGTAGATGTTCTCCCGGTAGTCCAGGCTGATGCCCCAGGCCTCGAGCTTCGTGGCCTCGTCGCGGCAGGTGTCGCGCATGGCCTTGTCGGGATGGGTCTCAGAGAGCGTGAAGATGTGCGCGGCGACCTCGCTGACCTGCTCGGTGATCGAGTCGTACGCCGCGAAGGTGTTTTCGAACGTCAGCTGCGCGGGGTCCTGCGCCGCCAGCTTTTCCAGCGCGGCGTCGGCCTCCTTGACCGCCGCCTGCGCGGCGGCGGTCGCCGCGGCCGGCGTCAGCGGATAATTCGGAAGCACCAGCGTCAGCTGATGCTTGCGGGCTTCGGCTTGGAAATCGGCGAACTTGGCCGGGGCGGCGGTGAGGGGCGTGAACATCATCGGGAGAGCGGCGAGGAGCGGGGCAAGGCGGGGCGGATTCATGGGAAACGCTAGAAGAAAATCAGAAAGCCGCGCCGGGCAATTCAATTGGGCGGGCGCCCCGTGGTCTCCAATCCTGGGAACCACCAACAACCGGCCCGGGGGCCACCCATGATTCACCTTGGGCTCACGGCAAAATCTCCCCTGGCAACGCGCGCCCGGCCCGGCCGGGTGCGGCAATCCGCCAGGTGGATTGCGTCGTCCGCCCACCAGCCGGCCTCCCCGCCGTGATCCGCCGGGAAACGCACCCAACCTCTCAGCCCGCTCACCTGCGGACAACCTCCTGAAACATCACACCTAGGCCACCACCAGCGACAGCAGGAAGCCGCGCGCGTCGCTGGCCACCGCCGTCGAAAGGTTGGAAACCGCGAGGCAGAAGAGCCAGCGCGCCTCCTCGTCCTCGGCTTCGGTCAGCGGCAGCGCCTGCGGCGCCATCGGGGCGACGGTCTCCGTCCGGCCCGGGGCCTTCCTCAGCTTGAATTTGGGCGCCGGGCGGCCGCCCGCACCGGGCGCCGGACGGTCGTCGACGCGGTAGGTCATGAGCTCGGTCATGCCCGCATTCCACCGGACGCCGTAGCGATTGAGGCGAAAGTCGAAGCTGTGGATCTCGCCGCCGGCGTGCGGCCGCCAGACTGAGAGCACCGAGGAATTCTTGCCGTGGTAGTCCTCCCGCCGCCGGCCCGCGGCGTCCGTGACGGGCTCGGCCGCGACCAGCGTGGTGCCGATGATCACCGGTTCGAGAATTTGCAGGAAGGCCTTCTCGCTGACCGCGCCGGCGAAGTTGAACTGCACCCCGCAGATCGAGTGATGCGCATCGCAGACGTAGTGCGCGACCGTGCCGGGGATTTCCAACCGGTAGCTGCCGAGGCTGAACTTCATCCGGCAGGGATCCTCCGGGAACGCCACCGCCGCCAGGTTCACGTGCAGGTTGGCGCCCGTGGCCGACAGATCGATCAGCGTCGCCGGCCAGTCCTTCCAGCGCACGCCGCCATCCTTCAGCGTCACCCGTCCACCCGGCGCAGAGGCACCCGAAATCGCCACGGATTTGTCCGCCAGCGACAGCACCGTCTTGATCGGAAAGCTTGGGCTGATCGGATAGCGCGGAGCCTTGCGCTTGTCGGTGCGGGGGGCCGCCGAGCCGCTCCGGGTCGGCCTCACTTCGGTTTCGCTGGCCACCGGGTCGCGGGACCAGGCGGGCGGTAGTTTAGGACTGGACATGACCGTTTACGTTCTGGAAGACGAGGTTAACAAGAGTGTCAATGGCAGGTGGTTGCAGTGGTTCCTTGATGCCCTCAAGGGCGCCCGCCCGCAGAAAACCCGCCGCTGCATTAGGCAAATCCCGCGCCCGATTGTCGAGTGCGAACCGAACCGCTCCGCCGGTCCGCTCCCCGGCCCGGAGCCGCTTGTGGGCGGGATGCCCTCCCGCGCGGAGCCGGCGGCCGCGGCCGATTCACTCCTTCGGTTTTCCCTCGAACTGGGTGCGGTAGAGCTGTGCGTACAGCTTCGACTGGTGCAGCAGGTCCTCGTGCCGGCCCCGCTCAACAATCCGGCCGTGGTGCAGCACGAGAATCTGGTCGGCGTTCTGGATGGTCGACAGCCGGTGGGCGATCACCAGCGAGGTCCGGCCCCGCAGCGCGGTGCGAAATGCCTCCTGGATTGCCCGCTCTGATTCGGAGTCGAGGTGCGCCGTGGCCTCGTCCAGGATCACCAGCCGGGGCGCCTTCAGCAGCAGCCGGGCGATCGCGAGGCGCTGCCGCTCGCCGCCCGACAGCCGGTGCCCGCGATCGCCAATCACGGTGTCGAGGCCCTGCGGCAGCGCCGCGACCACGGAGGCGATCTGGGCGTCCCGCAGCGCCGCGGCCAGCTCCGCCTCGGTCGCGTCCGGCCGGGCATAGAGAAGATTGGCCCGGATGGAGTCGTGAAACAGGTGGGCGTCCTGCATCACCAGGCCCACGGTGTGCCGCACCGACTCGTGGGTTGCGTCGCGCAGGTCCACCCCGTTGAAGCGAATCGCACCGGCCGTGACGTCGTACAGCCGCGCCGCCAGGTAGGCCAGTGTCGTCTTGCCCGCACCGGACGGCCCGACCAGCGCGATCATCTGCCCCGGCTCGGCCGTGAAGCTGACCTGCTCGAGCACCGTCCGCTCGGGGTGGCGGGTCAGGACGGCCACTGACTCGAGCGACGCGAGCGAGACCTCCGCGGCGGTCGGATAGCGGAAGCTCACGGCATCAAACTCCACGCGGACCGGGCCTTCCGGAATCCGGACCGCATCCGGCTTTTCCCGCACGCCGGCCGGCAGGTCCAGCACCTCGAACACGCGCTCGAATGACACCAGCGTGGTCATCACGTCGACCTGCAAGTTCGACAGAGCCGTCAGCGGACCGTAAAGCCGGATCAGGTACGAGATCAGCGCGACCACCGTACCGACGTCGAGCGCGTGCCGCGCCGCCAGCACGCCGCCCCAGCCGTAGACCACGGCGACCGCCAGCGAGGCCACCAGCCCGAGTCCGATGAACAACAGGCGGGCGTGGGTCGACACCTTCAGGCCGATGTCCCGCACCCGGCCGGCCTGCCGCATGAACGCCGCCTGCTCCTCGTCGGGCCGCCCGAAAACCTTGGCCACGGTCGCCCCGGCCACGTTGAAGCGCTCGATCATCAGGTTGTTCATCTCGGCCACGCGCTCGTAGCTCTCCTTCGTCAGCGCCCGCAGCCGCCGGCCGGTGTAGCGGGCCGGGAGGAGGAAGATCGGGACCAGGACCAGGGTGGCCAGGGTGAGGCGCCACGAAAGCGCGAACATCGCCACCAGCACCAGGGTCACGGTGACGAGATTGCCGACGGCCGTGGAGAGAATGTCGGTGAAGGCGTCGCGGACGCCCGCCACGTCGGCGTTCAGCCGGCTGACCAGCGCGCCGGTGCGCGCCCGGGTGAAGAAC
>Ga0335069_10009657_pt1 | contig 13716 bp, 12 predicted proteins | sample Lox_Sample_11_FD_206714 | JGI IMG/M metagenome (GOLD analysis project Ga0335069, IMG submission 206714) | Soil microbial communities from Loxahatchee National Wildlife Refuge, Florida, United States - Lox_Sample_1.1 | ecosystem: Environmental > Terrestrial > Soil > Wetlands | place: USA... | reverse complement strand
CAGCCAGGTGGTCAGCGGCGTGGCCACCGACGAGGACGGCGACGGCATCGCGAGCGTGTACGACCCGGCCGACGCCATCGCGGGCGCGGCGAAGTACCTGCTCCAGGCCGGTGTGCAGACCAACCCGGCGGCGGCCATCTTCGCCTACAACCACCTGCAGTCCTACGTGCAGAGCGTGCTGATGTACGCGGGCCGGTACGCGGGCGGCAACTTCGCCGTGGCCTCGGCGCAGATGCCGTCGGGCAGTTCGGCGGCCGGCTGCGTCCAGACGACCGCGGGCGTGCCCGCCGCCCAGGCGCCGACCGGGGCCGTGGCCACCGCCATCAGGTTCGCGGAGCAGCAGCTGGGCAAGCCGTACCTGTGGGGCGGCACCGGGCCGGACGCCTTCGACTGCTCCGGCCTGGTGATGATGGCCTACCGGGCGGCCGGGATCAACATCGCGCGGACCTCCCAGGACCAGTGGGCCACCGAACCGCACGTTCCCGCGTCCCGGGTGCAGCCGGGCGACCTGGTGTTCTTCGCCGGCTCCGACGGCACCCCGACCTCGCCGGGGCACGTCGGCCTGGTGATCGGCGGCGGCAAGATGGTCGAGGCCTACGCCACGGGCTTCCCCATCCGCATCGCCAGCTACCTCAACCGGGGGGCGGTCGGTTTCGCCCAGCCCTGGCCCAATACGGGTACCGGTCCGGTGGCCTCCGCCTCGGCTTCCCCGTCGGCCTCCGGCTGACCGCAGGCGCCGGTTACCGGATCGACAGGTAGATGGCGCAGCCCAGGCCGGCCACCAGGCAGTAGATGGCGAACGGCGTCAGCGTGCGCTTGGGGTCGCTGAAGTAGCGCATCAGGAACCGCAGCGAGAAGAAGGCGGCGACAAAGGACACCAGGCTGCCGAACACGATCTGTCCGTGGATCCCGGCGCCGAGCGACCCGGTCAGGTCGGGGATCTTCAGCAAGCCGGCAGCCAGGATCACGGGCGCCGACAGCAGGAACGAGAACCGGGCCGCGTCCTGCCGGGACAGCCCGCGGAACATGCCGGTCACCATCACGGTGCCGTCCCGGCTGATGCCGGGCAGCAGCGCCAGGATCTGCGACGCGCCGAGATAGAAGGCGCCCAGCCAGCCGCAGCGGCGGACGATGCGCCGGTCGGATTCCACCGCGAGGCTCGCGTGCTGCTGCTTCAGCGCCCGCTGCCCGGACGAGTGCCGCCCTCCGGCGCCGCCGCCGGCGCCCGCCGCCACCGCGGCCTTCTGCCGCTCGGTGACCGCCTGCAGGTCGGCGGCGATCTCCTGGGCCTCCTTGTCCGCGCCGCGCCGCCGCGCCCGCTCCCCGGCCAGCAGGATCAGCCCGTTCGCGAACAGGAAGCACGCGGTGAGGACCGGCTTGGCGAAGTACACCCGGAAGTCATGCTCCAGCGCGAGGCCGGCCAGCCCGACCGGGATCGTGGCCAGGATGATCATCCAGGCCAGCATCTGGTCGGTGTTCTGCGGCTGGAACCGCCGGGTGCCCGGCGCCGGGGCGATGACGTGCCCGAGCGAGGCGAAGAACCCCTTGATGATCCGCAGCCAGTCCCGCCAGAAGTAGAGGATCATGGCGGCGGCCGTCGCGACGTGCAGCCCGACGATGAACGCCAGGTACGGCGACTCGGTCTTGGAGACATCCAGGTCCTTCGCCCAGCTGCCGCCGATGATCGCCGGGACGAGCACCGCGTGGCCCAGGCTGGATATCGGGAAAAGCTCGGTGACCCCCTGCAGAAGCCCGATGACACCGGCTTCCGCGTACGTCAGAGTTGACATGCCAGCCCTTCGCTCCCCGCGTCGCAACCCAGCTGAAAATCACGATCATTATTCCGGACGGGCGTACTGCGTGCCCCACGGCACGCTCACGCCAGCCTGGGCGAGCGCAGCGGGTAGACAACCCCCCCGGGGCCACAGTCATCGTAGCCCGGCCGTTGGCCCGCGCTGCCCGGTTTCATGTTCCCTTAATAGAGCGCTGACCCCCCAGGATTAGTACCTCGGGCGGCACATTTGTCATGCCTTGCCGGGTACCTTGGGGGTGTCCTTGTGGGCGCGGCGGCCGATCTTGTCGCCGAGCCAGACCAGCGGGTCGTACTTGCGGCCGACCACCCGCTCCTTCATCGGGATCAGCGCGTTGTCGGTAATCTTGATGTGCTCCGGGCACACCTCGGTGCAGCACTTGGTGATGTTGCACAGGCCGAGGCCGAAGTCGTCCTGGGCGATCTCGCGCCGGTCGGCGGTGTCGGCCGGATGCATCTCGAGTTCGGCGACCCGCATCAGGAACCGGGGCCCGGCGAAGGCGCGCTCGTTGTCCGCGTGGTCGCGGATCGCGTGGCACGTGTTCTGGCACAGGAAGCACTCGATGCACTTGCGGAACTCCTGCGACCGGTTCACGTCGACCTGCTGCATCCGGAACTCGCCCGGCTTGACCGACGGGTCCGGGGTGAACGACGGGATCTCCCGCGCCTTGGCGTAGTTGAAGGACACGTCGGTCACCAGGTCCCGGATCACCGGGAAGGTCCGCATCGGGGTGATCGTCAGCGTCTCCTCCGGCGCGAAGACCGACATCCGGGTCATGCAGGCCAGCCGCGGCCGCCCGTTGATCTCCATCGAGCACGACCCGCACTTGCCCGCCTTGCAGTTCCACCGGATGGCCAGGTCGCTGGCCTGGCTGGCCTGCAGCCGGTGCAGCACGTCCAGCACGACCTCGCCCTCGTTGACCTCGACCTGGTAGTCGGTGAGTTCCCCGGCGCCCGCATCCCCGCGCCAGACCCGCAGCGCAGCCTTGTAGCCCATCAGTGCTTCTCCTCAGCGCCAGCGCCGGCACCCTGCCCGTCAGCACCGGGCAGCCCGGCCAGCTCGTCCTCAGTCATGTACTTCTTCAGCTCGGACACGTCGAACAGCTCGAGCAGGTCGGTCCGCATGGGCTCCATCGGCTGCCGCCGCAATGACACGCCGTCGGCGCCGAGCGAGCAGATCAAGTTCACCTTCCGCCACTCTGGCGACATGCCTGGGTAGTCGTCCCTGGTGTGGCCGCCGCGCGACTCCTGCCGTTCCAGCGCCGCCTGTGCCACGCACTCGGCGATCAGCAAGATGTTGCGCAGGTCGAGAGCCAGGTGCCACCCCGGGTTGTAGGCACTGCCGCCCGGTGCGCTTACCTTCGCGGCGCGCTCACGCAGTTTTTCCAGTTCCTTGAGGGCGGTCTTGATCTCGTCCTCGCGGCGGATGATGCCGACCAGGTCGCTCATGGTCTGCTGGACCTCGGCGTGAACCGTGTACGGGTTCTCGCCGCCGACTCGCTGGAGCGGGGCGAGCGCCTCGGCCTGCGCCTCGGCCAGCGCCGCCGCCGAGACCGTCGGCCGCGCCTGGCTGGCGTCGAGGTAATCCGCGGCCCCGGCGCCTGCCCGCCGGCCGAACACGATCAGGTCCGACAGCGAGTTGCCGCCCAGCCGGTTGGAGCCGTGCATGCCGCCGGAGACCTCGCCGGCCGCGAACAGCCCGGGCACGAGCGCCGCGCCGGAGTCCGCGTCTACCTCGACCCCGCCCATCACGTAGTGCTGGGCCGGGCCGACCTCCATCGGCTCCTTGGTGATGTCGACATCGGCCAGTTCCTTGAACTGGTGGTACATGGACGGCAGCTTGCGCAGGATCTCCTCGGCCGGCCGCCGGGAGGCGATGTCGAGGAACACGCCGCCGTGCGGTGACCCGCGGCCCGCCTTGACCTCGGCCCTGATCGACCTGGCCACCTCGTCCCGGGGCAGCAGTTCGGGCGGGCGCCGGTTATTGGCCTGGTCGTTGTACCAGCGGTCGGCCTCCTCCTCGGTCTCCGCGTACATCGGGCGGAACACGTCCGGCACGTAGTTGAACATGAACCGCTTGCCCTCGGAGTTGCGCAGCACGCCGCCGTCGCCACGCACCGACTCGGTGACCAGCAGGCCGGCCACCGACAGCGGCCAGACCATATGCGTCGGGTGGAACTGCACGAACTCCATGTTCAGCAGGGTCGCTCCGGCCAGCAGGGCGAGCGCGTGCCCGTCGCCGGTGTACTCCCAGGAGTTGGACGTGACCTTGAACGTCTTCCCGATACCGCCGGTGGCGAGCACGATCGCTGGCGCCTCGAACAGGACGAATCGTCCCGTATCGCGGAAATATCCGAAAGCCCCGGCAATACGCCCCCCGTCGCCAGCACCGCCGTCCTGCATCAGGCGGATGATCGTGGTCTCGGCGTAGACCTTGATCATCGCCTCCGGGTCGCCCAGGTTGACCGCGTCTTCCTGCTGCAGGGCGACGATCTTCTGCTGCAGCGTCCGGATCATCTCCAGGCCGGTGCGGTCGCCGACGTGGGCCAGCCGCGGGTACTCGTGCCCGCCGAAGTTCCGCTGGCTGATCTTGCCGTCCTTGGTCCGGTCGAACACCGCGCCCCACGCCTCGAGCTCCCAGACCCGGTCCGGCGCCTCCTTGGCGTGCAGTTCGGCCATCCGCCAGTTGTTCAGGAACTTGCCGCCCCGCATGGTGTCGCGGAAGTGGACCTGCCAGTTGTCGTTCGGGTTGACGTTGCCCATGGCCGCCGCGCAGCCGCCCTCGGCCATGACGGTGTGCGCCTTGCCGAACAGGGACTTGGAGATGATCGCGGTCTTCTTCCCGTGCAGCCGCGCCTCGATCGCCGCGCGTAGCCCGGAGCCGCCCGCGCCCACGACCACCACGTCGTAGGAGAAACGGTCGACTTCGCTGGCCGCTGCCGGAGCAGCCGACCCTGCGTCGCTGGTAGTTTCTGCGTCGCTCATACCGTAGCCCGTTCGGTTAATTAAAGATTCTTGGATCTGAGAAGGCCCCGCTGGCCAGAAGCATGATGTAAAGGTCGCTCAGCATCAGCGTGCCCAGCGAGATCCAGGCGAACTGCAGGTGCCGCGCGTTCAGCCAGGACACCTTAGTCCAGGCCCAGTACCGGACGGGGTGCTTGGAGAAGTTCTTCAGCCGGCCGGCCGTGATGTGCCGGCACGAGTGGCAGCCGAGCGTGTAGCCCCAGATGAAGATCACGTTGGCCAGCAGGATCAGCGACCCCAGGCCGAACCCGAAGTTCCCGTCCGGGCCGCGGAACGCCTGCGCCACGTCGTAGCTGAGCAGGATGCCGACGAACAGGGCCGCGTACCAGAAGTAGCGGTGCAGGTTCTGCGCGAGCAGCGGGAACCTGGTCTCGCCGGTGTACTTCGCGTGCGGCTCGCGCACCGCGCAGGCGGTGGGCGCCCGCCAGAACGCCCGGTAGTAGGCCCCCCGGTAGTAGTAGCACGTCAGCCGGAAGCCGAGCACGAACACCAGCGAGACGAACGCGTACGGGATGATCGGCGGCACCGCCGGGATCCACTGGCCCAGGGTGCTCGAGCCCGGCACGCATTCGCCGCTGACGCACGGCGAGTAGAACGGCGTCAGGTAGTGGTACTGGGGCACGAAGTACCAGTGGCCGGTGAATACGCGGACCGTGGCGTAGAGCACCCAGATCGTGAGGCCGGCCGCGACGATGCGCGGCTGCTGCCACCACTTGTCCGTGCGGTACGTGCGTGCGGAAATCTGCGCCCGGCTCCTGGCCGGCGCTTCCGGTGCCTGTGTCATCCTCAGCGTCCTCGCTGCTGTTGCAGGTAAGCGTAACGCCACGCGCCGGCCGCCTGAACCGAGCCGGTTTCCGCGTATGCGATGACCAAGAATTTATTCCCTTCCGCGACCGGAGGAAGTGACGGAAGTCCCATCTCGAGTGTGACCCTGGCTACACTCCGGTGCGATGACGCTCATCTACCACATCGCTGAGGCCGCGGACTGGGAGCAGGCGCGGCGCGACGGCCAGTACACCACGTCCACCCGCGGCCGGACCCTGGCCGAGGAGGGCTTCATCCACGCCTCCACGGCCGCCCAGGTCGCCCCGGTGGCCAACACGTTCTACCAGGGCGTCCCCGACCTGCTGCTGCTTGTCATTGATCCCGAACGAGTGGGCCCCGAGCTCCGGTACGAGCTCGTGCCCGGCCAGCCAGACCCGCATCCCCACATCTACGGCCCCCTCAACCTGGACGCGGTCGTGGCCACCCGCCCGTTCGAGCCTCAGCCAGACGGCCGGTTCGGGCCTATTTCATGATCGTGGCCAGTTGGGGACAGCTATTGTGCCTTTCTGGCCAGGATCATGAAACCCGCAGGCCGAGCGCGGCGCGGAGGAAGTCGAGCTGGAGCAGGAGCAGGTTCTCCGCCACCGTTTCCTGCGCCGCCATGTGGGTGACGCCGGACAGCGGCAGCACCGTGTGCGGGTAGCCGGCGGCCAGCAGCGCACTGGACAGCCGCAGCGTGTGCGCCACCACCACGTTGTCGTCCGCCAGCCCGTGAATCACCATGAGCGGACGCGGATCCGCCGCCCGTTCGGCCAGGGAAATCAGCGAGGACCGCTGGTACGATCCGGGATCGGTATCGGGATGGCCCAGGTAGCGCTCGGTGTAGTGGGTGTCGTACAGGCGCCAGTCGGTGACCGGCGCGCCGGCGACCGCCGCGTGGAACACGTCCGGGCGGCGCAGCACCGCGAGCGCGGCCAGGAAGCCGCCGAACGACCAGCCGCGGATCGCGACCCGGCCGGTGTCCAGGTCGGCGAAGCGGCCGGCGGCGTCGCGCAGCGCGTCGACCTGGTCTTCCAGGACCGGCCCGGCCAGGTCGCCGGCCACCGCGCGCTCCCACCCGGGTCCGCGGCCCGGGGTGCCGCGGCCGTCCGCGACGACCACCGCGAACCCCTGCTCGGCGAACCACTGCGAGGTCAGGTAGGCGCCGCGGGCCCGCACCACCCGCTGCATGTGCGGGCCGGCGTAGGGGTCGAGCAGCACCGGCAGCTTGCCCTGGCCGGGCTGGTGCCAGGACGGGAACAGCACGGCGGCGGGGATCTCCCGCGACCCGGCGCCGAACAGGACCGGCCGCGGCGCGGGCGGCGCCGGGCGCTCGGCCAGCGAGGCCAGGCCGGCGGCCGGCTGGCCGTCGCGGTGCACCCGGACGGTCACGCCGTCGTCGTCGAGCCCGCGGCGGGAGATGATCGTGGTCCCGCCCGCGCGGGTGCCCGCCTCGACGCCGCCGCCCTCGCCCACCCGGCTCAGCCCGGCGGGCCCGTAGCTCCACAGCCCGATCTCGGCGGGCTCGGCCGACGCCTGGAACAGCACGGTGTCGCCGTCGACGCCGAGGACGCCGCGCACCTGCAGGCCCGGCGGCGTGACCGGAACGGCCTGGTCCAGCGCGCCGGGCGCGCCGACCAGCAGGCGGCGGGTGTCGTCGCGGTCCGCGGTCCACACCAGGCGGCCGTCCGCGGTCCAGGCGGGGACGCCGGGGACGATCTCCAGCCAGCGCGGGTCGGTGTCCTCGCGCAGCACCCCGGCCCGGCCGGTGGCGGCGTCGACGGACAGCAGCCGCATGGTCCGCTGGTCCCGGCTCTGCACCACCACCAGCGGGTCGTGCCCGCTCTGCCAGCAGGCGGTCACCAGGTAGGGGAACGCGGCCGGGTCGGTGTCCACCGCCACGGTGACGCCGTCCAGCCTGGCCAGCAGCAGGGACACCTCGGCGTTCGGGGTGCCGGCGGCCGGGTAGGCCACCTCGGCGGGCGGCCGCTCCGGGTTGGCCGGGTCGGCGATGTGCCATCGGGCCACCGGCGCCTCGTCCACCCGCGCGGCCAGCAGCGCCGAACCGTCCGGCGACCACCAGTAGCCGCGGTGCCGGTCCATCTCCTCGGCCGCGATGAACTCGGCCAGCCCGAACGTCACGTGCGCGGCGTCCCCCGGGTCCGCCAGCACCTGCTCTTCCCCCGCCGCCCCGTCTCTGGAAGCCCCGTCTCCATGAGCAGGGCCCAGGCTGGCCACCCGCAGCGCCCCGCCGCGGACGTAGGCCAGCCGCTTCCCGGCCGGGTCGGGGCGGGGATCCAGCGCCGGGCCGGGCACCGCCACCTCGTACGGGGTGGCGTCCGCGCGGGTCAGGTCCACCGCCCAGACCCGTCGCGACCAGGAGAAGACCGCCACCGTCAGGTCCTTGTCCGTGGCGTAGGCCACGATGCCGCCGGCCTGCTCCCTGACCCGTTCCCGGCGGGCGCGCTCTTCCGGCGGCAGGTTCTCCTCGTCGCCGCCCAGCGTCCTCGGGTCCGCGGCCAGCCGCTCCGGGCCCTGGCCTGCGTCGATCACCCACAGGCAGGTCACCGGGTCGCCGCCGCCCTGGGTCCGCAGGTAGGCCACCCGCGCGCCGTCGGGTGAGATGCGGAACGCCCGCGGCACGCCGAGCGTGAACCGCCTGGTCCTGGCTTCCTGCCGGGGGAAACTCTCGGTCATGGCCAGAATCTTGCCAGGTTCGGGCCGATCCCGGCGCGGCCGGTAGGCTCGCGGCCATGGGCCCGGCCGATTCCCCTGACGCTCCTAGCCCTTCCCCTGGCGGCTCCGCCCGGCGGCTGCTGCTGGTCCACGCGCACCCGGATGACGAGTCGATCGGCACCGGGGCGACGATGGCCAGGTACGCCGCCGAGGGCGCGCGGGTCACGCTCGTCACCTGCACGCTCGGCGAGCTGGGGGAGATCATCCCGCCGTCGCTGGCGCACCTGGCCGCGGACCGGGAGGACCGGCTGGGGGAGTACCGGATCGGCGAGCTGGCCGCGGCGTGCGCCGAGCTCGGCGTGACCGACCACAGGTTCCTCGGCGGCCCGGGCCGGTGGCGTGACTCGGGCATGATGGGCACCGAGGCCAACTCCGATCCGCGCTGCTTCTGGCGGGCCGACGTGGACCAGGCCGCGGACGCGCTGCTGGAGGTCATCCGCGAGGTCCGGCCGCATGTGCTGGTGACCTACGACGCCAACGGCTTCTACGGGCATCCGGACCACATCCAGGCGCACCGGGTCGCCTGCCGGGCCTTCCAGCAGGCCAGCGGGTACGGGCTCGCGAAGTTCTACGCCACCGCCGCGCCCAGCCCCGAGGGCCAGGTCACCACCGAGATCGACGCCACCGCCTACTTCGGCCAGAAGCTGGCGGCGATGCGCGCGCACGCCACGCAGATCACCGTGGACCCGCCGTTCTTCGCGCTGTCCGACCAGGTCAGGCGCCGGGCGCTCGGCGTGGAGTACTACACCCTCCTGGACCCGAAGCCGGGGCCGGGCGGCCCCGCCGCCGGCCGGGGCGGCCGTGAGACAGACCTGTTTGCCCAGTAGCCTGCACTCATGAACGTCACGACCGGCAAGCGCGGCACGGGGATGCTGGTCACCGTCGGCGTTTACGGCGTGCTGTTCCTGCTCGGCGTGGTGCAGGGGGTGATCGGCAGCTTCCAGTACAGCCGGGTGCCGGAGCCGGTGCCGGTGGCGGCGCTCGTGTGCTGTGCCGTCATCTTCGCCACGTGCCTGCTGGGGGCGTGGGCTACCCGCTCGGTCAGCGGCGCGATCGTGCCCGGAATGGGCTGGATCATCGCGTCGTTCGTACTATCCATGCCGGTCTCCAACGGCAGCGTGATCATCACCGCCACCACGCCGGGCAAGTGGTATCTGTACGGCGGCACGCTCAGCGTGGCCGTCGCGGTGGTTCTGGCCTTCATCGGCGCGGCCCGCAGGCCCGGGCGGGCCGTGGAAACGGAGCAGCCGCGGATCACCGGGCGGTCCGGGACGCAACCGAAGTGAGCGACGTCGACCAGGCCGCCTTCCGGCGGGCGGCGGGCCGCTTCCCCAGCGGCATCGTCGTCCTGACGACCAGCGCCGGCCACGCGATGACCGTCAGCGCGTTCGCGTCGGTGTCGCTTGAGCCGCCGCTCGTGCTGTTCTGCGCCGAGAAGATCGCCCGCTTCCACGACGCGGTGCTGGCCGCCGGGGCCTGGGGGGTGTCCATCCTGGCCGAGGACGGGGAGAAGACCGCGCGCTGGCTGGCCACCCGGGGCCGTCCCCTGGACGGCCAGCTCGGTGAGATCCGCCACCACCCGGGCGCGGTCACCGGCGCGCCGCTACTCGACGGGGCGCTGGCCGCGCTGGAGTGCCAGACCTTCGCGGTGTACGACGGCGGCGATCACAGCATCATCGTCGGCCGGGTGGTCGCCGTGGACGGTCCGGCGGACCCGCCGGACGGCGGCCCGCTGGTGCACTACGCCGGCGGCTACCACCGGTTTCGCGCCGCCTCCGGCTAGCCGCGGATCGCGTCTTCGATGCGGTCCAGGCCCCAGTCGAGGTCTTCCTCGCTGATGACCAGCGGCGGCGCGAGCCGGATCACGTTCCCGTGGGTCTCCTTCACCAGCACGCCGCGCGCGGCGAGCCGCTCGCACACCTCGCGCCCGGGCAGCGACGCGAACTCCAGGCCGGCCCACAGGCCGCGGCCGCGGGCCGCGCTGACCGCGTTCCGCGGCAGTCCGGCCAGCCGCGCGTGCATCCGCTCGCCGAGCACCCTGGCCCGTGCCTGGTACTCGCCGGTCCGCAGCATCGCGACGACCTCCCGGGCGACGGCGCAGGCCAGCGGGTTGCCGCCGAACGTGGACCCGTGCTGCCCCGGATGCAGCACGCCGAGCACCGGCCAGGTCGACACCATCGCGGAGACCGGCACGATGCCGCCGCCGAGGGCCTTGCCGAGCACGTAGGCATCGGGCACCACGCCCTCCGCCTCGCAGGCGAAGGTGAACCCGGTCCGGCCGAGGCCGGACTGGATCTCGTCGGCGATCATCAAGATGCCGTGCACGGTGCACAGCTCCCGGATCCCGGCCAGGAAGCCGGGCGGCGGCACGATCACCCCGGCCTCGCCCTGGATCGGCTCGACCAGCACCGCGACCACGCGCTCGCCGAGCTCGCCGACGGCCGCGGTCAGCGCGTCCAGGTCGCCGTAGGGCACGACGCGGAACCCGGGCGTGTACGGCCCGAAGTCCGCCCGCGCGTCGGGATCGGTGGAGAAGCTGATGATCGTGGTCGTGCGGCCGTGGAAGTTCCCGTCGAACGCGATGATCACGGCCTGGTCCGCGGGAACCCCCTTGACCGTGTACCCCCACTTGCGCGCGACCTTGATCGCGGTCTCGACCGCCTCCGCGCCGGTGTTCATCGGCAGCACCACGTCCATGCCGGCCAGGCCGGCCAGCTCGGCGCAGAACGGCCCGAACTGGTCGTGCTCGAACGCCCGGCTGACCAGCGTGAGGTGCTCGAGCTGCCGCTGCGCCGCCGCGATCAGCCGCCGGTGCCGGTGGCCGAAGTTCAGCGCCGAGTACGCGGCGAGCATGTCCAGGTAGCGGCGCCCCTCGACGTCGGTCACCCAGGCACCCTCGGCCTCGGCCGCGACGATCGGCAGCGGATGGTAGTTGTGCGCGCCGTATTCGCCGCTGAGCTTGAGCAGGCCAGTCGTGGTTTCGGTCATAATCTTCCCCTCAGGTTCCTCAGCGTAGTTCGAGCGTGCAGCACTTGGGCCCGCCGCCGCCTTTGAGCAGCTCGGACATGTCGACTCCGACCGGCTCGAAGCCGCGCTGGCCGAGCTGGGCGGCCAGGCCGCGCGCCTGGGCCGGCAGGATGACGTGCAGGCCGTCGCTGACCGCGTTCAGGCCGAGCACTTCGGCGTCCTCGTCCTTGGCCTCGATCAGCTCGGCGAACCGGGTGGCGATGGCCGCCCGCCCGGCGTCGTCGAACGCGGCCGGGTAGTACATCGCGGTGTCGGCGTCGAGCACGCACAGCGCGGTGTCCAGGTGGTAGAAGCGCGGGTCGACCAGGCGCAGGCTCACCACCGGCCGCCCGAACAGGTCGGCCAGGTCGGCGGCGGCCGCCTGGTCGCTGCGGAACCCGTACCCGGCCAGCAGGGTGCGGCCGGCGAACAGGATGTCGCCCTCGCCCTCGTTGACGTACCGGGGGGCCCGTATGCCGGCGTAGCCGCTGGCGCGGAACCAGTCCAGGTACGCGTCGGCCTCCCTGGCCCGCTGCGGGTAGCGGAACCGCGCGCCGAGCACCTTGTCGCCGGCCACGGTGGCGCCGTTGGCGGCGAACACCATGTCGGGCAGCCCGGGCACCGGCTCGATCGTCCGCACGTCGTGGCCGAGGTCGAGGTAGACCCGGCGGAGCCGGGCCCACTGCCGCATGGCCCTGGCGGCGTCGGTCGGCTTGTCCGGCTCCATCCACGGGTTGATGGCGTAGGTGACGGCGAAATGCTCCGGCGGGCACATCAGGTACCTGCGTGCCGAAGCCCGGCGCAGCACGCTGCGCTCCCCGGCAGCCCCGCGCTGCACGCTGCGCTCCCCAGTGATCATGAAGCCAGGGTAGGGGTTCGCCGCACGGGAAAACATGCGCCGATCATGCGTCTCAGCGGTGAATCATTGCGTAATAGCGGGCCGAAACGGCTGTTCGTTGTCAGTGAGCCGCCGGGTCTCGCCGGGGTCACGGTTTCCTGGCTACTCCGCAGTAGGCGGGCGCCTCGTCATCCCGGGCGCTGTCCGCGTCGGGCCCGTCCGGCGGGGTCAGCCGGGCTGGCGAGGCGGGCGGGGCCGGCTGGGCCGGCTGGCCTGACCGGCCCAGCCGGTCGGGCCGCCAGCGCGAGCACGGCACCACGCCGGGCTCGATCAGGTCGAGCCCGGCGAAGAAACTGGCCACTTCGTCCGGCTTGCGCAGCACGTACGGCGCGGGCGCGCTCGCGCCGTACCGCGGCCTGGCGCTTTCGTCGTACCGCCGCTGCGCGCTGCTGATGGCCGGGCTCGCGGCCACCCCGTCGGCGATCACGAGGTAGCTGCCCGCGGGCAGCGCGTCCATCAGCTGGCTGGTGATCGAACGCGCCGCGCCGTAGTCGTCGACATGCCCCAGGACGCCCAGCATGATCAGCGCGACCGGCTTGGACAGGTCGAGGGTGCTGGCCGCGCCGGCCAGCACCGCGGCCACGTCACGCAGGTCGGCCTCGGTGTAGCAGACCGAGCCGTCCGGCGTGCTCGCCAGCATCGGGCTGCTGAGCAGCGCCTTGGCGTGCAGGATGATCACCGGGTCGTGGTCGGCGTAGACGATCCCGGAGCCCGGCGCGATCCGCTGCGCGATCTCGTGGGTGTTCCCCCCGGCGGGCAGGCCGGCGCCGACGTCGAGGAACTGCCGTATCCGGGCCGGGCCGGCCAGGAAGCGCACCGCGCGGACCAGGAAGGCGCGCTCGGCCCGCGCGGTCTCGGCGAGGTGCGGGAACTCCGCGCTGATCTCCTCGCCCGCGGCCTTGTCGGCGGCGAAGAAGTCACGGCCGCCGAGCCAGTAGTTCCACACCCGGGCCGGGTGCGGCATGCTCACGTCGAGCCCGGCCGGGGGCGGGCCCCACGGCTCATCCGGCTCGCGGCCGCCGGAGCCGGCGTCCGGATGCCCGGCGCCCGGATGCCCGGCGCCCGGGCCGCGGTGGCCGGCCTTCGGGCTCCCGGGTGCGGCCGGAGCCGGGCTCCCGCCGGTACCGTGGCCGGCCGGCCTGGCGTCCTGGCGGCCGCCGGAGCCGGCGGCCTCGTGCTTGCCTTCGGAAACGCGCCTGCGGAACATTTCTGTAATCATGCCCGACCGCCGCGAGCGCGTGATGCCGTTTCCGCCGAGCCCCCGGCGGAGTCAGTAATTTCGCCGGCGCGGAGGTCAGCCGTTCTGCAGGACGAGCGGGTTGAACGAGCCGGACTGGCCGGTGGCTCCGACCGCCCAGACGATCGCGGCGCCGGGGTTGGTGGCCACCGCGTTGAGCGTGTCGAAGCTGGCCGGGTTGGGGCTGGTCACCACGCTCCA
>Ga0335069_10009656_pt1 | contig 13717 bp, 18 predicted proteins | sample Lox_Sample_11_FD_206714 | JGI IMG/M metagenome (GOLD analysis project Ga0335069, IMG submission 206714) | Soil microbial communities from Loxahatchee National Wildlife Refuge, Florida, United States - Lox_Sample_1.1 | ecosystem: Environmental > Terrestrial > Soil > Wetlands | place: USA... | reverse complement strand
CCCCGTGAACGGGGGGAGAAAGAGGCAGTGGCAGGTTAGATGTTCGACTCGCTTCAATCCCGCCTCGGCGGTGTGTTCGACAAGCTCAGGGGCCGCGGTGCGCTCACCGAAGCCGACGTCGACGAGGCGCTGAAGGAAGTCCGCACGGCTCTGATCGAGGCCGACGTCGAACTCGGCGTGGTGGAGGACTTCGTCAACAGAGTCCGCCCGCGCGCCGAAGGCGAGGCGGTGATCCGCTCCGTCACGCCCGCCCAGCAGGTGGTCAAGATCGTCCACGACACGCTGGTTGAGACGCTCGGCACGGAAAGCGCCGGGCTGACGCTCGGCTCGCCTCCGGCGCCGATCCTGATGGTCGGCCTGCAGGGCTCGGGCAAAACCACGACCGCCGCCAAGCTCGGCCTGATGCTCCAGGCCAAGGAAAAGAAGCGCGTCCTGATGGCCTCGCTGGACGTCAACCGTCCCGCCGCCATGGAACAGCTCAAGATCCTCGGCGAGCAGGCGAACGTGCCGACGCTGCCGATCATCGCGGGTCAGACGCCGCTCACCATCGCCAAGAGGGCGATGGCGGCCGCGCGCGTCGGCGGCTACGACGTATTGATCCTGGATACCGCCGGCCGCCAGCACATCGACGAGCAGTTGATGAGCGAGGCCGCCGCGGTGCGCGAGGCGACCAGCCCGCACGAAACCCTGCTGGTGGCCGACAGCCTGACCGGCCAGGACGCGGTGAACATCGCCAAGGCGTTCCACAGCCGCATGCCGCTGTCGGGCATCATCCTGACGCGCGCCGACGGCGATGCCCGTGGCGGCGCGGCGCTTTCGATGCGCCAGGTGACCGGTGCGCCGATCAAGTTCCTCGGCATGGGCGAAAAGCTCGATGCGCTGGAGGTGTTCCATCCCGAGCGCGTCGCCAACCGCATCCTCGACATGGGTGACGTCGTCTCGCTGGTCGAGAAGGCGGCGGAGACCATCGACCGCGAAAAAGCGGAGAAGATGGCAAAAAAGATGTCGAAGGGCCGCTTCGACATGAACGATCTCTCCGAACAGCTCGACCAAATGAAGAAGATGGGCGGCATGCAGGGCCTGCTCGCCATGCTTCCGGGCGTCGGCAAGGTCAAGAACCAGCTCGACGAGGCGGGCCTCGACGATCGCGTCATCACACGCCAGCAGGCGATCATCTCCTCGATGACCAAGATCGAGCGCTCCGATCCCGACGTGATCAACGGCTCGCGGCGCAAGCGCATCGCGGCGGGCTCCGGCGTGGAAGTCTCGGACGTCAACAAGCTCCTCAAGATGCACCGGCAGATGTCGGACGCGCTCAAGATGCTGAAGAAGGGCGGTCGCAATCCGCTGGCGCAGATGTTCGGCATGGGTGGCGGCATGCCGCCGGGACTGCCTCCTGGAATGACACCGGGAGGAAGAAAGTGAATCGTAATCGAATTTCCTCCCCCGTTTACGGGTGAAGAAAGTTCTTGTGAAGGGAAACAACACGACATGTCTCTGAAAATCAGGCTCTCGCGGGGCGGCACCAAGAAGCGCCCGCATTATGCGATCGTCATCGCGGATTCGCGGTTTCCGCGCGACGGCCGCTTCATTGCGAAGATCGGCTACTACAATCCGCTCCTGAAGAAGGACGATCCGGCGCGCGTCAAGCTCGAGGTCGAAAAGGCGAAGGAATGGCTTGCCAAGGGCGCCACGCCGACCGACCGCACGCACCGCTTCCTCGCCAATGTGGGCCTGTTGAAGCCGCTCAAGAAGAGCAACCCCGAGAAGTCCAAGCCGAAGAAGAAGGCGCAGGAGCGCGCCGCCGCGGCCGCCAAGGCTGCCGCTCCAGCCGAAGCATCGTCGTAAGACGGCGTCATGCAGGCATGACAGGAGGTCGCGATGCATCGTGATGTCCTTCTCGCCGCCATCCTAGGCGCGCATGGGCTGAAGGGCGAAGTGTGGGTGAAGACCTTCACCGAAACGCCCGACGGCCTCGGCGCCTATGGGCCGCTGCACGCCAGGGACGGGCGCGCCTTCACGCTGGAGTCGCTTCGGCCCGGCAAGGAAGGCGAGGCGGTGGCCGCCTTCGTCGAAATCCGCGACCGCGAGGCGGCGGAGGCGGTCAAGGGCGTCGAGCTGTTCGTCTCGCGCTCGAGCCTGCCGGCGGCCAGCGGCGGCGAGTTCTATCACGCCGATCTCGTCGGCCTCGATGCCGAGGACAAGGAGGGCCGGCGCATCGGCAAAGTGCAGGCGGTCCACAATTACGGCGCCGGCGACGTGCTGGTGATCGCGGGCGACGGCGGCGAGGAAATCCTTCTGGCGTTCACGCGCGAGAACGTACCCGAGATCGACATGAAGGCCGGACGCCTCATCGTCGCCGTGCCGGACGAAGTCGAAGCCAGCCCCGCAAGGGAGACGGAGTGAATTCTACCCTCCCCTTGAGGGAGGGTAAGGCAGGAGTAGATTTCCCGGTCATGGCCATCTGGTCCGCCACCGTTCTTACGCTATTCCCCGAGATGTTTCCCGGGCCGCTCGGCATTTCGCTGGTGGGCAAGGCGCTCGAATCCGGAATCTGGTCGCTCGAGGTCAAGGACATCCGCGATCACGGCCTCGGCAAGCATCGCACCGTGGACGACACGCCCGCGGGCGGCGGTCCCGGCATGCTGATGCGGGCCGATGTGGCGGCGGCGGCCATCGATGCGGTGGAGCGGGCGGGTTGTCCGCTGATCTACCTTTCACCGCGGGGAGCCCCACTTACACAAGGCCGCGTCAAAGCGCTGGCGGAAGGCCCGGGCGCGGTTCTGCTGTGTGGGCGCTTCGAGGGTCTGGACGAGCGCGCGATCGAAGCGCGCCAAATGGAGGAAATCTCGCTCGGCGATTTCGTGCTGGCGGGCGGCGAGATCGCCGCCATGGCGCTGGTCGAGGCGGCGGTGCGCCTGATGCCGGGGGTGCTGGGGGCGGCGGCCTCCCCGGCCGAAGAGACCTTCTCGGAAGGGCTTCTCGAGTACCCCCAGTACACGCGGCCGGCTGTGTTCGAAGGCTGGCCCATTCCGGATGTTCTAACCAACGGAAATCACAAGGAAATCTCCAGGTGGCGGCGGGCGCAGGCCGAGGCGCTCACGAAGCTGAGGCGACCCGATCTGTGGTCCCTCTATGAAAAGAGCAAGCGCTAGGCTATAGCGCCCGGCTCAAACTGCGATCACGCCCATTGCAGTACCAAAAGAACAACTGTGCGGAGACCACGATGAACCTTTTGCAGCAGCTCGAAGCCGAGCAGATGAAGGCGCTGCGCGCCACCCCGCTCCCCGAATTCCGCTCCGGCGACACGGTGAAGGTCAACGTCAAGGTGGTCGACGTCACATTCGACGAGAAGACCAAGCAGAACAAGACCCGCGAGCGCCTGCAGGCCTTCGAAGGCGTCTGCATCGCCCGCCAGGGCGAGGGTCTGAACGAGAGCTTCACGGTTCGCAAGATCAGCTATGGCGAGGGCGTCGAGCGCGTCTTCCCGGTCTATTCGCCGTTGGTCGACAGCGTGATCGTGGTCCGCAAGGGGCGCGTGCGCCGCGCCAAGCTCTACTATCTGCGCGGCCGCCGCGGCAAGTCGGCCCGCATTGCCGAGCGCCAGGAAAACGAGGCCGCGGAAACCTCCGCCGAGGGTTAGTCGGCTCGACTGCAACGAAGAGTCGGCAGGGCCCTGACCGCGCCTCGTCCCATCTCGCTTCCTGTGTTTTTCTATCCTCCGAGGGCGCAGCGGCGCATTCGTGGTAGACTGCTGCATCACATATGTGGGGTGGCCATGAAGGACTTTTGCGTGGCCGTCGTGGTCGGGATGGTGCTGCTTGTTCCGTCTTCGGCCGCCGACAAGCTGCCGACGAAAGTGGGAGCCTGCACCGTCACAACAATAAAAAGCGTTGGCACGCGGCTCGAAGGCATCCCGGATTCCGGTGGCGCGGTGAGCTATTCCAACGGCGGTTATCAGGTGTCCTATGAAGCCATCGAGGGGCTGAAGGGCTCGAAGAAGGGCGACAAGATACGCCTATGCCTCGTTTCCGTGCCCGACGAATGTCCACCCGGCGATGATCGCGGCAAGGTCTACAGGGCGACAAATCTGCGCACGCATCGAAGCTGGGAGGCATCGGACTCCGAACACATGTGCGGTGGGGCTTGACGGGCGAGTGGCGGAGTCCGTGACCCTGCTGATAATGTGCTTCGGCTCGATTGGGGGCGCATGCCGTGGTCAGCGTTTACGACCTGAAGCCGCGATTCCAGAATCTGCTTCGTCCGCTGTGCGGGGCGCTGGCGCGCGCCGGCATTACCGCCAACCAGGTGACGGTCGGCGCAGCGGTGCTCAGCATCGTCGAAGGCGCGGCAATCTCCTTCACGCAGGGCGCGCGCTGGGCTTTGCTCGCGCTTCCGCTCGTATTGTTGGTCCGTATGGCGCTGAACGCGATCGACGGCATGCTGGCGCGGGAGTTCGGCCAAAAGAGCCGTTTGGGTGCCATCCTCAACGAGTTGGGTGACGTGGTTTCCGACACCGCGCTCTATCTGCCGTTTGCAGCGATCCCCGGCTTTGTGCCGCTTGCGGTCGCGCTCGTCGTCCTCATCGCGGTTATTGGCGAGATGACAGGTGTCGTGGCCGTCCAGGTCGGCGCCTGCCGCCGTTATGACGGCCCCATGGGCAAGTCCGACCGCGCCCTGTGGTTTGCACTGTTGGCCGCAGTCATCGCCGCCAAACCCGGGCTGGCGCGGTTGAGTTGGATCTATCTGGCGGCAGTCGGCGGCCTCGGCCTCTTGACCATTGTCAACCGCGCCCGGGCGGCGTCGAAGGAAGACGCGCCGTGATCGCCCGCTGGCTCGCCGATCCGGTCCATTTCGCCATTGCGGCGATCTACGGCATTCTGATCTTTGCGAGCCTCGTCACTTACGTTCTGTGCAGGATGCGGCCCGGCGAGGCGACGCAAGAGCTCAAGAAGCGGGTGACCTCGTGGTGGTGGATGATCACCGTCTTCACCATCGCGATCCTGACGGCGCGCGCGGTGTCAACCGTTTTCCTCGGCTTCGTCGCGTTTCTCGCACTCAAGGAATACCTCTCGCTCATCCCCACACGCCGCGTCGATCGCGCCATCCTGATCTGGATGTATCTGGCCATTCCTGTGCAGTTCTATCTGGCGCACGAGGGTATGTATGGCCTCTCGCTGGTGTTCATCCCGGTGTGGATGTTCCTGTTTCTGCCCGCGTGCATCACCATTGGCGGCCACACCGAAGGCTTCCTGCGCGCGGTCGGCACGCTGAGCTGGGGCCTGATGATCACCGTCTTCTCCCTTAGCCACACCGCCCTGCTGCTGAAATTCGGAGTCAATCATGGCATAGGCGCGGGCGCGCTGTTGTTCCTGGTGGCGCTGACGCAATTCAACGACGTCGCCCAATTCACCACCGGCAAGTTGCTCGGACGTCACAAGATCATCCCCAGAGTGAGCCCCAAGAAGACGTGGGAAGGCTTCATCGGCGGGCTCGTCTTCACCACGGGCGCTGCGGCGCTGGTCGGACCGGTACTGACACCGATGACGCCGGAATGGTCGGCAGTGGCCGGTTTCATCATCGCGGTTTCCGGGTTTCTGGGAGACGTCACGATTTCGGCCTGCAAGCGCGATCTCGGCGTCAAGGATGCGAGCCAGCTCATCCCCGGTCACGGCGGCATTCTCGACCGCGTCGACAGTCTGATCTATTCGGCGCCGGTGTTCTTCCACTTCCTCAACTACTTCTTCGGCAACTGGCCCGCCAACCCGCTATGATCGGTTTCCTGCGCTGCGTCTTCTTCGTGCTGATCGTGCGACCGGTGTTGACCGTGATTCTCGGCGCCCAGGTGCGCGGGCGCGAATTGCTGCCCGCGCAAGGGCCCGCCATCATCGTCGCCAATCACAACTCGCATCTGGATACGCTGACCATCATGGCGATGTACCCGTTGCGCATGCTGAAGAGTCTCAGGCCCGTGGCGGCGATGGACTACTTCATGCGCTCCCGGGCGCTCGCTTGGTTCGTCACCAACATCATGGGCGTGATTCCCGTAAATCGCGGCGGCATGAACCGCGACCTTCTGATGCGCTGCGGCGAGGCGCTCGATGCCGGCGACATCCTCATCGTCTTCCCGGAAGGCTCACGCGGCGAGCCGGAGAAACTGTCGATCTTCAAGAAAGGCGTGGGGCATTTGGCCAAGGCGCGGCCTCTGACGCCGGTCTATCCCCTCTTCATGCACGGGCTGGGCAAGGCCCTGCCCAAGGACAGCTACGTGCTGGTGCCGTTTAACTGCGACGTCGTGGTGGGCGAGGCGTTCGGCTGGGCCGGCGACATGGATGATTTCATGGCGAGCCTTCAGGAGCGCATGGCCGCTCTGGCCTCTCAAATTCACATGGCCCCATGGGAATGATCTGGTTCATCGCGGCTGCGGTCTGGGGCGTCGCGGAGGCGAGCCTGTTCTTCATCGTTCCCGACGTGATTCTCACCTACGCCACGGTGCGGCATGGCGCGCGGGCGGGCCTGAAGTTGGCCGTGGTGACGGCGACCGCGGCCGCCGTCACCGGCGTCGCCATGTGGTTCTGGGGTCGGCTCGATCCGGTTGGAGCGAGGCAAATAATGCTGATGGTTCCGGCAATCGGCCCCGACCTGTTTGCGCGCACGACCCGCGAAATGGCCGGATTCTGGCCTTTGAACCTTACCATCGGGGCGGTCACGGGTGTTCCCTACAAGCTTTATGCGGTGACCGCGGGCGCGCTCGGGGTGCCGGTCGCCTGGTTCGCGATTGCCTCGTATGTGGCGCGGTTCCTGCGCTTTGCCTTCTCCATCGGATTGACCGTCGCGGCCGTGGAAGCGCTCGACCATATGGGGCTTTCGCGATGGCGATATCATGTGCTCACGGCCGGGTGGGTTATCCTCTATGCGGTCTATTTCACGCTCCGTGCCGGAAAGGGATAAACGCGAAAAGGCCCGAAATTAGCGGATTTCTGAGTCGGAAGGTCGCGGGCGCCGGAAATATGCGGCTTTTCGCAGTTTTTTGGCCCCTGGCACTCTTGCGTTTCAAGGAAATGCCGTAAAATAAGGCTTCTTTTGATTCGCAGAGGACATATCCAATGGCAAAAGTCGCAGCAGCTCCCGGGGCAGCACCTGTTGCCGCCGCGAAGCCCAAAGTCGAGACGGTCTCCACGCGCCAACTGGCCGCGCAGCTCGCCCCGAAGCATGAACTGTCGAACAAGGCGTCGCTGGCATACCTGGACGATGCGATCGCCGCGATCACCAAGCACCTCAAGAAGGGCGCCCGCGTCCGTCTCAACGGGCTTGGCATCCTGCAAGTCCGCAAGCGTGCGGCACGCATGGGCCGCAATCCCGCCACGGGCGAGCAGATCAAGATCAAGGCGTCGAAGAAGGTTGCCTTCCGCGCCGCGAAGGAACTGAAGCAGGCGATCTAGTCGGTCGCCTTATTCAACAAGGCAGAAGAGCCGGGCGGTCTTTCCGTTCGGCTCTTTTCTTTCGGAACGTGGGCGCCAGGAGCCGGCGGGCGAATTGCGCAGACGGCGGGCCTCGCAAATTGCCTGTTCCTCACGGACGGGCAGCTTTCCTGTCGCGGCACTGGCCTGCATTCCCCGTGGGTTGCCCTGCGACGTTTCGCGCGTTAAGCCATGACGCCTTGGTCAAAAGGAATTGCGCATGGCCCACCCCAAGATCGCCCTGATCGGCGGCGGACAGATCGGCGGAACGCTGGCCCATATGGTCGGTCTCAAGGAGCTGGGGGACGTCGTATTGTTCGATATTGTGGGCGGGTTGCCGCAGGGGAAATGCCTGGACATCGCTCAAGGCGGCGCCATCGAGGGTTACAACACTCATTACATCGGGACGAATTCATACGCCGATATCGCCGGTGCGGACGTCATCATCGTGACGGCGGGCGTGCCGCGCAAGCCGGGCATGAGCCGCGACGACCTGCTGCAGATAAACCTGAAGGTCATGAGCGCTGTCGGCGAGGGCATCAAGCACTATGCGCCCGATGCTTTCGTGATCTGCATCACCAATCCGCTCGATGCGATGGTATGGGCGCTGCGCCAGTATGCTGGTCATCCTCACCATAAGATTGTGGGAATGGCGGGCGTGCTCGACAGTGCGCGCTTCCGCCACTTTCTGGCCGGGGAGTTCAGAGTCAGCGTCGAGGACGTAACCGCTTTCGTGCTCGGCGGCCACGGCGATACGATGGTACCAATGCCGCGGTTTTCGACGGTGGCCGGCATTCCGCTGACTGAACTCATCGCCATGGGCTGGATCACGGAGGATCGTCTGGCGTCCATCATCCAGCGTACGCGGGAGGGCGGGGCCGAGATCGTCGGGCTCTTGAAGACCGGTTCAGCCTATTACGCGCCCGCTTCGTCGGCGATCGAGATGGCGGAAGCGTACCTAAAGGACGAGCACCGGGTGTTGCCGGTCGCCGCCTACGTCAACGGTCCTTACGGAATCAAGGATCTTTATGTCGGCGTGCCGGTTGTAATCGGTGAAAGGGGCGTCGAGCGCATCATCGAGCTTGACCTCTTGCCCGACGAGAGGGCCGCATTGAACAAATCCGCCGATGCGGTGAAGACTCTCATCGACGCCTGCTGCAGAATCGATCCGCGGCTGGGGTAATCAGGGTCTGCATAAGGGGGCCTGCGTGTCGCGTTTACTATTCGCGGCTCTGCTCGTACCGGCGCTGGTTGCGGCTGATGCCGCGAGCCTGAGTGTGACTGTGAAGAACGTCGATGCGAAGGGCGGCATTCTGCGCGTGTCGCTTTACGACGAGTTCTCCTGGTCGGCCGCCACGGACGCGCCGCTCATGAGCGCGAACGTGCCCGCGGTGGCCCCTGAGACGGTCGCGACGTTCGCCGACGTGAAACCCGGCGTCTACGGCATCAAGCTGTATCAGGACGTCAACGAAAACGGGAAGTTCGATCAGAACTTTCTCGGCCTGCCGCTGGAGCGCTACGGCTTTTCGCGCGATGCACGTCCGTTCTTGAGCGAACCAGGATTTGATCACGCGAAGTTTATCGTGCACGACGACGACAACGCGATCACGATCCATTTGCAGTGATTCGCAAACATCATGTGATTGGCACGCTGAGGAGCCGCGCGCTACTTACGCTTCATGATCCCGCACCTCGAAACCGATCGTCTCATCCTGCGCGAGTGGCGGAGCGAAGACTTCGAGCCGTTCGCGGCCATGATGGCCGACCCCGAGACCTGCCGGTATCTGCCAGGCGGCGAGCCGATGTCGCGCATCGATTCCTGGCGGTATCTCGCAGCTTCCATCGGCGCCTGGACTTTGCGTGGCTACGGCACTTGGGCGGTGACGCGAAGGTCCGACCAGGTGCTCTTGGGTCGCGTCGGTCTGTTGCGGCCGGATGGCTGGCCTGGGCTCGAGGTCGGCTGGACAATTGCGCGCCCCTATTGGGGCCGTGGCTTCGCCACGGAAGCCGCCGGGATCTCGCTGCGCTATGCCTTTCTTACCCAGCCCATCGACGAAGTGGTCTCGACCATCCATCCGCAAAACGTTGCGTCGCAGGCCGTTGCACGCAAGATCGGCGAAAGCAAGGGCCGCTTCCTGGAAATCGAGGTGGGCGGTGATGTGTATCCTTGCGACGTCTGGGCGATAACGCGCAGTGAGTGGGAAAAGCGCACGGGGGCCTGATTCACGCTCCTCGAATTGCCCCTGCGGTCGCGATTGTCTAAGAGAGCACCATGATCCCGCAACTTGAAACCGAGCGCCTGATCCTGCGTGCGTTCCGCCAGGAAGACCTCGACGCGTGGGCCTCGTTCTCCGCCGATCCGGAGGTCATGCGATTCCTCGACGGGCCGATGGCGCGCTCCGATGCCTGGCGGTCGATGTCGGCCACCCTCGGCCATTGGGTGCTGCGCGGCTACGGCATGTGGGCCGTGGAGCGCAAGTCCGACGGTGTGCTCATCGGACGCGTCGGCCTCATCAATCCCGAGGGTTGGCCGGGGCTGGAGGTAGGTTGGACGCTGGGACGGCCATTTTGGGGGCGGGGATATGCGACGGAAGCGGCCGCGGCCACCATGCGGTATGGCTTTCTCACACAGCCTGTGGATCGCCTGATTTCCAACATCGATCCGGGCAACATCGCCTCGCAGGCGGTAGCCATGCGCCTGGGCGAAACCATCGGGCCGCGCGCCGATCTCGTGATCGGCGGCAGGCACTACGCCGTCGATATCTGGAGCATCTCGCGGCAGGACTGGCAAGAGCGGGCATGAGCGAACCGCAAACGATCTACCGCCGCCGCGATTTCTCGTTCTTCGCGATTGCGAGGTTCCTCGCCACCGTGGCGATGCAGGTGCAATCGGTCGCCATCGGTTGGCAGATCTACGACATGGAGCGCACGCCGCTGGCACTCGGCCTTGTCGGACTGTGCCAGTTCGCCCCGATGTTCCTGCTCACCCTGCCGGCAGGCGAAATGAGCGACCGCTTCGACCAGCGGCGCGTGCTGAGCCTGGCCTTCGTGGTGTTGAGCTTGTGCGGGGCGCTGTTCCTTGCCCTTGACGCGTTCCACGTGCGCAACGCGATTGCCTATTACGCGGTGCTGGTGCTGTTCGGGGCGGGGCGCGGATTCTCGGCGCCCGCGGGCCAATCGCTGTTGGCATTTCTGGTTCCGCCGGAACGGCTGGCCCGCGCCATCGCACTCAATTCCTCGGTGTTCCTGGTGGCGGTCATCGCAGGCCCCGCTCTGGGCGGTTTTCTCTACGCCTTCGGTCCGCAGGCGACCTACAGCCTCTGTTTTGCGGGCTTCCTGGCGGCCTCGGCACTGGTCGCCATCCTCGGCGGCCGCCGCGCCAGCCACAATGCGGGCGCCATGAGCCGGTACGAGCGCGTCAAGGAAGGTGTGCGGTTCGTGCGCCGCCGCCCGGTGATTCTGGGGGCGATCTCGCTCGACCTTTTCGCCGTGCTGCTCGGGGGCGCCACCGCGCTTCTGCCGGTATTCGCACGCGACATCCTGCATGTGGGACCGGAAGGCCTCGGACTGTTGCGCAGCGCACCGGCGGCGGGCGCAGCACTCGTGGCCCTCGGTCTGGCGCGGCGCCCGGTCGAACGCGGCATCGGCGTCAAGATGTTTTCGGCAGTCGCCATCTTCGGCCTCGCCACGATCGTGTTCGGGCTTTCGCGGAACTTCTATCTCTCGCTGGCGGCGCTGTTCGTGCTCGGCGCGTCCGACATGATCAGCGTGTTCGTGCGCCAGTCCCTCATCACCTTCGCCACGCCTGACGAGATGCGCGGGCGGGTCGGTGCCGTGAATATGCTTTTCATCGGAGCTTCCAACGAGCTCGGCGAGTTCGAATCCGGCATCACGGCCGCGCTGTTTGGCACCATCCCGGCGGTCATCATCGGCGGCCTGGGCACCCTCGGTGTCGTCGCCATATGGATGAAGCTGTTCCCGCCTCTCAGGACGGTTGATCGGCTTGGCGAAGTACAGGTCGAGCCCCCGCGCGCTACCGCGTGATCACCAGTTGTAGGCGACCTTTGCGTAGACGCCTTGAGGTCCGGCATCCAGGTCGGAATGGAAGCCTCTGCCGCGGTATCGCGTGGTGACGATCTCGTTGTACACGAGCGAGATTCCGGCACTGGCCGCCACGTCGTACCAGTGGTGCTTCTTGGCGTCGACGCGCGACCAGCCGACAAACCCGGCCGCCACGTAAGCCGGCACGCCGTATCGCCAGCCGTAGCGCTGCCACAGGAACTGGGCCGGTGCGAAGGCGAGTGCGCTGGTGTCGGAAGGAAACGAGTCCCAGTTGGGGCCGCCGGGTGCGCACGGCTTGGCAAAGGGGCGGCATTCGCGGACGAGGTGCTTCAATCCGTAGACGGTGCCGACCGTCAGCGCGGTGCTCGTCAGGAGTTCCGCGGTCCCCCGCCAATCCTCCTGGTAGAGCGTGATGCCTCCAGCCACGAGGGGCAGGCCGACGGCAACCGCGGTCCCCGCGGTTTCCGTGGCCGAGTCCGCAATCGCCGGACCGCACAGGGCGGCAGTCAATGCGCAAAGCAATGGCGGAAGCCTCATGCGGCGATACTCCCGTTGCGGATGCAGGATCGCGAAAAGGGTACGTTCGCGACCGGGGCAGTGCAAGCCCGCGCGCATCTATCCGGCGAAAGAGCGAACCTCAGAACCGGTAGGCGACTCTGACGTAAGCGCCGCCGGCGTCGCCTTCGAGGTCGGTGTGGAAGCCCCGGTTGGCGTGGTAACGCGTGGTGAAGATCGCGTTGTAGCCCCAGGAGATGGCCGTCACCGCGAGCCCGTCGAGCAGCTTGTTCTGCTTCGCCTTGTCCATTGCGAAGCCCGGGTACTTGGAGATCACGAACATCGGCAGGCCCCATTCCCAGCCGTAGCGGCGCCACATGAAGGCCGACGGCGCCGAGGAAATGGCGGACGTTGTGGAGGGGAACGAGTCCCAGTCGCCGCCGTCGTGCGTACACGGCTTGGCGAACGGACGGCAGTCGCGCACGAGGTGCTTCAGGCCGTAGGCGGTGCCGTAAGTGAGGCCGGTGACGACGGCAAGCTCGGCCAGGCCCTGCCAGTCCCTTTTGTAGACCGCGACCCCGGCCGCCACGGCGGGCATGGAATAGGCGACGGCCTTGCCGCTGTCGATCCACATCCGATTGGAGATGGCCCACGCCCCATGGCACGTCAGTGTCAGGGCAAGTCCTGCCGCCACGCCGATCTTCACGAGAGCCCCCGTCTCTGTGGCGCAAAGCCTATAGGGGCCGCTGCACCGGCGCAATGCCGGGCAATGTCGTCAACCCTTCACATAAACGTCGACCCGGTCGAGCGGCCCGTCGTCCTCGACGCCGCCCAGTGCGAACACATCGATGCGCTCGGAGGGAACGCCGTCGTCGATCAGAAGCTGGCGCACCACGAGCGCGCGCTTGAGCGATAGCCGGCGCGTATCCGACGACTTCTCGCCCTTGGCGCCGGCGTAGGCCAGAAGCTGGATGCGGGAGCCGCTGTCGGTCAGTGCGGCGGAGAGCGATGTCGCCAGCGAACGCATGGCATTGACCGCGGCGGACGAAGGATCGGTGGCGCCTGCGGTGAAGGTGATGCTGTCGCGCCGCTTGCCGGCGGTCGTGGCCGGGTTGTTTCTCTCCAGGTTCGCCGTGCGCGTGGCGGGTTTGGCAGGTTTGGGCTCCTCAACCGCGGCGGGCTTGGGCGGCGGCGGAGGCACGCTCGCCGTCTTTTGCGGCGGAGGCGGCGGGGCCGGCTGCTGGGACATGATCTCGTCGAGCGTTGCCGTCGACGCCGCGGGTTGCGAGGCCTGTTGCACCGGCGCTGCTGCCGGCTTGCGCACCGGCTGCAGCGCGGGTTCGGACGCGGTGCGCAGGGGCTTCGGCGCGGACGCCACGCGCGGTGCGCGCGGCGGCTTGGCGATCGTCGCGACCGCAGGTGGAGGCGCTGCGGCGGCGACCGGTGCCGGCGCCACGGAGGGCTCGGGAGCGGCCGCCGCACTTGCGCGATGCGCATGCGGAGGATGCAGCCGGACGGGCTCGACCTGCCAGGGCTGCAACAGCGCCGGCACGACGCGCTCCTGGCCGGTGCCGGGATCGATCAGCACCTGCGCGCCGGGGGAGTTGACCGTAACGCTGTCCGTCGTCGACTGCGCCGCCGCGGATGCGGTGACGGCGAGAACTAGCGCAAGAACTGGGACCGTTCGCATCGAATCAGAT
>Ga0335069_10009655_pt1 | contig 13718 bp, 26 predicted proteins | sample Lox_Sample_11_FD_206714 | JGI IMG/M metagenome (GOLD analysis project Ga0335069, IMG submission 206714) | Soil microbial communities from Loxahatchee National Wildlife Refuge, Florida, United States - Lox_Sample_1.1 | ecosystem: Environmental > Terrestrial > Soil > Wetlands | place: USA... | reverse complement strand
CACGAAGCTTTTGTTCAGAACCTTTAGCGATAATTCGGAACTTATGTCCGTCATCGAACTCTACGATGATATCAGTTTCGCTATCTTTTAGAAAAACAACCTTTCCTTCGCTGTTCCGTTTGATGCCGAAGAGATCGATGAGTTGATCATTTTCCATCAGTTGGGTTTTGATGTTCCCCAGAAACAGACTGCTCTGGGACTCCGTATCTGAGACAAGGATCATAAATTTCCTTTCTCGAAACAGGAGTGTTGCCAATCCATATCCCAGAGTCACTGCTGTACTTTTCGCATGGCCACGGGGAGCTGCAATGGCTACATACTTGTGGTGACTGGTACATAATTCCCACATCTCCGTGTGAAACTCTGGTGAGGCACAACTATCTTCAAACTTCGGAGCAAGGACACTTCCTACAAAACCTGCTACGATCTCCTTGGTCAGTTTCACTTGGATCGGTTCCCTTTAGAACGATTGGCGTGAGCACTGATAGCTTGGAGGTTGGATCGTTTGTTAGAGCCACCTTTAGATAGCGGTTTGATATGATCAACATCCTTGTGATCGCCCTTCGAAACCTTGCCTTCGCTAGCAAGTTCTCGGCGAGCAAGAACGCGTTCTGATCGGTTCTTTCTTTGAGCTGCTGATGCTTCGTAATGGGTGTCGTACGAGTAGTCTCGGGTTCCATCAGGATTTTTCCGGGGCATGATTAGAGTCTTCTCCAAAAAGTACGTCAGTCACTTCGACTGCCGGTTTAGATGTTACCTGGTTGGCGATTCTGGCGAATTCATCAGCCAGGGTCTTCAGTGTTTGTTCGATCTTGTCAGACGACACAGATTCGTTCGTTATATGGCGGTCTACAAGCTCTTCACGCCGTTCGGAGAAGTCCATCATGACTTTGTGTGCATCTCGCATGGAAACCGGTTTACGGCGCATTTCACCTGTTTTCTGGTCATACACGAAATCACCATTCTCCATCCGATCTTCAACCACATCAAGGGATCGATTGACGATCGATTGTAAACGCTTGCTGAGTTGGAGATCCTCTTGGGTACGAAGGTCTCGTTCCACATCTTTCCACCATTCACTCTTCTTCCATACCTTGAGAGTATTGATGCTGATCTTGAGCATTGCGGCAACCATCGAAAGGTTGCCAAGCATCAGGTAGGTGGTTACTGCTTCAATCTTTTGGGAATCGCTGTAGTGACGGCGGAACCCGACTTCACCCGCAGGGCGTCGTTTGCGGGTTGGCATATACTTATTTTTCGTATCGTCAGATAACATAGATCCTCTTGGAAGATGGGTGGTCAGATAACCCCCTGACCGGGGAGATAAGGATCACCTCCTTAACTGGTAGGCATGCTACCATAAAAGTTATCGATTGTCAACAACTTTTGTACTACAGCTACTATTATATATACATCTTTTTCTTTTGTCAAGAACTTTCTTTTATTTTTACAAAACACTTGACAAAACTAAAAGATTAATATAGAATTATAGGTTCTTCTTCTTTTAGAAGTTAAGTTTTTTTATAATTTAACTTCTTTTCTTCTTCTGGGTTAAAGTATATTATATATCTACATGTGGGGTCTTTAGACCCCTGCACAGAAAACATTACTTAACATCTTAGTCTGCGAGGATTCCGTCCTATGGAATCTGAGCTCCCTCCCAAAAGTTATCTCTACGTCCCTACTTTCCAAAAATATGTGTCACCGTAGGAAACAGCCTTTCGAGGTTTTCAGTCGCGTCGCTTTTCCCCCCTACCCCCGTCGAAGAAATGCATGTTTTTAAATGGAAATAGTGCCAGAGTAGATGAGAATGAGAGTCATTCAGGAACAGAAATGATTATCAATGAGTTAGCGATGGTCGAGTCGGGTGTAAGCGACGACATAATCACCGTTCCACGATGCGAGATATCCACAGATTTTTTGTAACAAAACCTAGGTATTTTCCCTAAGTTTTACCCCAAAATCCCCTGTTATCCCCTATCCTGTGTGTAAGGGCCAACGAGCCTGATTGACGGTTTGTCTCTTCACACAACCTTACAGGTGAAAGTTATGAAGAATGCGATTGTAAGCGCTTACCGCGTTGCTTACCGTGTTGGCGAGATTTGCCGTGAAGTCGGAACCCTCCCCGATATGTCCGGAGTCGAGGTCGAAATGGGGAACATGGAATTAGCAGGATACGACGCAGTAGACCGTGACTCCGCTCAATTCGCTTATGAATGTGGGCTGTGCGATGGTTATCGCGGATGCGAACCTATGACCGATGCACAGATCAACATCCACTTTGACTAAATAGGGGCAATACCATGAGTCGCTATCGGACTAAGGATGACTTCCACGTAACGGCCTCAGTACCGTGCCCATGCTGTAAGGCCTTCGTGGAAGAAAAGACTATTCAAGAGCGTTCGCGCTACATCTATGGCTACGGTTGGGTTGAGTTGACTTCGTGCCAACCGTGTTTCGACAAAGCCTTGGCTGACGCGCAAGCGCAAGCGGAGGCCAATCAATCATCGATCTATCCGGAGGGATGGGATTATGTTTGAATTCCTGTTTTGGGCATTGCCTATCGGCTTTTTTGTATACGGAATGGCAATGGACGCAGCCGACAAGGCTGAACAACAACGGAAAGACTCTGCTAAGGATAAGTGATATGGACCTGATCTCTACCATTTGTGTGATCGTTCTCTGTGCCTGCTGTTTCGGTATATTCTGGGCAGGCTATCTTTGGTATACGGCATGGCTGTGGGATCTGGACATGCAAAGCCGTCGCAAACGGGTTTATAGGCCCATAGAGTCTTTCGAGGACGTTAGCTATACCGAGATAGCCAGACACGACTGAAACCCGTCTAAACGCCTCTAATCAGCCCGCCTTGTGCGGGCTTTTGTTTGTCTATTGTGATTTGCTTACATTGTGTAAGGTTACACTTTGTTACACTTTAGTATCTCTGTCCCCAATAGATATGCCCTATAATCCGTACTGTAGTGTTTTGTCTTGGTTGTTTGGTCGGTTTGTTCTCTCGCTGTAAGGTTGTTTGGGGGGTTCAAACTTTGGTGTCTGTTCATCCTGTGGAGACTCAAAATGAGTGCTACTGCTGCGGTTGTCGAGAACAAGCTCGAACCCATCAATAAGGCCCCTGAAACCCGTCAACTCATTGTTACGGGCCAAGGGTTGTACAACATGTTCATGGTCCCGGATGCACAGACGCAGACGCGTATGACGTGGATTCGAGAAGTGCTCGTGCCCAATGCAGACCCTATTCAGGTCAAGGGTGCGTGCGATGAATTGGTGAAGCTTGCCGGTAAGCAGGATGAGGCAAACGGGGTGCCGGAGAAGGAACGCGGCCCGAAGCGCAACACGGCAATGAATGTTCGCACGTTCATTCAACAGATTTATGGTGCGCTCAAGTTTGCACCTGCTGAACTGGAGGCCATGGGCTTTACGGATCAGACGGGTTGGCTCGAAGCCCGCAACATGGCCAAGCCTGCTTTGGAGCGTGCTGGAAAGATTTGGACGGGCCATGATATCCCTTCGGAAGTTCAGAAGGAACAGAAGTCGCTGGCGCGCAAGAACAAGGCGGAAACACAAGCTTTCCTTGAAGCAACGAAGGAAACCCCGCGCGCGCTCAACGAAGCTTTTGACACGTGGCAAGCTCGCATCGCGGCTGTAGCTCAAAACCGCGTAGCAAAGGCGCGTGAGGATGCGATGTTGGAACAGGCAGAGAAGGAGATTGAACGCCTCACGAAAAAGTATGATCGTGAAGTGTTGGCTCTCATCATGTCCGGTTTGCAAGGCGTTTTGAAGGAGGAAAATGCTGGCAAGTCGGAATTGAGCGAAGAGGAAACGAATGCTTTGCTCGCGCAAGCGGCAGAGGAAGGCAAGGTAGAACTCCACGAAGAAGAGGAAGTAACGGAAGAATGATTTGTAACACGACTGTGCAATGGTTTTTGGTTGTTTCGGCTAACTATCTGGAGATACCGCCAGCTAACGTCGGCTAACTTCCCTGAAATACCCCTCTTCGGAGGGGTTTTCCCGCTACATTTATACGCCCGCTATATGCGGGCTTTTTGCGTTACAAGGCCCTGAATTGTTTGTCAGGATTCTGTAATGGAGTTTGGAGGTACAAACTATGGTCCTAGACTTTGCGGTTTGCGATGGTTCGCCATGTTGGTTTTATTCCCTGCTTGTGGACGACTTCGGTTTTGAATGGTCTGCATTCGATGGGGATTATGACGACGAACAGGCATGGCTCTTTCTAATCTCGGAACAGGAACATTAATCATGTTGAATCGACTCTATGTATTCGCCGATGGTTACTACCGCCTCCGCAAGGGCAACGGATTGATTGAACATCAATTCGTGTCGTTTGATGAGATTCCTTGGTGTTAACCGGAGTTAAACATGGAATACGCAATCATTCACAATGCAAGCCTGAATATGATCGAGCGCCACGAGGCACAATCAGGTGCGGAAGCGTTCGAAAAATATCTTGCGGCGCATCCGGAATATGAATGTGATTCTGTTTCGGAATTGTGCCAAACGTACCCCGTTCTTATGGGTTCTTTACTCGCCGCACCAATGCACTGAAACTGACGTTTCAACGCTTCTAGGAAGCTTTTAAGGAAGTATGATGACTAACTGGGAAATTGATATGGTCAATACGGTTGAACCGTTTGACCGAAAGAAAGTGCTAATCAACACGGAAACAATCGTTGAAGCACTTGATCTGGCTGAACAAGCGAATAAGCCTTACTATGCGCGTTCAGCACGTTTTCACGCAACTGATATCGCAAAGGAGTTTGGTTATGGATACGGACCAGTTGAAACCGTTTGATCTGGAAAAAGCAAAAGCAGGCAAACCAATCGTGACACATGCCGGTTCCCCTGTTAAATTCGTGGGGGTTATGTCAAATGGGGGCATTGCCGTTGAAATTGGGGAAGGTAAGGCGGCTTACGCGATAGACCTCCTCCCGCAAATGCTCCGAATGCTTCCTGAAGTCAAAAAGTTCAGGGGGATTCTTTATACAATCTATGGAGATCGTCTGAAGGAAACACACACAATGGCGGACACGGAACATAATCGCGATTGGGTGAAGCGTTGCAATCACAGGATTCTCCAAGAATTTGAAATCGAGTACGAGGAGGAATAACATGGGCCTGGACGAAGCTTTGCGGATTGCAAATATCCTTGAACTGGATGATGTAATCTCGCCTGTTGCTCTCGCTTGTCGTACTCTGGCAGATGAAGTTCACAAGCTGGAAGACTTGCTTAGAGAAATTCAGGAGAAAGACGAATGATTTACGAGATGTATTATGATGAGATCAACGCTGAATTGCAGGAAATGTCTGCAAGGATGCAAGAGGAATTTTGTGATGAAGTCGCGCCTCAAGAACTGATTTTCATTGGAAGTGGGGAGGATGCTCCGGCAGCGTGGCATTCTGCCTCTTTTAGCTAGAGGAGCAGTTATGCGAATGAATGCTGGCAAAAAGGAATCTAGTGTGTTTACCGACGTGGGGTTTCTCGACTTCTCTTCGTATCGTCACCTGAAGATCAAAGTGGAGGGTATCGATACGTATGATAAGTGCACCAAGGTTGTCGGTGATCGTTATAACAGCACCCTGTTTCAAATCGAAACTCGCCTGTTTAACTGCTGCGGTACTAGCGGTTTTGAGCATATGGATTATGCGCCCCTTAATCCTGAAGCCATGCAGGAATTGGTAACTCTCATGTGTCAGCAGATGCAGTATTGGGAGATCGTGAATTCCGGATTTAGCCAATCTCCCGAAGCGCTGTTTGTTGTCACGGAGAGTTTCAAAAATCGTTGGGCTCGCGAAGGTGATATTTTTACGTGGCTGATGAATCACGGGGCTAAGGAAGTTGGCCATTTTCCCAATGGTATTCATGGTCCGGAGGAACTGTACCTGTTCAAGTGGAATCCGAAGCGTTGCCAGAAACAGATGGAAAATGAAGGGGTGATCTGGTTTAACACGGATTGCTCATTTATCCCCTATTACGCCAAAGAACTCTGGGAGAAAGAAGATGGAATCGAACCGACTAGTGAAGCAATTCCTGAACAAGCGCCGCAAGTTAAGCAACGGGGACTTGGTGGTGCCGATGGGGTACAACATGTGGGACCTCCACAGCGGTACGGGATTCAGCAATTGGACCCGTTTCAAAATATTCAAGAACAAGCTAACCAACGAAAGGCAAATATTGACGCTTGGTGGAACGCCGCTAACCAAAGAGTTCAAGCTCATGTTGTTGAAGGAGTTCCAGTAAATCATGATGCAACGGCCAATTGATAAAGGTGATCCCGGTAAGTTTTACTTCCATAAACCCATTGCGGTGACGATTTCAAGTCTCAAACCGGAACCGTATACCGATCCCAGAAAGGAACCCGTGAATCTCGTTAACTACAATGAGCGTACCAACTGTCGCCTGCTTAGTAGTCGCAATGCGATGAACCACAAGCCGCCCAAGCAGGTTAACTACCTGTTGAGCACTCACCCGACGTTCAATGAGATTCAGGATTATCTTGAATTGAAGCGCGTGGAAGGTTTCGGTGAGGGTGCGATTGTGTGTCGGCGTTGGGCACCTGACAAGGCGTATCGGTGGTCTCAGCAATGGGGCACCATCATGATTTGTCACAAAGCTGCGCGTGGTACTGTTGCAACGTGGGCTCCGTATGCGGTTAAATGGCACATGGTTGGTGAAATTGAACAGGCATGGGCGGAGGATTTGGTGGTGATTCACGCATGCCTTGACGAGGATCAGTTGGATGCTATTGTCGAGGCACAAGGAGTTATCGAATGAGTTATTCTCGTGATTGGGAGGATAGTGAAGTTCTCATCAGTGTAGTGGTTCGCAACAACTATCGCACGGTGCTTGCACGTCATGCACGGTTTCAAGATGTGATTCAGGCGATTGCGGATTACATGGGCATTGGAGTAGGGCGGGATATGCTCCCGTTTATCATCCTCTCTGTAGAATATCTGAGTCAAGAGGACGCAGACTTTCTCGAAGAGGCCGGTATGTATCAAGTTCTTGTCAATGGATGAGAGAGAAATGAAACCTGAATTTTATGTGATTCGTTTGGGGCGGCAAGTTGATCCCAACAAGCCAGTGATTGGACAAGCACCTGTCCACGATGGTATGGAACGGGCTCGAAGAATTCTCCGTGGGTTTGATCGCGTAGAGGACGGTCCTCAACCAGCACCTGAGCCGGCATTCGAAGGTATCGAAGGATACGGTCAAGAGATCAGCCGTGGTGAATTGCGCGATCCGGTGATTCGTTTCACTACGGATGAGGCAGCGCAAGCTTACGCAAAGGAACAGGCAGCGAAGAATCCTCGTGTGTTGTTCGGCGTTCTCACGGTAACTTCTGTATTCGAGACTGGCGAAGCTCCGGTTATCGAAAAGAAGTTCAATCAAGCCGGTGAACTGGTACTCAACGGAGGCTGAGATGGGCGTTAGTTTTGATCTGGACAAACTCCCGAATTGCTGCGGTTGTTATGAGGCAGGGCAGTTCGACGAAACCGACTCCACTTGGAAACGCTACAATGCCGACAACTGGAGGGAAGCTCTCAACGTGTGTATCAAAGACGTCGGGGGCCAACCGTTGTTCTTTAACTTCTTTCGTGAGGCAATCCTTGACGAGGATGATGATGCAGAAATCATCGGCTACGAAGAAGAGTACCACGCCAGTGAATTGCGTGAATTGGTGCGCAATCACCCCAATGTTCGACACATTGGCTGCTTCAAGAACAAGAATTCCGGCAACATCGTGGATTCGTATGTAATCTTTTCTGCGGAGGATGCTTCGAATGAATAAGCGTGGACTTACTCTTGGTCACGTTGGGCGTGGTACTGGTACTCACGAGCCCTTCGATATGGTGTATCCGAATTCGGCGTACGTAACGCCGAAGGATATCTACGAAGGTGCAGACATTGACGCGTTGGTTATTTGGGGCGGTGAGGATATCTCGCCGAGTATCTATGGTCACAAAGTATCGTCGGCAACATGGGCGGATGAGCGTCTCTCGCAACGAGACTGGCTCGAAAAGAATGCTATCGAAGCTTGCATCGAGCGCGATATCCCTATCATTGGGGTATGTCGTGGGGCGCAGCTTGTTTGTGCTATGGCCGGGGGCTCCCTTATCCAGCACGTCGATAACCACGCTGGACGAGATCATCCTATCGATACTTTCGATGGGGATTGTGTTGTCACTAGTTCGGTGCATCATCAAATGATGTATCCGTTTGGTGTGGATCACAAGCTGATTGCGTGGGCCAAGGAACCGCGTAGCCGTGGCTGCTACATCGTGGGTGATGATACGAGTGATCCCTCGATGGAAGATAAGCCGGAGCCAGAGATTGTCTGGTTCCCCAAGATCAAGGCACTGGCTATCCAAGGCCACCCGGAATTCCACAGTGATCCGGAGAATGATCCGTTCGTGTTGTACTGCATGAAGATGGTCCGTCAATTCATTCTTAACGAAGTGTAAGGGAGTTTGAACATGCAAACTATTCTCACCCTCGGTTGCGATCCGGAAGTATTTCTCCGCAAGTCCACTGGCGAATTCATCAGCAGTGTTCGCAAGATCGGTGGATCGAAGGAAGATCCCATGCCCATCGACGATCTGGGCAATGCAGTGCAGGAGGACAACGTGACGGTGGAGTTCAACACGCCGCCGTGCCAATCGGCAGCAGACTTCATCAAGCACATCAACATCAACAAGGAATGGATTCACAAGCGAGCAAGTGAGCTTGGCTTGGAGATGGCAATCATTCCGAGTGCCACGTTCTCGGATGAAGAACTGAATAGCCGTGAGGCACAAACGTTTGGCTGTGAGCCGGACTTCAATGCATGGAAGGATGGGCGCATGAATCCCCGCCCCCGTGCGGCCAATGCCAACCTCCGTTCTTGTGGTGGTCACATTCATATTGCATTGGAGGATGACGATGATCGACTCGCTGTCATCCAAGCGATGGATCTGTTTGTTGGATGCATGATGTTGGAGTTCGACTCTGACACTCAACGTAGGAGTTTGTATGGCAAAGCTGGTGCCTTCCGTCACAAGTCGTATGGTGTGGAGTATCGTACCGCATCGAACGCTTGGATCGAAACCGATGAGCGTATTCAGTGGGCGTGGGATCAAACGGAAAAGGCTGTTGCGTATGCTCGTAGTGGCAAAGGCTTCACGCCGACCCAAGCCAAGATGATTCAGGATTGCATCAACAACAGCGATCTTGAATTGCTGAATGAACTCAAGCTCATGTTTAATCTGTGAGGCAATACATGACTAATGAAGAGGCATTGGCAGATTTCCGCCGTCGGTGGGAACACTCATATGTCTGGTTGAAGATGCAGCAGAAGAGTTGCGAAACTCTGGTATTGGTTCGCCAAGTGGAACGAGATGAGCGCAAGGTAGGTGTGCTACACCTAGAGTCGGCAGACTATGGCGCTATTACTATAAATCTTGGTAGCTCCGATCACAGTCTTTCGTTCCGCTATCCGCAGAGTGGTGTCTTTCAACACGGAGCATTTGCTGCTATGTTCCGTCGAGTACCTGCCCGGCAGTGGAAGCGTGGTATCTGTACGGACAACAGTTATCTCGACACTACCGTGCGTCGTGTGACGGGTACTCGGGTCGCACTTGGATTGGATTCACTCAAGTCTGCATTCGAGCACAAGACATACACCAAGGATGAAGCGTTGGAGATTCTGAATCAAAGGAAGGCGCGCTCGGTAGCATTGCGAGATAACTTCTCGATTAGTCTCAGTCCTACGGTGAACAAGGATCATCTGTTGTTGTTCTGGGATAACGTGATTGGTCGATGTGATTCCGAAGGTAAGGTCACAGTGTTCGATGATTCCTTTGCCGCCGAAGTAAACGAGGTGATGAAATAATGGAAGCGAAGAAAAGTAAGCAGAAGCCCGTGCCTACCATCCAGAGTTACTATGGTCACGGTGGCGTGCAAGGATGGGTAGCGGATGGCTACGTCGCACATGAAGGACTATCAACTCGGCTTGTTGGGATTGAAGTTGAAGTTGAAAATCACGAATTGCGTGCACATCCGTCGCGTACTTGGATAGCCACCGAAGATGGTAGCCTTCGCAACAATGGGATGGAATGGGTAACCAAACCAATCCCTGCGAATCTGGTGCCCGCTGCATTGCACAATCTGTTCATCGAATCACTGAGCGATGATTGTTGCTTCAGTCCTCGTACCAGTGTGCATGTCCATGTGAATTGTCTGGATATGCCTGTAGAAAAGATCAGCAATATCGTACTGCTGTACACGATTTTGGAGCCCATGCTGTATCAGTTTGCGGGCCGTGGGCGCAGTAAGAATATCTTCTGTGTTCCGCTGCTGGAAACCAGTCTGTTGAATGGTTGTGTCCACAAGCCAACAAATGACCTGGTGGGAGGATGGTCGAAGTATGCAGGATTGAATCTGCTGCCTCTCGGAGAAAAGGGTACGATTGAGTTTCGTCACATGCACGGCACACGAGATATCGCCAAACTCACGAAGTGGGTGGATATTCTCACTCGACTGGTGGATTTCTGTTACAAGTCGGACGCCAGTGAACTCCGAAAGTTGCTGCAAGGATTCAACGAGCAAACGAATGTACGTCTGCTGCTTCTGGATATCTTCGGTATGAGTTTGATGGAGTGCTTTCAGTACTACGACTACAACTCGGTGCGTGATGCTGTGGTAAATATGAAGCAGGCATTCGTGAAGTCCGGAGTGAGTGCTCAGATGGCTCGGGAAATTGTTGGTGACTCCTTGTTCTTCTCAACCAAAATTCAAAAGTAAAGGTGACTATCTTGTGTGGACTCGTAGCAGTTATCTCTCGACGCCCGATGGGCTTTCTCCAGAAAAATCTGGATATCTTCGAACAAATGTTGGTGTTCGATACCGTGCGAGGTAAAGATTCAACTGGTGTGATGAGTATCAAGAATGATGGTTCGGTAGATGTGGTGAAGCACGCCGAACAGCCGTACTTCATGCTCAAGACTAGCCAGTGGGCTCATCTCCGTACGGAGTCTGGTCGAGTGGGTCGAATTATTGCGGGGCACAATCGTGCCGCTACTCGTGGCAATGTGACCAATGAGAATGCTCACCCATTCTACGAAGACAACATCGTGCTGATGCACAATGGTACGTTGGAGTATGGGTGGGAGAAGTTGACGGAGGCAAAGGTTGAAGTGGATAGCCATGCCATCTGTCACGCATTGGCAAATGGTACACCACAGGAAGTGATTCCCACAATCAAGGGAGCATTCGCCCTGCTGTGGTTTGATCTGGAGACGGAACGGTTCTATGCAGTGCGGAACAAGGAACGTCCCCTGTGTTTGATCACCACTGCCGAGCATTATTATCTGGCCAGCGAATCGTGGATGGCTACCATTCCCCTGATGCGCAATCAGATCAAGGTCGAGGACAACATTCTCATCGAACCCGGTGATCTCTTTAGTTGGGATATCCGAGGCAACATGAAGATGGAAGCGGTGAAGCTTCATGAAGACAATGGGGTGATGAGTCAGCGGTATCAAGATTGGCTCCGTGGGCAGGGATGGGAGGATGACTTGGGGGAGTCGATTCCGGGCAAGACAACACAAGTCTCGTATCTTCCCGGAGCACAACCCAAGGCCGAGACAAAAGATTGTTCCCCTTCCTCGACAAGCGGAACGTGTGCGTTGACGACTACGACGAAGAGCGCCTCCGAATTGAAGAAGAGCGATTCGACCGCGGACTCCCTTTCTAGTCTGGAGCGTCAGCAAGCCCCTTTGAAGATCGAGATGGAGGAACTCCCAAAGGGAAAAGAAGTAATGGTGAAGATCTGGGACATAAAGATGTTACCCAACGGAGCCATCAAGTGGACGGGCAAACTCCACGAGCCCGGCGTAGAGCTGCTCGACGCGCAAGGGTTCTTGCCAAGAGGTATTTTGGGGAATGAATGGCCCGCATGGATGGAGCATCCCATCGTAGCCAAGGTGGGTTGGATCACCAAGACTGTGTGCGGTCCCACTGTGTATGTTCGAGATTGTGAACGTATCGAACAGAAGATGGTACACAATGGCAAGCTTATCCCACAGAAGTTGTGGTATCACGCTCACAACAACTGTACCTGCCGCGACTGTGGCCAGAAGGTGGAAGATTGGGAAGCTAACTGGACTAGTGTCAAGCTCAAGGGTATCTTCGGAAGTACCAAGAATGGTTGCCCACTGAATACGGTTGAAGTTGTTTGCCCTGACTGCATCATGAGGAGTTTGGATGGAAGCTACTATGAACAATACACTCAAGCGTACTACCAAAAGCGGCTCGCAGTTGTCCAAAGTCGCAAGGGTCAACCAGCCACGTCTCGTAGCCCTGTTGCCGTACAAGATCGGGAGCCAGAGCGCGGCGAACCTGTCGGAAAGAATGGGTCAACTATTGCAGTGCCGGGCCCCGCGACTCTACAATGATCGCCCCAATCCGATCTTTGATCGACGGGGTGCCAAGCATCTGATCAATTGGGGATGTAGTCATGGGAACATTAGGGTGGATCACATTATCAACGGGTTCGATTCTGTGGCTTGTGCTGGTAATAAGCTGGCTACTTTCCAAAAGTTAAAGGATGTTGAAGATGTTCGAATACCTGAGTTCACTACCGATCGATCCGTCGCAGATGACTGGCTTCGAAAAGATGGAGTGGCTGTTGTTGCTCGCACTAAGCTCAATGGCCATAGCGGTGCTGGCATTGTGCTGGTCAGTGACAAAGATGGTGAGATTCCTGAAGCGCCTCTGTACGTCAAGTACGTAAAGAAGGAAAAGGAATTTCGTGTTCACGTAGCCTTTGGAGAAGTGATCGATGTACAACAAAAGCGAAAGCGCAAAGATCTGCCGGAAGACTTCATCACAAACTTTCAGGTGCGGAATCATAGCACCGGATGGGTGTATTGTCGTGAAGATATTCTACTCCCCGATGAAACAGAAGGAATGGCTATTGCAGCAGTGCGAACGTTGGGACTCGACTTCGGAGCTGTTGACCTCATCTATAATGCCAAACGGAACGAAGTTTTCGTTTTGGAAGTTAACACTGCGCCCGGTCTTGAGGGATCGACGGTGGATAAATACGCAGCGGCTTTTGTAAAGGAGATTCGGAAATGAAACAAGTTCAAGGTGATATCTGGGTTGATGAGCAAGCAGATGGGACTATCAACATTGGATTCGTGCAATCATTCATCAACCGTCGCATGGCTGAATGTTTCCATGTGATCCAAGCTGATACGCGCAGTGTGGATAAGGATGGCCCCATGCTGGTGATCGAGTCAAATGATTCACTGGAGAGCATCAAGGCTCCAATCACAGGTAACGTGGCGTATTTCAATCCACGAGCACGGAACTTTCCGGATCGACTGACGGAACAAGATATTATTATGACCCTTAATCCCAACCTGAAGCAAGTAGTAGCCAAGCAGGTAGTGATCGAGGACGAAGACTTTGATCTTTTCGGGGAAGAATGATGCGCTGCCTTGCTTGCAACAAGCGTCTTAATGGGAAAGAATCCACACGGAAGTATAGTTCAAATGGAAACTTCGTTGATCTGTGTGATCGTTGTTATTCTTATGTGGCAGATGATGTCTGCGCCGTTGACGGAGAAGGGTATGTCGAGGACTACGAGGAGGCGAGTGAAGAAAACTTCGAGGCAAGTGGGTATGGGTTCTCTGGATG
>Ga0335069_10009654_pt1 | contig 13718 bp, 8 predicted proteins | sample Lox_Sample_11_FD_206714 | JGI IMG/M metagenome (GOLD analysis project Ga0335069, IMG submission 206714) | Soil microbial communities from Loxahatchee National Wildlife Refuge, Florida, United States - Lox_Sample_1.1 | ecosystem: Environmental > Terrestrial > Soil > Wetlands | place: USA: Florida... | reverse complement strand
TCCGCAAATCAACGCGACGAAATATCCATCGAGCGTTTCGATGTTCATCGCAGCATCGCCGATGGAGTCGAGAAATCCGGCGAGACGGGCGAAGTCGTCGTCGGCAAGCGGCTGTTGGGACGTCAGGTTATTCACGGCAGATTTTCTCTTCGCGAGGTCGAAGCGGCTGTATCCGATGATTATACGATGTCGAGCTCGTCGGGTATGGCAGCAGGATCGTTCGCCCCTGCGGCAGTCCGCGAGGGACGCCGAATCCGCAGCTCTGTCCCCGGCAACGGACGCAGCGGCCTGAACTTGCCGGCCTGAAGCTTGCGATCCTGTTGCCAGACATAGTCGCCCGTCAGGTTGATGTGTTCCCAGCCAAGCGGCGACAGATACGGCAGCAGCGCGGTGTCGACCGGTACACCACGGTCGTGCATGGTCTGGATAGCCCGCTCGAGGTAGACGGTGTTCCACAGTACGATCGCGGCGGTGACCAGATTCGACCACTGGCGCGATAACGCTGCGCCTCGAAGCTACGATCGCGGATTTCACCGAGACGGTAGAAAAACACCGAGCGCGCGAGCGCATTGCGGGCCTCGCCCTTGTTCAAACCAGCATGAACACGACGGCGCAGTTCGACGTTCTGAAGCCAGTCGAGAATAAAGAGCGTGCGCTCGATGCGGCCGATTTCGCGCAGTGCGACAGCGAGCCCGTTCTGTCGCGGATAGCTGCCGAGCTTGCGCAGCATCAGCGAGGCAGTGACCGTACCCTGCCGGATCGAGGTTGCCAGGCGCAGTACCTCATCCCAGTTTTGCCGGATATGTTTTTCGTTGTATGTGTCACCGATCATTGCGGCGAGCGCAGGATAATCCTTGGGATTGCCTGGGATATACAGCTTCATGTCGCTGAGGTCGCGGATACGCGGCGCGAACCGGAAGCCAAGCAGATGCATCAGGGCAAAGACATGATCGGTAAAGCCATTGGTGTCCGTGTAATGTTCCTGGATCCGCAGGTCCGATTCGTGATACAGCAGCCCGTCGAGCACATAGGTCGAATCGCGCACGCCGACGTTGACGAGATTCGGATAGAACGGCGCGTACTGGTCGGAGATATGCGTGTAGAACATGCGTCCGGGCTCGGCGCCGTATTTGGGATTCACGTGTCCCGTGCTCTCGGCCTTGCTACCCGCACGGAAGCGCTGCCCATCGGATGACGAGGTGGTGCCGTCGCCCCAGTGGGCGGCGAACGGATGGGCGAACTGTGCGTTGACGAGTTCAGCCAGCGCCTGTGAGTAGGTTTCGTCCCGGATGTGCCACGCCTGCAGCCACGACAGTTTCGCGTAGGTGGTACCGGGGCAGGCCTCCGCCATCTTCGTCAGTCCGAGGTTGATCGCGTCGGCCAGGACCGTCGTGAGCAGCAGCGTCTTGTCTTTCGCTGTCTCACCGGTCTTCAGGTGCGTAAAGTGGCGGGTGAAACCGGTCCACGCATCAACCTCCATCAGCAACTCGGTGATTTTAACGCGCGGCAGCATGACCGATGTCTGGTCAATGAGTGCCTGGGCCGCCTCGGGTACCGCGGCATCGAGCGGCGTCATTTTCAGGCCCGATTCCGTGATGATCGCATCGGGCAGCCCGTTATCGGCGGCGAGGCGGTTGACGGTTGCCAGTCGCTGCTCCAGCAACTGCCGCCGCTCGTTCAGGTAACGGTCGCAGTCAGCGATGATCGGCAGCGGCAAGACATTACCCTGCATGATCGCCTGGAAATTCTCCGCCGGCAGCAGGTAGTCGTCAAAGTCCCTGAATTGGCGTGAGCCCTGCACCCAGATGTCGCCTGAGCGTAGCGCGTTCTTCAGTTCGGCGAGCGCGCACAGTTCGTAGTAACGGCGATCGATACCGCTGTCGGGCATCACGAGTGGTTTCCAGCGTGGCTTGACGAAGGCGGTGGGCGCGTCAGCAGGCATTTTTCGCACGCCGTCGTTGTCCATGGCGCGGATCGTATCGACGGCTTCAAGCACATCCGTCGCCGAAGGAGCGGCACGTAGTTTCAGGATGTCCAGGAACGCCGGGACGTACCGGCGCAGTGTCGCATAATGATCCCCGATCTGATGCAGAAAATCGAACGCTTCGGGCTGGGCGAGCTGCTCGGCTTCGCTGACGCTTTTCGTGAAGGCCTCCCACGACATGACGGATTCGATCGCCTTGAACGCGTCACCGCCGTTTTCTTTGGCTTCGAGCAGGGCCCGGCCCAGCTTCCCGTACAGTCTCACCTTGTCGTTGATGGCTTTTCCCGAACGATGAAACTGCTCCTGATGCTTCTTTTTCGCGGCATTGAAGAGCCGCCCGATGATGCGGTCGTGCAGGTCGACGATCTCGTCAGTGACCGTCGCCGTCGCTTCGATCACAATGGCCACCAGCGTGGCATGACGGCGTTGCTTTTCGAATCTGGCCAGGTCGGCCGGCGTCATCTGCGCTCCTTCGCGGGCAATCTTGAGCAGGCGGTTCCGGTGCACCCTCCGGTCGAGGCCTGCGGGCAAGTCAATGGCGTGAAGGATTTTCAGGCGATCGATATGCTTGAGCATCTGGCGCGAACTCGCCTTCCCCGGCGGCAGGCGCAGCCATGCAAGCCATGTCATGCGGCCATCATCACGGCGCGTCAGTAGCTGGTCGAGTCTTTTCCGGTGCTCATCCGACAGGGATGCTGTGAGAACATCGTAGATGCGGCGGGTCGCGCGGGTGACGGCCTCCGCGCAGATCCGCTCGATCACGTTTGCGCCGGGCAGCAGGATTGCCTGTTGGCGCAGGTATCCGACCAGCGCCTGCGCGAGCACCAGGCCCTTGTCAGTCTGCGTCGCCAGATCAACAAGGGCCTGCACGGCCGGACGGTAGTCACCCACAGTGAGCAATCGCAACTGCAGCGCGGCCTGCAGTTCGAGCAGATGTTCGCGACGCGTCTGGTCCCGCTTCGCATACTCTTTCCAGAGCATCGGTTCGATGCCGAGCTGTCCGGCAACATACTCCAGCAGCGCAGTCGGCGGTTCGACGCCTGCGGCCAGGATAATTCCGGGATAGCGCATGCAGCAGAGCTGGACGGCGAAGCCAAGACGGTTGGCCGCGCCCCGGTGCTGGCCGATTAGCGACAGTTCTGTTTCGTTGAATGTGTAGTGGCGGATGATCTCATCGTGCCCCTCCGGAAACGAGAAGAGGCTGTCGCGCTCGGCGGGCGAGAGAATGGAACGTCGTGGCATGGTCGGCTCGGCAGGGGTGGGGATGGTGCCGATATGGATTGCGGCACCGATTCCACCGGATTGACGTTCGCGCAACTAAACCTGTAACTACCCGTGTGCAGGTGCAATATTCCCGCGAGCCCTTATTACATAAAGCGCAGGAGCCACTTGCGCTTTCAACTAAAGTTGTAACTATCGGGATGGCGCCGTCAACTAAAGTTGTAACGCTATGTGCGATTTCAACTAATCTTGTGTCGTAACGATCGATTGGCTGACGGAGGCCTCCGATGACGCGACGATCGCGACTGCAAAGTGGACGGGCATTCTCCGGCGAGGTGGGACGTCCAAGGGAAGTCGATCTGGCGAGTTGGCCGACTATCGACGAGTTCGCCCTCCCCGCCGAGCGGAGGGCTCTCTATCTGCGACGCAAGCGGGCAGTCTGCCTCTATCTCGACGGGGCCACGGAAGTCCAAATCAAGGCGGCTTGTGGTATGGGGCGCTCCCAAACGTATCGTTTGCTTACCGAGCGATGCCTCAAGCAACACCCCGACGGATGCGTCTACGGATGGCGCGGCCTGTTACCACATGCGCGCGTCAAGGCCTACGAGCGAACCGCGCCGCTACAGCTAAATGCGTGGAGCGGCGGAGCCGTCGGCGCATTGCAATGGGTCTTTGAGTCGCCCGCCGGACAGGGGCTTGAGGACCGTCTGCGCGAGCGAATCCTTGGCAAACGCGGAGAACTCGAAGCCGCCCGCCGACCACGGCTCGCGATATTCCGGTGGTTCCTCACAGAGTTGCGAGAGCGAGGCTTCGAGCGCCGTCGCGAATGGCCGTTTAACGTCGAGAAACGGGGATATGTAACCCTGTCCCACTATATCGACCGTGTGCTGGCCGAACATCCTGTTCGTGCACGCCAGCTTGCCGGCGGAGAGGAAGCAGTGCGCAAAGCGCGCACAGGAGACGGTACGCGCCGTCCGCTCCTCACCCCGTTTCAGCGCGTCGAATGCGATGCGCATAAGCTCGATGCGCGCATGATCGTGTTGGTACCATCGCCTCACGGCGGCACTGAGCCACGCATGATCCACCGGTTGTGGGTAGTGGTTCTACTAGACGTCGCCTCGCGTGCAGTTCTCGGCTACCACCTGAGCCTGCGCCGTGAGTGCGCTGCGGAAGACGTTTTGCGCGCAATCCGCTGTGCGCTGACGCCGTGGACGCCACGAGAGCTCCAGTTTGGAGGCGAAGCGTATGTACCTGGCGCGGGTCTCCCGTCGTACCGCTTACCGCAACTGGCAGGCGCTTGCTGGAATGAGTTCAGTGTTGACGGCGCACTCGCCAATATCTGTGCACGAGTCGAAGGTGCGCTGCGTGACGTTGTCGGCGCAAAGATCACCAAGCCTCAGGATCCCGGGAGCTATAGTTGCCGACGCAGCAAGGACGATCGACCTTTCATCGAATCGTTCTTCAGACAGCTGGCTGCTGGAGGCTTTCATCGACTGGCGACCACGACTGGTAGTTCACCTACTGACAAACGCGGCACCGATCCCGATGCGGTAGCGTTCGCCACGCAGTTCCAGCTAGAGTACGCTCAGGAACTCCTCGACACGTTAATCGCCAACTACAACGCTGCGCCCCACTCAGGGCTGGGATACCGCAGCCCGCTCGAACAGCTTGAGAAGCTGACGGCCAATGACTCATCGACCGTTCGCATCGCAGATCCGGACGCAGTGCGTCGCATGGTAGGCTTGCGCAAACTCTGCACACTGCATGGCGGACTCAGGACTGGACGTCGGCCGCATTTCAATTTCGCCAACGCACGCTACTCGGCTGAGTGGCTTTGCCTACGCTCCGATCTACTGGGTCAGGCCTTCTGGCTGCATCTTGAGGATGAAGATGACGCGCGCTATGCCGCCGTCTCAACGCAGCAGGGACTCTTTCTCGGAGTCGTGCGCGCCGCACCGCCATGGCACCGCACGCCGCACTCCCTCTACGTGCGCGAAGCCATCCGGGCGCTCGAGAAGCGTCGGCTCCTTCACCTCGCAACTCACGGCGACGCGATCGAGACGTTGATCCGCTACGCGGAGACATCGCCTGACGGCAAACTACCGGTTCACCCTGCCTATCTTGAGGCGCGACGCATTCTTCAGCAACATGCTGAGCGCCTGGCCGGGCAATCCATGGTGACACTCGTCAGGGATGCCGAAACGCCCGTGGCGAACTCAGATCCGGCGATCTGCCCGACCACTCGCAGTGGCGCTGCCGCTATCCCACCGATGCGCCGGGCCCAGCAATGGTAACCTCGCCGAGGCATATCATGACCCCGCTCGTGTCCGCCCGCATACAACGTGATCACCCCGTAGTCACGCGCGACTACTCACTGTTCACGATTGCAATCCACGATATGGTCGAGCGCATTGCAGGCTGGCTGGATGACCAAGTCGATGGCGCGACGATTTACGGACCATCTCGCTTTGGCAAATCGAACGCCGTCGACCACTGGTTGCAGCGTCTGCTTTCCGAACGACACGGCGGGTACATACCTCTGGTTATCTGGAGCCATACCGACTCCGGCGGTAGCCAGAGTGTAGGCCGCTTCTACGCGCACCTCCTCGAAGCAAGCGGTCACCGGCTTGCTCAGGCCCGACGCAGCCCGCTGGAACGGCAAATCATGCTCGTGGAACGCTGGATCGAACTCGCGACGCAAGGTGGTGGCCGCTTTCTCGTGCTGGTGATTGACGAAGCGCAGGGCATGAATCAGCGCGAATGGCTGTGGCTCGTCGAACTTCATAGCCTTCTCGAGAAGCAACGCATCCGTCTATGCGTTTTTTCGATCGCCTCGCTACAGTTTTTCGATGAACCGCTCGGCATGGCACTCGCAGGAGGTGCTCATGTAGCCGCGCGATTCATGTTAGCTGCCGAACCCTTTCACGGCGTGAGAGACGTAGATGAGCTCGCCTATGTGATGCGCGGATACGACGAAGGCAGCGAATGGCCGCAAGGCTCCGGCTGCTCCTTCACGGCTGGCCTCGCCCCGCGTCCGTGGGCAGGTGGCTTTCGGATGGCCCATCACGCGGGTGCGCTGATGCATGCTATGCACGAGACCTTACCGATGCGGTATGCAGGGCCAGTTGACTTCCCGATGAAGACCGTGGCGCAGACATGCCGCCACGTGCTGCTCCAGATCGCGAGCGGTGCCGACATCGACACGGCAACCTCCCCCGGCGCATGGCGGGAGGCCGTTGAGAATTGCGGACACCGGACACTGATGGCATTGGTGTCCGCGACCGCCGCCCTGCGCGGCAGTTTTCGCCGTGAGGCCGGTAATGTCTGAACTGCGTTTATCCTGGCATGCCGGCAGCATCCTTCCATACGCATCCCTCTGGCATACGGTCCTGCGCGCGTGCGCACTCAATGCGCTTCATCCGCGCGACCTGCCGTCTTCCCGCGCGCGCCCACCCGCGAGAGTGGAACTGCTCGAGAACGATTCCGGCCGCGTTGACGTAACAGCGTTCGCACACGCGCTCGGCGAAACGCCTGCAGCATTTCAATGGTCCACCTTGGGCTCGCTGCCCGCCTGGTTGCGAGGAGCTCTTACGGTGCCTCGGCCGCGCCTTTGCCTGTCCTGTCTCGCCGACGGATACCATTCCGCGCTCTTCTCCATCAGCCTGCTCGATGTCTGCCCGATTCACGGCACGCCGCTAATCGATCACTGCCATTGCAGTGCACCGTTTCACACGACGCTGCACTCTCTGTCCGACTTCGCAACGGCCGGCAGCTGCCGCTGCGGCCGACTGCATTTCTTTACGCACGAAACTTGTCGGCGACCGACACTACCCGCGCACCGGGCACAATCACTCTCTCCACTTGCTGCGTGGCTGGATGCAATGTCAGGGCTGATTCGACCGCAGAACCTGGATACGGCTTTACGTCAACGCGTTTCTGGCGGTCCCGAATGGGTGGCGAGTGTTGCACGTGTGCTCGGCATCGAATATCCCGCAAGTCTTCGTCCGCTCGCAGCTCCAGCCGTACACGTTGAGACCGTTTGCTATAGAGCCCATTCCAGAACAGCGCCGCGGTGCGACTGTCGTGCGCCGCGTGGCACTCGCCACGACGAGAACCCAACCTATTGCCGGGCCACCCACGTCACCACAATTTGCGGGGCTGTGGCGCGTCATGTCCGACGACATTACGCACCGAACAGCTTGAGATGGGCCGCCCGGTTCATGCGGTCATGCGACCCACTCGTGATCGGCGAGATGCTTCGCTGTCGCGATCAGGCGCGACGAGCGTTCACTACCATGCTCTGGACGCGTGCCATCGGTCTTGGCATCGGGCAGCGTCGCTGGCAGGAGCGAACGCCGTCAACAGATACCTGGAGGCATCTCGACCGATTCATTGAGGCAAGCTCTCTAGTATGCGGTGCTGAGTGCAACGACGCCGAGCTGCGGCACTGGTTGACCTGCCATGCCGTGCGCGCAAGCCTGAGCGGGGTCTGGCAAAAGGCGGAAGCATGCGTAACTGCTATAGCACGCTCGGGGATTGCAGCGTGGGACGACTCGCCGCCTGATACTTCATGGTGTGACAGTGCGTGGCTGGCCCGCGTGACCCCAGGTGGCGTGCTATTCGCGTCTCCCTCAACAGCACCCCGGCCAAGCGCCGCGCGCGCCACCAAGGTGTTGCGCCAAGCGGCCTACGTGGCCGGGCAACAAGCACGTCGGCAGACTCTGCTGGCAAGCTGCTGTGGTGCGTGCCTGACTTGGTCGCCAGAATCGGGGTGGGACGTGATGGAGTCGATCGTGCCGGCCGACTATGATCTGCGCCGCCGCCGTCTACTGGGCCAGGAAGATGGTCGAGCGTGGTTCTGGCTCTACCAGACCGGCGACGGTCGATTTGTCGCCCGCTGGGAGAACGCGCGATTGCAGGTGCTGGCAGCCACACCTCGAGCAGCGATCATTGCATTGCGGCGTGGCGCCAGCGAATATCAGCGAATCTGCCGCACTGCACTACCCGTGGCCGCACGGGCACCAATACTGACGTCCTGTCCGACCGAGGCACGAATAACAGCCGAATATGACCAAATCGTCGCCGTCGCCCGGTACACAGACGGATTCTGGCGCGACGCAAGCAAACTCGTCGCTGCAGCCCGCCGTTATCAAAGCGCGCGAGCTTTCGCGTCGCACTCGGAAGGAACTACGGCAGCCGAAGGGAGTGGCGCATACCTTCGGACAGGTCACGATAGTTACAACTTTAGTTGAAATTTAGATACAACTTTAGTTGTGTGAACGATTGACGGTTCGGAAAAACGCAGTGTAATTCGTTCTATCGTCATAATCCTTCTTATGGCGATAGCAATTTTTATTCGATAAACTGGCGAACATGAAAACGCGTCAGACCCAGCCCACCTCGCACTCCATCCCTGCCGAACCGCCGGCGTTTCCGGATGCCGACCAGCTTGCGGCGCTGCGCGGCTGGTATGCCGGCCTGTCGTCACGGGCGGCCGTGGACCGCTACCTGCCTCAAGCCCGCGCGCGGGGCGAATCGGCACGCGGCATCATCGGCGCCATCCGCCGTCAGCTTGTCAGCCTTGCCCTGAAGCGCCAGCGCACCGATCTGGCCGATCTGCTCCAGCATCCTGTCAGTGAACGGATTGAGCGTGCAGGCGCGATCGCGCACGCGATCGACATCCTGCGTACGCTGCCCGCACCGCAACCGAAGATCGCCGATGACATCAACCTTTGGCTTGCACCCCGCGCTGTGCGCGCGCTGCGTGCGTATGGCATCGCGACCCTCGCGGACCTCACGGTTCGCGTGCCCCGACGTCGCCGCTGGTGGAGCGTGGTGACCGGGCTGGGCCAGACCAGCGCCCGTCAGATCGAAGCATTTTTTGAAGCCCACCCACAGTTGACGGAGCGTGCCCGGGCGCTGGTTGCGGTAAGCGCCCCCAGCGTTGTTGTTCCCTGGGAACGGTTACGGATACCCCATGAGGTCGATGGTTCTCACGGCAGCTTCCGCGCGCCCCGGCAGGCCTGCGCGCTCGACGCAAACAACGATTACGAAGCGGTACAGGCATGGCTTGCCCTGCACGAAACCATCGCCACGCAAAGTGCATACCGCAAGGAAGCCGAGCGCTTGATCCTGTGGGCCATCGTCGAGCGCGGGCGGGCCCTGTCCTCACTCACGACCGAAGACGCCATTACATACCGCAGTTTCCTTCGGCACCCGCAGCCGCGCGAGCGCTGGATTGGACCGCCACGACCGCGTAGTGCTCCCGAGTGGCGTCCGTTCGCCGGCAACCTGTCGGCGCGCTCGACCGCCTACGCGCTTTCAGTCCTCGGCGCGCTGTTTCGCTGGCTCATCGAACAGCGCTATGTGCTCACCAACCCGTTTGCCGGCATCAAGGTCCGAGGCAAGACACGCGTGAAACCGCTCGACACGTCACGCGGCTTCACCGAAGGCGAATGGGGGCTGGTTCGCACGATCGCCAACGGACTGGAGTGGTCCTATGGTTGGGGAACACCGGCCGCACAGCGATTGCGCTTCCTGCTCGACTTCTCATACGCGACAGGCCTGCGGGCGAGCGAATTCGTTGGTGCGAAACTTGGAGACATTCGTACAGGTGAAAATGGCGCCCATTGGCTCAACCTCGTCGGTAAAGGCGGCAAGGCTGGCAAGGTAGCGTTGCCGTCACTCGCTCGAACCGCACTCGAGCAGTATCTCGTCCAGAGACACCTGCCGGTGACGCCGCAGCGCTGGGATCCGAAGACCCCGTTACTCGCGAGCGTTGATGAGGAAAGCGCAACAGCCATCACCCGCTCCCGACTGTGGTATGTGTTGCGTCGTTTTTTTCATCTGGCCGCCGATGTCATCGGCACCGATCACCCCGTACTGGCCGAAAAGCTGCGACGCGCCAGTCCCCACTGGACACGACATACCCACGCCACGCATGCACTCGCCCGCGGCGCCGAGTTGACGGCGGTGCGCGACAATCTGCGCCACGCCTCGATTGCGACGACCTCGATTTATTACCGGCCGAAAGTTTTTATGTGCAGTGTCGAATCCAGCCCGCGATAGCAAAGGTCTCCGGTCGTAGAAACTCTACATAAAAGTTGGCAGGATGGGAGGCCCGCAGCCGACGAACGACGTGCGTAACCTCCGCTGTCTTACAGCGAATGTAGCCATTCGAGCAGCGTTTTGTTCTGCTGCCAGGATGGGATTTTTGGAAGCGGTGCACCGTCGACGGCTTTCTCGAGAGCCTTGCGCTTCATCTCAAGATTCGCGCGAGCATAGATCTCGGTTGTCTTCACATCGACATGACCCAGGAAGTCGCGGATGATCTCGAGCGGGACGCCACTTTGCAGCAGGTGCATTCCCTTTGTGTGCCTCAGGCTGTGCGGGCTCACCCGCTGCGTGAAGTCGGGGTGACTTCGTCGTACAGGAATCACATACTTCTGCAGGAGATACCGCACACCCGAGCGCGATAACCGTGTGCCGCGCCGGTTCTGGAAGAGTGGTTTGTCGGCGTGTTCCGGGCGATCGAGGTTGTTGTCGCGTCGATGCTGGCGTAGCAGCTCGACTGTCGAGTCCATCAGCGGCACGGCCCGTAGCTTTCGACCCTTTCCCATGAGCCGCACCTGCGATGGAGGATCCAGGCGCACGTCCCCGGCGTTCAGGTCAATCAACTCCTGCACCCGGGCACCGGTGTCATAGAGTACGCTCAACATCACTGCGTCCCGGCGGCCTTCAGTCGTACGCAGGTCCGGTTGTGCGAGAAGCTGTGCAAGGTATTCCCTCGAGAGGTAACCGACGCTGGGGCGCGGCTGTCGCCGCAGCGGAATGGCGAGGACCTGCTGGCATTGCAACAGTTGCTCGGGTACTTCCGACTGTACGTAGCGGAAGAACGCGTGCAACGCCGCGAGGCGATGATTTTGCGTGCTGACCGAAACGTGCCGGTCGTTGGTCAGGTGATCAAGGAATGCCTCGACCAGGGATACGTCGATCTGTGCCAGAGACAGACGCTCCAGTGCGATTCCCCGCACGTCGCGACAGAATCGCAGCAGCAGGGTAAAGACGTCGCGATAAGCCTTGATCGTGTTGGGGCTCAGGTTGCGCTGGGCAGTCAGATGGTGCGTCAGGAAGCCGGTCACGAGCATTGAGAAATCCGTTGGTTTCATGACTCATTCCTCCGCGGGATGACATCCCCGAAGGCGGCGCTGGTACGTGCCGTGATCTCCGGAAACAGTTCGGCAATCAGATGCAGGTAGGTCTGCGTTCCGGCAAGGGACTGATGTCCCATGTAGGTCGCCAGTACCGGAAGCTTCGCATTGAGGTCAGCTCCCTCCTGGCACCACCGAAGCAACGCATGCACGGCATAGGCGTGACGAAGATCGTGTACGCGCGGTCCCTTGCCTCGACCGGCATGCGCGATTCCACAGCGCAGCAGCAGGTCCCGGAATACCCAATACACAGCTGAGAGGCTGTACGGGCCGCCGGATGGAGAGGAGAAGAAGTAGGCATCGGATGGGCGATCGCCCATGACTTGTGCGTAGGTTCGAAGGCGCTGTACCAGCGGCAAGGCTGGTGGAACGAGCCTGTCCTTCGAAAATTTGCCATCACGTACCGTCAGGATCCCCCGTTCGAGGTCCACATCGGCCACGCGCAGATGCAGCACCTCGCCAAGTCGCAGGCCGCAACCATACAGTAGCCGGAATACTTCCGGCATGACGAGATGCCGCATTGGAGCGCGTGCAGTCGGTGTCAGCTGGTCGACCGCGTCGAACAACCGGCTGATCTCGGCGTGGGTCAGAATGCGTGGTGAGAAACCGTCGTCGTACCTTACCAGCAGCGATCGGTCCGGCACATCGGCAGGATATCCCAACCGGCACATGAACAGGGCGAATTGGCGAACCGCGCAGATACGATGATAGTGGGTGCCCCTGCGCTCGTGGGGTTGTTTGGAAAGCCACTTGCGGCTGATGGAGCGCGGCAGCTCGCATTCCGATAGTGCTTCATCGCTCAGGAAACGATCAAAGCGAGCCAGCAAGCGAGCGGCCTCATCATAGCGGTAACCACACGCCCGCTTCTCCTGAACAAACTGTTCCATGAGTGAGCCGACAGGACTTCGGAACTGCGCGTTGAATGCTCTACTCGACATGGCGCACCTCTTCGGTGTTCAGCGCGGCAGTGCGCAGGGTTTCCACGTCGGCCTTCGCGTAGATCAACGTCGACGACGTCGTCGCATGCCCCAGGATGTCGCCGATGACTTGAAACGGCGTCTGTTCATGGAGCAGCCGTGTCGCGAGTGTGTGGCGTAGCGAGTGCAAACCATGGCGTTGTGGAGCCCGAAAATGAATTCCGGCGAGGGCCTTCCAATACTCGACGATGTGATACAGGTTAGCGGTCTCACAGAAGGGTAGGAACGGCGCATTCAATGTGAGGAACACTTCTCGGCGATCCGACTGAGGACGCCCCGATCTCAGATAGTCAATCAGAGCTTCACCAACTTCTTCCGTTAATGGCAAACAAAGAGGTGCAAGCGTCTTCGACTGCTTAATCTCTATCGTAGCCGTATCCCACTTCAAATCGTCGATAGATAGTGTCCGAATGTCACTCACTCGCAATCCGAGGCGACAGGCCAGCAGAAGGATCGCGTAATCGCGTTTGCCTTTGGGCGAGGTACGATCAACGACTTCGAGCAACCTGACCAGGAGTTCCGGTTCCCAGACCGATGGCACAGCCGCATCGCGGGGAACATGAACCACCGGTAATACATGGCTGAGATCCCGCTGGAGAATTCCTCGCAGCAGAAGAAACTGCAGAAAACTACGCACATCCGAAACGATTCGCGAAACTGACTTCGCAGCCTGGCGATGTTGCGAGGTCACGAATGCGCAGAGATCGGCCGGCTGTATCTGATCAAAAGACGTGATGTTCCTTGAACCGAGAAAATCCGCGAATATCGCGATCTCCCGCATCCGCACGCGAATGCTCGATGGGCGAAGATGACGGCGATCCCGACAGTACAGTTCATAGTCACGCAATGTCGCGCTCATGAGCGCCGGGACCTGGATCCTCTGCATGTCGGTGAGGGGACGCTCAATGTGCCCGTCATGTGCGAAGTCCTGTAGAACCTTAAGGGCAAACACGATATGCCGCTTCCAGGAGTGCGGGCGTTCACCCTCACGCATCTGATACGCGGCGCAAAACTGCTTCGCAAGTTCCTGGGAGTACTCATCCCTCTGGCTCCTGCCTTGGCAAAACTCCACGAAATGTCGCCAGACGGCGCGATAGCGATTGAGCGTTCGTCGGCTGTAGTGAAGCCCCTCCAGTTCGCCCACGGCACCAGCGACGAACTGCTGCAACGGCAGGTGGCTTGAAACTTGTTGGGTTGACTTCTCCATGATCGTACTCCTTACAAAGGCGATCCCGATGGCCGCCAGGAGCCCATCATGAAACTTTATGTTCAGTAGTTCAAACCAGACGCCTTGCTCACGAAGCGTTTGACGTTGCTACTCTACAT
>Ga0335069_10009653_pt1 | contig 13719 bp, 11 predicted proteins | sample Lox_Sample_11_FD_206714 | JGI IMG/M metagenome (GOLD analysis project Ga0335069, IMG submission 206714) | Soil microbial communities from Loxahatchee National Wildlife Refuge, Florida, United States - Lox_Sample_1.1 | ecosystem: Environmental > Terrestrial > Soil > Wetlands | place: USA... | reverse complement strand
CTGAAGGAGCGGATTCGCCCGCGCCCTCACCCGTTCACGGTACTAAAGCTTTCCCCCCAATCCGCCGATACTCTGGCCGTGGGCGGAGTGTATTCGGAATCCCGGCTGGACTTCCTGCGTCAATCCCAGAACCCCGACGGCGGCTGGGGCTATTTTCCCGGAAAACAATCCTGGTTTGAGCCGACCACCTACGCGATGCTCGCTCTTCACGGCACGCCGGACTCACGCCCCCAGCTCGACCGCGCCTGGTCCCTCCTCCGCGCCTGGCAATGCTCGGACGCGAGCTTCCGTCCCTGCGGCCGCGTCACCGACGGCACCTGGGTCACCGCGCACGCCGTTACGCTCGCCACGGTCCGTGGCGTCTACGACGACAGCGTCAAGCGCGCCGTCGCCTGGATCCTGGGCGTCGTCGGCGCCGAACACAGCCTGGCGATGCGCGCCGCCTCGCATCTCCACATGCTGCAAACCAAACTCAACGTCTCGCACGAAGGCTGGCCCTGGCGCGACGGCAACGCCTCGTGGATCGAACCCACCGCTCACACATTGGTCGCACTGAAAAAGGTCGCCGCGCACGACGCCAGCTCCGAGCTCACCGCCCGCGTTCGCGAAGGCGAAGCCCTCGTCCTCAGCCGCCGCTGCGCCGATGGCGGATGGAACTGCGGCAACCCCAACGTCTTCGATCTCGACCTGCCGTCGTATCCTGAAACCACCGGCCTCGCCTTGCTCGCCCTGCAAGGACGCCCCGCGCAGGAACTCGCCTCACCGCTCGCCGTCGCCCGCCGCTACCGCGCTGAAACGAAATCGTCGCTCGCCAAGGCCTGGCTGGCCATCGCGCTGCACTGTCACGGCGAAGCGCTAACCGCGCCGTCGGACGTACCCCGCGCCTCCAACGACATCCTGCTCGCCGCGCTCGAATCGCTCGCGCATCCCGACGGCAACCACAAATTGCTTCGCACCGGAGGCCTGGCATGAATCGGCGCAAGTTTATCGGATTGTCCGGCGCGGCCGTCCTCGGCACCTACGCCGGCATGAAGCTCCAAAAGCCGCCCAAACTCGCCGACGGCCCCGCCGGCAAATCGCCCGTCGCCATCATCCGCGCCCGCACTTACTCGGACGACCTGGTCAGCCGCATGCTCCAAGGCATTCACGAATGCGGCCTCGACGTGCGCGACAAACGCATCCTGCTCAAGCCCAACCTGGTTGAGTTCGACCCCGAGACTGTCATCAACACCGACGCCACCGTCATCGCAGCCGCCGTCGAAACTTTCCATCGCCTGGGCGCGCGCGAAGTCCTCATCGGCGAAGGCCCCGGACACCGCCGCGACACCCTCGACATGGCCGACGACGCCAAGTACCGCGTCACCATCCCGAAGTTCGAGGCGCTTTTCACTGACCTGAATCGCGACGATGTCTCGCCCGTCCACGGCTTCGCCAACGAACCCGAGTTCTACTTCGCCAACACCGTGCTCTCAGCCGACCTCATCGTCTCGCTCGCCAAAATGAAGACGCACCACTGGGCCGGCGCCACGCTCTCCATGAAGAATCTCTTCGGCCTGGTCCCCGGTTCGGTCTACGGCTGGCCCAAGAACAAGCTGCACTACATCGGCATCTCGGAATCCATCGTGGCGCTCAACCGTACCTTCCGCAACACGTTCGCCATCGTCGACGGCATCGTCGGCATGGAAGGCAACGGCCCCATTCAGGGCACGCCCAAGCCCGCGGGCGTGCTGGTCATGGGTCGCGACCTGGTGGCCGTCGACGCCACCTGCTGCCGCATCATGGGCATCGATCCCGAGAAAGTCACCTACATGCGCATGGCCGCCGAGCTGGGCCACGTCCATCCCGAGCGCATCGACCAGCGTGGCGAGACGGTCGCCTCCGTCCGCACCAACTTCGCGCTCATGAAAGAATACCGGGACCTCCGGTTAGCGTGAGATGACCGCCGGCCTGGCCTGGATCGCGCAACGCAAGCGCCTTGCTATCGCCATCGCGGGACTCATTCCGCTCGTTGCCCGCATCCTGCTGCTCCTCGTCCTCCCCATTCCCAAGCCCGCCATTCAGGACGAATTCAGCTACCTGTTAGCCGCTGACACCTTCGCCTCCGGCCGCCTCACCAATCCCACGCCGGCCTTCCCCGAACATTTCGAAACCATGCAGGTCATTCTGCATCCGACCTACGCCTCCAAATACCCGCCCTTCTCCGCGTTGGTCATGGCCGCCGGACAAAAGCTCACAGGCGAGCCTTGGTTTGGGGTCTGGTTCAGCATGGGAGTGCTCTGCGCCGTGCTCTGCTGGGCGCTACAAGGCTGGCTGCGTCCGGCCTGGGCCTTCGCCGGAAGTCTCATCGCCGCCGTGCAAATCGGCATCGTCAGCTATTGGACCGAAAGCTACTGGGGCGGCACTTGCGCGGCCATCGGCGGCGCGCTCGTCATCGGCGCCGTTCCTCGACTGATCTACAAGCCACGAACGCAAACCGCCGTCGCGCTCGCAACGGGTCTCGCCATCCTCGCCAACACTCGTCCCTACGAAGGTTTCCTCCTTGCGCTGGTCTGCTTGACATGGCTCGCATGGGCCGCTCGCAAGTCCCTAATCCGAATTGCCCTGCCAGTCGCGCTCGCGCTCCTTCCCGTCTTCGCTTGGATGAGCTATTACAACTACCGCGTCACCGGCAGCCCGCGTGAAATGCCGTATATCGCCCACGAGCACCAGTACGGCGTGCCCTCCCCGCTCTTGCTCAACACCAGCGTGCCGCCCGCGCCCGCCTACAGCAACGAATTCCTTCGACACTTCTGGCAAGTCGAATTTCGCGGCGAGTGGCAGGCCGAACAAAATCAGTTCTGGAAAGCGCATCTCTCGGATTTGCTCCAACTCGCGCGCTTCTTCTTAGGTTGGCCGCTCGCCCTGGGCTTAATCTTCTGCGTCCGCGCGCTCTGGCGCGACCCCACTGCCCGGCAAGCCCTGGTCTTCGCCGGCTGCTTCTACCTGGGCGCCGCCTTCGACGCGCGCCTGTTCCCGCACTATGCCGCTCCTGCTACCGCTCTTGCCTACATCCTGGCTGCCTCCGCTCTGCGCGCCATGCCTCGACACTTCGCCTGGGCGCTCGCCGGCGTGAGCGTGTTGATCACAGGATTCTCCCTGCTCACCACCGACAACCGCTACCTGTTCGGCCGCATCGATTACCACGTGCAAGCCAAACACGCCGCCGTCGCCAGGGAACTCACCCGCGAACCCGGTCAGCAACTGGTCCTCGTCCAATACGGCCCCCACCACGATCCTTGGGAAGAACTGGTCTACAACCAGGCCGACCTCGATCGCTCCAAAATCGTCTGGGCGCGCTCGCTTTCGCCTTCCGAAGACGAGGCCCTGATCAGCCATTTCCGCGGCCGCACCGTTTGGCTCCTCACAGAGAACGGGAGCTTGCACTTGACTCGCAGCTACAGCACCAGCCTGACCCGGTCGATTCGATAAGTAGTGGCGCCTACGTCGGAACAGCTACGCCGCGAGCGGCTTCGGCACGAGAAGTTTCGCAAATGGTTCGGCCCCATGCCGGGCCGTAACGAGGCCCGCGTCTTCAGCCTGCTCGCCATCGCCGTCGCGCTGATCGTCTGCGTTTGGTCGCTCCTCCTGGGCTTCCGAGGCGAAGCCTTCATGGGCCGTCCGCTCGGCGGCGACTTCGTTCAGTTCTACGTCGCAGGCAAGATCCTCAACCAATTTGACGCTTGGCGCATCTACGACCTCAAGCTAGCCGTTGACCTCCAGCATTCGACCGTGCCCACCATGGCCAGGCTCCCTACGTCGCCGCGCTCTTCCGGCCCCTCGCGCTGTTGCCGTACGCCTGGGCCTACGTGGCTTGGCTGATCTTCTCCTCGGCGCTTTATGCCGCCGGACTCGCCCTCCTGTTTCGCGCTGTCCGCCTGATGCCGCAGGATACGACGACTGCCTATTTACTGGCGCTTTCGGCCATGCCCTTCATTTTCGAAACCTGGATCGGCGGGCAAGTCTCCGTGGTCGCGTTCTTCTGCTGGTGCCTCTTCTTTTACGGCCTGTCGAAGAAACAGCGCTTCCTCGCCGGCGCCGTGCTCGCACTGTTGCTCTTCAAACCGACACTGGTCGCGCTTCCCGTCGCGATGCTCATTTGTGGACGCCGCTGGCGGACCTTGGCAGGTTTCTCAACCGGCGCTGTAGCGATGACGCTCGTTTCGATCGCGATCGCCGGCTGGCACGGCGTTCGAGCGTGGCTTTCGACGTTACTCTTCGACAGTCAATTCACCAAAGGGACCGTCCCGGCGTCTCATCTGGCCAAAAACGTCGATTTGAACGCATTCCTTGCACTGCTGCTTCCCTCCGCGGCAGCCAACGTCCTCTTCATCGCCCTGAGCTCCGCCGGTTTCCTGCTGCTGGGCCGGGCCTGGTGGCGTCACAAAGAAGCCGGCGAAGGCCCGCTTTGGGCCGCAACTCTTTGTTTTACATTGGTCTTGAGCCCATATGCGCCCATTTATGACGCGGTTCTTGTCGTCGCAGCAGCCGCGTTGCTGGCAGCCTCCATCCCCAGGGAGGCTATTGCGCCATGGCTGCTCGTGATCTACATGTTCCCGTGGATCACCCAATCGTTCGCCCAATACCTGCATTTGCAATTATTTACGTTGGCTTTGGCCGCGCTGGGGCTTTGGGCTCTGCCTCTTAAAACCGACCAGGAAATTCGTACTATACCTAACCAATCAGGCCACATGTCGACTGGGCGATTTTGAATTCGTTCTAAGTGCTTACTCTGATTTAACGTACCGGCTTGGGGTGATAACTTACCAATAGCGATGGACGAAACCATCGCAGGGAGAGGAGAAACAAATGACACGGATCACCAATCTGGTTTTGAAACTGAAGGTTTGGAAGGACACGCGGGGCCAGGACCTCATCGAATATGCGTTGATGGCGGGCTTCGTGGCGGTGGCTGCCGGTGCGATTATGCCGGGCGTCGCCTCCAGCATCAGCACAATCTTCAGCAAGATTTCCAGCGTGATGACGGCTGCCGCATCACAGAGCTAATAACCCTTCCGGTGGGTAGGCGAGCAGACGACCCTCTTCCTCGCCTATCCTCCTGAAGATCTTCCCCACCTCCTCGCATTTCACCCCTACTTCTGCTACCGGTCTGCTAAACTAGCCGCTTGCTAGGGCTTACAAAGATTGCCGTCTGGTCGGCCTGGTTGGTTGTCGCAGCGCTTCTGTTTGCCCGTCCATTCCGTTGGCAAGCCAACTACTTCCTGGTTCATGGCAACCGTCTCTACTACCTCGCCATGTGGGGGATGTTCGGACTGCTGGCGCTGGTCTGCCTCATCTACGTCCCTTACCGCCGCCGCGCCCTGTGGCGTTGGGATTTGCCGTTGATTCTGGTACTTGGGGTGGTTTTTGTGGCGGCCGAGCAGCCTCTCGCACTTCTGGTCACGTTGCTGTTCTTCCTGGCCTGTTTCAACACCGGGTCCCGGCTGGCGAGGGTGTTTGGCATCCGCTGGGAGCGACCTGCCGAGAAGCTTGCCCTTGGTTTCTCAACGGGCTGCGCCGCATATCTGCCAGTTCTCTTTACGTTGGGTGAGCTACATGCTTACTATTGGTACGTTTTCTGGCTGCTGGTCCTGGCGCCGATCGCAATTTGGCACCGTGAAACTGCCGCCACTGCGCAGGCGGTAGGTCAGCTTTGGCGGTCCGTCAGGCTTGCCGAGGAATTGCGCCACCCGCTGGCAGGCGTCGCGGTTGTCTTCCTGGCGGCGGCGGTGTTTTTCAGCGCCGCGGCGGCGCTCACTCCCAGCATCACTTTTGACACCCTGAATATGCATCTGCCTGCGGCACAATACTATAGCGCCCTGCACACGCTCCAGCCCGTGCCGATGATGCCTTACTCCTTTTACCCGCAGGGATTTGAGACTCTGGTCCTGCTGGTCTTGCAACTGGGTGGTCAGGCGGCTGCGCAACTGGTTGCCCCGCTTTTCTTTGCTGTATTCCTTTTGCTGTTGTTCGAAATCGGCCGGGCGTGCTGCCTGGACCTGACCGGTATCTTCACCGGCGTCACCTGCGTCGCCATGACGCCGTTCATTCTTTGGGACGGCACCCAGACCAAAAACGACATCATCCTCGCCGCCTTTCAACTCGCCGCCCTGCTGTGCTGCTTGCGGTGGCGCGAGACGAAATCCAGGGGCTGGCTGATGCTGGGAGCGGTCTTCATAGCATCCAGCATTTGTATCAAGTACACAGCGGTTTACGGCGCCATACCTCTGGTGATTCTTTTCTTGGCGCAACTGTGGAAATACCAGGGCAAACGGCTGATTTTGGCACTGGCGTTTCTGCTCCTGATGGGCGTGCTGGGCTCGTATTGGCAGGCGCGGGCTTTCGTGTATACTGGCAACCCGGTCTATCCGGAAACATTGGAACGGGCGGCACAGCCGGGCGGGGTGAGGGCCGGTGCGCGGTGGAGAGGCCGGGTGCGGCGGCTGGGCCGCAAGGCATGGGATTTGAATTTCGTCGGGCGGCCGTACTTCGAATCTCCGATTCGTAACCCGCTCGGGATGTTTCTGCTTACGTTCGCTCCACTGGCCGTGCTGGCCTCCTGGCGGAGGGACGCCAATCGGCGCTTGTGCCTCTTTTACATCGGCCTGTATGTTCTCTATTGGCTCGGAACCGTGGGCGCGTTGCGGTATGCGCTGCCCGCATTCGCATTGATCATTCTGTTCTTAGCGGCCAAAGCCAAGGCGGCCTATGACGAGCATTGGGTAAATGCTGCGAGGCCGGTGCGGTTCTCGATTGCGGGAGCTCTGGCGGTCAGCCTGGCCTTTGGCCTGCTTGGCGTCATCCTGGTTGTGAGCGCGCCGGGTGAATTTGCGTATCTGGCCCACCGGATCGGCAAGGACGCTTATCTGGGGAACAATTTGCCCGAATATAACGCGATGCAGGAGTTCCGCCGGTTGGACCCCCACGCGGCGATGTTCGTAACCGACGTTTGCTCGCGGGCGTACTCCCCGGACCCGGGCGCTTTTGCCTGTTCCGCCGGCGAGAACGAACGCATCCAGGGGCTTCTCAACCGGCACACCTTCGAGTTCATTGCGATTCCGGCCGATAAAGAAGAGCGCACCGAAATTCTCGAAGGCTGGAAGGCAGAGCAGGTTTATCGCGACAGCAAGTTCGTGGGATACCGGATCGCGCGCTGAACGCCGATGCTGGAATTTGTCCTGTTTGTCATCTCCGGGGCGGCCTATGGTTTCTACTTCGACCTGAACCCGCTGGAGAGTGTGCTAGTTGGAATGGTGCTGCTGTGCGTGTTTCGCGGCTGGGCTCCGCGGTCATCGCTGACCGGCGCGTGGCGGCTCTGGGTGCGGCTGGCCTACCGGCGGAAGACGGCAGTGGCGGCGGTGTTTCTACTCGGCATGGTAGGAAGGGGTGCGCTGTTGGTGTGGTTGCCGGTTCCGAGGCCGGCGATCGCGGATGAGTTCAGCCATTTGCTCGTCGCAGACACGCTCACGCACGGACGGCTGACCAATCCGACGCATCCCGAGTGGGAGCATTTCGAGAGCATTCACATCATCCAGAAGCCCACATACAACTCTGACTATTTTCCCGGGCAAGGAGCGCTGCTGGCTTTGGGCGAACTCGCGGGCCATCCATGGATCGCTGTGCTGGTTGTGTGCGCGGCGATGAGCGCGGCGGTGTGCTGGATGCTGCAGGCCTGGGTGGCGCCGTCGTGGGCACTGCTGGCAGGAGTGCTGGCGGTGCTGCGGTTTGGAATTGCGAGCTACTGGATCAACGGGTACTATGGCGGCGAACTGGCGGCGCTGGGCGGTGCGTTGGCGTTGGGGGCGCTTCCGCGATTGTTGAAGAAGCCGTCGGTGGCAATGTCAGTGCTGCTCGGCGTGGGCGTGGTCCTGATCGGATACACGCGCGCCTTCGAAGGACTGGCGGTTTCGGTGCCCGTGCTGGCCTGGCTTGCCATCGCCGCGCTCAAGAAACAGTCGCCGTTGTGGACACCGTTACCGGCGTTGGCTGTCATCATCGCAGGAATCGCGGGACTGCTGGTGTATTCGAGAGCCGTGACGGGGGATCCGCTGCGCCCACCGTACGCGGTGAACCAAGCCACTTACGGCTGGCCGATGACGCTGCCCTGGTTTCATCCGCCGGAGGTGCACTTGCGGCACGTGGAACTGCAGCGCTACTACGACTACGAGCGCAGCGTCCACGATTCCAGCTCGACGCTTCTGGGCGAGCTGAAGCTCAGCACCGCGAAGGCGCAGGGGATCTGGCGGTTCTATTTCGGTCCGGCGCTGACGATTCCGCTCGTGATGCTGCCGGCGGTCTGGCGAAGCCGGCGGGTGCGAATGCTGGCGGTTTGCGGCGGGCTGACCGTGCTGGCATCGTTGATCGAGACGGGGACTTCGCCGCACTATGCGGCCGCGGCGACGGGGTGTTTTCTGGGCGTTCTGGCGGAGTGCTTCCGAAGGCTGCGGCGCGTACGCCGCGCCGGGCGGCCGGCCGGCTTGCAACTGGCTGTGGCAGCGCCGCTGATCGTCATGCTGATCGTCGGCGTCCGGATTGGCCTTGAAAATTTCGGGTTGCTCTACACACAGGCGACGAACTTTCAATCCTGGTGCTGCGTGCCGGAGGGGAATCCGAACAAGGCGCGCGTGACGGGAATGCTCGAAGCAAAGGGTGGAAGACACCTGGTGATCGTCAAGCCCAAGACGGATCCGAACAACCTGTTTCAGTGGATCTATAACGCCGCCGACATCGATGACTCAGCCGTAGTCTGGGCGCGTGACATGGGCGCGGAGAAGAACCGGGCGCTGGTGGAGTACTTTCGCGGGCGTCAGATTTGGCTGCTGGATCCCAACGTGGAGCCCGCGAGTATCGTGCCGTTTTCGCAAGCCGACCGGTAGGCGCACGATATAATGAGGTGTGCCCAAGGTAACTATCGACGGCAAGACCGTAGAGTTCGAGGCGGGAAAACTGCCGTATCAGGAGCATGGCAAGCCCGAATCGATTCTGGATGTCTGCCTGAACTTCGGAATCCATTTGGAGCATGCGTGTGGCGGGAACTGCGCGTGCACGACGTGCCACGTCATCGTCAATAAAGGCATCGAAAACCTTTCGGAGATGGACGACGATGAAGCGGACCGGCTGGACATGGCGGCGGGTTTGACGCTGCGGTCGCGGCTGGGCTGCCAGTGCATCGTGCAGGGCGACATCGAGGTGGAGATTCCTTCCTGGAACCGTAACTACGTGAGTGAAGGCGGCGGGTCGATGAATCTGGGCGACGCGATTCCGGTAGGAAAGAAGTAGCGCCGCGCCGGCCAGCGGAATTTCAGCCGCCGGCCCGGTTTTTCAGGAAGGTCGTCGTGGATTCGAAGAAAGAATCCAGGATCCGCCGTACTTCGGCGGGAAACTGCGCGTCATCGAGTGCGCGCTGCATCAACTGAAGCCAGCGGTCGCGTGCGACCTGGCCGATAGCGAATGGCATGTGGCGCATGCGCAGCTGCGGATGGCCGCGCTGCTCGATGTAAGTAGGCGGTCCTCCGAAGCGGAAAATCAGGAAATCGCGCAGCCTCTGCTCGGCGCCGGCGAGGTCGTGCGTTGGGTACATCGGCCCGAGCACGTCGTCGCCGGGAATCTGGCGGTAGAACGCGGCTACGAGGCGTTCGAAGCCTTCCTGGCCAATGACGGAGTAGATTTGGTGCTCTTCCACTAAGGTCGATCGTAGCAGGCCGCTGCTACCGAATCAGCGTTAGACGCCGAAGGTCTTCCTCCGTCCATCGGGGCTGCATCTCTACGATACTTTTCAGAGTCTTCCGCCGGAACGTGCTGCCACCACGGTGAAACACAACAGTGACTCGACGCCCGTCAGGATGATAGTAGATCTGGTGTGATCCATCGCCGCGATCGAAGGCGAAGCCGTCGCGTACGAGTGCCGAAATCAGCTCGCGAGCGGTCAGGTTTCTGAGGAGCGCGTGGTTAACGGCCACCGATCACACGGTCACGGCGACGCGCGGCTCCTCGGTGACCTCCACCTGATCGGCTGGCTCTTCCGGGATACGTTCGCCATGTTCACGCATGCTTTCCACAATCAGTCGGACGACGTTGTGGATGTTGTTCAGTGCTTCGGTTTCCGTGGCACCCCAAGTCGAAGCGCCGCGGCTCTCCAACGCGGGGCAGTAAGCATGCCGCCCCGACGGCGTTCCGTCGAAATCCTCGTCGGCTTCGACGACGACTTTGAAGTTGTACGTTTTCATGGGCCCAGCTAGGTCCAGTGTAACTCGGTTGCTTCCATCTGGGCGTGTTGCATGCAACGCGTGCCGACCGTCGCCCACGATACGTTAGACTAGGGCAAAGCGAACAACCTGGAGGTTCCTTTGACCATGTCGATCCGTGCGAGAGTGGCACGTCTGAGTTTCCTGTTATTTGGGTTCGTCGTAGCGCTGCCAGTTCATGCGCAAGCGCCCACGGGGCCGAGCCTGCCGGCGATTCCTCCGGGACCCGGCGGCGGACTGTCGCCGTACGCCACGCTTCCACCGGCGCCGGCCGTTCCGAACCTTCTCGACAAGCTGACCCCGGTGAGCGACGGGCTGCTGGCCAAACCGCCGGAGAGCGATTGGCTTACGTGGCGTCGCACGTACGACGACCTGGGTTTCAGTCCGCTCAAACAGATCGACAAGAACAATGCGAGCCGGCTGCGCCTGGCTTGGGTTTGGTCGCTCCCCGCCGGTCCGAACGAAGCCACGCCGCTGGTGCATGACGGCGTGATGTTCGCCTTCGGCTTCGGCGATCGCGTGGAGGCATTGAACGCTGCAACGGGCGACCTGCTTTGGTATTACGGGCGTGAACTGCCCAAAGAAGCGCACCCGGCGGTGAAGCGCAACATGGCCCTGTATGGCGACAAGCTTTTCGTTCCCACATCCGACGGCCACATGGTGGCGCTGGACATCAAGACCGGCCGCGCGGTGTGGGACCACGAGATCGCCGACTACCGATCGGCCTTCCGGCTGAGCGGTGGGCCGCTGGCTGCGAAGGGCAAGGTCATGATGGGCGTCGCGGGGCAGGGCGAGGGAGGGAATTACATCGTTGGTCTGGACGCGAACACCGGCGCAGAGGCGTGGCGTTTCTACACCATCGCGCGGCCGGACGAGCCCGGGGGCAATAGCTGGAACGGACTGCCACTCGAGAAGAGGAACGGAGGCTCGGTGTGGACGGCGGGCAGTTACGATCCTCAGCTCAACATCGCCTACTTCGGCGTCGGGCAGACGTACGACACCGGACCGCTCGTGCATCCCTCCAGCCAGCCCGGCGTCACGCGCGACGCGCTGTACACCGACTGCACGCTGGCGATCAATCCCGACACCGGCAAGCTGGTCTGGTACTTCCAGCATGTGCCCAACGATCAGTGGGACCTGGACTGGGCGTTCGAACGCCAGTTGATTCCGATGGGAAACACCAAGCTCGCCATCACGTCCGGGAAGATGGCGATTTATGATGCGCTGGATGCGGCCACGGGAAAGTACCAGTTCTCGATTGACCTTGGCTTGCAGAATGTTGTGACCGCGATCGATTCGAAGACCGGTGCGAAGACCATCGACCCGAAGACGCTGCCGGGCGACGGCGAGACGAAGCTGGTGTGCCCGCATGCGGGTGGTGCGAAGAATTGGACGCCAGCGTCCTACGATGCTTCGACGCAGATGCTGTACGTGCCGCTGGTGGAGTCCTGCATGGACATGATTCCAACCAAGCAGGGCGAGCGCTACAGTCTTTCTTCGGGCGTTCGCTGGACTATACGGCCGCGGCTGGAGTCCGACGGCAAATACGGGCGCGTGATGGCGGTCAATCTCGGCACAAAGAAGGTGGCATGGACCGAGCGGCTGCATGCACCGGTCACCACGGGCGTTCTCGCGACCGCCGGCGGCGTGGTATTTGAAGGTTCGCAGGACCGCTGGTTCCGCGCGCGCGATGGCGCCAGTGGCAAGGTCTTGTGGCAGCAGCGTCTCAACGACGTTCCGAACTCGGCGCCCATCAGCTACTCGGTGAATGGCAAGCAATACGTCGCCATCACGGTGGGCAACGGCGGCGCGATCCCCGCTACCTGGGCACATCTGATCCCGGAAGTTCAGAATCCGCCGGGCGGTGGTGCGGGTGCGGTGTGGGTGTTTGAATTGCCATGAGGACCCGGGCCTTATTCGCTGTTCTGCTGTTTCCCGGCGCGTTGCTCGCGGCCGACTGCGGCTCGGCCGATCTGCTGCTCAAGAATGGCCGTATCATCACCATGGACGATACGCGGCGCGTGGTCACGAGCGCAGCCGTGCGCGACGGCAAGTTTGTCGCTGTCGGCGATGCGAAGGATGTGTCTAAGTGCGCCGACAAGAACACGCGCGTCATCGATCTCAAGGGGCGCACGGTGCTGCCCGGTTTCATTGACGTACACACGCACACACACGAATGGTCGACGGGCATTGTTCGCGGCGACGTGGATGGATCGGCGGGAAAGGTGAAGAGCATTGCTGAGATCGTAGCCGCTGTGGGCGAGCAAGCGAAAGCACGCGCGCCCGGGCAATGGGTGCTGGGCTTCGGATGGGACGACACGAAGCTCGCAGAGCACCGTTACATGACGCGCCAGGACCTGGACAAAGTCTCTGCAGATGTTCCTGTCAACCTCACGCACGTGACCGGGCACCTGGACGTCGCTAATTCGGTTGCGCTTAAACTCGCAGGCATCACTCGTGATACGCCGGACCCGCCGGGTGGCGTCATCGAGCACGACGCGAATGGCGAGCCGACGGGCGTGGTGAAGGACACGGCGATGCGGATGGTAGAGCAGCACGAGCCCGCCGATCCGCCGGATCTGACAGGCCGCGCCGCGCGTTATGCCTCGGAACAGGCGGTCGCGGTTGGACTGACCAGCATTCACGACATCTGGGGCGGCTCCGTACCGTTCGCCGAAACCATGCGCGGTTACCAGGAGGCGTATCACAACGGCTGGCTGAAGATTCGCGTGCAGATGGCGCCCGGAGTGGCGAGCGTTGCCGAAGCCGAGCGGCTGGCGGCATCAGGGCTTTATACCGGATTCGGCGACGATCATTTGAAGCTCGGCGCGGTGAAGATGTTTGCTGACGGAGGCATGGCTGCGCGGACGATCGCCATCTATCCCCCGGGCCTGATGGAAAACGGTCATGAAAACCTCGGCCTGCTGATCTGGAAACCCGAGGATATGCAGAAGGCGCAACTGGCGCTGGCGCGAGCCGGCTGGCAGCTTTCCACGCACGCTATCGGCGATCGTGCCATGGATGAAGTGCTGGATTCTTATGCCTACGTCACGAAGGAGCTGGGTCTGAAGGAACCGCGCTTTCGCATCATCCACGGCGGTCTATCGACGCCGGCCATTCAGAAGCGGCTTCGCGACCAACACGTGCTGGTGGACGGCAATCCGGCGTTCGTTTACTGGATCAGCAGCTTTTTCGACAAGTACGGGCCGGAGCGGGTGCGCTGGGCGTATCCAGCCAAGTCGTATTTCGACAACGGCATTGTCGCCGCGGCCACGACCGACGTGTTCGTCACGCCGATCAGTCCTTGGGCGGGTTTGTACGCTGCCGTGGAGCGCCGGGCGATCGGGACCGGAAAAGAATACGCGCCCGAGGAGCGGCTCCCGGTGCTGAAGGCGCTGGAGATGTTCACACGCAATCCGGCTTACATCGGATTTGAGGA
>Ga0335069_10009652_pt1 | contig 13721 bp, 11 predicted proteins | sample Lox_Sample_11_FD_206714 | JGI IMG/M metagenome (GOLD analysis project Ga0335069, IMG submission 206714) | Soil microbial communities from Loxahatchee National Wildlife Refuge, Florida, United States - Lox_Sample_1.1 | ecosystem: Environmental > Terrestrial > Soil > Wetlands | place: USA... | reverse complement strand
GCCCTGGGCACGACCATCTGGCTAGTCTGGCACAGCTGGTGGGCGGTGCCGTTCTTCCTGGCCTACGGCGTCCTGGTCGGCTCGACGTCGGATTCCCGCTGGCATGAGTCAGGGCACGGCACGGCGTTCAAGACCCGCTGGATCGACGAGGGGCTCTACCAGGTCGCCTCGTTCATGATCATGCGCGACCCGACCACCTGGCGGTGGAGCCACGCCCGGCACCACACCGACACGCTGGTCGTCGGGCGGGACCCGGAGATCGCGGTCATGCGCCCGGCGCGGCTGGCCAAGCTGCTGGCCAACTACTTCGGCCTGGCGGACGTGCCGGTAGCGTTCTGGCTGATGTTCCGGCACGCGGCCGGGCGGCTCACCGATGACGAGGCCGACTACGTGCCCGAGTCAGAACGGCACAAGGTCTACCGGACGGCCCGGATCCACCTGGCCATCTACGCCGCCACCATCGGCCTGGCCATCGGGTTCGGGACCTGGCTGCCGGTGGTGCTGATCGGCGGGCCGGGTATCTACGGCAGGTACATGCTCCAGGTGTACGGGTTCACCCAGCACGCCGGCATGGGCGAGAACGTGCTCGACCACCGGCTGAACACCCGCACGGTGAAGATGTGCGCCCTCAACCGGTTCCTGTACTGGAACATGAACTACCACGTCGAGCACCACATGTTCCCGATGGTGCCGTACTACCGGCTGCCGGAGCTGCACGAGGAGATCAAGCACGACTGCGCGCCGGTGTACCCGTCGCTGTGGGCGGCCTACAAGGAGATCATCCCCGCGGTCCTGCGCCAGCTGCGGGACCAGGAGTACTACGTGCGCCGCGAGCTGCTGCCCGGCGCCGCCCCGTTCAACCAGCCCACCCCCCTCAACGACGGCCGCGCGCTGCCGCTGCCGGCCGCGACCGCAGCCTGAGGAGGCACCCGTGCCCCAGTGGATCGCCGCCTGCGAGGCGGACGACATCGACCCCGAGGACGTCATCCCGTTCGAACACGACGGCAGTGACTACGCGATCTACCGGTCGCCGGACGACGCCTACTACGCCACCGACGGCCACTGCACCCACGAGAAGACGCTGCTGTGCGACGGCCTGGTCATGGGCGGCGTCATCGAGTGCCCCAAGCACAACGGGCGGTTCGACTACACCAGCGGCAAGGCACTCGGCGCCCCCGTGCTGGTCGACATGCGCACCTACCCGGCCAAGGTCATCGACGGCACGGTCTATATCGAGGTCCCCTGATGGACTCCATGCTGTCGGCCCCCCGCTCAAGCCCCTGCTGCGCGCGCCGGCCGGGGCGTGAACCGGCGTGGGGCACGTACCCGCTCCGTTCGGTGATATTTCTTCCTTGAAACAATGGCCAGCTGAGACTGACGGAGGAGCGACGATGCTGCGTATTGGCCTTTTCGGCGCCGGGAGGATCGGGCGGGTCCACGCTGACTCGCTGGCCGCGCACCCCCGGGCGGAGCTGGCTACCGTCTACGATCCCATCGAGCCCGCCGCGCGCGAGGTGGCCGGGCGATACGGCGCCAAGGCCACCGGGGACGTCGGCGCGATCCTCGGGGACCCGGGAATCGGCGCCGTCATCATCGCCTCCCCCACGCCCACGCACGTCGAGCTGCTGACCGCGTCCGTGCGGGCGGGCAAGGCCGTGCTCTGCGAGAAGCCCATCGACCTGGACCTGGCCCGCGTCGACGCCTGCTGGGCCGAGATCGAGGAGCTGGACGCGACGATCATGGTCGGCTTCAACCGGCGGTTCGACCCGACCTTCGCCGAGATGCGCGCCCGGGTCGCCGCCGGCGAGATCGGCCGGCTCGAGGAACTCCTCATGACCAGCCGGGACCCGGCGCCCGCCCCGGCCCCCTACATCGCTTCCTCGGGCGGCATCTTCCGGGACATGACGATCCACGACTTCGACATGGCCCGGTTCTTCCTGGGCGAGGTCGTCGAGGTGCAGGCCATGGGGGCGAACCTGATCGAGCCGTACATCGCCGAGGCGGGCGACGTCGACTCGGCCGTGGTCACGCTGCGCGGGGCCGGGGGCGAGCTGGGCCAGATCGTGAACAGCCGGCGCTGCGCGTTCGGCTATGACCAGCGGATCGAGGCGTTCGGCGCCGGCGGGATGCTGACCGCCGGGAACCAGACCGCCACCAGCGTCCGGCGTTCCGGTGCCGCCGGCACCGAGACCGCGGCACCGTACCTGAACTTCTTCCTGGACCGTTACGCGCAGGCCTACCGGGCCGAGCTCGACCACCTGGTTTCGTGTGTCGAGCAGGGCGTGGCGCCGAGCCCCGGGTTCGCGGACGGGCGGGCGGCGCTGGTCCTCGCGGACGCCGCGAACGAGAGCCTGAGGACCGGCCGCGCCGTGCGGGTCGGCCCCTGAGCTTCCCGGTTGCTCTGGGACCTCAGCTCCTAGCAGGGGCTGGAACCGCCCGGCAGCCAGGCGCCACTGACCAGCAGGCCTGGAGCAGCGTGGCGGCGAACACCTGCGGCGCGGTGACGCACACCGCGTGGTCGGCGTCGACCTCGTGCACCGACGCGCCCGGTATCGCCCGGGCCAGCTTCAGCTGGCGGCTGACCGGCACGATGCGGTCCCGGGCCGTGACGACGACCGCGGTGGGGACGTCGACCTGGCTGATCCAGCTGTGCGAGCTGAACTCGCTGACGGCCTGGATGGCCGACATGGCGGTGGCGAGCGTGGTCCGGCGCAGCTGGGCGCGTGCCCACCTGGCGGTGTCCGGATCGTCAATAGGGCCCATGAGGGCCATGCCGAGGACCTCGGCGCTCATCGGCTGCAGCAGCGGGTTCCATCGGGTTACGGCGGCCGCCGTCGGCAGGGCCAGGGCGGTAAGCTGCTCCGCCGGCGACCCGAGGACGTTGCGTGCGGTGGAGCACAGCACCAGGCCGGACACCAGCGAGGGGTGCCTGCGGTACAGCAGCTGGGCCACCATGCCGCCCATGGAGTAGCCCACGGCGACGAACGTGCCGATCCCGAGGAGCCCGGCCAGCGCGGCTATGTCGTCGGCGCAATCCTCGAGCCGGAACCGCGATCCCGCGCTGATCCCGTCACCGTGGCCGCGCAGGTCGATGGCGATGACCCGGAAATGACGCGCGAGCGGCGGCAAGACCCTCCCCCAGTTGAGCTCGGCCGTGAACGTCACCCCGTGGATGAGGATGAGCGTCTCGGCGCCGGGCGGCCCGCCGCATTCCCACATCCGCGTGACCCCGCGGCCCGGAAGCTCGGCCAGGCGCGTGAGCGGAGTAGCCACCGGCTCCGGTACCTGCCGCACTGGTCACGCTCCCCTGCGATATCCGTCGGCGAAAGCCAGCGATCGGCGCCAGCCGACGACCAACCACCACATCTGGACCATGCTGACCGACTTCGCACGGCGCCGGCAGGGTCGAAAGGCCCGGATGCTGCAGGTTTTCCCGTGCTGGTGGTGAGTATGCGTGCGGCAGCTGCGACGTGACGCGTCTGTGACGTCTAGTGGCGCCTGTACGCGGCGCTGGTTACCGGGCCTGGCGTCACGGCCGGGCCTGGTGCGTCACGGCCGGGCCGGATGGGCCGGCGTGCGGCCGGTCATGACGTATCCGCCGCCGAATGCCATCTCGCGGACCTGGACGTCCTCGACCAGTTGCTCCAGATGGCGCCACGGCCGGTCGAACCCGCTGAAGCTTCGTACGTACGGAGCGTGCATTAGGCCGATCAGGGAGTTCATGGCCACCATCATCGGCGAGGCCCACTTGCCGCCGCCTGCGGCTACCCAGGCGCCCGGACGCAACTTCCTCGTCACATTCCGCAGCGCGCCGGGAGACTGCAGGATGTCGTGGACGGCGCAGAAGAGAGCGGCGTCGGCGGTGAGGTCGAGCGGGGCATGTTCGGCCGGGGCCTGAACGACCGTGACGTTCCGCCACCCTTCGCCCGCGATGTGCTCGCGGGCCACCGCCGCCATCTCGGGCGACTCCTCGATGCCGACGACATGTCCCTGCGGGCCCACCTTTTCCCGCAGCAGGCCGCAGCACAACCCGGTACCGCATCCCACGTCGAGGACCACCTGCCCGCGGCGGAGCGGGAGCGCCTCGACCACCGCCCGGCGGTAGGGCTGGAACATGCGGGTATCGCGATTGTACGAACGGGCATGCTCGGCGTAGGTGCGTGATGTGCTGATGGCTCTTCACCCGCCTTCGATGGAGCGATGCCTTCCGGCGTCTTCTCGGGTACTCACCGTAACAAAGGCCCAAGATAGCCGGGACTCGTAGCACCCGGGTAAGCGTCGTGTGAGCTTTAAGTTACGGCGGGATTGCGACGGCGTTCCTGGTCGAGCTAAGTGATTCCTGATCCTGCCGCCAGGCTGGTGGCTGGCATGCGGGGTCATGACCCGCCGGGAACCGCCTGGCCATACGCGACTTCACCGAGGATGTCGTCGCCACGTTCGAGGGGACCGACCAGCGCGCCGACGGCCGGGAGGCCGCCGGGCAGCTGATCCGGTACGTGCACGAGAACGCGTTCGACGCGCGGCCGGAGCTGAAGAACCTGCTGGTGGATGACGGTAAGGCAGCGCTCGAGGCGGACTTCGCCGGCACCCATACGGGTGAGTTCGCCGGAATCCAGCCCACCGGCCGCGCCGTCCCGGGTCCCCTACTCGGTGATCTATGACCTGCGCGCGGACGGGATCAGCGCGCTGCGCATCTACTTCCCGATGGGCTTGCTGATCGAGCAGCTCACCAGCTGAGCGAGCCTTGCTCAGGCCGGGGCGGGGCCGCTCGAGCCCCGTACCTCAAGACGCGGCGGCATCAGGATCGTCTCGCCGGGGGCGTCGGGCCGCTCGATGCGGGCCAGGAGCATGCGGGCGGCCTGCTGGCCCATCGCGTGGGCGGTGGCGTCGACGCTGGTGAGCCACAGCGCCCGCAGGCGGGCGAAGACGGAGTTGTCGAAGCCGACGAGGGAGAGCTCCTCGGGAACCCTGACGCCGAGCGCCGCGGCGGCGGAGAGTGCTCCGACGCAGGTCAGGTCGTTGGCCGCGAAGATAGCGGTCGGCCGGCCGGGCTGGCTCAGCAGGCGGACCGCGGCGCGGTAGCCGCCTTCCTCGCTCATGTCCCCGGCTTCGATGCGGACGCATCCGCCGAGGCCCGCCGCGCGCATGGTGTCCTCGTAGCCCTGCATGCGCAGCCGTCCGGCCACGCTGGGCAGGCCGTGGACGTGGGCGATCTTGGTGTGTCCGAGCTCGATCAGGTGCCGGACCGCGAGCGTGCCGCCGAGGTGGTTGTCGTTGGCGAGGATGTCCACGCGCGGCAGGTCGACGTCCAGGCCGCGGCCGCCGACGGCGACGGTCGGGATCTGGCTGGCCGCGTCGATGATGGCCTGCGACATGGGGATCGACCCGGCCAGGACCAGCCCGTCGACGCCGAGGTCGATGAACGACCAGGTCAGGGTCTCGTCCAGCATCCGGTCGATCCGGCCGTCGCCCAGCAGGATGTGCTTGCCGCCCGCGTGCAGCGCCGGGGTCAGGCCGTCCAGCATGTCCGCGAACCAGGGCTGGCGCAGGTCGTTCAGCAGCACCCCGATGGTGTGCGACTGCCGCTCGGCCAGCAGCCGGGCGGCCGCGTTGGGCCGGTAGCCGAGTTCGGCCGCGGCGCGCATGACGGCCTCACGGCTGGTGGCGCTGACCTTGGGTGAGTTACGGAGCACGAGCGATACGAGGGACTTGGACACGCCGGCCCGGGCCGCGACGGTCTCCAGGGTGGGCTTCCTGGCGGTTCGCCCTGGGATTGCCACGTGCCCTCCTCGGGTAACTGTTGGAGCGCTCCAACCTTATGGGTGAAGATGGACGCTGTCAACGCAGCCATGCGGCAACGCCAGGGACCCGGGGTCCGGGGCAGAAGCAGAGACCGGGATTCCTGGCCTTCACGCGTCCCGGTCGAGCGGCGTGCCCTGGGCGGCGCTGGCTTCCTGGGCCTTGGCGGGCCCGCGCAGCACGTACGCGACGCCCACCGCGATCAGGGCGCCGATCACGGGCCCGATCAGGTAGACCCACCAGGTGGACAGGTTGCCGATGGCCACATCGGGCCCGAAGCTGCGGGCGGGGTTCATGGAGGCGCCGTCATAGGGTCCGCCCATGGTGCCCCAGGCCAGGATGTAGGCTCCCACGGCCAGCGGGATGAACGGCCCGTTGAGCTTGGGCCCGTTGGCCAGGGTGAGGACCATCAGCACCAGGCCGAAGGTGATGATGGCCTCGAACGCGGCGGCCTGCCAGGACTGGCCCGGCTTGGGCATCGTGGCGGCCAGGTTCCCGGCCGTCCCGAAGAACGCGCGGGCCAGCAGCGACCCGCAGACGGCGGCCACGAACTGGACGACCCAGTAGGCCCCGGCCATGATCCAGTCCATGTCCTTCCGTACCGCGAACGCCAGGGTGGTGGCCGGGTTGAAGTGGGCCGAGATGTCGCCCAGGAAGTACACGGCGACCACCAGCCACAGCGCCGAGACCAGCGACAGGACCAGCACGGTCTGCCAGGGCTGCAGGGCGCGGCCGCCGTACCGGGCCAGGATGGCCGCGCCGCCGGACAGCACGAACGTCAGCCCGGCCATGCCGATGAACTCCGACAGCAGCCGGCGCAGCCGGTGGTCGGGGTTGGTCCAGTCGGCGTAGCCCCGGGTGCCGCCGACCGAGGCGATCAGCGCCGCCTTGCCGATGGGTTCGAGGCGGCGAGCCGATCGCTCGGTCTGGGTCTCCGGAGTGTTCATCTCAGGATTTGTGCGGGCCTGACGGGATGTCGGCCGAGCCGGGGCGGGTCAGCGCGATCGGGATGACGACCCGGTCGAAGAGCTCCTCCGATACCCCCCTGGCCAGGGCGGCCTCCTTGAGGGTCAGGTCGTGGTCGATGGCGTAGTAGGAGATGGCCGCGGCGTTGTCATAGCCGATGACCGGGGACAGGGCGGTGACCATCATCACCGACCGGTCGATGTTCTCCTTCAGCTTGGCCTCATTGAGCTTGGTGCCCTCGACCATGAACTCGCGGAAGTGGTCGCACATGTCGGCCATGATCAGCGCCGAGTGCAGGTAGTTGGCGATCAGGATCGGGCGGAAGGCGTTGAGCTCGAAGTTGCCCTCGGCGCCGCCCATGGTGACCGCCACGTCGGAGGCGATGACCTGGATGGCGACCATCAGCATGGCCTCGGCCTGGGTCGGGTTGACCTTGCCGGGCATGATCGATGATCCTGGCTCGTTCTCGGGGAACAGCAGCTCACCGATGCCGGTGCGAGGCCCCGAGCCCAGCCAGCGCAGGTCGTTGGCGACCTTGAACAAGGTGACGGCGGCGGCCTTGAGCCCGGCGTGCGCGCGGACCATCCGGTCCAGGGTGCCCTGGGCAGTGAACTTGTTCGGCGCGGTCACGAACGGCGCGCCGGTCATCTGCGCGATCTGCGCCGCGACCTGGTCCCCGAACCCGGGCGGGGCATTCAGCCCGGTGCCGACCGCGGTGCCGCCCATAGCCACCTGCAGCAAGCCCTCGGTGGCGCGCTCGACCTCGGCGATGGCGTCATCGAGGGCGCCGGCGTAACCGGACCACTCCTGGCCCACGGTCAACGGCACCGCGTCCTCCAGGTGCGTCCGGCCGATCTTGACCACCTCCGCCCACTGCTTCGACTTGGCGGCGATCGCATCCCGAAGCCGCCGCAGCGCCGGGATCGTCTTTTCGGTGGCCATCTTGTGCGCGGCGATGTGCATCGCGGTCGGGAACGTGTCATTGCTGGACTGGCCCATGTTCACGTGATCGTTCGGGTGGACCGGCTGCTGAGAGCCGAGCGTCCCGCCGACCAGCTGGATGCACCGGTTGGAGATGACCTCGTTCACGTTCATGTTGGACTGGGTCCCCGACCCGGTCTGGAACACGTACAGCGGGAACTCGGCATCCAGCGCCCCGCTGATCACCTCGTCGCACACCCGCTCGATCAGCTGGCCCTTCCAGGCCGGCAGGCGGCCGGCCCCGGTGTTCACCACCGCCGCGGCCTTCTTCACGTAGCCGTAGGCGTGGTAGACCTCCTTGGGCATCCGGTCCGTGCCGATGTTGAAGTGATGCAGGCTGCGCTCGGTCTGCGCGCCCCAGTAGCGATCGGCCGGCACCTCCACGTCGCCCAGGCTGTCGAACTCCCGGCGCATCCCGGTGGCGTCCAGCCCGATGGGAAGGTCGAGGATCTTCGGTGCTTCCTCGTTCGCGTTCGTCATGGTGCGTACTCTCCTCAAGGCTGGTTCGGGTTGCGGCTCACGCCTTGTCGGTTACACGGCTCCGCCGGGGTAGACGGCACCGAGGTCGGCCAGGATCCGGCCAGCGAACGGGCCGGACACCGCCCGCGACAGGTCGAGCACGCGCAGCCCGTCGGGGGGCCTGCGGGGCTGACGGTGATCCGTCGTCATGCGGCTCAAGTTACAGCCGGACGGCACCGTCCCGGAACATCCCCTAGCGGGGACGCGGGATGATCGAGGACGATTCCCCTAGCTGGATCGTTCGTCAAGGTGACGCGGGCTGGCTCGGTGGGAGGCGGACATGGTGAGCGTGAACCAGCGCACAGCCGGCCAGGCGGCTCTCGCGGTCGGCGCCCTCGGCGTGGTCTTCGGGGACATCGGGACGAGCCCGCTGTACACCGTCCAGACCGTCTTCAGCCCGAGCGACCCGCACCCGGTCACGGTGACTCATGCCAGCATCTTCGGGATCACCTCGCTCATCTTCTGGTCGGTGACGATCATCGTCACCCTCACGTACGTCACGCTCGTGATGCGGGCCGACAACGACGGCGAGGGCGGGATCATGGCGCTGATCGCCCTGATCCGCCGACGGGCCCTGCCCGGCAGTAACCGGGCCAAGGCCGTGCTGGCCGGGCTCGGGATCTTCGGGGCCTCGCTGTTCTTCGGCGACAGCATGATCACGCCCGCGATCTCCGTGCTGTCCGCGGTCGAGGGCCTCGAGGTCGTGAGGCCGTCGGTGGCCAGCCTGGTCGTCCCCATCACGGTGGCGATCATCCTCGTCCTGTTCCTGCTCCAGCGGCTGGGCACGGGCGCCGTGGGCCGGATGTTCGGGCCGGTCATGAGCCTCTGGTTCACCGTGATCGCCCTGCTCGGCATCCGGGGCATCGTCACCCACCCGGTGATCCTGGAGGCGCTGTCGCCCAGCTACGCGATCAGCTTCCTGTTCGGGCACTTCGCCACCGCGTTCTTCTCGCTGACCGCCGTCGTCCTGGCCGTCACCGGAGCCGAGGCGCTGTACGCGGACATGGGGCACTTCGGCCGCAGGCCGGTCAGGCGCGCCTGGCTGCTGGTCGTCTTCCCCGCCTGCATCCTGAATTACTTCGGCCAGGGCGCGCTGATCCTGGGTAACCGGGCCACCATCCTCAACCCGTTCTTCCTGCTGGCCCCGGGGTGGGCCAGGCTCCCGATGGTGTTCCTCGCCACCGTGGCGACCGTCATCGCCTCGCAGGCGGTCATCAGCGGCGCCTACTCGGTCGCGCACCAGGCCGGGCGGCTCGGCTACCTGCCGCGGCTGCGCATCCAGTACACCTCGGAACAGATGATGGGCCAGATCTACGTCCCGTGGATCAACTGGCTGCTGCTGGTGGCCGTCCTCACCCTCGTGCTCGCGTTCAGGACCGCGGCCGCCCTGGCCTACGCCTACGGCACGGCCGTGACCGGCACGATCACGATCACGACCCTGCTGTTCTTCTACTACGCCCGCCACCAGTGGCGATGGCCGCTATGGGCCGTGCTGACGGGCGGCGGCGCCCTGCTCGCCATCGACCTGCTTTTCTTCGCCGCCAACCTGACCAAGCTGTTCCACGGAGCGTGGTTCCCGCTGCTGATCGGCCTCATCACGTTCACCGTCTTCACCACCTGGCAGAAAGGCCGCGAACTGGTCACGGTGCGGCGGGTCGAGGCCGAAGGGCCGCTCCCGGAGTTCATCGGGCAACTGCACGCCATGAAGCCCCCGCTGCCCCGGGTGCCCGGCACCGCCATCTTCCTCAACCGCGGCAAGGCCACCGCCCCGCTGGCGCTGCGGGCCAACGTCGAGCACAACGAGATCCTCCACGAGACCGTCCTCATCCTCTCGGTCGAGACCATGCCCGCACCTCACGTCCCGGCCGAGGAGCGGCTGAACATCGACGACCTCGGGTTCAAACAGGACCGGATCATCCACGTCACGGCCCGGTTCGGCTACATGGACCAGACTGACGTCCCTGCCCTCCTGCCGCTGATACGCTCGGCCAACCTGGAAGGCCCGCTCCACGACGACAGGCTGTCGTACTTCATCTCGCGCATCGAGCTCGTCCAGGGCGACTCACCTGGCATGAGCCGCTGGCGCAAGCGCCTGTTCATCGCGACCTCACGGATCACCGCCGACGCCGCCGAGTCACTCCGGCTGCCCCGCGACCGCACCGTCATCATGGGCTCGCGCATCGAGATCTAGCCTGTCCCGGCAGGACCGTGCGGTGCGTCACCGCCGGCTGAGGAGGTCCGGCGGGAGTTCGAGGCCCGGGTGCCGAGCGCGATGATCTACCAAGGATACGGCTGTACGGAGTCGGCCACGCTCATCTCGTCCAACCCCTTCGGCGCGCGCCGTGCGGGCAGCGTCGGGCTGCCGGTGGCCGGCTGCGAGGTGTCCATCCAGGACGACAGCGGCGCGATACTGCCCGCGGGGCAGGACGGCGAGATCTGCGCCCGGTCGCCCGGCGTGATGAGCGGGTACTGGCGTTCGCCGGATTCGGCGTCCACCGTGCTCGCGGGCGGCTGGCTGCACACCGGCGACATCGGGCACCTGGACGCCGACGGCTACCTGTACGTGGTAGACCGGAAGAAGGACCTGATCCTGCGGGGCGGGTTCAATGTCTTCCCGCGCGACGTGGAGGACGTGCTGCTGGCGCATCCGGCGGTGGCGCTGGCCGGGGTAGTGGGACGGCCGGACGTTCGGCTCGGGGAGGAGGTAGTGGCGTTCGTGTCGCTGCGGCCCGGCGCAGTTGTTACCGCTGAAGAGCTCAGTGAGCACGCCCGCAAGCACCTGGGCGCGAACAAGTACCCGCGGGAGATCACCATCGTGCCCGCCGTGCCGCTGACCAGCGTGGGCAAGCTCGACCGCAAGAAGCTGCGGCAGTGGATCGCCGAGGGGAACTCAGCATAGAGCGGGCAGGATCTGCCCGGTGACCTCCCCGAAGCCGATCCTGGTGCCGTCGGCGGCGGGCGCGGTGGCGCTGATCGCGACGTCGTCGCCGTCCTCCAGGTAGCTGCGCTCCGACCCGTCGGGCAGCACCAGCGGCTCGGCGCCGTCCCAGCTCAGCTCGAGCAGGCAGCCGCCCTGGTCCCGGTCCGGGCCGCTGACCGTGCCCGAGGCGAACAGGTCGCCGGTGCGGGTCGAGGCGCCGTTCACGGTCATGTGGGCCAGCATCTGCGCCGCCGTCCAGTAGGTGACCGCGAACGGCGGGCGCGATACCAGCTGCCCGTTCAGCCGTACCTCGAGCGTGAGGTCCAGGCCCCATTTATCGGTATCGGCCAGGTAGCGCAGCGGTTCCGGGTCGCGCGGCGGCGGGCTGACCCGGGCGTGCTCGAGCGCGGCGAGCGGCACGAGCCACGGCGAGATCGAGGTGGCGAACGACTTGGCCAGGAACGGGCCGAGCGGCCGGGACTCCCAGGCCTGCAGGTCGCGGGAGGACCAGTCGTTCAGCAGGAACACGCCGAACACGTGCCCGGCGAAGTCGTCCACGCGCACCGGCCCGGGGGAGCCCGTGCCGATCACGAAGCCGACCTCGGCCTCGAAGTCGAGCCGCCAGGACGGGCCGAACGCAGGGGCGTCCTGGCCGGGCGCCTTGCGCTGGCCGCGCGGGCGGGTGACCGGCGTGCCGGACAGCACGATGGTGCCCGACCGGCCGTGGTAGCCGATGGGCAGGTACTTCCAGTTGGGCGTGAGCGGCTCACCGCCGGGCCGGAACAGGCGCCCGGCGTTGGCCGCGTGGTACTCGTTGCCGAAGAAGTCCACGTAGTCGCCCGGAGTGAACGGCAGGTGCAGCCGGACCGCGGACAGCGGGCGCAGCGCGGCTTCGGCGGCGGGGCGGTGCCGCTGGACGGTGAGGAGTTCGGTGATCCGGGCCCGGACCTCCTCCCACCGGGCCCGTCCCTGGGCCATGAAGTCGTTCAGCGACGGCCGGTCGAACACGTCCTCGGACAGCGCCTGGGCGAGGTCCAGGACCGAGTCACCGATCCGGACCCCGGCCCGAGGCGGCTGCCCGGGAGCGGAAAACACGCCGTAGGGCAGGTTGGCTGTCCCGAACAGCGAGTCAGGCGGCAGATCCAGCCAGCTCATTCGCCGTTGAGGTGGCGCAGGCCCTCGCCGACGTAGATCTGCCGCGGCCGGGCGATCTTCTGCTCCGTGTCGGTGGAGCCCTCCTGCCAGTGGGCGAGCCAGCCGGGCATCCGGCCGATCGCGAACAGCACGGGGAACATGGCCACCGGGAAGCCCATCGCCTGGTAGATGATGCCCGAGTAGAAGTCCACGTTCGGGTAGAGCTTGTGGCTGATGAAGTAGTCGTCCTCGAGCGCGATCCGCTCCAGCTCCAGCGCGATGTCGAGCAGCGGGTTGCGCCCGGTCACCTGGAACACCTCGTCGGCGACGCCCTTGATGATCGTGGCCCGCGGGTCGTAATTCTTGTACACCCGGTGACCGAACCCCATCAGGCGCAGCTCGCCGTTCTTGACCCGGTTGATGTAGGCGGGCACGTTGCCGACCGAACCGATCTCCCGCAGCATCTTCAGCACCTGCTCGTTGGCGCCGCCGTGCAACGGGCCGTAGAGCGCCGCCGCGGCCGCGGCCGCCGCCGAGTACGGGTCGACCTGGGAGCTGGACACGCTGCGCATCGCGTTGGTGGAGCAGTTCTGCTCGTGGTCGGCGTGCAGGATGAACAGCACGTCCAGGGCGTGCTCGAGCACCGGGTCCGGGTCGTACTTGGGCTCGGTCATCTTCGCCATCATGTTCAGGAAGTTGCCGGCGTAGGACAGATCGTCGTCGGGGTACGCGTACGGCAGCCCCCGCGCGTGCCGGTACGCGAAGGCCGCGAGCGTCGGCATCTTGGCGATGAGCCGCACGACCTGCTCGTCCTGGTTGGCCCGGTCGTGGACCGCGCTGGCCTCGGGGTAGAAAGTCGACAACGCGGCCAGGGTGCTGACCAGGATGCCCATGGGGTGAGCGTCGTGGTGGAAGCCGTCGATGAACTTCTTGACGTTCTCGTGCACGTAGGTGTGGTGGGAGATCTGGTGAGCCCACCTAGCCGACTCTTCCTTGTCCGGCAGTTCGCCGCGCAACAGCAACCAGGCCACGTCCAGAAAGGACGCGCGGCGCGCTAGCTCCTCGATCGGGTAGCCGCGGTAGCGCAGGATGCCCTTGTCACCGTCGATGAAGGTGATGGCGCTGCGACAGCTCGCGGTGTTCTGGAAAGCCGGGTCGTAGGAGAGCAGTCCGAAATCGTCATCGGAGGTCTTGATCTGCCGAAGGTCAATCGCGCGGATAGCGCCGTCGACGATAGGGAGTTCGTAGCTGCGGCCGGTTCGTGAGTCGGTTACTCGCAGCATGTCATTCGTGGTCATGTCTAGACCATAGGCCGTCTTGACGGGTGCTAGACAGACCCCTTGGTCCCATGTCTCACGTTGTGACTGCCGACCGGACTGGACAGGGCGTTTGGCCAGGCCGG
>Ga0335069_10009651_pt1 | contig 13721 bp, 13 predicted proteins | sample Lox_Sample_11_FD_206714 | JGI IMG/M metagenome (GOLD analysis project Ga0335069, IMG submission 206714) | Soil microbial communities from Loxahatchee National Wildlife Refuge, Florida, United States - Lox_Sample_1.1 | ecosystem: Environmental > Terrestrial > Soil > Wetlands | place: USA... | reverse complement strand
GACCACGTCGCCGCCACTGCGGCGGCCTGCTGCCAGGCCTCCTGCGCGGCTTCGGCTTCGCCGCGGACGCGACGGCGTTCGCGCAACAGCGCCTGCCGCTTGCGGTCCAGCAGCTCCGCGCCGCGCCGAGCAATCTCGAGACGGCCCACGAGCCAGATGCGCCCGGCTCTACCCGGCGGGATCCGCAGCGCCACCGCCGCGCCTCCCGGCCTGGTAGTAGTCGTCGATCGTCGACGGGGCAATCATCGACAGCTCACTGCGCGGGAGCATCGATGCGACAGCCCAGGCGCGGTCGAGCGTCTGCTCGAGTGTGCGGTTCTCCTGGAGCGGCTGCGACAGGAACTCCGACTCGAACGCGGCAAGCACGCCGAGGTATTCACGATCGACGTCCGACAGGGCATCCTCGCCGACCACCTCGGCGAGATCGGCTGTCTGCCGCCCGCGCGCGGCGATTCCGTACATCTGGGCGGCGATCTCGAGGTGATCGGCGCGGGTGAGCGCCGGTCCGGCGCCGTGGCGCATCAACCGTGAGAGCGAGGCGAGCGGATCGAACGGCGGCGAGACTCCCCGGGCGAAGGCCTCGGGGCTCAACACGATCTGGCCCTCGGTGATGTAGCCGGTGACGTCCGGGACCGGATGTGTGATGTCGCCGGCGGGCATCGTCAGGACCGGGACCTGAGTCAGGGACCCACCGACGCCCTTGATCCGCCCCGCGCGCTCGAGCAGCGAGGCGAGATCGCTGTACAGGTAGCCGGGGTAGCCTCGGCGGCTCGGGATCTCCCCGCGCGCGGCGGACACCTGCCGGACCGCCTCACAGTAGTTCGTCAGGTCCGCGAGCACGACGAGCACGTGCCGGCCCAGGTCAAACGCAAGGTGCTCGGCAACCGTCAAGGCGACGCGCGGCGTGACGATCCGCTCGACGACGGGATCGTCTGCGGTGTTGACGAACAGCGCCAGATCGCCGAGCTCAGCGCGGCGCTCGAGCACGCTACGGACCGCTTGCACGTCGGCGTGCGGCAGTCCCAGCGCTGCGAACACGATCGCGAACGGCTCGTCCTTGACGTGCGCTTGTGCCGCCACCTGGGCCGCGAGCTCCAGGTGTGGCAGGCCACCGACCGAGAACACCGGCAGCTTCTGCCCGCGCACGAGCGTTGCGAGCCCATCGATCGCCGTCACCCCGGTGAGGATCGCCTCGCGCGGAGCCTCCCGAGCGGCCGGGTTGATCGGGCTGCCCTCGACCGGGCGCAGCGCGCCCGCGAGCACGGGCGGGCCACCGTCGATCGGTTCGCCGCGTCCGTTGCACGTCCGGCCGAGCCACTCCTCGCTGACCCGGATCTGCATCGGCGTGCCGGTGAACGCGACGCGCGCCGAGTCCAGTCTCATCCCCGCTGTTCCCTCCAGGACCTCGACGACCGCCAGGTCTCGATCGACGTCAAGCACGGTTCCGTGCCTGACCTCGCCCGTCTCGAGCGTCACGTTTGCGACCTCGTCCCAGCCGACGCCGCTGACATCCTGCACCACAATCAGCGGGCCGCGAATCGAGCCGATCGACCGGTACTCGATCGGCGCTTGATGCTCGATCCGCGCACGGTGGGCGCTCACGCAGTCGCCTCCAGTGCCGCAAGCGCATCGAGAATCTCGGTGCGGAGCGCCCGCACCTCATGGTCGGCATCCGGCGCAAGCTCGTACCGTGCCCGCATCGCCGGCTCGAAGATGTCGACGGCCTCGAGCTCGGCGAGCGAGACCCCCCGATCCAGCATCTCTGACATTCGATCGTGGACGTCGAGCACGAGCGCGAGCATCGCCCGCGCCTTCGCCGGCGAGCTGTACTGGTCGCCTGCGACCACCGCGCTCTGCTGGAGGACAGCGTTTCGCAGCAGGCGCGCACTGCGCAACAGCAGTTGCTCACCGGCCGGGAGCGAGTCGGCTCCGACGAGCTGCGCGATCGACTCGACGCGATCGGCCTCCGTCAGCAGGCGCAGCGCGCGTGCGCGCCGCGCTCCCCAGCCGGGATCGCCCTGCTCTACCTGCCAGCCCGCGATCCATTCGGCGTCGCGGCAGGACGAATCGCGCCAGCTGATCGCCGGGTAGTGGCGCGCATACGCGAGGTCGCGGTCCAGCGACCAGACCGAGCGCACGAACCGACGCGTGTGCGATGTCACCGGTTCGGTCAGATCGCCGCCCGGCGGCGACACGGCGCCGAGGATGCTGACCGACGCCACGGCCCCCCCGAGCGTCGTCACGCAGCCGGCACGCTCGTAGAAGTCCGCCAGCGCGGAAGAGAGTCCCGCTGGATACCCCTCCTCGGCCGGGAGCTCGCCGGTCCGGGCGGCCAGCTCGCGCAGTGCCTCGGCCCAGCGCGAGGTCGAGTCGGCGATCACGACAGCGTCATGGCCCATGTCGCGATACAGCTCAGCGACCGTCAGGCCGGTGTAGATGCTGGCCTCGCGCGCCATCACCGGCATGTTCGACGTGTTCGCGATCAACACCGTGCGGTCGAGCAGCTTCCTGCCGGTGTGCGGATCCTCGAGCGCTTCGAACTCCTCGAGCACGTCGGCCAGCTCGTTGCCGCGCTCGCCGCACCCGACGTAGACGATCACGGCGGCATCGCACCACTTCGCAATCTGCTGGAGCAGCACGGTCTTGCCGGTGCCGAACCCGCCGGGGATCGCGGCCGTGCTGCCGCGTGCGATCGGGAACAGCAGATCGATGACCCGCTGACCGGTCGTGAGCGGCTCACCGCCGGCGAGCCGGGCAGCGACCGGTCGCGGCCGGCGTACCGGCCAGCGGTGCGAGAGTCCAAGCGCGGCATCGCCGATCCGCGCGATCGTGTCGCCGACGCGGTACGCGCCCCGCGGTGCGAGCCAGTCGAGCCGGCCGGCGATTCCCGGCGGCACGAGCACGCGGTGCTCGACCGCTGCCGACTCTTGAACCGTTCCGAGAACGACGCCGGGACCGAGGTCGCGTCCGACTTCGGCGCGCGGCGTGAACGCCCACGTGCGATCAGCGGCGAGCGTGCGCCAGGCGCGACCGGCCTGGATCCGCGCGCCGGCCTCTCGCAGCGGCCGCAGGACGCCGTCGAACACGCCCCCCAGCAAGCCAGGGCCGAGCTCGACCGACAGCGGGCCGCCCGTTCCGTGCACCTCATCACCGGGCGCCAGTCCGCCGGTGTACTCGTACACCTGGACGGTCGCGGTCTCGCCCTCGAGCGCGATCACCTCGCCTGGCAGTCGTCGCGGGCCGACGTGGACGAGATCGAGCATCGCCAGCGCTCCACCGGCGCTGACCTCGACGACCGGCCCATTCACGCGAGTGACGAGCGCCTCACTCACGCCACAGACGCTCCAGCTCTGCCGACATCGACTCCAACGTGCGCCCGATCTGCGCGTCCAGCGAGTAGTCAAGCTCGCGGCTGCCGGCGCGGGCGACGACTCCGCCGCTCGGCGCGGGCACGATCGAGACCTCGCCGCGGCCCGCAAGCCGCGCCCGAGCCTCTGCGGACACGCGCGCGAGCATTCGCTCGTAGCGCGGATCACCCACCAGCTGCTGCGCCCGGTCCCGTGCTGCGGCGATCGCGTCGCCCAGCACGGTGCGCTGCGCGTGCAGCACCGTCGCTCGCGCCGTGCCGCGCGCCCGAGCCAGCTCTGCGCGAGCGTGCGTTTCGGCGAGCGCCTGGGCAGCCTGTCGGCGCAGCTGCACGAGCGTGTCCGCCTGCGCCTGCGCGTCCGCCACGATCTGGGCAGCGCGCTCCTGCGCCGCGCGGCGGATCGCGTCCGCCTCGGCGGCGGCCTCGGCGAGGGCGGCATCGCGGACCGCGTCGAGGCTCACGCCGGCATCACCACCCACAGCCGCGGATCGCGTTCGTCGAGGTCGGCGAGCGCGTCGCGCGCCGCCCGGCTGAGGATCACCAGGCCAACGTCAGCGGGCAGCCCGTCCCATGCGGCTCTGACGGAAGCGGCGTCGTCCGCAGTCGCGACGTGCACGCCGGCCAAGGCAAAGCAGCGCACACGCTCGGCCTCGCCGATGACCGCGATCGCGCTCATGCCTTTCCGATCAGGATGATCGCGACGATCAGCCCGTAGATCGCGATCCCTTCGGCGAGCCCCACGATCACGAGCGCTCGACCGAGCATCTCCGGTTTCTCGGCGATCGCCGCGAGCGCGGCCGATCCGGTGTAGGAGACCGCCACGCCGGCACCGAGCGTGGAGCCGGCAACGGCGATCCCGGCTCCGATGAACGCGTCGCCCGAGCTGGCGCTCGAGGCGGCGCCGGCCGCCTGCGCAGGGTCGACGACCCCGGCGAGCATCAGCACGAGCGCAAGCAGCGCGGCGGCGGCGATCATCACGTTCGTCCTGACCAGCCAGCGGACGCCGTTCTGCGGCGAGCGGCGCAACAGTTTCTGGGTCAGCAGCCCCCCGGCCACCGCGGCCGGGGCGGCGAGCAGGACTGAATCGATCATCGTGCCTCCTCGATCGTCGTCAGTGGAAGCCGCCACGGTCTGAACGGGCGACCCTCTCGCGCGAATACGCGCGAGAACAACTCGTAGTACTCGAGCCGCAGCGCCTGGACGGCCACGACCAGCCCCTCCAGTGCGAACGCGACGGCGCTGCCCACCAGAAACACAGCCGCCGCGGCGAGGTCGCCGACCGGCGTCCCGAGCAGCCCGCCTGCGGCGTGCAGGACGACTTGCCCGATCGCCGCGTGCATCAGGCCGAATGCGGCCAGTCGGGCGAACGAGAAGACGTTCGAGAACACGCGCACGATCGCGTCGAACAGGCTGATCAGCACCTCGAAGGTCCCCGCCGCACCGCGCCCGGCCTCGCCGCGCAGTCCGATCGTGAGCGCGGCCAGCGCCGCAACCACGATGACCATCCCGGCGGCGAATGCGGCCGAGACATGCTGCGTGACGCCGAGCGCGAGCACCCCCGCACCAATCAGCAGCGCCAGGCCCGGCACGCCTGATCCGGCCGTGAGCGCCAGCGCGGCTCCCCCTTCGCGCCAGCGATTCACGATCCCGATCACGTAGCCGCATGCGAGCAGCACCGCGCCGAGCGCGATCGCCACCGCCAGCAGCCGCGTGGGCGCGTCGAGCGGGTCCAGCCACAGCACCGGAAGGACCTTCGTCGGTCCGAAGAACTCGCCGTACAGAAAGCCGAACACGATCGCGCCGACGCCCGGGGCGAGAATCATCGGCCACACCTTGTGCAGCCCTCGCAGGCGCGGATTGCGCGTGCGCCGCAGGACCAGCGCCGCCAGCACGATCAGCAGGCCGTCGCCGACATCGCCGAACATCATCCCGAACATCAGCGCGTACGTCACCGCCACGAACACGGTCGGATCAACATCCTCGTACGGCGGCATACCGTATGTCGTCAGCAGCGGTCGGAACGGGTCGGCGGCAGGCGCCGGTGCGAGCAACGTCGGCGGCGGTGAGCCCGGCGGATTGCGCAGCGTCACGAGCGAGGCGCCGAGCGGCTGCAGGCGCACGCTGAGCCGTTCCAGTTCTGGCTCAGGCGCCCACCCGACAAACAGCGCGAACGCTCCGTGCCGCACCGCGCTTGTGGTGCGGCGCTCGAGCTCCACCTCTCCTGCGAGCACGTCGCGCGAGCCGGAATGCTCGAGCTGCTCGAGGTCCGGTGACTCTCGTGCCAGCATCGGATGGGCGGGCGGCTGGCGGCCGCGCCGGCTGTCGAGCCGCCGCAAGGCCTCGAGCGCGGGCCCCTCGCCGCTCCCGAGCGGGCCACTGAGATCAACCGTGCCGCTGTCCGCCAGGACCACCAGGCCCCCACGGATGCGAGTGCGTGGCACGATCACCGCGATCCGCCGCATTCTCACGGGCACGCTCCGCTCAGGCAGCCGCATCGACGAGCTCCACGAGGGCGGGATGCCCGCCGCCGGCAGCGGCACGGAGCGCCCGCGCCGTGCGCTGTGCGTCGGCGGCCAGCAGCGTCACGGCGGCGATCACGGCGCTCTCATCGCTGCCGGTGAGCAGCAGCGCGCGCGCCTCGCGCTCGACCCGCACCCACCAGCCGAGTTCCGCTCGCCACAGCTCGCTTGGCTCATCGACGTCCGCGAGCGCCCAGGCCGCGCGGGCGGGGAGCGCTGCCCGGATGTCCACAAGCGAGGCCGACGCGAGCGGCGCCTCGCCGACGTCGGGGAGCCGGCGCAGCTGTTCGGAGTGCTCGCGGCCGCCCGCGATCAGCAGCTCGCGCGCGACCAGCAGCGCGCCGGCGCCTGCGACCCAATCCGACGCCTCAGGCGCGGCGTCGCGCACGCGGCGGGCCCATGCGACGCGCAGCGCGAGCGCGAGCTCCGCCGTCGAGCGGCCTGCGACCGGGGCCCAGGCCGAGCCGGCGATCGCGTGCGCGACGTCCTCGACCGTCCGCGCCGGGTCGATTCGCGGCCACGCCGTCGCCAGGGCCCCGAGCTCGTACGGTGGCGGCTCGCGGCCGTCGCTCGCGAGCGCCGCCAGACGGGCATCGATGTTCGCGAGCTCGAACCACGCTGCCAGCGCCCGAACGACGCCGGCGCCTGCGGCCGGGAGCCAGCCGGCGAGGATCCGCAGATGCCACAGCAGAGTGTTGCCGACGGCTCGCTCGGCGGCGGCCAAGTCCTCCCGCGGCTGCACCCGCTCACCGTAGGCGCTGCCCGCCAATATCGCGATGCCATCGGCCAGTGAGGGCGCGCCCGCGATCGAGCGGGCGTGCTCAGCGCCGATCGTGCGGCTCAGAAGCAGCCGTCCGCGGGTCACGCCGGCTGTCCACCCGGGCCTCATCGTCTTTCCTCGACGAGGAGGTCCACGATCAGCTGCACGACGGCGGGGATGCGCTCCTGCCCTCGAGCGAGGATCCGCTGCGCCTCTCGTTCGGCCCCGGCCTCGATCGCACGAGCGTCGCGCGTGGCTGCGGCATGACTGCGTTCGATCAGCTCATTCGCCTCCCGGTCCGCGCCGGCGTGGGCCCGTGCGAGCAGGCGACGGCGTTCCCGCTCGGCCGTCGCCTCGGTTTCGGCTGCGGCGGTGCGCGCCGCGGCGCGAATCACTTCGCGCTCAGCCTCGATCTCGTCGAGCTGCGCGAACAGGAACGAGACCTCGTGCGTGAGCTCGTCGCCGCGCGAAGGAACCGCGACGATCCCCGCCGCAGAACCTGGAGGAGGCCGCGTGCGACGGAGCCGGTCGAGCAGCTGCCCAAGCGCACTCACATTGGATCGAGCGTATCCACGGTCGTCGGCCGTGACATCAGGAGGCGCTACGCGATTTGCCTGGTAGTTCAAGGCAATCGCGTCGGCGGCAAGTCCGCACGCGCAGGAGCGGGCCGCCGAGTTGCCGACACACCGCCCTCGGGGTGTGGGAAACCACGGTTTTCGCTTCGCCTGCGCAGTGGGACGATCACTGCAGGAGGACGGACATGACATGTGTTACCGACCATGACGATCGGACCGATCTGGACAGCGCGGCTCTCACGATCGTCCTCGCCGATGACCACGCAATCGTGCGAAGTGCCGTGCGCAGCGTGCTTGAAGTCGAGGACGCGATAGAGGTTGTGGCGGAGGCGGGCGACATTGCCGCGACGCTGCGCAAAGTGAACGCATACAAGCCGAGGGTGCTCGTACTCGACCTCAACATGCCGGACGGATCGAGCATCGAGGCAATCGAGCGGTTTCGCAGGCTGTCTCCCGGCACTGCGATTGTCGTGCTGACGATGGACGACTCGCTCGCCGAGGCCCGAGTCGCATTGCGAGCCGGCGCGTCCGGGTATGTGCTCAAGGAGGCGGCCGATACCGAGCTCGTTGATGCGGTCCGGGCTGCCGCTCACGGCCACCAGTACCTTGACCCGCATCTCGGTGCCCGTGTCGCAACCGAAACGGAGTACGCCGAGTTGCCCGACCATCTGTCTGCTCGCGAGCTCGAGGTTCTGAGACTGATCGCTCTGGGCTACACGAACGCGGAGATCGCTGACCAGCTCGGTCTCAGCATTCGCACGATCGAATCCCACCGGTCGCATCTCCAGCACAAGACCGAGACAACGACCCGCGCCGAGGTGTCACGCTACGCCCGGGAGCACCACCTCGTCGGTTGACCGCACCCGAACTGGCACGTGCCCTTTGCGGGCTTCTACGCGTTGCGTTGCCGTTCTTTGCCGATGACGGTTGCTCGTAGTTGGGCGTATGGTCGGGGGTGTCTGGCAGCGAAAGGAGGCTCCATGCCTGCCACCAAGACACCGGCGAGTCCGCGTGTGACGCCGGCAGCTCGCGTCCGGAGCGAGGAGGACGCTCGGCGGCTCGAGCAAATCAGCCGGTCGCTCGAGGCGGCCCAGAAGGACCTCGCGTCGATCGGCAGCAGCGTCGGGACCGGCGTGCGCGATCTCCGCCGCGACGTCAACAGGTTGCTGCGCGACGCGCGCCGTGACCTACTGAAAATGCGCCGCGCGATCGAGCGCGACCTCACCCGGCTGCAGAAGGATCTGACCGCAGCCGCGACGGTCAAGCCCGTCGCCCCCCGGCGTACGCCTACGCCGGCAACGACGCGTACGACGAAGCGCCGGGTCGCCGCGAGTTCCCACTGACTCGATGGGCAGGGGGACCACGAGCTTGTGATCCTCCTGCCCGATGCTGTGCGACAACGAGAGATGAGGGCCGGTGGCCCACATCTCTCGTGCTACCGGTGAAGCGGAGCCCCGCCGGTAGGGCGAGTCGTGCCACCCCGTGTGCGAGTCTTCGTTGTCGTCGTGCCTGTTGTCGTCGTGCCTGTTGTCGTTGTGCTTGTTGTCGTGGTGCTTGTTGTCGTGGTGGTTGTTGTCGTTGTGCCTGTCGTCCCGGTCCCGTGCGTCGTGGGTGTGCCGGCCGCCGGGCTGACGCTCGTTGCGGGGGTCGGACGGGCCGTGGCGTGAGGGCCGAGGAACGGCGTGCCGTGGAACGGACTGACGGGTGGTGTCCAGTCGCCGCAGTAGCCCCGTGAGGCGGCCGACATGAAGTCGTGCCAGATCGGCGCCGCCAGCGCGCCGCCGAAGCCGCCTGGCATCGGGACGTTGCCCTGTGGGTAGCCCACCCACACCGCCGTCGCAAGCTTCGGTGTGAAGCCGACGAACCATGCATTGTCGAGGTTGCTTGCGGTCCCGGTCTTACCCGCGGCGGGGCAGCCGTAGTCCGCCGCAACGCCGGTTCCCCTCGTGATCACACCCTTGAGCACCTGGATCGCCGCGTAGACCTCGCCGTAGTTGAACACCTGTGTCCGCGGTGGGTTGCCGAGGCTGTTGTCAACGCTGCCGTCGGTGAAGGAGACGTGATCGATGATCGTGGGGGCAACGTGATATCCACCGTTGGCGATGGTTGAGTAAGCGTCCGCCATTTCGAGCGGAGTGACACCAACCTTGAGGCCGCCGATCACCTCCGCGGGCAATCCCGCCAGCGGCGAAGTGATCCCCATCGCGTGCGCCGTTGCGTCCATCTCCGACGCACCGAGGTCGGCCACGAGCTGGGCGAACACGGTGTTGTCAGAGATGATCGTTGCGTCCGTGACGCTGATTGTGCCCTGGTATGTCTGTTCGGCGGTGTGCACCGACCACGTCGGGTTCGAGGCAAGCCAGCCCGGAGGGAGGTACTGCGACGTGTAGTAGGTCTGGTTGGGGTCGCCGTTGTAGTCGTGGATGAGCGTCATCAGCGCGAAGACCTTGAACGCCGATCCGGGCTGGCGATGGGCCTGCACCGGGTAGTCGTAGTTGGTCTGGTCGTAGGTCGCTGAGGAGCCGAGCGCAACGATGTGCCCGTTCGTCGGATCGATGCTCGCGAGCCCGGCGGCGGGTTGATCGTCGAGCACCGGGCCGCCGGGCTCGTGCGCGACGATCGCGCCCCGCGCCAGTTGCTCGAGCTTGGGATCGATTGTCGTAAAGACCTTCAGCCCCCCGGCTTCGACCGTCTTCAGCCCGTAGTGCTGGATCAGCTCCGAGAGCGCGTAGTCGAACACGTACGGCTCTGCACGCCGGATGAACACCTGGCCCGCCCTGACGTCCAGCTTCGTCCGCTCAGCCGCCGTGGCCTGCTGCCGGCTGATGTAGTGACTCGCGACCATCGCTCCGAGCACCTCGTTGCGCCGTGCGAGCGCAAGGTCCGGCATCCGCAGCGGGTTGTAGTCGGTTGGCGACTGCGGGAGGCCGGCGAGCGTCGCCTGCTGGGCGAGAGACAGGCTCCACACCGGTTTGTCGAAGAACATCTCTGATGCAGCTCCGACCCCCTGTGCAGTCTCGCCGTTGACAGTTCCATACGGGATGTCGTTGAGGTACGCATCGAGGATCCAGGCCTTGGAGTGCGTGTGCTCGAGCTGCTCGGCCAGTTTGGCCTGAACGATCTTGTACGCGAGATCGTGATGGCGCCGGTACTTCGTGGGCATGTACATGTTGTCCACGAGCTGCATCGTCAGGGTCGACGCTCCCTGCAAGGACCGCCGATGACCGAACAGGTCCTTCATCGCCGCGCGGAGGATCGCCTCGTAGTCGAGCGCGCCGTGATGCCAGAAGCGACGGTCCTCGACCGCGACGGTCGCCTGCTTCAGCGTGGTCGGAATCTGCTGTGGTGCGACGTACTCCCACACCACGTCGGAGTGGACATAGCCGAGCAGCGTGCCGTCCGCTGCGTAGAGCTCGGTCGGTGGCCGCGGCGCGCGGGGTGAGATCTTGCTCAGGTTCGGTGCCGAGCCGGTCACGCCGGCCACCCACAGCAGCGCCACGACCATGACGAGTCCCAGGCCGGCCATGCCGATCATCATCGCCACCTCGAGCACCCGAATGATCGGATGATGATGGTGCCGGGCACGGCGTCGCTGTCGCTCGTGCCTGGTCATCGCGGGTGGGGACGAAGGTAGCCGTCGCCGAGTCGGAGATCACCTCCGCGCTTGCTCATCGTGCGACCTCCAGTCGGCCGAGCGTCGACACAGCGTGCACCGCAAGAGGACCCGCCTCGGTGCCGGCGCAGGCGACGCGGGGGGCGGATGCCCTCACCGCACACACCCAACGTACGACGCGCGCGAGCGGGTACATCCGCAACCCACCGCAGACCCGGTGTGGACAACCACTGACTGTGGCAGTCCACCGACCCCGATCCGCGACGAGCCCGGATGCGCGACCGACGAGCCAGCAGGATCATCGAGGTGAACGAAGACTTACGGAGATCGAGAGGACGGTGGGTCATGTCGACCACAGCTCATTCCTCCACCGCGTCGTACGCCGACGCGAAGCTCCGCCAGATCACGCGTGTCGCAGTCGCCGTCGACGGCTATCCCGAAGGACGCGACGCCACCAGACTTGGAGCCACGATCGCCGCCATCACGGCGGCTGAGCCAATCCTCGTGATGGTCGTGTCCGCTCCCTCGGCTGCGCCACGCTGGGTTGGTCAGGAGGGCCTATATGACCAGGCGCAGGCGACGCTCGAGCAGGTTCGAGATGCTCTCTTGCCTGACGCGCGCGTGGTCGTCGAACACGACGACTCGGTGGCGCGCGGGCTCGAGCGCATCGTCGCGCAGGGGAACCGCGACCTGCTGGTCGTCGGCTCGAGCCGTCACGCGCCAGAGGGCCACGTGCGAATCGGTAAGCGCACCCGACAATTGCTCGGCCACGCGGGCTGCGCACTCGCGGTCGCGCCGCGCGGACTGCACCACAAAGGCGAGTTCGCGCTTGCGCGGATCGGAGTCGGATACGACGCCGGGCCGGAGGCGGAGGCAGCGCTCACATTGGCCGGGTCACTCGCCCACGCCGCTGGAGCAGAGCTCCATGTGCACGCCGTCGTCGACAACCGCGGGGTCCCCCCGATCGATTGGTCGACGATGAAGGGCGGCCCACCGGTGGCCGAACGCGACAGCTACGTTCGCGCCGATGTCGAGCTCCTCCGAGAACGCACACGCGATGCGGCTCAGGCTGTCGACCCGGGTGTCGAGGTCGAAGTCCACCGGGGCCGTCCAGCCGATGCCCTGCTCGAGATGAGCACGCACGTCGACCTGATCGTGATCGGATCCCGGCGCTGGGGTGCGGTTGCACACCTGTTGCTGGGGAGCACCGGCGAGGCCCTCCTCCACGACGCGCAATGCCCAGTTCTGGTGGTGCCGCGAACCGATCGCTGACCGTCGGATCGATCCGCTCAGCAGGCCGCCCGCGGTTGCCTCAGGGAAGGTCTGCAAGCGCCACGATCTGCACGTCGACGCCCGGCAATGCGCTCATCAATTCGAGCGCGAGCCGGCGGTGAACCAGTCGGCCGAGCGCGCTCCTGCGTCGTGGGCGGCCGATGACGAGGTAGGTCGACCGTTGCTCCCGCGCCACCTGGACGGCGATGGCGGCCACATCGTGACCTTCGCGGACGAGCAGATTGCCGCCCAGGGTGGTGACCAGCCGCTCGAGCGCCGCGACGTTCTCCCCGGACGCCGTGATGCCGGCACCCCTCGTCTCGATCCACAGGACGTCGAACGGTGCGTGGAGCCGCTCTGCCGTACGGAAGGCGTGATACACGGTCGGCCGCGTTCCCGGATCTGGTGTCGCCAGCGCGAGCACCCGTTGCGTCGACGGCGACGGCAGAGCCTCCCCGAGCAGGATCGGCTTCACTGCGCGCTCGCGACCGACCGACGCTTTCCGCTGTGCCGAGCTTGGAGGCTCCGCCTCCTCCGCCACCTCCAACAAGGACAGCTCGCGCAATGCGGCCAGCTTCGCCGGCTGAAAGAAGCCGGCGGCGGCGACCGCCGCTGATTGATCGGGATAGATCTTGCCCGCCTTGAGCCGCTCGATCAGCAGCTCCGGCGTGACGTCCACGAGGACGACGTCGTCAGCCTCGTGGAGGACTCGGTCCGGCAGTGTCTCGCGCACCTGGATCCCGGTGAGCCGAGCGATTTGACTCGCCAGTGACTCGACGTGCTGCACGTTGACGGTCGAGTACACGTCGATTCCGGCGGCGAGGATCGCATCGACGTCCTCGTGGCGCTTCTCGTGCTCACAACCGGCGATGTTCGTGTGTGCAAGTTCGTCGACCAGACACAGCCGCGGACACCTGCGCAGGATCGCCGGGAGATCCATTTCCTCCAGGGAGGCGCCGCGGTATCGCAGCCGACGACGTGGCAGCGTCTCGATCCCGGCGGCCTGCGACAGCGTCTCCGGACGGCCATGGGACTCCAGATATCCGATCACGACATCGCGCCCGCGATCCTTCTCCTCGTGGCCCTCCTCCAGCATCTGATAGGTCTTCCCGACCCCGGGGGCCATTCCCAGGAAGATCTTGTGTCGGCCGCGGGCGGGCATCTCCCGTGCACGATCGCACGATCAGCCGGCGGCTGTGCCCGCGTCGTCGGTCCTCAGTGCACCCAGAGCTGGTCGATCAGCACGCCGAGCTGCGCGACGCTGCTCGCGAGTGGTCGACCGGCGGGCGTAACGAGAAACAACTCCTGCAACGAGCCACCGAAGTCCTACAGGCTCTGGCGAGCATGTCGCACGCCGAGCAGCTCGCCGACCCGTCTGGGCCGTACCGCTTGAGCGGGGAGCGGTCGGCATGCGCAGGCGTGGCGAGGTTCCACTGATGCCGAGGGCCGAAAGGCACGCCTCGAGGCGTCCGTCCGCGGCGCACAAGCGCCCCCCGTGACCACCCGGTCGGCGCCCGCCAGCCGGCGAGGACAGCGGACGCGAGCTGCGCTCGTCACGGCAGCTCGGTCGATCTTCGAGCGAGATGGCTTCCTGGACGCCCGGATTACCGACATC
>Ga0335069_10009650_pt1 | contig 13721 bp, 18 predicted proteins | sample Lox_Sample_11_FD_206714 | JGI IMG/M metagenome (GOLD analysis project Ga0335069, IMG submission 206714) | Soil microbial communities from Loxahatchee National Wildlife Refuge, Florida, United States - Lox_Sample_1.1 | ecosystem: Environmental > Terrestrial > Soil > Wetlands | place: USA... | reverse complement strand
CAAGTCCATACGCGTTGAGCATAGCGCGCTGCGTCGGGGACTGGCCAACATACCGCTTGCTGTTCCCGTGCTACCCCCGTACGCCGGGGCACAACCCAACTCCACCGAGACGCCGACGGCAACCCCGCCCGATTACCAGCGTCTTTCCAGGCCCTTATGCCGCAGTCTTCTTCGAATTAATCGCAACCACCTTGGCCTTGCTAGCGCGCGCCGCCTGCTCGTGTTGCGCGTCGTTAGGCGTGGGGCCGTCGCCCTTAGGCTTCGCGTTCGCCAGCCGCGCCTGGATGGCCTTGGTCAACGCCTCCTGCCGGTCGATCCCCACGAACGTGTACTCGCCGGTCATGTCCACCTCGCTGTGGCCTGCGATCTTGCTGGCTTCGATGGCACTGCCGCCTACCTCTTGCCGCCACGTGATGTTCGCGCGCCGGAAGGAGTGCGGTCCAAGGCCGGGGAAGTCGCAGCCGGCGCCCTGGGCCGCTTCGTGGAGCGCCTTACGGATGCCCGAGTCCCACATCGGTTTGCCGAGGTTGCCGTTGTGCGGTCCGCCGTGTTTGTCCGACTGCGGGAAAATCCAGTCGTTGGGACCGCGCCGGTCGAGATTGGCGATCCAGGCCTGATATCGCTCCGCGAGATTGCCCAGCGCCAGCAGGCGCTTGCTGCCTTCGGTCTTGGGCGCGTCGATGTCGCCGCGCCAGTTGCGCTGCACGATGCGGATGGTGCGCGTGGCCGGGTCGAAGTGTTTGATCATCAGGCCCGTGACTTCCGAGATCCGCGTGCTTGTCGCCACGCACGTTTCGATGACCAGCTTGTTGGGGTCCTCCAGCCGCCCCAGCACGTCCGCAGTCTGTTCCCAGGACAGGATCTGCTTGTCGAACCGAAACGAGCGCTTGCCGATATCCACCTTGGCCGTCGGTGGGCGCTTGCCTTCCTCCCACAGCCCCCAGTCCTCGGCTTTGTGGTATATCGCCGATAAGCAGCGCCGCATGTCCTTCATCGCGCACCAGGATAGCGGCTCGCCGTCCTTCCGCTTGAGCGAGAACAGCCAGTCCTCGATCTCTTTGGGCGTGATATCGACCAGCCGCCGCTTCTCCCAGGCCAGGACAAGGAAGTCGTTGACCATCCAGGCTTCCTTCTCGCGCGTGGGCGCCGCCATCTTGCCGCGCCGTTCGACGTGGCTCTCGATGTACATCTTGGCGACCTCGCCAAAGAGCGACTGGCCCTTGACCAGCGCTGTCTTCACGTCCGGCGCATTGCGCTTGCGCATTTCGTCGTCGCGGATCAGCTCCGCTTGCTTGAGCGTGATTTTCGTATCGCCCCTGCTGGGTCCGCATGTATGCCTCATGCGGGTCCGCTTGACCGTGCCGTCCGGCTGGATCTCGTCCTCCCAATACCGGAAGAAGTAGTTGCGGGCCTTGCTGCCGTCGATGTGGATCTTCGGGTGTTGCACGTGCGCCTTCACGCGAATTCCTCCTGTCAGGGACAGAAGGCTACCTTCGTGCGTACGCATCAATCAAGCTCCAATTCCGTTCAAATCTCGATGGCGCGGGGCGTCTCGGCCGGACAGATGTACAGCGTGTGACGCGCCCGCGTAATGCCCACGTAGAACAGCCGGACCACGGAGTCGCGTGGCGGCCCGCACCGCTGATACTGGCAGTCGCCGGCGCGTGAGAGATCGGGGAACAGATACACCACGTCGGCCTCCGCGCCCTTGACGCTGTGGATCGTTCCGACGATGACCTCGGGACGTTCCAGCAGTCCGGGGGCGCCGCAGCGCGCCGCGACCTCCAGCGGGAATTCCGCACGCTTCAGCGACTCGGCGGTGAGGCGGTCGCGCCACCACTTGAGCAGCCCGGCCTGGTCGCCGTCGAAGGCTTCCATCAGCGATTCGAGCGCGCCGGGCTCGAACGTCTGATCAAGGTACTTGACCGTGGCCTCACGATCCACCATCGCCCGCTTGAGCGCCGTCTTAGCGCCGGGCCGCAGAATGCCCCTGGACGCCAGCATGTCGGCCCACAGCGCCAGATCGCCCTCGGTCCAGGGGCGGTGCAGCTCACACGCCGACGGATGGCCCACGAGCAACGCCAGTACCCGCGAGGGCGTCGAGGCCGCCTTCCCGAAGCGCAGCGGGTTCCAGAAGCCATTGGAGCGGCGGTACGGGTTGTGGAAGGGGATGCCGTGGCTCCGAAGTACCTGGATCAGCGGTTTGAGCATGTACGAGCAGGAAGCCAGGAACATGACTGTCTGGCCGGCGGCCAGGTGCTCCTCCGCGCTCTTGAGGATGCCGTATTCGGTCGCGTTCAGCCCGCCCGTGGCAAGGCGCGAGAGCACGCCGTCCTCCGGGCGCGGCTGGTACACCTTGGGCTGGCGGATGGTCACCTGCCGGATCGTCTTCTCCGCGAGCGCGTGCACGGCGCGCGGCACCCGGAACGACTGCTTGAGGATGATCTTGTGGTCCTCGGGGATGTCCGGATTCAGCATTGCCTCCGGCGATGCGCCCGCGAACGAATAGATCGTCTGGTCGTCGTCTCCGGCCACGATGAAGTACTCCGCGCGCTTGCCCCACTTGCGCAGCAACGCAAGCTGCATCATGTTGAGGTCCTGCGCCTCGTCGGCGAAGATGACGGACGGCGACTTCGGCGCGGTATACACGTCGCGCAGGGACACGTCGATCAGGTCGGTGAAGTCGAGCAGTCCGTTCGCGTCCTTGTACTCTTGCCATTTGCGCGCGAAGCTCCGGATCTGCATCGGCCACGCCAGCTCGGGCGTCATCATGCCGCGGAATCTGCTCAACTGCTGGAGCAGGCTGTCGCCATCCTTGGCGAGCCCGGAATCGTCGTCCTCTTCCTCGCCATCGAGCCTCCCAAGTTTCTTTTTGGCGGTAAGCGCCATGTGCGGGTTGTCGCGGTTCCAGTCCGCCACATTCGCCTCCGCGATCTCGGGCCCGCCCAGGCAGTGCCAGCAGTGGCTATGCAGCGTGCCCAGGCGATCGCCAGAAATGGGCAGGTCGCGCCCTGCCAGCTCGGCGGCGGCAGCGCGCGAGAAACTGGTCACCAGCACGCCGTCGCCGCCGAAGCGGCTGACGGCGCGCTGGATCTGGCGCGTCAGGCTGGTCGTCTTGCCGGTGCCGGGTGGACCAAAGATTCGGTACTCCGAAGTGACGCTGTGGTCCTGGGCGCCGATCTCCTCGATGGTCCCGGTGGCTTGTTGGGGCGTCATGACAACCATCCCTTCTGGCGCGAGTACATTAGGGGTCGGAGCGAATCCACGCCGCCGCACGACGGGCAGTTGTCCACCGGTTCCACGTCGTCGTAGCCGGCGGCGGCATAGGTGTGGACCGCCCAGCGCAATGGCCCCACCCAGCCGCACTCGCCGCAGCGCATCGGCTTGGGCGAGGCCCACCGGCTCCAACTGAACGCCATGCGCTGACGCCATCGCTTGCCGCCCAGCGCGTACCCGATCCAGCGCGCGCCGCCCCACGCGGCGGTCCACGCGACAGCCAGAATGAATCGAATGAGGTTCATGCCGCCTCTCCGTTCTCCGTGGCCGCCACGCCCTTCTGGTACTCGGCGGGATCGAAGTGGTCCGTCGGCAGGAGCCACCGGCTCTGCTCGCGGAAGCCTTTTCCGGTCACGCGCCTCGGCAGCGCGCCGATTGCGGAGAGTTGCGACGCCAGCGCTTTGGGCGAGAGGTTCTGAAACGTGGTGCGGTTGATCCAGCCGTGAAAGTCGGTCGTGTTGATGGCGATGTGGCCGTCTTTGATGATCGGCTTCAGGCGGTACTGCGGCTGTGCCCCAGAGATGTCTTCGATGAAGCCGTTCGCTTCCAAATACCGGCCCACCGTGTCACGGGCGGCATCCTCCCACCGGACCTCAATCGGGCCTTCTTCGTCGAACAGGGCGTTCTGCATGTCCTGCGCGAGCTCGCGCCAGATTGCCGCCTTAATCGGCGGCATGATCCATTTCGTCTGCGCCGCCAGCGCGTCCCGCACAGCCTCCTGGTTGCGGAACTTGCTGACGGTCGTGAACTCGATCTTCTGCTCGTTGGCCAGTTCCATCCGGTAGGAGGGGTCCTTGCCGGTGATGCGGATCAGCCTCGTGATCGAGATGGGGATGCCGATGGCCTGCGATATCTTGTCGCAGAGCGACGCCTTCAGATCCTCCGGCGACATCTCCTTGGCCCCAGCGGACGCGTCCGCCGTCGCGGCCGGAGCTTGCGCACCCGCTGCCGTGGCGGCCTGCGGTATTGGGGCTGCCGGCGCGGTCGCGGCCGGAATGGGCTTCTCTGGCGTCGCGGCTTCCATGGCGGGCGCCGGAGCCGCCGGATTGCGTCCGGTGGCCTTGCCAAGCGTCCGGTAGAAGTAGTCCTCGTTGTTGCGCTGCTTCTTACCATGCTTGGCGCGGTGGTGGCAGATCAGGTCCACGATCTGCTGCTCGTTGAGCCCGGCCATCACGCCGAAGTCGGCGAGCGCCAGGTCGTATCCTGACTGGCTCGGGTCTTTCAGGTCGTGCCGCTCGCGGTTCCACGTGTGCCGGAAGCGCGTCGCGGTCTGTTCGTCGCTGTTGGAAGGGTCCATCCACGCTGCCAGCAGTTCGTTCGGAATCCGCGCCGCGTTGTTGATTGCGATGGGCTTGTTCTTGAACCGTTCGGCCCACTCGCGCGCCCGGAGCTCGCGCGCGTCATCGTCGGGAATGCCTGCGTCGTCGGCGTACTCGTCGAACTCGGACAGCTCGTAGCGGCGCTCGCTCGTCGAGATGACGACCACCGGCTTCGGGTTGGCCGGGTCCTTCATGTTGAGCGTGCCGGGCACGCGCGCCACGCGCGCCAGGTCAGAGAGCCGGTCGTAGGCCCACCCGCGCGCCGCGCAACGGAAGCGGACGAGCGTGTGCCAGCGAGAGAGGACACGCATCGCGTCCTTGCGCGACTCCTCCGTGTCGAAGACCAGCGGCTCCTTGAAAATCCACCATGCGTGCACGCCGTTGCCAGTGGACACGGTGATCGACGGCGGCATGTCCTTGGGCAGCACGGAAAGCGCGTCATCCACGTTGCCGGGGAGCGCCTTGCCCTGGTGCGCCTCGCCCTTCAAATCGAGATCCGACCACACCGCGCACAGAGACGTGATCTCCGCGGACGAGCACCGGCGCGTGGGACCGTTGCCGGTCTTCGAGGAGCCGATGCCGACGAACACGCACTTGCCGCGGCAGGCGTCCGACTCGATGTACTCGGCGACGCGGCCGATATCCTGGAACCAGCGAGAGCGCTTGTCCTGGCCGGTCCAGATTAAGATGTGCTGGTCCTCCTGCTTGTACTGCCAGAGAGCGGCGATGAACTCTTTGGACGTCATGGCTATTAGCTCCTGGTCAATTCCGTGAAGCGGCGAAGGAACTGGTCTTCTGCCACGGCGGCGGGCCACGGGAGGATGGTGTAATCCGGCAGGGGAAACTGGCCGCACTCGCGGACGATCCACTCCTGGTCGGCCACCGTGGTCACATCCCGGAACTCGGTGGCCAGGATCACCTTGTCAGCGACCCTGACGGAGCGCGGCATTCTCGGCGGCAAGCCATACTTCGCGCAGACCGCCAGCATCAGCCGGTTCTCGGCGATGCGGTACGCGCCCAGCAGCGGGCTGTTCTTGACGGGCGATGGAAGGTCGCACAGGTACGCCTCGCTTGCGTCGTGCAGGAGCCCCCACAACGCGTCCTCCCGCGGTACGTGCCGGCTCACCAGGACGCTGTGCTGGGCGACGGAATAGAAGCCGTCGGTGTGGCCGAGGAACCTGCAAATCTGCGAGAGCGAGTGGGCCACATCGTCGATGTCGATCCCGTCCACAGACGGAGAGAGAGGATGGATGATCTTACCGGTATAAGTTCGGAAGTAATTGTCCATGAGTTACCAGAGCCCTTTCTGATCGTCGGAACAGCGCGGAGTCGATGCCGCGGCGGGTGCTGCTTGCGTCCTGGGCGACGATTTGTCGCTATCGGGCGGGTCGTCGGCGAGCACCGGCGTGGCAGCTCTCCACTTCTCCCACGTGACCCACCGTCGTCCGTTCCACACTGTGAGCGCTTCCTCCTCGTCGAACTCCCCGCAGGCCGGAATCTGTGAAAGCGTGTCCGGCTCGGCCGCCGGCGCGGCTTGACCCTCGCGGTACTGGCGCAACGCTTCGCGGCCCAGGCTCATGGGGCCCACCCCAACGGGCGCCAAGCGACGCTGGCGGCCTCAATGCCGGAACATACGGAACCGTAGTTCACGCGCGAGCCTCTTCGAAATGCAGGTGGCCGCACTTCGGGCAGCGGGCTGGGGGCTCGTGGCCGTGCCACGTGTACTGGCGGCAGCCGCCGCAGATCCAGTCCGACTCGGGCTGCGCCACGCCGAGGATGGCCAGCGCCTCTTCGGGGCTGCGCGCGACGCCGACGACGGCGTTGCCGTCGACGCGCCACTCCTCCTGGCGCTGAACCTGGAGCTTCGTCAACTGCGATTTCGAATCGAACGGCCTCTTGACCTCGATTTCGAAATGACGCCCGCGATAACTACCGTAGAGGTCCGGGTCGCCGGCCGCGCCCATGACTGTGCCGTGCCGCTTGCGGACGACCAGGCCGGGCACCTTCTTGAGCGCGGCGACGATCCGTGCGACAACGTTCTTTTCGAGCGGACTCTCCTTCACGCCTTCACCCCCGCGAGCTGGCGCTGATCCCGAGGCGCGGCGGTGGTCTCTAGCGCTGTGGCAGCCGATCCGAACTGGACCGGCGACACCCGCCGGGCGCCGCATTTCGAGCACGTCTGCACATCGACGTTGCGCCGGCCATCGAACTCCGGCCGGCGGCGGGGGAACCCCCAGGAATGCACGCATTGGAAGAGGGGCATTTGTGGTTTTTCCTCGTACTTGGGTTGCGGCGGGCAGCGGTGGGCCGCCCGCCGTCCTGCCCTACTCGCCGACGCTGCCCGAGAGAAGCGGGGCCGCCGTCTCCTTCGCGACGCGCTCGCCGATCTCCTTTAGCGCGTCCTGGATGTAGCGGTGCGGCCTGACAAGCTCGTACCAGAAAACAACCTTGCCCTCCTGGAGCCGCCAGCGCAGCCGCACGTTGATGCGGTATGCCGGGCCGTTGACGTGGATGGGGATGCCGAGAATGAACGTCTCGGGGACCTCGATGGTGCCCTTCTGCGCGGCGCCACGAACGATCTCGTCGTACTGGAACTGGATTTGGCCGCTGGACAGTCGCACGCCGGAAGCGAACTCGACCGACTTCTTGGCTTCGAACGTAAGCGTCATCTGGAGCAACTGCGCCGACGGCGGCTCCACGATGTCCGGCATGTTCTCTTCGATGAAGCGGGCGAACTCCACCTGCGTCATCTGCTTGCGGTTCGCGGACAGCCACGCCTCGAACTCGACGCTGCGGCGCGGCTTGAACCTCGCGGAGTGGTCGCACCACGAGGGCTCCTCCAGCTTGTGGTAATCGAACGCCGCGGCGAACGACTCGTCCTGCACGTCGAAGAAGATCAGCGTGGCGCCGGTCTTGAACTCCTGCACGTAGTCGATGAAGGAGTCCGCGTCGTACAGAGTCGCCTCCTGCTTGATGCGTAGCGGGCGAGGCAGGAAGGATTCCAGGTCCGCGAGCTTGTAGCCTTCCGGCACGACCGTGTACAACCCGGCCGGAGCCGCTTCGGCGGGCACTGCCACCGTGCGCGGAAGCCCGAGCGCTGCGCCAGCGGCCAGCGCGGAGTTCAAATCGCCGGACTCAACTGCATTCTTGTCGTTGTAGTGACCCATCAGAGAATCTCCTTGAGTTCGTTGGGCTGCTCGATCTCGACCACGCGCAGCGGAAGCGCCTGCTGCCGCGGATCGTTGCGCACGAGGCGGTTGTCGTCGGTCAGATAGAAGACCGTCATTCCCCTGTCGGGCTCGGGCAGTTGGGTTTTGATCTTCGACTCGACCATCACCACGCTGGTGACGCCCTTGGATGCGGGCTTCACCGTAACGGTGAATGTGATCGAGCCGGGTTTGCCAGACTCTCGCACGGCGGCGAGGATCTTGGTAAGCGCGCTGGTCAACTCCGCGACCGCCGCGCCGTTGTTCAGTTGCAGAATCGTGTCGGGGTAGGAAGCCATGAGCGGCCTACTTCTCCGGCTCTGCGCGCTCGGGCGTCGCGCGGTCGGCGACGTCTTGCGCGAGGGCCCGCATCTCCTCGGCGTTGTCGATCTCGGCCCCGGACAGCTTGCGGACGAACTTGAGCACGGCCTTGCCGTAGATGTTGGCGCCCTTCTGCGCCTTCTCCAGCTCGATCCGAATAATGCAGTGGTGGTACTGCACGCCTTGCGTGACGAGCTTCAGGAAGAACTGCCGCACAGCCTTGAGGCTGGTGGCCGGGATGGACACGATCTCCGGCAGCATCGAGCCGCCGCGCATCATGAACAACTGCTTGGACTGGCGGCACGCCTGGCCATCGCCGTCGCTGCCAAACTCTGCGAGCGGGCAGCCCGGATGCGTAACGCCTTCCGCATCCTTCCACGGCCCGCAGTAGCCGCCCGGCTTGCCGGTCCCGACGATGCCGTCGCGCGACGAGCAGTCGGGCGGGACGTTGCCTGCCTCCTTCTCCTTGTAATAGGTCCGGCTATCGCGGACGTGGACGATCACGCCTTCGATTGCCTTGTCTGTGGTGTCGCCCTCCAGGCTGGGAATCAGCCAGAGCGCGGTGCCAGAGGCCACTTTGATGCGGGGCAGATCGAACTCCGTGACGCTGCCGCTCGCGCAGTTGACGGTGAACGCCGCCATGACCTTCTTGCGTTCTTCATCGGGCATCCTGATCGCGGTCGGCGCTTCGATGCTTCTAACAAGCTCCTGGGACATAGATCTCCTTGTGTTTTGGAATCAGTACTCTCTGCTGTGAACTTGGAACTGCTGTTCGTCGGGCGTTGTCTTCGGCGGCTTCCATCGGTCGGAAACCAGGAATGGCCATCCCGGCCACACGCGGCGCAGAAGATCCTTCTGCTTCGCTGTGAACCGCCTCGCATCGACCTCGACCTCGATCCGCCCGGCGTAATCGACATCGATGCTGCTGTAGCCGCCTCTCTTCTTGAGGGCGGCGATCTTGCGCGCGCGGACTACGTTCTGGTGCGTCATGGCGTCCTCCGCTCACGCTTTCCTGCTGCTCAACTCGTGGCCGAGGTACACCTTGAGCGCTTTCCCCAACGGCTCGGGCATCGCGTTCTGGATCTCCTCAGCGGTGGCCATGCGGTCCTCGCGCTCGGCCAGCATCAATACGCCGGACGCGATTTCCTTGACGAAGCTCCGGAGTTGCGAGTCGTTGTAGTTTTGCGGGATGAACTGATCGAGGCCCGCTTCCTTGAGCGCCTCGACCACGGCCCAGCGGTCCACGACCGGCGACGCCTCGACCTTGGGTTTCAACTCCAGCATTCGGCCATCGACCGTGATCGCCTGGCAGCCGGCGTTGACGAGTTCGTTCACGACGACGCATTCCAGCAGCTTCAGGTCGTGATCAACCTGCTTCAATTCGGCTGCCAGTTGCTTCTTCCGCTTTTCGAGACACACGTACTCCTTCGCCTTCTCGGTGTTCATCTGCTCTCCCGTTCGGTTTAGTGCTTAATGTCCGCGAGGATCGACTCGATGATGTCCGCGCGCTTTTCCAGTGCGCGCATGACCTTCGCGTCCACCGTGTTCCTCGCGACAAGGTGGATGTGGGTTACCGGCTTTTCCTGGCCAGGACGGTGGGTGCGCTTCTTGGCTTGCTCGTACTTGTCCAGCCGGTAGCCAATCGAATAGAAGATCGAGTAGCGCGCGCGGGTCAAATCCACGCCCTCACTCCCCGAGTCGATCTGCACGGCGAGCACCTGTGCCTCGCCGTTCTGCCAGCGCCGCAAGTCGTCGCGGCGGCCGGACAGTTCCATCGCGCTGTAGCCGTGCGTCTGGCACGCCTCGTGTACGGCGTTCAAGTCCGCGTGAAACCGGCAGAAGACCACCACCGGCTCGTCCGGCCCGATATCCTCCAGCGTGTCGGCCAGGAGTTTCAGCTTGCTCGAATCCACACGCTGCCCCGTTCCGTCGTCGGTCGGTACGCAGCCGCCAGTCACTTGTTGGAGCCGGAGGAGCTTGACCATGGCATTGGCCGCCGTAACCGTCCCGTCCTTCACGCGCGCTACGAAGTCCTCGTCCAGTTCCTTGTAGATCCGGGCGCACTCGCCGGCGAGCGCGCAGTAATAGGTCACCTCGGTGGCTGGCGGCAGATCGAGGACTTCCGGCCCGACGCGGAACGTGATGCGGGCCATCTGCGTTTTGAGGTCGTCTTCGTTCTGGTAACCCACGATTTGGCGGCGCTGATAGCCGCCCATAACCGCGTACCTTGCGCGGAACGCGGTGAACGAGGGACCGAATATCGTAATGTCGAGGAACCGGAAGATCGCGAAAATGTCCAATGGCCCATGCGGCATGGGCGTGCCGGTAAGCGCCACGCGGTATGCAGCGCGCGTCCGAAGCCGCTTGAACTCCAGCGACGCCTTGCCGCTGGGGCTCTTGATCCGGTGTGCCTCGTCGGCGATGATGAAGTCCCAGGCGCGCTTCTCCGTCCACACGGCGAACGGCTCGCGCCACGCCGACTCGTAGTTGACCACGCAGATGTACGGCAAGCACAGGACATCGGCGAGCCGCATCTTCTCCTCGGCGAGTTTCGTCTTCTCCGCGACCGTGCCCGCTTCGTCGTCTAGCGGAACCACGACCATCTCGATGCCCACATGCTTCACAAACTGGTCGAGCCACACCTGGATCACGCGCAGCGGGCAGTACACGATGACGTGCGGCGCCTTTTTGTCCTTCGACCGCCGCTCGCACAATGCCAGCAGGAGCATGCAGGCGACGAGAGACTTACCGCAGTTATGGACCACGATTCCGTTGGCTACGAAGTTGTGGCCGGGGTCCGCCATTTTCAGGTCGTACACGTCCGTCTCTCCGTCCGGCTCTACGGAGACCACCACATCGGGCCTGGGCACGATCTGGACGCGTTCGGAGTCCAGATGGAGATACCCACCGCAGCGCCCGTGGTGCGACTGGTGCTCGGCCGCCGGCAGGACTTCCAGGTTTTCAGGGCGGTTATCGTGCCGGATTTGGTTCTTGTGATGGACGTGTTCCGAGGCTGGGATCGGGCGTCCCATCGCCCGTTCCATAACAACGATGTGCTCGTAAACCTGACCGGCCTTGTTGGCTCGGGGATGATGCTCCATGCCATACAGCCGAACGTAGCCGTCCTTGTCAATTACTTTGCCCTTCACTCCGCGAAGCCTGCCGATGCAACTCCGGCAAATGCCCACGTGTTTTGCGTAGCGATAGGTGGTCACGCGGTGCGTCCCGCCGCAAGACTTGCATGCGGGCAAGCCGTTAGTCAGCACCGTGTCACCGACAGCAAGGCATCCTGCTTCAGTCCAAATGTCGCCGGGCCGGGCGAATTCGTGATCCCTCGTCACCCGCAGCGATCTGCCAGATGCCAAGGCGACGCGAACGACCGGCTTAATCCCCTGCGCGACCACGTCTTGCACTTCGTTTAGCCGGAATACACCGTCGATCAGCGACCGCGTCCGTGTTGGAAAGTCCTGCCAGCGCCGTCCGTTGCTTTCGCCACCGTGGAACTTTCGGTGAAACTCGCGCATGGTCATGCGCTTTGCGCATCCCTGGCGGTTGATTACGAGTTCGGCGTCGCCCTCAATGCAGCCCATCCCCATGGCCAGCAGGATGCCGTGCTTGCCCGCCGCGAATTTGTCGAGGCAGAACCGGTAGGCGGCCAACTGGTGCCGCCACGGCGCCGTGAGCAGGCCGGGCGGCAGGATGATCTCTGGCTCCGGCAGGACCACGGGCGGTATCGCCGCCGGGGCGACGATGGCGCCCGTGGTTGGTGTGGTGGACTCTGGGTCCACAGCGCCGGAAAGCAGGGAGTCAAACGCGGGCGTCGTCCGAGCGCCACGCAATGCGGCGAACAGCATTCGCGCGCGGTCCACGCTGGCAGGGAACTCGAACTGGCCGGCGGCGTTCATGCGCCCGCCAAGCCGCAAGCACGCCAGCATATCGGCCATGTTCGGCTCAACGCGGATACGGCCGGATTCGACACTCAATGCGCTGGCAGGGATGATTACCCTGGCGTAGTCCTCCGTGATGCGTCGAGTCACGCAGCCTTCCTTTGCGCGGCCAGCCGGCGCATAGCCTCGCGCTTGGTGCGCTCCATCGGCGCGGATACGAACTCGCCGTCGCAGTACTTGTAGGCAGCCGTCAACGAGCGCGCGACGCCGCCAAATTCCGGCTCGGCGCTTATGGCGACCATCATTTGCGGCAGGCCGCCGTGATCGCGGCGCGCTCTCTTCCTCGCAGACACACGTTTCCTGTACGGTTTGCTCGTCATAGTCTTCTTGCCGATTTGTCGAGCGGGCACACTTCGGGCGCGGCTCACGAACGGTGGAATCCGAGCGTCGCTGCCGGTCTCCGATCGGCCGCCGCTCGCTCCGTGGGAAGCGCCCCCGAGAGCGCCGCTCTAAACTACAATCCGAAAACTAACCTGTAACGGAATCGCGGTCAATACGTGTCGCGATTTGGACTTGCGCCGTTTTCGGGCATGTCGCTGATTTCAAATGAAATCTAGTCCGACCTAAAACTGTGTTTTGTAGTTGAAAATCCGATTGACTGGAAGAGGACACACGAAGGATGATTTGTAAGTCGTTCAATGCAGAGGAGTTACTGGAGTGGAAAGCAGGCGGGCCGCGACCCGCGCGGCCCGGAGGGGAGAGAAGTAGAAAGCAAAGTCAATCAATCCTGAACGGGCGCGCAAACCTCATGGCGCCGCTCGCACCGCTCGTCCATTTTGTCGAGGCGGTCGCCGATGAGCTGCAGTTCGCGTCCAATGCCGGAGCGGATCTCTATGATGAGCTTTTCACTTACGTACTTGCCGTTGATCGCGCTGAGGACCTCGTCCTTCCAGACAACGAACTGGCTGGTCAGCGCGGCTTTGAGCGTGGCTGCGTCCGCGTCGCTCTTGGCCTGCACCGCCGCGAGGCGCAGCCCGACGTACACGTTGATGGCTACGGAGATCAAGCCGACCAAGGAGATGATGAGGGTGGCTTGTTGAGCAGTCACTGAGCGTTGTCCTCCGATCCAGGCTTTCGCCCGATCATGCTGCGCCCCAGCACGCCGAGCGCGAACGGAATCAGGTCCTCGCTCTTGGGCACTTTGAGCATCCAAAGCCCGGCGCCCATCGCGATGAGAACGAGGCAGACCACCACGTGGCCTGCCTCGCGTTCGAGAACTTCGGCGCGGATCGACATGGGCCTAAACCTTCAGGCCCGCCGACTGGAGTTCGCTTTTGAAGTCCGCGATGAGGGTCTTCACCGCGGCCGCGACCTCGGCGTCGAGCGTGACGTTCACGCCCTTCGCCAAGTCCGCCTGGTCAGCGCTACTCACCGCGGCGGCCACGTCGCCCAGCACGCCGAACGCCACGCGCTCGATGGCCACCGCCGTCTGCGCGCCCGCGCCGGGGATCAGCGCCGTGACCCCTTCGACGATGGATTCGTCTTTCTGGACTGCCGGGAGCACCTTCTCAACCGCCTGCAGTCCGGCGTGGATCTTTTCAATGGCGAAGGCAAATGCGTGCCCCACCGTCTTGAAGCTAATCATGTTTGTTTCGCTGCTTTCTGCCCGGAGACCGCCGGGCGCGGTGAATTGATGCTCTCTTTGCTAGAGC
>Ga0335069_10009649_pt1 | contig 13722 bp, 10 predicted proteins | sample Lox_Sample_11_FD_206714 | JGI IMG/M metagenome (GOLD analysis project Ga0335069, IMG submission 206714) | Soil microbial communities from Loxahatchee National Wildlife Refuge, Florida, United States - Lox_Sample_1.1 | ecosystem: Environmental > Terrestrial > Soil > Wetlands | place: USA... | reverse complement strand
CGATCCTCCTTGCGGTATCCGGGAGCCAGTCGCTACGCGCCGAGGCCGAGGCGAACAAGGGCGGGGGTCCGGTCGATCCGGACTCGTCGTGCGCCTCCTCCATGCCGTCGCGGCCGCCGCTTCGTCCGGAACGAGCACGCCTTCGTTCGTCGCGCCGACCCACCTGCGCTTACATAAGGCGGCACGAAAGGAAGATTGCCCTGAAATCGCTCGCCGGGGACATTGTCGATCGCGACCTCCGATCGACGAAGCGGGTGATGATCAGGGGGAGGTCCGAGGTGTTCCAGTACCGACAGGCCCGGACGCGGGGATGCGTCTGAACTTCTCCGTTTTGCACCGGCAAAATGGGACGGCAGGGAGCCCAACGTAGGGGCGCCTATTGAGATCTAAATTCAAACATGCTGGCTCTCCGCCTGTCGGAAGCGGGTCGCATTCTTCATTGAAAGGTCGACAAGCGGCGAAGACACTCCCGAAATCGCAGGCTTGGTAGCAAGGTTGGCGCTAATGGCATTTGCGGCGTTCTGCTTCGGTGGGTCTGCGCAGGTTCGCTCCAATGGGGACATCGCGCCTGCCTTCAGTGAGGCATTCAACGATGCGGCTCATAACTGGCGGACATACTCCGTTACCAATGAGCTTAATTCGGTCTCGACGCGTTCCAAAATTGAGTGCGTAGTTGTTGGGCAGACCCATCGCGCTCTTAAGTTCGTCTACCTGAAGCATTCGAAGGCGGGGTGAGCCATCCTCCCAAGTCACCAGGCCGAAGCGATCCAAGGTCGTGATCGTGCGGAGCGGACGGTCAAGAGGTTGCCAACCGCCGGCGCCGTCGGATCCGTAGTAGACAATCAAGAAGGGAACGCCCGTACCGAGGGCACGTATGCCCCGCTCGGCCCGTTCGAGTGTCGCGGCGGCACGGGACTTGCGTCGTAGGGGGGTCGAAGAATATTCGGCCTGAAGTCGCACGACACTATGCGCTGATTTTGGTCTCGTACCCGGCTTGGGAACCACTTCAGGTGGCGGAGCCTCCAGGTCGCCGACGACGAAAAGCCGCCTTCGAGTCTGCGCCACCCCGAAATCCGCAGCGTCGAGCACCTGCGCTCGCAGGTGGTAGCCGAGCTTCGTGAGGCTGCGCATCATGGGCGCATAGCCGTGCCAATCACGCATCTGGATCACGTTTTCGATGACTACGTACCGAGGCCGCAGACGGGCGCTGAATTCCAGCACGTAGTGCGCTGTCGCCCGACTCGCCTCGTCCCGCGGCCGGTTACCCTTGGCGACTGAATGATTCGTGCATTCCGGGGAGGCAAGAAGGATGTCGATATTGCTCCTCGGCATTCTGGCCCCGATCGAACTGTAGGGGCCGAGTCTCCGGTGTTCGACGTAAGCGCCCGGATGATTGTCGCGGTAGGTGCTGACCGCAATGTCCCATGCGTCAATTGCGCCGACGATCTCAACATTGGCGTCAGCGGCGCCTTGGCTGGAGCCGCCAGCGCCGCAAAAGAGGTCGATTGCCCGAAGTGCCATCGTGTACGGAAAATTGGATTTGCCTACGGCAAAGGGTTTCGGTGGCGGATGATGCCATTCGTGGCGCGCGCCTGTTGCAAAGCTGCAGCGATTCGATCCGCCACCCTCTGCACGTCTTGACGAACCTCGTGCTCCCAAACGCGCACCACTGTCCAGGCGTGCCGCCGCAGTCGGGCATGCGTTCGCCGGTCGCGTGCCCTATTGGCCGCGATCTTCGCCTGCCAGAAGGGCGAGAGCTTGTGACGCCATGCGGGGAACCGCCATCCGTGCCAGAAGTCGCCGTCGATGAAGATGGCGACGCGATAGCGCCAGAAGACGAGGTCTGGTCTTCCGGGAAGCTCCGGCACGTGGCTCTCCCAGCGGAATCCTCTGCGCCGAAGCAATTCCGACACCCTTCGCTCGGGCAGGGTATCCTTTCCGCGGATCCGAGACATAAGGGCCGAACGCGACTCGGGTGACATCACGTCATTGCCCCAGCGCCGGCGTCCCGAGGCGCTCATCGTCACCGAAGCGGCAGCGCTCTTCATCGAAGCTGGCGTCAGCCAGTCGCCCCCGGGGAAGTGGACGCGCGCCGCCTGGTGGCCGGTACCCCTTCCGCCGCTTCGCGGAACCTGCGTAGAAGGTCCAGCGCCAGATCCGCCTCCTTCGAAGACGGTTCACGTGCCCAACCACCGCTGGCATACCGCGACATGGCGGCGGCGGCGGCGGCTCCAGCTAGAAGCGACCGCCGTCCCTTGGCCCAATCAGCCGCAGCGCTCCAGGTGTCCGGTGCCACCTCCCGTAAGGCAAGGATGCGAGGATCGGTCTGCGATTCCGCCGTCTCGAACAACACTTCCCCATCGTCAGTGGCCGCCGAACCCAATTCAGGCGGCGCCGGGTGCGGGAGCTCCGGGCGTTCGGCCTGGAATTCTTCCCAGCAATCCTGCTTCTTGGCCCACTCTGTCGGCATCTTCGAGCGGGCGCTGGCGCGCAGCAGTTCATCCGCCTTGACCGACCAATCGTCAAGAATCCGAGAAAGCTCGACACTTACCGCCTGCGTGGACCAAACGCGCTCGTAGTCGAACGTCCTTCCGTACAAGAGTCCGAGCCAACCAAGAACGTACGCGACGATATTCGCCTGGTAGGCAGGAAACCCCCGTCGGCGGACGATCTTCTGCAGCGTGCGCATGACGATCGTAACCGCGATCGCTCTACGGAAAAACGACGCGTCCGGCATGTCGCCGTCGGGCCGCGTTTCCCGCAGACGCTGCATGAAAAGCTGGAAGTTCTTCTGGCCGCCAAAACTCACATGATGGGGAAAGCCTCCCCAAGCGTTCAACGCCTTCGCCAGGTCCGTCTTTGATACGGTGCGCTCCTTCGGCGTCTCGCGCTTGAATTTGGCGCGCTCCCTGGCCGACAGGGCTGCCTTCGATTCGGCCGCTCCGTAGCTGCCGCGAGCCCGCTCGTAGAACCACCGCTCGGTGCCGCTTGGAAGCCACGTATTGGCCGCCAGCTGCTCCAGCTGGACATGGAATGGATCGTTGGCGGAAAAGTCCGCCGGTTGAACGGTGTTCTGGCTGTTGGCACTCCTTGAAATGCTCGTAACCATCCGCGTCAGATCGTCCTCTTTGACAACGAGGATGATCTTTGCCGGTACGCGTACGGCACCCACGTCCACCTTGTCGACGCGCGATGCCCGATGGATCGAGGCGGTCGTCTGACCGCCGTTCACGATCTGAAGGCCACGAAGACAAACGATCGATGTCGCCGCAGGTCCCGTGCCGAAATCGATCCCATCGACGGTTGCGACGATCCCGTTGTTGTAGGCGAGAAAGTGCTGCGGCTCGTCACGCAGCGTCTGGCGCAAGCCGGCGTTCACGGACTTTCGGCCACGCACGCCAAGAAAAGCGCGGACGTTGAATTCGAGAAGGCGCGTTCCGTATCGCTCGTAGACGTCGGACAGAAGCGGCCCCGGAATTGCGGTCAGGAAGGCGCGATAGTCGCCCTCGTAGCCGCAGTCCAAACACGGAAGCGCTTCGAATCCAGCCTGCTGCACATCGACCACGATGTCGTCGCGAGAGATGCCGTCTCCGAGGATCCGCTGCAGTCGCTCGATGCCAAGGAGTTCGACCTCGACAGGCGTTCCATCCCGGGGATCCAGCTTCACCGACCGGGCGCCAACGCGCCCATCGGTCAGCACGACGATCCGAAGGTGCTCGATTCGTGCATACAGATCGGCAAGGCGTCTTGCTAGGTCACTGGCGTCGGTATTCGAGGGTTCGATCCGTTCGTGAAGACCCTTCGCGCTATACCAGAGGAATCGGGCGGCGAGCTCGGCGGCATTCTGCAGGTCGGTGAGCGCTACTTCTTCGGGCGGCAGGTCGCCCCGGTACAGCGTCGTGAACATCACGAGCCGATCCTCCTCATCGGAGAGCGAGTACCCCGAAATCGCGTACCGCCCCCGAAGGAAAACTCCTTCCTGCATCAGATGGATGGGATTGTCGAAAACGCCGGCCTCGGACGTCTGCTCAAGGACGATCCGCGTGAACTCGGAACTCGGGTATGGCGTGAAAGCGCCGGACGCCACGGCGGCGTCGATCTCGGCCTTGAACTCGCGAGCGAAATCGTCGATCGGGTCCGTCATGGTTCAGCGGGGAGGAAGTCGTCGAGCGTGCGATCCAGGTCCGCCGCAGCCAAGGCGCACCCCTCGCATCCCGCAAGGTTGAGCGAATAGCGGGCCTGGACAATTGCGCCCGGGACGTCGGCTCTAGTCAACCGAGGAAATCCCTGCCCAACGCGATATCCTGCAGTAGGGCCTGCCGAAAAGCGTTCGGGCTCCCATTCCTCCGTTGTGCGCTGGTCGAGATAACCGTACATCAGCAGCTTCCGGTCGACCTCGAGCCTGCAGGAGTGGCCAAACCGCTCCGCCACGGAGCGAAGGGAAGCCGCAATTTCGTGGATGCTCCGGCCCTGGTGGTCCGGCACAAGCGTCACATGCAAGAGAGCAAGCGACCGCAGTCCGGAGTCGTCGAGCTGCTCGAGTGATCCGATCTGGACCAGCTGACCTTGTCCGGCGGAGGTCTTCACCTCCAAACCTCTCCCCTCGGATTCGAAATCATGAAGGCGTCGATCGGGGCCGGTCCAGGCGGCAAGTGCGCGAGGCAGATCCCGCCGCGCAGCCAGCCGTTCAAGGATCGCAAGCTCGCCGAAGAGTCCGATGACCTTTTCCCTACCAAATCCCTCGCGGCGCGCCGCGAGACATGCCTGCCAGGCGACGAGTCGTTTCCCGATTTCGAGGACAGCCGTGCTCGCATCGACGGCATTCGTCGAAATCCGGACCAGATCCTCCGAAATGGCCAGCAGGATGCGTTCAAGATCAGGGCGCTCGAGCGCGATAGCGAAACGAGCGCGACGAGCCTCGGGATCGCGCTCGTCGGTCAGGAACAGCCCTTCGCTCGCGAAGCGAAGGCGTGCCTGTGGTGCATCGTGGAGATCGCATTCGAACACGATCGCGCGGGCGGATTCGACCTCCCTCAGCGCCGCGAAGACCTCGAGCGGGTGATTGATGGCCACCCGCAGCGCCCTCCACTCCGTTGTGCCACGCCGCCCCGACCCCAGCTCGTGCCAAGCCGTCAGCAGCTGGTCCTGGAACGTCGCGGACATTAGACGATTTCCATCTTTTCCAGGACCGTGTTGTACCGGTACCGCACGGCTTTCGCTGTCAAGGAGGCAGGGAAGCTGACGACGACCCCAAAGATCGGCACGTCGACTTCCACCTTGGGGACCGCCTTCGAGGGATCGAGCGGATACAAAAGGAGCAGCCCGCGCCTCGGATCACCGCGAGACGAATGTTCTGCAATATCCAGCCCGCGCACCTGGCGAATGCGCACTCCCGACGGCCGGTCCGTGCGATCCTTTCCCTCGTTGATGCGATCAACGTTCGTGAGATCCAGGGCGACTTGGTACTGGTCCCGAGATAGATCGATCGCTTCGTCGCGCGGATCAAGAAGGGTTCCGACGACGTACCGCTCCGCGCGCGCATTGCCACCAGTGCGGGACACGGGATTTCGGACTGAGGTGTGGCAATGCCATTCGCCGACCTTCATGGGGGATCCGTCGCCGTTCATCATCAATGCCACCGTCCAGTTCGTGAGTTCGCCTTCGCGAACCTGCGCATTGATGTAATCGGCCATCCGCTCACCGGAAACCTCGTACGACTCCGGAGGAAATCGCATCGAAAGCAGCAGGCGCGAAACGTCGGGGCCAGGCACGTCGCGCCACACGCGGCGGTTCGGCCAGGAGACGGGCTTGCCGTCCGGCATGTCAATTGAAGGGCCGTCAACGTACGGACAGGCGATCGACGCGAGAAAATCACGTACGCGTTCGTAGTTGCCGAGCACAACGTCCCGGTCCGTCTCGAATACCGTCTGGATCTTTCCCTGTCCGGCGAAGGAGACCAGGTAGTCCCTGGTGTGCTGCATCTTGTTCCGTGCCGTCACGAGAAGGCTCTCATGCGACTGGATCTTCAGTCCGTACCTTTCGGGCGTCTCGCCCAGCGCACGCATGTGGTCGAGTTCGACACGAAGTTCCTCGGCGGCCGTGGCGACGTGCCGGTAATGCAGTCGAAGATCCGCGGTCGTATAGAGCCGGCAGAGGTCGACGTAGCCCGGCCGATACCCGAACCATCGCCCCATCTGCATCAGGCTGTCGTACATCCGCGAGGAGCGAAGGAAGTAGCTGACGCTCAGGCCCTCAAGCGTCAGCCCGCGCGAAAGCTTGTCTCCCCCCACGGCGATGACGTTCAGCCCGGACTCCCCATAAGCCTCGTAGTCGAGTGGTTCGATCGAGTCGCTGTTGACAACGACCGTGCGGATCCGGTCTGCCGCTTCGGCCAACTGCGAACGTACGGCCTCCCAGGTGGGAAGGGGCAGGTCCGCATCGAATCCGTTCTCTTGGGATGCCGCCGATGACGGGACAAAGTCATCCTCCCAAAGCGCCTGCAGCACGGGTTCGACCGAGTCGGGCCTGTAGCGCAGTTCCCGCCTGAAAGACGTGAACCATGCGTCCACCTGCGCGTGAACCTCCTTGTGGACGTCCTTGAAGCGGGAAACGTGCACAAGCATCGAATTGTGCCGATCGACCTGCCCTCGCGCCCGGCGTGCCGCGCAGACAAGGACGAACGCTCGGATCGCTTCCTCCAGGCTAGGCGGGATTCGCGTCGCGCCCCCGTAGACAGGTAACAGGGTGCGGTCATGGTCGCGCGGTGCCCACCCCTCCTTGTCCTGGTCCACCTCGCGGAACGCGTCAAGGATGTGCAGCGGTTCCGACGTCGCGCCCGCCGGCTCGATTCCGAAGACCTCGCACGGCCCGACGTAGTTCGAGGGTCTCGGGAGGTTGACGATGAAGCTTCTGGGAAAAAGATCCGGACCGAGGGCGGCCGTCTCCGCCTGGTCATGGACAAGGATGTTCGCGAAGGGCGTTGCCGTGTATGCGACATACGCTGACCTTGAAAATGTCTTTAGCAGCTTTCGGATCTCCGCGTTGATCCGCTTGGGCTCGTAGTCGGGGTCCGGTACGCCATTGTCGAAATCCTGCAGCCCAGTGTCGATAGACGCTTGGTCCGCTTCGTCGTCGACCACGATCAGCGGCATCGTCTGCGTGCCGCCACGGCTGGCCAGGAAATCGGCGACCCACGCGTTCAGGTTGCCGAGGATCGATGCGTTCTTCTTGATGACGAGAAGCAACGGGTGCGTCCCGGGCGTGATACCGGCCTGCGTGGCCTGCGTGCGATTGAAATCGCCGTTCGATTTTCTTGTCGTCAGGAAGTCGGCCCTCGGGCGCCGGTCGATCAGACCAACGCCGGTCCATTCGAGACCCTGGCCACCCCCGAGAGTTGTGGTCTTGAAACCCAGGAAATCCCGGTCCAGTCGAAGTTGCGTCTGTAGGCGAAGCACGTTGTGCATGCCAGCCATCACAACGAGCATCCTGTACCCGGCGTCGGCGGCCTTGCAGAGCAGGCCGGCATAGTTCGCCGTCTTCCCCGACTGCACATGTCCGAGAACGAGCCCGCGCCGGTCCCATGGGCCCTCCCGCCGCGGGTCCTCCAACGCTTCCATGACCATGTCGGTGCACTCGTCGAGCGCCTGGATCTGGCGGCGACCCCATTTCTGTTCCTGCTCCAGGTACTCCGCGTACCGGGAGAAGAAGGCCCGGCTCTCCAGGCGCCGCTGCCCAAAGTACCAGGGAACGTGACCGGTGTCGTCCGAGATGCGCGTCGACTTGCCAATCGAAACCTGCTCGCAGGCCTCAATCTCTGCGATCGCAGCTCTGCGCTCGTCGTCGGTCACGTTCGGAATGCTCGCGGTCGAGGCGATGACGGCCTCTGCCACGAGCGCTCGATCGTACGGAGCATTCGGGTGCGTAAGCTTCAATGTTTGACGCGCGATCGCGACGATCGCTGTGATGCGCTTCGGGTCAGGGGATTCGGCCATCGGCGTTGGGGCTCAGCGAAGGAGCTTCTCGAGATCGGGAATACTGTCGAATGGGCTTGTCGAGGAAACTTGGCGGATCGCCTCTGCCCGTTCGAGTCCCAGCGTCCGGTAGCTCTTCAAGAGCGCCCGAGCGGCCCGGATCGACTCGTCGTATTCCGCCGGGGTTTCCTGTGCGACTACGAATGACTGCCCAAGCGGAACGCTTCGCTCGATCGCCAGCAGCAGCGCATCGAGCGCGGCCGGTTCCGACGATGCGTCCATCGCCGCGACGACTGCCGGGTGATCCCGCTTGATGCCATACGGGAACTTCATGCTCCGGGTTCCCTTCCAGAGGCCGCCGGTGGCTGCGCCTCCGGAGTTGCCCGTCGATCCCGATACGCGATGGGAATAGACGTCCCGCGCGGCACGGCGGATGTCGAGCGCAATGCGAACGAGCGCATCCCGGAGTTCTGCTGGTGGTCTCGCAGTTGCCTTCCGGACGTCGATACGCCATGCTGCGTCGACCGAATTCGGGATGTCGATGCGAATGCGCGCAAGCTGGCTTGCCTCGTCCTTGAGCCAAGCCCTGGAGCCGCCAAGTCCGAGCCAGCCGCCCGCAACGAGTAGACGTTTCGCGCGGTAGACGTAGAAACCCTGTTGCGAGATCCAACCGTCGGGACCGCCGGCAGAGTCGAACTCGGTTTCGTTCGCGAACCTGTCGCGGTGCGGCAGTACAAATCCCTTGACTACGATATTTCCGAACCGGGCCTCGGGTCTCGGCTGCGTCGACGGATGGGTGATCAGGAATGGGTCCCATGGAACCAATTCCCGACCGTTCACGTACATCCGCAGGCTGCCCTTCGATTCATCAATCAGCCTTTGGAAGACCATCGCCAGGTGACGCTCGACGCGTTCGATCGCTTCCATGAACCTGCCGATCGACCCCTCGTCCCCCGTGCGCAGCCTTTCCCAGAGCACCAGCGTGCCTTCAGTGTCGCACTCCAGCAACGGCGCGATGCGCGCCTCTGAACCTGGCGCAGGTCCCTTCAGCAGTTGCCAGCCGTCATGGCCGTGCCGCATCACGTCCAGGTCCCAACGCGCACAGCACATTTGGCCTTCGCGGACCGAGGCGACAGTGAGGCGTCGGCACTGCGAAAAGGATGCCGTCTTGAGACCGAGACCGAAGCGCCCAAGATCAGACGCGGTGCGCTCGGCATACGGGCCACTTCCTCCAAGCCGCATTGCTTCAATCAGTTGCGGCTCCGACATGCCCGATCCATCGTCGAGAACGACGACGTATGCGTCGGATTCGCTCCACTCGAACCGGACATCGACACGACGCGCTTGAGCGGAGATGCTGTTGTCGACGATGTCGGCGACGGCCGCCGGCAAGGAGTATCCAAGCGCCCGCAAGGATTCGACCAGCGATGAGGCGCGCGGAGGAACGTCGCCGTAGGAATCAGGCATTCCGCGTGGAAATCGGGAAGGCGATCAGAGTCACGGATTCACGGGATAAGCATACCCACGAACCGCTCGTAGAACAATGGTGAATTTGCCGATTGATCGATCAGGGCAACTTTCCACCGCCGCCGCCGGTGCGGAGGGAGTGCATCCCGCCGCGAATGGCGGGTCTACGGCTGGTGCGATACCTCGCGCGATTTGGGCGCGCCGGCAGCGAGCGCCTCGCCGAGTTCCGGGTCGATCGCGAACGTCCGTACTGCCAGGACGCTGAGCAGGACGTCCTCCGGAACACCGCCCCGCTCCACCGCGCGGGACAGGATTTTCGCAATCGATGCGCCGACGGCCGTGTCGATTGTGGCGATCTTGTCCAAGTTCAGATCGACCCGCCTCTGCGCCTCGCCCACCACACCCGGCAGCGCTCGAGCGCGCCAACCAAGAGCGCGTTGCTCTTCGATATCCAGCTTCGTCGACGACTCGATGGGATCGATGCCGCCCGCTTCTGCCGATGCAGAGCCTCATGGCGCGTCGTCGTCCAACAGAACCGCGGCAAGCCATTGTTCCGCACCCTCTATCCTGCCGTTGACGATCGCTTCCCTGACCGCGCCGACAGACCCGTAGGCATCGGATGCGCCCGAGCGGCAAGCAGCTTCCCGGAGCGATCCCGGCAACTGGTGTGCGCGTGTCCGAAGCGGCGAACCCGGATCGCGGACCGGTCGCAGACCGTCGACAAGCCACGCGCGATCCACGCCGGCGGCGGCGATGGCAAGAAGTACTGGCCGGGTTGGTTCGCTTCCGCGAAGGGGGGTGGGGAGACCCGCATAGGAAATGCCGGCCTACTTCGCCAACGCGTGAGGATTCTCAGCCGTGCCGATCGCGATCCCCAGGCGGGAGAGGAATGCCTCCTCCCGATCACTACTCGGCGAGCGCATTCGAATTCGTGGTGTCCAAGAATGCAGATTAGTCGGGCACCCAACTTGACCCGGTGCAGAACGTGGAGCGCGGGCGATGTGAAACGACCAATCCACGCTGAACTTCCACCTGCGCAGACTCACGCATTAGCGGAACTTGAGCAGGTTCTACAAAACACCGGATCTGACCAGGGGCGCCCGCGCGACAGCCAACTGTGTCGATCAGCATGGCGGCTGCCCAATCGTTGCGAAGATCGAATATCTCTGGCCCGGAGCCGCGACTATGACATCCGACGAAAGTTCCGACTCCGGGAATGCCCACGTCTCCAGCTAGCCGGGTCAATTCGCGGACAGGCCGGACGCGGTGCCTTCCGCGCGTCCGAATTCGGGCGCAACACCCCGACGCCTGTCGAATAGTTGATCCAGATGCGGAAGGTTGTCGAAGATACTCAAGAGCAGTGCTGACGCCGAAGCCACGCGTGAGCGCGGAATTCCATCCGCCATGGTCCTGGAGCTCGCAGCGCGGCTGAGCGTGTCGCCCGAATGGCTTTGCGAAACCCTGCAACTATCGACGCGGCAAGTACTTCACAAGGCACGCCGACGAAGATAGCTGCCAAGTCGCGAAAGGGATCTGGTGATTGGCGTGATCGCAATGATCGCGCTGGCCGACCGAATGGTGAGGCAGTCGGGCGCCCCGGAAGGCTTTGATACCGGGCATTGGCTTGTGCGATGGCCGCAGGCCCCGATTCCAGTTCGGCCTCGGCGTCGGATCGAGGGCGCCCGCCGTCGGCAGTAGCAGTCCGGAGCGGCTATGAACCATTCCGAGAAAGCGGAGCCTTGAAGGCTTTCGGATCGCGTCGAGACGAAGCGCCGCGACGATCGGCCACGGCGTCACCAGGAACTTGATTGCGAAACGGTTCAAACGGACGCCGGACGCAGATCTCTCGGCCAAGAGGGAAGCATGGTTTGGCAAAACGTGCCAAACCTTCCTTCCAGGAACATCTTGATCGGCGGGGAATCGCAATGGCGCGCCCGGCAGGAATCGAACCTGCGACCCTTGGCTTCGGAGGCCAATACTCTATCCCCTGAGCTACGGGCGCGTTGTCGGCAGTCTCGCTGCGCCGCGCGGGTCGGCGCGCAACCTGCAAGGATACACGGGCTCGCGCAGCGTCCGTCGTCGATATAATCGCGCCCGCCGGAGACGTCCGCCCGACGGCGCGGCCAGTCCCCGATCACGAACCGCAACCTTGGCGCCGCGCGCGCCGCCTCAACCACGGCGCAGGCCGAGCGGAGCATGTCGATGTCTGACGAGCAACATGTTTCACCGATCAAGACCCCGCAGCAGCTGATCACGGTGGTCGCACTGTCGTTCATCGTCCCGATCATCGCGATCGTCCTGCTCGTGAAGTTCGTCGTCGGTGGCACGGCGGGTGCGACCGGGACGGCCGCGCTGACCACCGAGGCGGTCAACGACCGGCTGAAGCCGGTGGCGACGATCGAGTTTGCCGCCCCGGGCGGCGGTGCGCATGCGCTGTTGGCCGGCGAAGCCGTGTTCCAGCAGGTTTGCACCGCGTGCCATAGCGCTGGCGTGGCCGGCGCACCGAAGGTCGGCGACAAGGCGGCATGGTCGGCGCGCATCGCGCAAGGCGTCAATACGCTGGTGGCGCACGCGACGCAGGGCTACAAGACGATGCCCGCCAAGGGCGGCAAGGACGACCTCGACCCGGTCGAGGTCGCCCGCGCGGTTGTCTACATGGCGAATCAGAGCGGTGCGTCGTTCAAGGAGCCTGCGGCCCCGGCGGCCAAGTAACGGGTTGGGATCCCATGCGGGCGCACGTCGTGCGCCCGTTTTTTTTTTCGTGACGCGCTGCGCGCCGCGCCGTCCCATCCCATCGTCCGCCGCGCGACTGCCGGGCACGGTAGTGAGGCGCCGGCGCGGTGTCCCTAACGTACGCGGATTCCTCCTGCCTGCGAGTCCAGGGAGTTCCGCGATGCCCACGATTCCTTCCGTCGACCGTCTGCGTCGGCGAGCCTTGGCGCTGCGCTATCGACGCGGCGGCAGCCTTCGCCGCCTCGCCCAAGTCGCGTCGCTGTCGTATTCCTGGACGACGAAATTCGTCGCCGGCCGCACTCGCAACGAACGCCGCGAGACGCTGGAGCGCCTGCGCCTCGCGCTGCGCGCGCTCGAAGTGCGGCGCCGGGACTGAAACTCGTCCGTGCGGCCGAGCCGATGGTTCGCGCGATGCCGGCGAGGGCACGCCACACCTCGTCTACGGCAGGCTGTTGCTTTTCCTTGACTACGGGTAAACCCTTAATAGATACACGCCAATCATTAGCCTCACAATGGCGGCGAGGGCAGTGAGGGTGGATCGAGGACCGTCAGCCATGCAACACAAGGTCGTCCGAGTCGGGCGGCGGACCGGGGAATGTGACCCCGCGTCCGCCCGCTCCCCCGTCGCTGCGGTGGCCGGTTCGAGCGGCGTCACGCGTCGACAGGCCGTCGGAGCCGGTGCGGCGCTGGCCGCGGCGGTCGGCGCCGGTGGCGTGCCGGCAACGGTGCGGGCCGCCGCGACGCTGCGCGGGCCGGCGGGCGATCCGGCGTTCTGGAAACGCCCGCGCGAGCTGTGGATTACGCGGCCGCAGGTGGGGGAACAGTTGCGCGCCGTTTACTGGTCCGACGGCCGCGTCCAGCAGGAAGGGTATCAGCGGATCAATCGCCTCTATCGCGACGTGATGGCCGGCCAGCAGCGCCCGATCTCGATCGACCTGCTGGACCTGAACTACGTGATGCAAACCGCCGTCCACCGCTTGCTGTCGCCGCGCCCGCTGGTCCTCATTTCCGGTTTCCGCACCGCGCAGACCAATGCACGCGTCGGCGGCGTCGAACCCAACATCCATTTCACCGGGCAGGCCGACGATTCGGTCTACGAGCGGATGTCGCTGGCCGACAACTACCGGCTCGCCCGCTATTTCCAGGTCGGCGGCCTCGGCTTTTATCCGGACCGCGGATCCATCCACAAGGATGTCGGGCCGCGCCGCTCCTGGGTCGAGTATGGCCCGGCGCGGCCGCGCCGAGCCTGATCACGCCCGACACCCGAGTCCCCCGCCTCCGATGAATCCTCGCCCGCTGGCACTGAACGACCTTCCGGCGCGCCCGCGTCTCGCGCTGACGCACGGCGCCGTCCAGGCGGCGTTGATGGTCATCGCCGCGCTGAGCGGATGCGCCGCCGGAAACGGCGCGTCGGCGACGCGCGCCTCGGGCGACGACGATGTCCGCACGCTGCAGGCCCGCGTCGCGCAGCTCGAGGAGCGCGTCGAGCGCGACGAATACGCGCTGATCGCCGTCAGCCGGCGCGTCCGCGATCCATCGCGCGCCACAGACG
>Ga0335069_10009648_pt1 | contig 13722 bp, 9 predicted proteins | sample Lox_Sample_11_FD_206714 | JGI IMG/M metagenome (GOLD analysis project Ga0335069, IMG submission 206714) | Soil microbial communities from Loxahatchee National Wildlife Refuge, Florida, United States - Lox_Sample_1.1 | ecosystem: Environmental > Terrestrial > Soil > Wetlands | place: USA: Florida... | reverse complement strand
CGTCTCGGCCACGATCGGAGCGGTGCAGAACGGACAGACGTCGGACAGGTTGTCGCTCTCCGTCTGCGCGCCACATCGATGACAGGTCAGCAGGTAGCTGCCTGCGGCCGCCCGTGGTTTGGGTGGCAGCGCGGCCCAGGCGTCGTAGGAGTGCTCCTCGATGACCGCCGGGACGTCGGCCACCTCCTGTACCGCACCGCAGTACGGGCACTGCAGTGAGGTCGTTCCCGGCGCGTATTCGAGCCGGGCGCCGCACGACGAGCAGTGGAACGTCGTGGTGCCGGGCCGGCCGGCCGGGGTCGCCGGGCTGGCCGTGGTGGCGTCGGTGGCGGCGTCGTCGGGACTGTGGGGCGGGTCGGACATGGTCGTTCTCCTGCCGGCCGATCGGTCGCGGGTGGGGCGGAGGGCGGGGTGGCGTCGTGGTGGGCCGGGGGCTGCCGGATCAGGACGGCGGCAGCGGGGGCGGCATGGCGGCCAGCACCGGGGCCAGCTCGGGCACGTCCTTGGCGGGTGTCCATGCCGGCATCCCGCTCTTCCAGACCAGCGTCTCCGGCGTCAGCCTGCCGCTGCGCGCCTGGGTCTTCATGGCGTCCGCGTCGAAGGGGCCCTGCTGCTGACCGCCCACCCCGAGGAACCACTGCACCTGGGGCTCCAGGGGCGGCGGACCGGCCGGGGCGCCCTGCGCCGCCTGGCCCTGACCGGCGGGTTGGCCCTGACCGGCGGGTTGGCCCTGACCGGCGGGTTGGCCCTGACCGGCCGCGTCCGGCGGCCCGAGGGAGCGCGCCATCTGCTGGCCGATGGCCATGCCCACACCCAGGCCCACGCCCTCGCCCGCGCCGCCGGGATTGCTCGCGGCGGCCTCCATCGCGTTGGCCGCCTGGAGCTGGGTGTACCGCCCGAGGTCCCCGAGGATGCCCATCTGGGTGCGTTTGTCCAGGGCGGCCTCCACCTCCGGGGGCACGGAGATGTTCTCGATGATGAAGGTGGGGATGGTGAGGCCGACGCTCGCCAGGTCCTCGCTGAGGATCGCGCCGATCTTGCTGCCGATGGTCTGCTGCTGGGCGGCGAGGTCGAGCAGCGGGATGCCCGCGGACGCCAGGGAGCTGCCGAGGCGGCTCACGATCATCTGCCGGAGGTACTCCTGTACCTCCTCGGTGCGGAACTGCGGATCGGTCCCGACGAGCTCGCGCAGCAGCTTCGTGGCATCCACGACCCGGGCCGCGTACGCGCCGAAGGCCCGCAGCCGGACCATGCCGAACTCGGGGTCCCGGACGATCACAGGATTCTGGGTCCCCCACTTCATGTCGGTGAAGAGCCGGGTGTTGACGAAGTACACCTCGGCCTTCCAGGGGGAGTTGAAGCCGTACTTCCAGCCCTTGAGGGTCGAGAGGATGGGCAGGTTCTGCGTCTCCAGCGTGTACGTGCCCGGGGTGAAGGCGTCGGCGACCTGCCCTTCGTTGACGAACACGGCGGTCTGGGACTCGCGGACGACGAGCTTGGCGCCCATCTTGATCTCGTTGTCGTAGCGCGGGAAGCGCCAGACGATGGTGTCGCGGCTGTCGTCGAGCCACTCGATGATGTCGATGAACTCACCGCGCAGCTTGTCCATCAGTCCCATGGCTGCCTCCCGGTCGGTGCGGCTCGGCCGCGCCGTGCGTCCGCCGTCACCGCGATGCTAGCGAGGGGTACCGATGATCCGGCCCGGCCCACGGCGCCGCCGTCGGTCGCGTGTGGAGAACGCGACGCGGGTGCGTCCAGGTGTCGCCCTCGCGGCGCGTACCGCGCTGTGACGGACCGTCACCGTCGTCAGGTATGCCGCGAGACGGGCCGGAGGCCGACGGGCGGCCCGCCACCGGCGGTGATCAATTCAAGACGCCGGTGATCTCGCCGTACGCGCTGCGCGACGTTCTGGACGGGCGTCGGCGACACGCCGCCGGTCCAGGACTCCTCCCGCCAGGCCCGGGTCTGTCGGCGCCCCTGCCTAGACTGGCGCTGCGCGCAGCCGCCCGGCGGAGGGCCGTGCACCCCGGGTCCGCTCCGCAGGGCTTCCCTCGGTCGCGCGCGGTCGATCCGTACCGCCCTGCGCCCGTGGGCGACACGGCCTGTTGGCCGTCCCCGCGTGTGCTCGGGCGCCCATGCCCAGGAGGGCTCCCGTGCCGACCGGCCCGTCCGCGAGCACCGACTCGTTCGTGCACCTGCACGTGCACACCGAGTACTCGATGCTCGACGGCGCGGCGAAGATCGACGATCTCTTCGCCGCGGCGGCACGCATGGGCATGCCCGCGGTCGCCATGACCGACCACGGGTACGTCTTCGGCGCCTACGAGTTCTGGAAGAAGGCGCAGAAGTACGGCGTCAAGCCCATCGTCGGCCTCGAGGGCTACCTCACGCCCGGGACGAGCCGCTTCGACCGCACGCGGGTGCGCTGGGGCGACGGCGGCGAGGACGACGTCTCCGGCGCCGGCGCCTACACGCACATGACCATGCTGGCGCAGACCACCGAGGGGATGCACAACCTCTTCCGGCTTGCCTCGCTGGCCAGTCTGGAGGGCCAGTTCTACAAGCCTCGGATGGACCGCGAGCTGCTCGCCACCCACGGCGGGGGGCTCATCGCCACCACGGGCTGCCCCAGCGGCGAGGTCCAGACGAAGCTGCGGCTCGGCCAGTACGCCGCCGCCCGGGAGGCCGCCGCGGAGTTCCGTGACATCTTCGGCACGGAGAACTTCTACTGCGAGCTCATGGACCACGGCCTCGGGATCGAGCGACGGGTCCAGCAGGAGCTGCTGCGGCTCGCCCGCGACCTCGGGCTTCCCCTGCTCGCCACCAACGACCTGCACTACACCCGCGCCGAGGACGCCCAGGCCCACGCCGTCCTGCTCTGCGTCCAGTCCGGATCGACCCTCGCCGACCCGAAGCGGTTCAAGTTCGACGCCGACGACTTCTACCTCAAGAGCCCGGAACAGATGCGCCACCAATGGCGGGACCTGCCCGAGGCGTGCGACAACACCCTGGCGATCGCCGAGCGCTGCGAGGTGACGTTCACCGAGGGCGCCAACCTCATGCCGAGGTTCCCGGTCCCGGCCGGGGAGTCGGAGCAGTCCTGGTTCGTCAAGGAGGTCGAGCAGGGGCTGCACCGCAGGTATCCCGACGGGATCCCCGAGGAGGCCCGCAAGCAGGCCGACTACGAGGTCGACGTCATCTGCCAGATGGGCTTCCCCGGCTACTTCCTGGTCGTCGCCGACTTCATCAACTGGGCGAAGGGCCAGGGCATCCGGGTCGGGCCCGGGCGGGGTTCCGCAGCCGGCTCCCTCGCGGCCTACGCGACCGGCATCACCGATCTCGATCCGCTCCCGCACGGTCTGATCTTCGAGCGGTTCCTGAATCCCGAGCGCGTCTCGATGCCCGACGTCGACGTCGACTTCGACGAGCGTCGCCGGGGCGAGGTCATCAAGTACGTGACGGACAAGTACGGCGAGGAGCGGGTGGCCCAGATCGTCACCTACGGGACGATCAAGGCCAAGCAGGCCCTCAAGGACGCCTCGCGAGTCCTCGGCTATCCCTTCTCGATGGGTGAGCGGCTGACCAAGGCGATGCCGCCCGCGGTGATGGGGAAGGACATCCCGCTCACCGGCATCTTCGACTCCGAACACCCGCGTCACTCCGAGGCGGAGGAGTTCCGCCAGCTCCACGCCGCCGACCCGGAGATCCAGAAGGTCGTGGAGACGGCGCTCGGGCTGGAGAACCTCAAGCGCCAGTGGGGAGTGCACGCGGCCGGCGTCATCATGTCGAGCGAGCCGTTGATCGACCACATCCCGATCATGCGTCGGGAGCAGGACGGCGCGATCATCACGCAGTTCGACTACCCGACCTGCGAGACGCTCGGGCTGCTGAAGATGGACTTCCTCGGGCTGCGCAACCTCACCGTCATCGACGACGCCCTGAAGAACATCGTCGCCAACGGCAAGGAGCCGCTGAACCTCGCGGAGATCTCGGTCGGCCTCGACGACAAGCTCACCTACGAGCTGCTCGCGCGGGGTGACACGCTCGGCGTCTTCCAGCTCGACGGCGGGCCTATGCGCTCCCTGCTGCGGCTCATGCGCCCGGACAGCTTCGAGGACATCTCCGCCGTCCTCGCGCTCTACCGCCCGGGCCCGATGGGGGCGAACTCCCACACGAACTACGCGCTGCGCAAGAACGGACAGCAGCCGATCACCCCGATCCACGCCGAGCTCGCCGAGCCGCTCGCCGAGATCCTCGACTCCACGTACGGCCTGATCGTCTACCAGGAACAGGTCATAGCCATCGCGCAGAAGGTCGCCGGGTACAGCCTCGGCAAGGCCGACCTGTTGCGGCGGGCGATGGGGAAGAAGAAGCGCGAGATCCTCGACAAGGAGTTCGAGGGCTTCAGCGAGGGCATGACGGCGAACGGCTACTCCGTGGGCGCCATCCGCACCCTGTGGGACATCCTGGTCCCCTTCTCCGACTACGCGTTCAACAAGGCGCACACCGCTGGGTACGGCCTCGTCTCGTACTGGACCGCCTACCTCAAGGCGAACCACAAGTGCGAGTACATGGCGGCCCTGCTGACCAGCGTCCGCGACGACAAGGACAAATCGGCGCTCTACCTCAACGAGTGCCGCAGGATGGGCATCAAGGTCCTCCCACCGGACGTCAACTCCTCCGCCGCGGACTTCCGCGCCGTCGGCGACGACATCAGGTTCGGGCTCACCGCCGTCCGGAACGTCGGGGCCAACGTCGTCGACGCGATCGTCGCGGCCCGGCAGACCAAGGGCCTCTACACCTCGTTCGAGGACTTCTTGCGCAAGGTGCCGGCCGTCGTGTGCAACAAGCGGACCATCGAGTCGCTGATCAAGGCCGGCGCGTTCGACTCCCTCGGCCACACCCGGCGCGGGCTGGTGGCCGTGCACGAGGTCGCCGTCGACGCCGTCGTGGCCGACAAGCGCCAGGAGGCCATCGGGCAGGATTCGCTCTTCGGCGGGCTCGACGGCGCGGGCCCGAGGCTGTCCGTCGTCCCCCCGGTGCCCGAGGGCGAGTGGGACAAGCAGACACTGCTCTCCTCGGAGCGGGAGATGCTGGGCCTCTACGTGTCCGACCACCCGCTGTTCGGAGTCGAGCACATCCTCGCCAGGGCCGCCGACACCTCGATCGCCGCGCTCACCGCGGACGACGGGAGGCCCGACGGTGCCACGGTCACCATCGCGGGAATGATCAGTTCGCTGCAGCGCAAGATGACCAAGAACGGCAACCCGTGGGCGGTCGCGACCGTCGAGGATCTCGACGGCGCGATCGAGGTGCTCTTCTTCCCGCAGACCTACCAGACGGTCTCGCACGTGCTCGCCGAGGACCTCGTCGTGATCGTCAGAGGGCGGGTGAACCGCCGTGACGAGGTCCCGACGATCTATGCCGCCGAGCTGACCCTGCCCGACCTCGACGAGCCCGGGCGCGGGCCCGTCGTCGTCTCGTTGCCGGTCACCCGGTGCACGCCGCCGGTCGTCGAGAAGCTCAAGGACGTGCTGGCCACCCACCCGGGCCCGACGGAAGTGCACCTCCGTCTGGTCCAGACCGGCCGGACGACCGTGATGCGGCTCGACGACGGCCTGCGGGTCGCGCCCTCGCCGGCGCTGTTCGGGGATCTGAAGGCCCTGCTCGGCCCGAGCTGCCTGGTCTGACAGGCCTCTGATATGTCCTTCTCCATGGCCCCCGTGCTCCCGTCCCATGGCAGCCCGAACCTCCTGTCGGAGGTGCGCGCCGCGGCGTTCGTCATGGCGGGCGGCCTCCTGGTCGGTGTCGTCTGGGCGGTGTGGGCGCCGTCGATCGCGCGTTCGGCCGACCTCGGCGAGGCGCGGGTAGCCGTGGACGGCTCGCTCGCGCTGCTCGGGATCGGCGCCGGGATCGTCACCGCCGTCCTCCTCGGCCTGATGCCCGGGCCCCGGCCCGCCGTGCGGGTCGCGGTCGTCCTCGTCGCGGCGGTCGCCGCCAACCTGCTCGCCGCGGGGATCGGCCTGGCCCGCGGCCTGCACCTCGCGGCTCTCGGCGTCGTGCTGATGTGGCCGCTCGCCGCGGCCCTTCTGAGCACCCTGCGCACGCTCGCCGGCCTCATCCTGTCTCCCGACCACGACCGCCCGTCGAAGCGCCACCGGCTGGAACGGGTCAGCGGGGCACCTCCACCGTGATCGCCCCGACACACACGCCGGGCGGCCAGCACGTGCGTGGCCGGCGTCGACCCCTGTGGCAGCCCCGTCGCCTTCCGCCGGTCAGTTCGCGCTCCCGCTCTCGCGCGCCAGGTCGACCGCCGGCAGGGAGTGGAAGGCACCTACCAGCGCGCATTCGCGGCGCAGGATCTCCAGTTCCGCGCGCAGCCGGTCCGCCGTCGTCGGCTGCTCCAGGAGCGCCTGCCGCTCCGGCAGGTCGAGGACCACGGCGGCCGCGACGAGATAGGACACCACCTGCGGCTGTTCGGGCAGGTCCGTCACGTCGACGCCCAGCCTCTCGCGGTAGTCGGCGAAACGGTGGGCGACCCGCCGGGCCAGCGAGCCGACGTCCCCGTCGCCGTCCCGCTCGGGCAGGAAGTCGACGAATCCGGTGTGATACGGCGTGTCCGCATCCTCGTCCAGCGCCACCAGCCGGAACCGCGTCTCGCCCACCGTGACCAGGTCGAACCGGCCGTCCGGGTGGGGCGTGACCTCGCGCAGCTCCGCCGTGCAGCCGACCGTGTACAGGGCCCGGACGCCGTCGGCCCCGACCTCGCGGCCGGACCGGATGGCGATCACGCCGAACCGGCGCTCGGCGTCCTCCGGCAACTCCAGCAGCGCCTGGACGAGCACCCGGTAGCGCGGCTCGAAGACGTGCAACGGCAGCACCAGGCCCGGCACCAGGACGGTGTTCAGTGGGAACAGGGGTAGGCGCGTCGCCACGGGCCTCAGGCTATTCAGCCCTCACCCCCCTGCGCGCGCCGGTCCGCTCCCGGCCTGCGCCTAGACTCGACGAGGTGATCCGACGACTCGACCTGCGTGGCCGACCCCTGCGAGCGCGGGCTCTGCGAGGGGTCGTCCCCCGGGCCGTCCTCGACGTCGAACACGCCGTCGAGCGCGTCAGGCCCCTCTGCGACGACGTCCGGGACCGGGGCGTCGCCGCGCTGCTCGACCTCACCGAGCAGTTCGACGGGGTCCGGCCGGCCGGGATCCGGGTCCCCCCGGCCGCACTCGCCGCCGCGCTCGACGGCCTCGACCTCGACGTTCGCGCGGGGCTGGAGGAGTCGGTCCGGCGGGCCCGGCTGGTGCACCGCGAGCAGGTCCCGACCGGTCACGTGACCCGGGTCGCCCCGGGCGGAACCGTCACGCAACGCTGGGTGCCGGTCGGCCGGGTCGGCCTGTACGTGCCCGGGGGCCTGGCCGTCTACCCGAGCAGCGTCGTCATGAACGTGGTCCCGGCGCAGGAAGCCGGCGTCCCGTCGATCGCCGTCACCAGCCCCGCCCAACGGGAGAACCCGCGGGGCCTCGAGGGACTGCCCAACTCCACGATCCTCGCCGCGTGCGCGCTCCTCGGCGTCGGCGAGGTCTACTCCGTGGGAGGTGCCCAGGCCGTCGCCATGTTCGCGTACGGCGCCCGGGACACCGGCGGTGAGCTGGTCTGCGAGCCCGTGGACCTGGTGACCGGCCCCGGCAACATCTACGTCGCGGCAGCGAAGCGGCTCCTCAAGGGCGTCGTCGGGATCGACTCGGAGGCAGGGCCGACGGAGATCGCAGTCCTCGCCGACGACACGGCGGATCCGGTGCACGTCGCCGTCGACCTCATCAGCCAGGCCGAGCACGACCCGATGGCCGCCGCCGTCCTCGTCACGCCGAGCGAGGCCCTGGCCGGTGCGGTCGAGGCGGAGCTGCGCCGGCGGGTGCCGTTGACGAAGCACGCCGAGAGGATCGCCACCGCGCTGGCCGGCCCGCAGTCCGCCGTCGTCCTCGTCGACGACGTCGACGCCGCCCTCGAGGTGGTCGACGCCTACGGCGCCGAGCACCTGGAGATCCAGACCAGGCACGCCGCCGAGGTCGCCGCCCGCGTCGGCACCGCGGGAGCCGTCTTCATCGGCCCCTGGTCGCCGGTGAGCCTGGGCGACTACGCCGCCGGGTCCAACCACGTGCTCCCGACGGGCGGTTGCGCGTGCTTCTCCAGCGGGCTCGGCGTGCACTCGTTCCTGCGCAGTGTGCAGGTCGTGGAGTACGGCGAGTCCGCGTTGCGCGACGTCGCGGCGCATGTGCTGGCTCTGGCGACGGCGGAGGACCTGCCGGCGCACGGCGAGGCCGTCACCGCCCGCCTCGACCGCGGCTGACCGTCCCCACCAACGGGGAGATGGCGTCCTGGACGGCGCCCGCGGCCTCGCGCGCGAACGTCGCGGTCAGGTGGTGGTCGTCCCGGTAGATGATCGCCCCGCCCGGGGTGACCACCTGGCAGGGATCGCCCGGACAGACCGCGGGGGTGAGGTCGACGGCGGTCACCCCGTGGGCGCGGACGACGTCCGTCTCGGCCCGCCACAGCTGCGCGTCCGGCAGCACGTGGCCGGCCCGCGGGAAGGAGCACGCCGCCGGGTCGGTGCCGTGCTCGGAGAGGCAGGCCGGCACGTCGAAGCCCGGCCGGGGCACGTCGCGCAGCAGCGCCACGGACCGGCCTCCGGCGGACAAGCTGCGCAGGGCCGCATCAGCGCCTGCCGCCCAGACCGGTGCGGCGGCCTGGCGGTCGAGCACCGAGCCGTGGGCGTCGAGGAGCTCCCCGAGATAGGAGATGCTGCGCCCGAGCACCACGAGGTCGACGTGCGGCAGCGCCGCCACCCGGGTCATGGCCGAGCGCCGCCAGTCCGAACACTCGGTGTACTCCCGGTGGAAGGCGGCGAGGAACTCGCGGACCTGGGCGTATCCGCAGCCCGACTTGGCCCAGAACCACAGCTGCCACCCCGACCGCCGGGCAGCGGCGTCGAACCCGGGGAACCAGGCCGCGGCGTGCGAATCCCCGATGAGCACGACGACGCGGCTCCCGTTCGGATCGCCGAAGCGGCAGTCGGCGGGTGCCGACCGTGGGCCGAACCCGGCGAAGCAGTCCCGGCTCGCAGCCTCGTCGACCCGGGCCTGCGCCGGCGTCATCAGCGGACGGACCGGCGGGCGAGGAGGCGAAGGCTGCGTCGGACGCGCCGACCGGTTGACGGGTGCGTCGCGTGGGAGCGCCCGGCTCGCGGCCGCCGCCGGAAGGGCCGCCGGCGGGAAGACCACCGTGACCGCACTCCGCGGCTGCGGCAGGGCGAGCGCCGCCACGACCAGGCTCGCGCCGACGAGCAGCGCGCCGGCCGGCAGCGACCGCCGCAGCGCCGGCCGCAGGACGCGCGCCCCGCGCGCGGGCTCCTCGACGAACCGGAAGGTCACGAAGGCCAGGCCGAGCGCCAGCGTCACCGCGGCGAGCCGGGCCCAGACCGGGATGTCGGCCGGCGGCAGGTCGCCGACCGCGGGCGGCCCCCACAGCCGCCGGGCGAGCTGCAGGCACACCCAGTGCCACAGGTACCAGCTGAAGGAGAGCCGCCCGAGGCCCGCCAGCGGGCCACGGCCGAGCAGTGCCGCCACCCCGTGCTGGCTGCGGGCTCCGGCGGCCACGATCGCCGCGGCCCCCGCGACGGGCACCAACATCACGACACCGGGCACCATCGTGCCGTCGTCGAAGACGACAGCCGACCCGAGCACCGCGACGAGCCCGATCCAACCGGCGGCCGCCGACTGCACGTCGGTCAGCCGGTAGAGGTGGGGCCGGGCGAGCGCGACGGCGGCACCGGCCGCGAGCTCCCAAGCCCGGGTCTGGGTGCCGAAGTAGGCCCACGGCCCGGCGGACGCCGTGGTCGCCGCGCTGAGCACGAGGGAGGCCAGCCCGACCGCCGCGAGCGTCGCCCACAGCCGCCGGTCCGTGTCGCGGGGCGCCGGACGCCGAACCCGTCGGGCCGTGCTGCGGTGTCCGGCGACCAGCAGGACGAGCGCCGGCCACACCAGGTAGAACTGCTCCTCGAGACTGAGCGACCAGTAGTGCAGCACCAGGCTGTTGCCGGGGGTCGCGAAGTAGTCGGTGGATTCCCCGGCGAAGTGCCAGTTGGCGACGAAGAGCGCCGCGGCGCGGACGTCGTCCGCCAGGGAGGGGCGGTCCAGGGCGGGCAGTGCGACCCCGCCGGCGACGGCGACGGCGGCGAGCACGAGGCACGCGGCGGGAAGGATGCGGCGGGCGCGTCTGGCGTAGAAGTCGACGAGCGAGATCCCCCCGGTGGCCCGGACCTCGTCGACGAGCAGGCTGGTGATGAGGAAGCCGGAGATGACGAAGAACACGTCCACGCCGACGTACCCGCCGGTGAAGGGACCGAGGCCGGCGTGGAAGGCGACGACCAGGAGCACCGCGACGGCGCGCAGACCCTCGACGTCCGGACGGAAGGCGACGCGGGGGCGCGGCGCGCGCTCGCGGCGGCGCACCTCTCGGCGGGTCGGGGGAACGACGTTCCGGATGCCGCCCGCCGGGGACGGCGCAGTCGCACCGGGCGTCCTCCGTGCACCCGTTCGGGTGGGGGAGGCCAGCAGGCGGGCCTCGCGGCGCGTTCGGGGTGCGGCACGGAGATCGGCGTGCTGCACCATGGGCTCCGACTCTGCCAGAGCCGGCGGCCGTGTGTGCACTCACTCGACCGGTGCCACTCTTCTAGACTCCCCAGGTGACCGCTGAGACCGACGGCCGGCCGCGCGAGCGCCTGCCCGTGCGCCCCGAACTGCGCGGTGGCGTGCCGTACGGCGCACCGCAGCTCGACGTCCCGGTGCGGTTGAACACCAACGAGAACACGCACCAGGTCCCGGCTGGCGTCGCCCGCGCCGTCGTCGACGCCGTCGCCGCCGTCGCCGGCGAGCTCAACCGCTACCCCGACCGGGAGTTCACCGCCCTGCGCGCCGACCTGGCCGGCTATCTGGGGCACGGGCTCGACGCCGGGCAGATCTGGGCCGGCAACGGCAGCAACGAGGTCATGCAGCACGTCCTGCAAGCCTTCGGCGGGCCCGGGCGGTCGGCCATGAGCTTCGCGCCGACGTACGCCATGTACCCGCTGTACTGCCGCGGCACGGGGACCGCCTGGACGGACGGGCTGCGGGCGGCCCCGGCCGGCGCCCGCGACCCCTTCACGCTGACCCCCGCCGCGGCGGCGGCCCAGGTCCGCGCGGCCCGCCCCGACGTGGTGTTCCTCGCCAGCCCGAACAACCCGACGGGCACCGCGCTCGGCCTGGAGATCGTCGAGGCGGTGTACGAGGCGACCGACGGGGTCGTGGTCGTCGACGAGGCCTACGCGGAGTTCGCCAGGGCTGGGACGCCGAGCGCGCTGACGCTCCTGCCAGGGCGGGAGCGGCTGGCCGTGAGCCGCACGATGAGCAAGGCCTTCGCGTTCGCCGGCGTCCGGCTCGGATACCTCGCCGCGGACCCCGAGTTCTGTCACGCGCTGCGTCTGGTCCGCCTGCCGTACCACCTCTCCACGCTCACCCAGGCGGCGGCCCGTGGGGCCCTCGCGCACGCGAGCGACCTGCTCGCCACCGTGGCCTCGATCAAGGATCAGCGGGACCGGCTCGTGACGGCGCTGGCCGCGCTCGGGGCCGCGCCGGTGCCGAGCGACGCGAACTTCGTGCTCTTCGGGGGCCTCCGGGACGAGAAGGCCGCCTGGCGGGCGCTGCTCGACCGCGGCGTGCTCGTGCGGGACGTCGGCCTGCCCGGCCACCTGCGCGTCACGGCCGGGACACCGCAGGAGACGAGCGCCTTCCTCGCCGCCGCGGCCGAGGTGCTGCCGCCGCTGCTCGACCGGCCGCGATCCTCGGTGATCAAGGAACTGGGCGGGATCAAGGACTCCGAGGGCGACCGATGAGCCGGTTCACGCGGGTGACCCGGACGACCGGGGAGTCTGACGTCAGCGTGGAGCTCGACCTCGACGGCACGGGCCGCTCCACGGTGGCCACCGGCGTCCGGTTCTTCGACCACATGCTCGCGAACCTGGCCAAGCACGCCCTGGTCGACCTGGACGTGCAGGCCAAGGGCGACACCGACGTCGACGCCCATCACACCGTGGAGGACGTCGCCATCGTCCTCGGCCAGGCGCTGCGGGAGGCGCTGGGCGACAAGGCGGGCATCCGGCGGTTCGGGGACGCGCTCGTGCCGCTCGACGAGTGCCTGGTGCAGGCGGCCGTGGACGTGTCGGGCCGGCCGTACTGCGTGCACACCGGCGAGCCGGCCGGGCAGGCGCACGTGATCATCGGCGGCTCGTACCCGGGCTCGCTGACCCGGCACGTGTTCGAGACGCTGGCGCACTCGGCGGGCATCGCCCTGCACGTTCGGGTCCTTGCCGGGCGCGATCCGCACCACGTGGTCGAGGCCCAGTTCAAGGCGGTGGCGCGGGCGCTGCGGTGTGCCGTGGAGCTCGACAGCCGCGCCGGGGGCGCCGTCCCGAGCACCAAGGGCCTGCTGTGAACCCCCTCCCTTGCGCTGATCATGCAATCCCCGCTGATCATGCACTCCGTGTCGATCAAGTGATGGATCCACTACTGCGCGGGAACAAGGAGCGGCAGCCCGGCGCTCCGGGGCTGATGGCCGCCGATGTCGCCTGGCCGCTGCTCGTCGTCGCGCTGACCGCCGCTCGATCAGCGGGTCTGTCCGACCCCTTGGCTAGCCGGCTCGTGTCGGCCCGGCGACGGGCCTGATCACGAGGAGGTCCGGTGACCGCACCACGCCTGGAGCTGCTGCCGGCCGTCGACGTCGCCGGCGGCCGGGCAGTGCGGCTCACCCGGGGGGAGGCGGGCAGCGAGACCTCCTATGGGGACCCGCGCGAGGCCGCGCAGGTCTGGCAGGCGGCCGGTGCGGAGTGGATCCACCTGGTCGATCTCGACGCCGCGTTCGGGCGCGGGTCCAACCGTGACCTGCTGGCGGAGGTCGTCCGCACGCTCGGCGTGCGGGTCGAGCTCAGCGGCGGCATCCGTGACGACGCGAGCCTGACGGCCGCCCTGGCCACGGGCTGCGCGCGGGTCAATCTCGGGACCGCGGCCCTGGAAGATCCCGGGTGGACGCGCCGGGTGATCGCCGAGTACGGGGAGCGGATCGCCGTCGGGCTCGACGTCCGCGGGACCACGCTGGCCGCGCGCGGCTGGACACAGGAGGGCGGGGATCTCTGGGAGACGCTGGATCGCCTGGACGCCGACGGCTGCGCCCGGTACGTCGTCACCGACGTCACGAAGGACGGCACGCTTCGCGGCCCCAACCTCGACCTGCTCCGCGAGGTCTGCCGTCGCACGGATCGTCCAGTCGTCGCCAGCGGCGGCATCGCAAGCCTGGACGACATCGCCGCTCTGCGGGAGCTCGTCCCGGCCGGGGTGGAGGGGGCGATCGTCGGCAAGGCCCTCTACGCCGGTTCCTTCACCCTCGAGCAGGCGCTCGCGACGGCAGCCAGGCCGTGACCACGCAGGCGGGCCGAGATCCTGACCGGCCCCGGGACGTGGCCCGGCCCGAAGCGGGCAGCCCCCCGTCCCGGGCCCCGGTGGACTCCGCCGGCGTCCCCTGGGCGGGCCGCACCCTCACGCCCCAGCCGTTCGCCGGCGACGACGGGCGCGCCGACCCCCGGCTGGTCTCGGCGCTCGCGGCCGGCGGCGAGGAGCAGCTGGCCGACGCGCTGCTGTC
>Ga0335069_10009647_pt1 | contig 13722 bp, 11 predicted proteins | sample Lox_Sample_11_FD_206714 | JGI IMG/M metagenome (GOLD analysis project Ga0335069, IMG submission 206714) | Soil microbial communities from Loxahatchee National Wildlife Refuge, Florida, United States - Lox_Sample_1.1 | ecosystem: Environmental > Terrestrial > Soil > Wetlands | place: USA... | reverse complement strand
GCGCCGCAGCATGTACAGCGCTTCGTGTGTCGGCGGGCAGCAGCGCGAGCACCTCGTCGAGCGTCGGCGCGTGCGCGCCGGTGCGGCGGCACGCGGCGGCGCCCGCCGCGAGCGCGAACGCCAGATGCGCGCGCCAGCCGCGCTGCGGCGACGACATCAGGCTGAACAGCAGCCCGCCGATCGACGCGTCGCCCGCGCCGACCGTATCGGCAACCTCCACGCGCGGCGGAAGCGCGTCGTGGATCTCGCCGTCGGCGTACAGCGTCGCCGCCTGCGCGCCGCGCGTGACGAGCAGCGCCGCGCGCGGATTGAGGCCGCGCAGTGTCGCGATCGCGTCCGCCTCGCTGCCGTCGAACAGGTGCCGCAGATCCTCGTCGGATACCTTGACGAGATCGGCGAGGCTCGCCATCTTCTCCAGCGTCGGCCGGTACGCGGCCGTCATCAGGTTGCGGTAGTTCGGGTCGAAGCTGATCTTCGCGCCGTGCGCGCGCAACGCGGCGGCGAGGCCGATCAGCGTGCCGGCGAGCGGCTCGCGCACGAGGCTGATGCAGCCGAAGTGCGCCCAGCGGACGTGCCCGAGCCAGCCGGCCGGCAGCCGGGCCGGATCGAACGCGAGATCGGCGCTGTGCTCGCCGATGAAGAAATACGCGGGCGGGTGGGTTTCGTGGACGATCGCGAGCAGCGGCGGCCGCGCGACGCGCTGCAGGAACCGCAGGTCGAGCCCCGCCGCGTCGCTCGCCTGCCACAGCGCGTCGGAGAAGCAGTCCTCGCCGATCGCGCCCGCGTGCGCGCTCGCGACGCCGAGCCGCGCGACCGCGCGCGCGACGTTCCAGCCCGCGCCGCCCGGCACCGAGGCCCACTGCGCGCCGGTCGTGCGGACCATGTCGGTCAGGATGTCGCCGGCGGACACGAACGACGGGAACGCGCCGCTCATTTCGCGCCTCCGTTCGCGGTCGTGCGGGCCAGCGTCGCGAGCACGTCGTAGCACGCGCCCATCGTGTGATAGTCGGTCTTGCCGGCGGGGCTCTTCTCGTCGCTGTACTTGCGGTTGTCGCAGGTGAGGATCCGGTACCACGCGCCGTAGCGGTGATCGACGAAATGCCTCCAGCTGTAGCGCCAGATTTCGTCGTACCAGTTCCAGAAGCGCTCGCTGCCGGTGCGCGCGCCGAGCATCGCGGCCGCCGCGAAGGTTTCCGCCTGCACCCAGAAATGCTTGTCGTGATCGCAGACCGCGTAGTCGGGGCCGAAGCCGTAGCAGAGGCCGCCGTGGTCCGCGTCCCACGCGTGCGCGAGCGCCGCGTCGAACAGCTCGGCCGCGCGCGGCGCCAGCCAGCCGAGCGGCCGGTGCCGCTCGAGCAGCAGCAGCAGCTTCGCCCATTCGGCCTGATGGCCCGGCTGGAAGCCCCACGGTCGGAACATGTTCGTGCTGTCGTCGCGGTTGTATGCCCAGTCGACCGACCAGTCTGCGTGATAGTGCTCCCACACGAGTCCGTTCGTCAGCGCGGCCTGCCGCTGCGCGATGTGGGTCGCGATCTTCTCCGCGCGGTCCAGATAGGTGAGGTGGCCCGTCGCCTCGTGCGCGGCGAGGAGCGCCTCGGTCATGTGCATGTTCGCGTTCTGGCCGCGGTAGCTCGACACGATCCAGTTCGGTGTCGCGTCGTCCGCGTACAGGCCGGCGGCGGGGTCCCAGAAACGGTGCTCGGCCAGCTCGAAGGTCGCGGCGACGAGCGGCCTGGCCTCATCGACGCCCGCCATGGTCGCGTGCGCGGCCGCGAGCAGCACGAACGCGAGGCCGTAGCAGTGCCGCGTGCCGTCGAGCGTCGCGTGCTTCGCGCCGTCGCGCCAGTCGATTTCCCAGTCGTAGCCTTGCAGCGCGTCGTCCCAGTGCGCGTCGCGCAGGAAGCGCAGCCCGTGGCGCGTGTAGTCCTGGTGGCGCGGATCGCCGAAATGTCGGTACGCCATCGCATAGTTGAAGACGAACCGGCAACTGCTCACCAGATGCCGCGTCGTGCGGTTGTACACCGTGCCGTCGTCGCGGAAGTAATGGTAGAAGCCGCCCGTCGGATCGAGCGCGTTCGGCGCGTAGAAGCGCAGCGTGTCCTCGACGTGCGACAGCAGGAACGACGGATCGCGGAAGTTCTCGACGACCGGCGCCGGGTGGGTGGGCGCAGCCGGCGTCGCGGAGGCGGGGGGAACCGGAGTGTTCATGATTCGGTGACGGCAGTGGTGTCGGGCGCCGGCGTCGCGGCGCGCGCGTCGACCGTTCCCGGCTCGGTCGATTGTATAGTAAAAGCTACCGGGAAAACCCCGTCAGGCGTAGGCGGTACGCCGGTAAATACCCGAATTCAAAGCACTATCCGCGCGGCGCGGTTGGGCTGAATGCCCTGGGCGGCGCATGCGGCGGGCAACGCGAACGCGTCCGGTCGCACGGGCGCGCGCATCAGCGTCCCGTGGACGGCGACAGCGCGCCGCCCGCGTCGAGATCGATGACCGCGAGCCCGCCCGGCTGCCGCTTCGCGCGCCGTTTCGCGAGCGCCGCGACTGACGCGATCTCGTCGCTGCCGTAGCGGATCGTGCCGCGCAGGCCGGGCGGCACGCCGACCGAGCCGATCGCCATCGTGACGAAGCCGAAGAATGCCGGGTTGCCGTGGCGGTCCTCGCCATGCAGGCCGCCCGCGTCCCGGTCTGCCTGCGTGTAGAAGCGCAGCGCGCCGTCGTTGAAGCGGCGGATCGCTGCGGTCGCGCGGGTTTCCCAGTCCTCGCTCTGGAACAGCACGAGGAAATCGTCGCCGCCGACGTGCCCGAGGAAATCCCGCTGCGGGTCGCAGGCGTCGGCGAGCACGCTCGCCGCGAACTTCAGCACCTCGTCGCCCTGCCAGTAGCCATACTGGTCGTTGAACGGCTTGAACTGGTTGAGATCGACATAGCACGCGTGGAACCCCGCGTCGCGTTCGAGCAGCCGGTCGATGTGCGCGCTGATCGGGATGTTGCCGGGCAGCGACGTCAGCGGATTCGCGTAGCGCGCCGCCTCGATGCGCGCTTCCGTGACCGCGCGCACCAGGTTCTCGCCGGTGCCGAGCCCGAGATAGCGGCCGTGCTCGGTGATCACGAAGCCGTCGGCGAGATAGCGCTGGTCGTGATTCGCGAGCAGCCGCACGAACTGCTCGACCGGCGTCGCGTTCTCGATCAGCAGCGGCGCGTCGTTCGCGAACTGCAGGCACGGCTTCCTGCCGAACACTTCGCTGTGATACGGCAGCGCGTGGCGATCCATGAAATGCCGCCGGTTGACGAGCGCGATCGGCCGCGCGTCGTCGTCGACGAGCGCGACCGCGTGCAGCTCGGGCATCCGGTTGAACAGGTCGAGGACGTCGTTGTTGGTCGCGTCGCGCGGCAGCGCGGGCGCTGCGACCAGCATCCGCGCTGCGACCGTGCCGTTCGGGCGCGATGCGCCGGCCGCGTGCGACGTGCCCGGAAACACCGCGATGTGCGGCGTGTGGATCGCGTCGCGCGCCGCGTGCGCGACGTCGCGCGCCGGCTGCGCGGCCGGACGCCCGATCAGGAATCCCTGCACGTAGCTGATGCCCATGTCGCGCACGACGATCAGGTCGGCCTCGTTCTCGATGCCCTCGGCGATCAGCCGCGCGCCGCTCGCGTGCGCGAAGTGCTGCATCGCCTTGACCGCCTCGAATTTCAGCGGGTCGCGCGCGATGTCGTGGATGAAGAAACGGTCGATCTTCACGACGTCGGGATGCAGCCGCAGCCACAGGTTCATGCTGGCGTTCGCGGTGCCGTAGTCGTCGAGCGCGAACTGGACGCCCGCTTCACGCACCGACGCAATCGCCGGCACGAATTCGCCGATGTCGTGAATCGCGTTCTGTTCGGTCAGTTCGATCACGATGCGCTCGGCGGCGAACTGCGCGCGGGCGAGCAGCGCGCGGGCGCGCCCGCGTTCGCGAGTGAGCGCCAGGATCGCGGCCGCGCTGAAGTTCAGGAACAGCTTGCCGTCGCAGCCGAGCGCCGCGAACGCGTCGATGCAGGTCGCGGCGGCCGCGTGTTCGAGCGCGACGGTTGCGCCCTCGCGCTCGGCCTGCGCGAACAGTGCGGCGGGCGTCTCGAGCGCGCTGCCGCGCGGGCCGCGGATCAGCCCCTCGTAGCCGAAGATGGCGCCCGCGCCAAGATCGACGATCGGCTGAAATACGGTGGCGAGCGCGCGATCCGCGATCAATCGGGCGATGGTCGCGGTTTCGGGGGCGGCGGTCGAAGACATGGGCGGAGCGGCTGAAGCGACTAATCGTCTAGCTTAACGGCCGCGCCGAGAGGAAATTGAATGAACTTTTTGTGAAGCGATGCACCGCCGTGATGCGTCGCGCGGCGGCGCCGTGCGCGGGTCAGCGCTTGCCTGCGCCGAGTGCCACGTGGGGGGCGGCGGCGCCGTTCGCTTCGCGCTCGCGGCCCAGGTCGCGCGAGCCCCAGCGCTGCGCGAGCGCCGCGCAGGTCATCAGCTGGATCTGGTGGAACAGCATCAGCGGCAGCACGATCGCGCCGACCGCGTGCGCGGAGAAAATCACCTTCGCCATCGGCACGCCGGCGGCGAGGCTCTTCTTCGAGCCGCAGAACACGATCGTGATCTGGTCGGCGCGATTGAAGCCGAGCCGCTTGCTGACGAACGCGGTCAGCATGATCGCGATTGCGAGCAGCAGCGCGTTGATGACCAGCAGGCCGCCGAGCGCGCGTAGCGGAATCTGGTGCCAGAGCCCCTGGTTGACCGCCTCGCTGAACGCGACGTAGACGACGAGCAGGATCGAGCCTTGGTCGACGAAGCGCAGCACGCCGCGATTGCGGTCGATCCACGCGCCGATCACGGGCCGCAGCAGCTGCCCGGCGATGAACGGCACGAGCAGCTGCATCACGATGCTGCCGACCGTGCTCCACGGCGACGCGGACGCGGCGGATTGCGACGTGATCATCAGCCCGACCAGCGCCGGCGTGATGAAGATCCCGAGCAGACTCGACGCCGATGCCGAGCAGACGGCGGCGGGCACGTTGCCCTTCGCGATCGACGTGAATGCGATCGATGATTGCACGGTCGACGGCAGCGTGCAGAGGAACAGCACGCCCGCGTACAGCGCCGGCGTGACGAGCGGCTGCAGCACCGGCTTCAGCGCGAGACCGAGCAGCGGGAACAGCGCGAAGGTGCTCGCCAGCACGACCGCGTGCAGGCGCCAGTGCGTCGCGCCGGCGACGACCGCTTCGCGCGACAGCTTCGCGCCGTGCAGGAAGAACAGCAGGCCGACGGCGATGTTGGTCGCCCAGCTGAATGCGTGCGCGGCGGCGCCGTGGCACGGCAGCAGGCTCGCGAGCACGACGGTGCCGACGAGGGCGAGCGTGAAGTTGTCGGGGAGGAAACGGGGGCGGGCCATCGGAATCTCGTTCGGTACGACGGGGAACGCGTGCCGGGCACGCGACGAATGGGCGTATTGTCACGGTTGCTTATTCAATAGGCAAATTCATTGCATGAATCGATTGATGAGTTTGTTGCATGTTCTGGTCCGGAATTCTCCGCTGCGCGGCGGCGGAAAATGGCGACGGAAAAGGGCGACGGAAAAGGGCGGCGGAAAAGGGCGGTGGAAGGGGCGCCCGGGATCGGTCCCCGTGATGGAAAAAGTCAGCGGTAACACGGCGTTACACCGATGCCCGCGGCCTAACATTTTTCGACTCGACACACTTTCGCCCCGCTCATAAATTACTGCTGGACGGTTTGCGCCTCTCTCGCGGGCGCGCGAGAGAGTGCAATCAGGCATGGAACAATGACGGATCGGGTGAAGCGGAAGATCGGACGATGGGCGGCGGGCGCGCTGGGCGTGCTGCTGATGCCGCTCGCGCTCGCGCAGCCCCCGCGCGGCGGCGGTGGCGTGCATGCGTACAGTTTCGCATCCGGCGGCCACGCGGGCTGGCGCCGCGATCCGTCCGCGGGCGGCGGCCGCGAGCGCGGCGGCGCGCGGCCCGGCATGAGCGGCTACGGCTCGCGCTGGGGGCTGCGGCCGACGCCGTCGTACGGCCACTACGCCGCGCGGAGCCCGTATCGCCCGATCAGCGCCGATGCGCGCCAGGTGCCGCATCCGCCGGGCAGCACGAACGTGCCGGTGCGCAACGGTTCGATCCGCGCCGACGTTGCGCGCTACAACGAGGAGCGCGGCGGCCGGCCGATGCCGCCGCCCCGCTCGCAGGAAGAGCCCGCTCGCTCGCCATTCTTTTCGCCGTTCTACAGAAACTGAGCGCCACGCGGGTGCCGTGCCCGCCGGTTGATGCGATTTCGCCACAGTCGCGCGCAGATTTTCGCCGTTTCCCCCTCACATTGCGCTATCTTTCGCGCCGCGGTTCGCGCGGCTCGCGCCATGCGAACCGATGTGCCGTCGATGCCGGCGCGCCGCCGCCGCGCATGACGCGCCGTGTGCGGCCGCCGCACGCCTGCCTGTCCCCGTATCACCACCGCGAAGTCGATGCCGCTGCCATACCCGCAATAAAAGCCGTCGTTTCCGACTGGCTTCGTGATCCGAAAAGATGGCCGCGCCCCGGCCCGACGCATGCACTGGCTTCGATAACAACGACGTGTGCGCCGCTCGCTTCGATTTCGACAATACCTGGAGATCCCATGCATTCATTCGCTGGCCGTGCGCAGGGCACGGCTGTCATGCTGATTGCGGCCGCCGCGTGTGCCGCCGCCGTTCCCGCCCGCGCGCAATCGAGCGTGTCGCTATATGGTCAGGTAGACGAATGGATCGGCGCGCAGAAATTTCCGGGCAGCGAGCGCGCATGGGGCATGCAGGGTGGCGGCATGTCGACGTCCTACTGGGGCGTGCGCGGCTCCGAGGATCTCGGCGGCGGCTATCAGGCGATCTTCACGATCGAGAGCTTCTTTCGCGCGGAGAACGGCCACTACGGCCGCTTCGACGGCGACACGTATTTCGCGCGCAACGCGTACGTCGGCATCAATTCGCCGTACGGCACCGTGACTGCCGGCCGCCTGACGACGCACCTGTTCCTGTCGACGATCCTGTTCAATCCGTTCTTCGATTCGTACGAATTCTCGCCGATGGTCTATCACGCGTTCCTCGGCCTCGGCACGTATCCGGCCTATCCGAGCGATCAGGGTGCGGTCGGCGACTCGGGCTGGAACAACGCGGTGTCGTATACGTCGCCGAACCTCGCGGGCTTCACCGCGGGCGCGATGTACGCATTCGGCAACCAGGCCGGCGGCAACGGCGCGAAGAAATGGAGCGCGCAGTTCAATTACGCGCGCGGGCCGTTCGCCGCGACCGCCGTCTATCAGTACGTGAACTTCAACAATAACGCGCAGGATCTAGGTGCGCTGGTTGCGGGGATGAAGGGGCAGGGCATCGCGCAAGTCGGGATGACTTACGATATGAAATACGCGAAGCTCTTCGGCCAGTACATGTACACGAAGAACGATCAGGCCGGCGGCGGCTGGCACGTCAACACCGCGCAAGGCGGCATGACGGTGCCGCTCGGCGCGGGGTGTGCGATGGCGTCGTATGCGTACTCGCGCGATGCGGGCGGCCTGAACCAGACACGCCAGACCTGGGCCGTCGGCTACGACTATCCGCTGTCGAAGCGCACCGACGTGTACACCGCGTACATGAACGATCACCTGAACGGCCTGTCGAACGGCAACAGCTTCGGCGGTGGCCTGCGGGCGAAATTTTGAAGTTCGGCGCCGCGCTTTTTCATGATGAAGGCGCGTCGTGCTGTTTTGCCTTTGTTTACCTTTCGATCACACAGCTTTTGCTAAAGTTGTCCGGAATTGAATCATTCCTTTGGAATGCGAGCCCGGTTCGATGGATACCCTCGTCAGCATGAATTTGTTTCGCTACGTCGTCGAAGTGGGCAGCTTCGTCGGCGCGGCGGAGCGCATGCAGATGTCGGCGGCGATGGCGAGCAAGCACGTGATGCATCTCGAGCAGCAGCTCGGGGCGCGGCTGCTTCACCGCACGACGCGCCGCGTCGCGCCGACCGAGGCGGGGCGCGAATATTACGAGCGGCTCGTGCAGGCGCTGTCCGAGCTGGATGAGGCAGGCCAGGCGGTCGGCGCCGCGAGCGTCGTGCCGCAAGGGCGGCTGCGCGTGACATCGTTGTCCGCGTTCGGGCTGCGGCACGTGATGCAGGCCGTGACCGACTACGCGGCGCAGTATCCCGAGGTGACGGTCGAGATCACGCTGTCCGACCGCGTCGTCGAATTGATCGACGAAGGCTACGACGTCGCGGTGCGCGCCGCGCCGGGGGGCCTCAAGTCATCGTCGCTGGTCGCGCGGCAGATCGCCACCGCGCACATCCTGCTCGTCGCGTCGCCCGACTACCTCGCGAAGCGCGGCACGCCGGAGACGATTGCCGATCTGGCCCGGCACAACTACCTGCGCCGCGAGCCGAACGCGTCGTCGCTCGATTCGATGGTGCTCGACGCGGCTGCCGCGTCGCGCGTGAACCTCACCGGCAACCTGATCGTCAACCACCTAGAAGGATTGCGTGAGGCCGTGCTCGGCGGCGCGGGCATCGCGCTGCTCGGCACCGAAGTCGCCGGCGACGACATCGAGGCGGGCCGCCTCGTGCCGGTGCTGCTCGACGCGGCGCCGCCGCGCGAGCTGCCGATCTACGCGGTGTACGCGAGCCGGCGTCACGTGTCGGCGAAGGTGCGCTCGTTCGTCGATTTCCTCGTCACGCGCTTCGAGGGGCAGTCGCTGTGCCCGTCGATCGAGGCGCGGCTGCGCGTGCTGCCGATTACGCGGATCAAGCGCACCGGCTGATCGCCGCAGCACCGCACCGCCGCAGCACCGCACGCGAGCGTATCAGCGCGCGATGCCCAGCCGCACGCGGGTCTCGTCGTATTCGCGCTTCAGGCGCGCGACGAGCGTCGCGACGGTGGGCAGGTCGTCCATCAGGCCGACGCCCTGACCCGCGCCCCAGATATCCTTCCACGCCTTCGCCTTGTCGCCGCCGAAGTTCATCTTCGACTTGTCGGATTCCGGCAGCGCGTCCGGATCGAGCCCCGCCTTCTCGATGCTCTCGCGGATGTAGTTGCCGTGCACGCCGGTGAAGAGATTCGTGTAGACGATGTCGGCGGCCGTCGCGCCGAGGATCGCGCGCTTGTAGTCGTCGACCGCGTGCGCTTCCTGCGTCGCGATGAAGCGCGTGCCCATGTAGGCGAGATCGGCGCCCATCGCCTGCGCGGCGAGGATCGAGCCGCCGTTCGCGATCGCGCCGGACAGCACGATCGGACCGTCGAAGATCCTGCGCACTTCACCGACCAGCGCGAACGGCGACGTGGTGCCCGCGTGGCCGCCCGCGCCTGCCGCGACGAGGATCAGCCCGTCGACGCCCGCTTCGAGCGCCTTTTGCGCGTGGCGCAGGTTGATCACGTCATGCAGCACGATGCCGCCGTAGCTGTGCACCGCGTCGACGATCTCGCGCGCGGGCGCGCGCAGGCTCGTGATGAAGATCGGCACCTTGTGGTCGACGCACACGCGGACGTCGTGCTCGAGCCGCGCGTTCGACTGGTGGACGACCTGGTTGACCGCGATCGGGCCGATCACCGCATCCGGATGCTTCGCCTGGTGGTCGGCGAGTTCCGCCTGGATCTGCGTGAGCCACTCGTCGAGCAGTTCGGCCGGGCGCGCGTTGAGCGCGGGAAACGAGCCGACGATGCCGGCCTTGCATTGCGCGAGGACGAGTTCCGGATAGCTGACGATGAACATCGGCGACGCGATGACGGGCAGCGTCAGCTGCTGCAGGACTGCGGGCAGTGCCATGTGGAGTCTCCATTGTCGACCAGGGTGGGCGCTTTGGCGCTTGTGTCGCCCGAAACGCGTGCGTCGGCACGGGCTCCGGTTCAATGCTCGGCACCCTGGTCTGATGCAAAGCTGATCGTGCCGGGCGCGGTGGCGCGAACGGCGTTGTGAGTATGGCTGGCGTGCAGCAGCCGGACACCGGTGAAGCATCTTGTTACGAACGACCGTTCGATTATAGGCGAGCTTCGCGGCGCGCGTGGTGCGCGCGCAATCGAGCAAGTCCTCGGTTTCCGCGATTCCGGCCGCGCGCGCCGCTGTGCGGCGGCGCGCACGCGCCTACAATAGCCGGACGACAAACCAACGAGAAACCACACCATGTCGTTCGAGGCATTCGCGCCGTTTCGCGTCACGGTGCAGGGCACCGACATCTTCGGTGTCAAAGGAGGCACGGGTCCGCCGCTGCTGCTGCTGCACGGCCACCCTCAGACCCACATGATCTGGCATCGCGTCGCGGCGACGCTCGCGCGCCACTTCACGGTGATCGCGACCGACCTGCGCGGCTACGGCGCGTCGGGCAAGCCGCCGAGCGATCCGCAGCACACGCCTTACTCGAAGCGCGCGATGGGGGCCGATCAGGTCGCGGTGATGCGGCATTTCGGCTTCACGCGCTTTTACGTGTGCGCGCACGATCGCGGCGCGCGCGTCGCGCACCGGATGGCGCTCGATCATCCGGGCGCCGTCGAACGGATGCTGCTGCTCGACATCGCGCCGACGCTCGCGATGTACGAGAAAACCGATCGCGCATTCGCGACCGGGTATTTCCACTGGTTTTTCCTGATTCAGCCCGAGCCGTTGCCGGAGACGCTGATCGGCGGCAATACCGATGCGTACATCGAGCGCGTGATGGGTAACCGCTCGGTGGGTCTCGCGCCGTTCGCGCCCGAGGCGCTGCGCGCGTATCGCGACGCGCTCGCGCAGCCGGGGGCGGTGCATGCGATGTGCGAGGACTACCGCGCGTCGGCGACGATCGACCTCGAGCACGACCGTGCGGATCTCGAGCGCGGCAACAAGGTCGCGTGCCCGCTGCGCGTGCTGTGGGGCGCGAACGGCATCGTCGCGCGCTGTTTCGATCCGCTCGACGAATGGCGGCAGGTCGCCCGCGACGTCAGCGGCCGCGCCATCGAGTGCGGGCACTACATTCCCGAGGAAGCGCCGGTGCCGTTGATCGAGGAAGTGCTCGCGTTCTTCGAGGCGTGCGACCCGTCGCGCTGACGCGCGCGGCGGCGCGTCAGCATGCCGCGGGAATCCGTAGGGAAACACCCGATGCTATGCGATAGGTGTCGCTCGTATGATTGGTCCTGTAACGTTGATCACGTTCACGGAATTCCGAATCCAGATTGCCGTTCGACCGCCAGGCTGAACGGCATTTTTTTATGCGTCGCCGCCACTGGCCGAGCCGGTGCGCCGGCTGGCGAGCACCGCCAGCACCACGCGCTTCGCGTCGTCGTCCGATGCGCGCCATCCCTTGATTTCCTCGCGCGTGCGCAGGCAGCCCGCGCACCAGCCGGTGCCCGGATCGATCCGGCACACGCCGGTGCACGGCGACGCGACCGTGACGACCGACGCGTCGCTCATGCGGTTTCCCGCAGCGCGACGTCGGCGACCGGCGCGCCGGTCAACGCGACGAGCTCCTGCGGCGACAGGTTGAACACCGCGTGCGGGTGGCCGGCCGCGGCCCACAGGCTGTCGAGTTCGAGCAGGTCGGCATCGATCAGCGTGACCGGTTCGACCGCATGCCCGATCGGGCACACGCCGCCGATCGCATAGCCGGTGTTGTCGCGCACGAACTTCGCGTCCGCGCGGCCGATCTCGCCGACCTGCGCGGCGACCTTCTTCTCGTCCACACGGTTCGCGCCGCTCGCGACCACCAGCACCGGCGCATCGTCGGCGCGGCGCCGGAACAGGATCGACTTCGCGATCTGCGCGACCGAGCAGCCGAGGCCGGCCGCCGCCTCGGCGGACGTCTTGCCCGTTTCGGCGAGCATCACGATGCCTTTCGCATGGCCGCGCTCGCGCAGCAGCAGCGCGACGCGGCGCGCGGAATCGGGGAGAGAATCGAATGGAGCGGGTGTCGTCATGTTCTGGTATCCGTTGAAAGCCCGACGCTTGAGGGTCAGACGCAGCTCGGCGCGTCGCTTGCGCTTTGCGCTTTCGCGATCAGCGCGCGGCCCGCACGCGACGCGTTCGCGCGGCCGATCGCGTTCGAGATGAACTCGCCGGCTGCGACGACCTGCGCGAGATCGACGCCGGTGCCGATGCCGAGCCCCTGCAGCAGGTACAGCACGTCCTCGGTCGCGACGTTGCCGGTCGCGCCCTTCGCGTACGGGCAGCCGCCCAGGCCCGCGACCGACGCGTGGAAGATTTCGATGCCTTCGAACAGCGCCGCGTAGATGTTCGCGAGCGCTTGCCCGTAGGTGTCGTGGAAGTGTCCGGACAGCCGCTCGCGCGGGAACACGCGCGTGACGGCGGCGAGCACTTCGCGCGTGCGGCGCGGCGTGCCGACGCCGATCGTGTCGGCGATGTCGATCTCGTCGCAGCCGAGCGCCGCGAAGCGCTCGACGACGTCGATCACCGACGCGACCGGCACGTCGCCCTGGTACGGGCAGCCGAGCGCGCACGACACGCTGCCGCGCAGCCGCAGGCCCGCGTCCTTCGCGGCCTTCGCGACCGGCTCGAAGCGCGCGATGCTTTCGGCGATGCCGCAGTTGATGTTGCGCTGCGAGAACGCTTCGCTCGCCGCGCCGAAGATCACGACTTCGTCCGCGCGCGCGGCGAGCGCGTTCTCGAAGCCCTTCAGGTTCGGCGTGAGCACCGAGTAGATCGTGCCCTCGCGCCGCTCGATGCCGGCCATCACGTCGGCGCCGTCGGCCATCTGCGGCACCCATTTCGGCGACACGAAAGATGCCGCCTCGATGTTGCGGAAGCCGGCGCGCGACAGGCGGTCGACGAGCGCGATCTTCACGTCGGTGGGCACGAAGGTCTTCTCGTTCTGCAGGCCGTCGCGCGGGCCGACTTCGACAATCTTCACGGCTGAGGGGAACGTCATGGTTGTCTCCTGTTTTTGGAATGTGTGGAATTCAGCCAGGCATGGAATTCAGTAGCCGCGCGCGACGTCAACGACGCCGCTGACCGGCTCGCCGCGCTCCAGCGCGCGAATCTTGCCGGCGATCTGCTCGATCGCCTCGGCACGCAGCGTTTCCGCCGAGCAGTGCGGCGTGATCGTGATGCGCGGCGTGCGCCAGAACGGATGATCGTCCGGCAGCGGCTCGTGCTGGAACACGTCGAGCGTCGCGGCGGCGATGCGGCCGCTCGCGAGCGCGTCGATGAGGTCGGCGTCGACCAGATGCGCGCCGCGCGCGACGTTGATCAGGTACGCGCCCGGCGCGAGACGCGCGAAGGTGCGCGCGTCGAGCATGCCATCGGTGTCGGGCGTGCTCGGCAGCAGGTTGACGAGCACCTTCACGCCGTCGACGAATGCGTCGAACGCCGCGTCGCCCGCATAGGTCGCGATGCCGTCGATTCGTTTCGGGCTGCGGCTGTAGCCGCGCACCGGCAGGCCGAGCCTGGCGAGCGCGCGCGCGACCTGTGCGCCGAGCACGCCGAGACCGAGCACGCCGACGGTGAACGTTGCGCGCGGGTGCGGCTCCAGCACCTGCCAGCGGCGCGCGCGCTGCTGCGCTTCGTATTCGTCGAAGCGGCGCAGGTAGCGCAGCACCGCATGCGTCACGTATTCGCCCATTTGCTGCGCCATGCCGGAATCTTCGAGGCGCACCAGCGGCACGCGCGGCGGCAGCGTGCCGGGGTGCGCGCGTTCGAGCGCGAGTAGCGCGTCGACGCCCGCGCCGAGATTGAAGATCGCGCG
>Ga0335069_10009644_pt1 | contig 13724 bp, 14 predicted proteins | sample Lox_Sample_11_FD_206714 | JGI IMG/M metagenome (GOLD analysis project Ga0335069, IMG submission 206714) | Soil microbial communities from Loxahatchee National Wildlife Refuge, Florida, United States - Lox_Sample_1.1 | ecosystem: Environmental > Terrestrial > Soil > Wetlands | place: USA... | reverse complement strand
TCGCATTTGAGGATTCCCTTACTCAACCGAGAAGCGATCCAGATTGCAGGGGTCCTTCGACTCCGCGTGGCTCGCTACGCTCACCACGCTCCGCTCAGGATGACAGAGGTTGAGGGCTCCGTTGCTCCCGTGACTTCTGCACTGCAATCTTACTTCCGCAATAGATCATTTAACCTCTGCAATCTGACCTCTAACCTCTGACCTCTCCCTACGCTCTCGACAGATACGTTCCTTCCGCCGTGTCGACTTTGATCTTCTCGCCCTCGTTGATGAAGGGCGGAACCTGGACCACGAGGCCTGTCTCGGTCTTCGCCGGCTTGGTCACGCTTGACGCGGTGGCACTCTTCAGGCCGGGTTCGGTTTCGACGATGGTCAGGATCACGGTCTGCGGCAGCTCAATTCCCACCGCCTTGCCATCGAAGAATTCCACTTTGATCTGCAGGTTCGAGGTGAGGTATTCGACGGAGTCTCCGAGCGTGTCGCGGGTGAGATGCGTCTGCTCGTAGTTCTCGGTGTTCATGAAGTAGTAGTCGTCGCCGTCGGAGTATAGGAACTCCATGTTGACCTCATCGACGGTGACTTTTTCGATGGGATCGGGCGAGCGGAAGCGTTCCACGAACATGGCACCGGTGCGGAGGTTGCGCAGCTTGGCCTGGATGAAGGCGCGGAGGTTGCCGGGCGTGCGGTGTTCGACCGAAAACACGGAATGCAAATCATCTTTGTGCTTGATGATCATGCCGGGACGTAGCTGGGTTGCTGGAATCGACATTGCGGTTCTACATCTCCTTCAATCTTAAGGAATTTTGCGGTAGCGAGCGGGTCGCTGCGGAGTCCGCCACACTGGGGGCAAAGGGTTATTTTACATTGGGGATGGGATTCGTGGGAATCGGGGCAGTAAAAGGATGCGACCAAGGGGCTCAGACGCTTACGGAGGGAAGTTCATACGGCGCAGAAGGTCACGGAATCGCGGGTCGGAACGCAGTCTGTCCGACCAGGGGTCGGTTCTTAGACCGAAAAGGCTGGGCGAACGTTCCCGGTAGGCCCGTTCGAGCCATTCGATCACGTGGTCATCGTCGCCGAGGCCGTTGTAGAGGAATGCGATGTTGTACGCATCCACATAGCTCCGGGCGGAAGCGTATTTGAGGCGGCCTAAAAGCTTGAGGGCGTCTTGGTGTTTGCCCGCCACACCGAAAACATTGCCGCAACTACCAAGCATAACTTGCTCATCCGGCATAAGAGTGACGGCTCTCCGGCACTGCTCGACCGCTTCTGCATACATCCCCTTTTGCGCATAGTTCCACCCAAGTTCCATGTTCGCATAGGCGAAATCCGGAGCAAGTACTAGCGTCTTTTGTAACTGCGCGATCGACTGGTCGTATCGGTGCGCGTAGTACAGAACCCATCCGAGTTGGAGGTTCGACGTGGGCGTAAGCGGATCTAGCTCCAACGCTTGTTCCGTTTCCTTGATTGCTTCCCCAGTTCGGCCCATCGCTGTCAGAAACACACCATAGTAGAAATGGGCGGCCGAGCTGCTCGGGTTCAGTGCAATCGCGCGCTTGAGCTCCTGCTCGGCCCCAGGCCAGTCGCGGTCGAAGGCGAACCTAATCTGGCCAAGCAGCGCATGTGCTTCGGCCAGTCCGTCGTCCAACTCCAGTGCTTTCAAGGCCGCTGCCTTCGCCGCAGGGTAGGTTTCGGTCGCAGGCTGAAGGCCCCAGAGAGCCAGCAAGTTGTACACATCTGCGAGTCCCTCATAGGTAGGCGCATAGGTGGGATCAGAGTCAAGCGCCTGGCGGAAGCTCGTAATGGCCTGTTTGAAGCCTGCCTTTGTCCATTCGCTCGTGTAGTACCTGCCCTTGAGGTAAGACTGGTAAGCTTCCGGATTCACCCGTCGTGGACTTGCGCCGTGTACCTGCTCTGCGGACAAATTGCTTCGAACTGCGGCCGCGATCGAGCGGGCCACATCGCTCTCGAGAACCAGCACATCCTCTATTTCGCTGTCATAGCTGTTGGCCCACAAGTGGTGATCGGTGGAAGCCTGAACAAGATTTGCCGTTATCCGAAGATGGTTGCCAGAGCGTGCCACCGTGCCTTCGATGACTGCATCGACTCCGAGTTCACGGGCGATCTCCGGCAGCGGCTTCCTGCTACCCTTGAAGCGCATCACCGACGTTCGAGAGATAATCCGCAGGTCGCTGACTTCGCCCAGGCTCGTGACTAGCTCTTCGGTCATACCATCGGCGAAGTACTCCTGGTCCGGATCGCTTGACAGGTTTTCAAACGGCAGGACGGCGACGGATGCAACTCGCGGCGTAGCCGTCAACCGTGTTAAGGGAATGTGAGCCAGCAGCCGGTCGCGGACACCAGCCACGTTCAAAGCAGAGAGGATTGCCAGGACTGTAACCAATAGGCCGGCGGTGGCGGCCACGTACCATCGCCGCGGCAGGGAAGGGGCGGGGTGCCTCGCAACGGGAGACTCAGCTTCTGTCGTGGTTCCTGGGCAAGTGCCATTCGAGGGTATAGACTCCACCCGGGCAATGAATCGATGGCCGCGCCGCGGCAAAGTCTCGATGTAGCGGGGTGTCTCGGCGTCGTCGCCAAGTGTGTCCCGAATCTTCTTGATAGCGAAGTTGACACCGTGTTCGAAATCCACGACCGTGTGGTCGCCCCAAATTTGCTCTTGGATTTCTTCACGTTTTACCAGTTGGCCCGGGCGGCTCACCAGTAGGGCGAGAACTTTCGACGGTTGCGGAGGCAGGTGCAAGACGACACCAGACTTCCGCAGCTCTCCTGTCTGGAGATCAAACTCAAAAGGTCCGAAACGTACGCTCGAATACGCCGACGCCGGACCGGCCATGGGGCACCGCCTACGTGCTCGCACGCCATCGTACTTGCGCGGCTCTAGATGAATCAAGGACTAAGTCAGGATGGGTTCCTGGGCGTTGTTTCGTCCGCCAAGTACCCTCGCTCCAGTGAGTTAGCAGCTTGCCTAAAACTTGCCAGGAACTTGCCTTCAGTGCATTGAAGCGATTAAGAGATTTTTGCAATATGAGCCGCTGAAAGGAGAAAGTCCATGTTTCGTACAAACTTCCTTGCCGCACGACTTCGCTCCCGATTGGCGGTGTTCATGATCCTCCTCGGAGTAATCGCACTTCTTCCCACGACCGCCTGGGCGAGCGGTTCACTTGCATCCTGTGATCCAAACCACGTATTCCACTTTGGGAGATTCTGGCTGGTACTACCGACCGGCTCTGACGACACATCGAATATCCAGTGTGCATTCGATCACGCAGCGACCGAACGCGGATCTACGCTATTACTAACCGCTGGGACTTATAACACAGGCCAAATAGCTGTGTTTAACTTCGTCGGAACCTTCCGCGGCCTCGGAACCAACGACACCATCATCAAGACCCTGGACCGGACCCTCAATGTGGCGCCCTTGGACTTCTTTGTCAATCCTCCCACGCCCGAAAACGGTTCCAATCCTTGGCCGTCCATCTTTGCTTTTGTGGGCGGAGATGTCGTCATCTCCGACCTTTCGTTCTACTCAACCCCAAATGTTTGGACAACAGGTTGGACGTGGGCGGAGCTGGGCACCACGGTATACGAACTGGCCCACGCGTTTGTAGTGGTTGGTCCGGTGGTGCCGGGGCAGGCTTATACAGAAGCCAACGCCGCTCTGCACCGCGTCCGCATCGAGGGTGTAGCGCAGGACGGCACCCTGTTCGGCTATGACCCCATCAGCGCAATTTACTACGAGGGTTTTTACGGCGCTCCCTATGGACAGACGCTGCCGCTCCGTGGGAAGTTCGAGGCACGTGATTCTGAGTTTACGCACGTGGCCGGAGGCACGAATCTGTTCAACTTGGATGGCTCCCGTGCTTCCATCACTCACAACCGTTTTGCAGACAGTTTTGAAGGTATGGACCTCGGAGCAGCCACTAATACCGTGTATGAATTTGCCGACAACCAGGTACTCGACAATTCCGCATGGGGGCTGAACCTGTGGGGCCCCTTCAGCTCCACGACCCTTCTAATCAAGAACGATGTCGTCACTGGCACGGGCATGGGCCTCTACCTCGACGACACCGTGACGTTCGCTGGGGATATGAAATGTCGGCTCTTGAAGAACGCAGTAGAGAATGTGAGTGACGTCGGGATCTATCTCGGTCAGGGAGTGACGGACTGCCTGGTCGTCTGCAAGTCTCGCCTCGACACGGTGAAAAACCTAGGCGCGGATAACCAGCTCGTTGGCTGCCACCCAGTCACGGCCGGTGAGACCGAGAAAGGGGGCGTTCGCTCCAGGTTGCATCGCATACCCTAGAACTTGTGTTCTTGCTCGACTCCGTCTTCAGTTCCACACGAATCGATACAAAGCCGCTCGATGTCTGGGCGGCTTTGCTCTGCAGCGCTACCACACCGGCGGGCAAACCGGCCGGGGCGATGGGACTACGGTCCACCTTGATCTCGAGCTCCGCCGCTTGTATGGGCTGCCACCTCCCCCGCTGCCACTTCCCACCTATACTAAAGGGAAATCGAATCCAGGAGGCTCGCACCCGCGCACCCGCCTCCTTTCGAGGACCGCATGGCCGCACTCATTGATGCGATTAGTGTCAAACGCAAGACGTTCTTTGAGTTTGAAAACACCCCGTTCTCCTGCCTCGAAGCCGAAGTAAACACGCCGACCGCTCGTGGCGGCCAGACCCTCGTGCGCCTGAAGATGCGCAACCTGCTGACCAACGCCGTCTTTGAGAAGACCTTCAAGGCCAGCGACAAATTCAAGGAGCCCGACCTGCAGTCGGTGCAGGCGTCCTATCTGTATAGCGATGGCGACGGTTCGCATTTTCTCGACCAGGAAAGCTACGAGACCATCACCCTGAACGATCAGATGGTCGGCGATGCCTTGCTCTTCCTGATCGAAGGCGCGCTGCTCGAGCTGCGCAAGTTCAACGGCAATCCGATTGGCCTGGAACTGCCCATCTTCGTTGAGCTGAACGTGGTCTCGACGGAACCCGCGGTGAAGGGCGACCCTGCCGGCGGCGCCACCAAGCCAGCGCGCCTGGAAACCGGCCTCGAAATCCGCGTTCCCCTCTTCATCAAAGAGGGAGAAAAAGTCAAAGTCTCCACCGAGACCCGGGAGTTTGCGGGAAGAGCATAAGTCAGTTCGAATCGAGATCGATTTCGGCGGCAGCCGGCCAAATATTGCAATTGCACTCCGCATCTCACTGATTGCGGAATTCCGTATCGTATTTTTTGAGGGCAATTTCGCGAATCTGCTCGCGGGTCAGCCCTTTTGGAGGAGCGCCGGGAGGGCTGCAGGTGTCGCGGAAAAAGCCGTCCAACCCAGCGGGCGTCACAACCCATAACAAATGCACTTCGTGATCGGGATTCTCAAAGCCATGCCACGTGTTTCGCGGAATGAAGATTGTGCCGCCTTTTTCAAAATCGTGGCGCACATCGTTCAGGATCACGGTGCCCCGGCCTTCGAGAACCAGGAAGGCTTCATCCATTTTGAAGTGGCGATGGACCGGGATCCCTGTGCCCTTCATGATTTGCTGCGTGCCAGTAGCGAGATTTTCCGAACCTGTCGCTTTGCCGATTTTGATGAAGACATTGCCGCCATCGCGGAAATGAATGAGGTGTTCGCCTCCATCGGGTCCAAGGACAAATCCTTGCGGTGCTTGTGCGCCGACATCAGCCATGACTTGCGGCGCCATCTGCCCCACACCCAGCGCGCCCAGCGTGAACAAGCCCATGGTGGATAGGAATGACCGGCGTTGCTGCTCACTTTTCATCGCATCTCCTTTTGTGAGTGTGCACTTTTGCCAATCGAGTGAGGATTCTCTCTTCACAGAAGCAAGGCGGCCACTTCGGCCACACCGAGGATCAACCAGCAGATCGCCCGTTTCGGTTCGCCGGCTCCGTAGAATCCGGCGGCGGCACTGAAGCACAAAATGGCGCTGGCGGAGCCACTGACCCAGCCGGCGGGCTTGGCGATGAATTTGAGTACGTTCATTCCGTCTCCTGTTTCGGGCTGCATTCTCGTGACGACTCCACGAAGGCCTGATTTAGCATTTTCCCATAACGGATTTACCCTAGCCGCGCAGGGGGTGACATTAGGACTAGAATGAAGTTTCAGGAGGTCCTTTATGCGCATTGGAAAATACGAGAGTTCGGAAGGCTCGGCAGGAACTGCGATTGCTTTCCTGCTGATTGGGTTGGGTGTGGGCGCAGCCGTTGGGCTGCTGCTCGCTCCGAAGACGGGCCGGCAGTTGCGGAAAGACCTGCGCCGCTCCTATGACGACGCGATGGAGACGGTCTCGGACTGGAGTGAAGAAGCGCGCGACCGCATCAAGGATGCTGTGGATCGTGGCGCCGATTTTGCCGGCGATTTGAAATCGAAGGCGGAACCGATCGCGGATTACCTGCGGCGGTCGTAGGGTCGTCGGCGGTCGTTGGTCGCAAACTTTAGAACGCAGAAGCACCACGCGGGCGAGGGCGCCCGCGCCACACTTCCTATTCCGGCGGCATGTCCTCTTCGAGCCTGCGTTTCTTCTTGTGCACGTTACGGATGACGATTCCGACGGAGAACCGCAGATTGTCCTGCTTGGCCTTGCCAATTAAGGCGAAATCGGTCTTGGTCTGCAGGTAGTCGGCCTTGATGCGCACGGCAAAGCGATCGTTGACCTTGTAATCGGCGCCACCGCCCGCCAGTAACGCCAATCCGGAGCTGACCACTCGTTCGGGAGAAGCCAGCGTGGCCTCGCCGCGCACGCCATCATGCCCGAACATGAGTTCGCCGAAGGGAGTCCAGCGCTCATACTTCCGATAAGGGAACTGCAGTCCGAAAAGAAGGTTGTATTCCCGGGTCTTGGCGTTGAAGTACGGACCCGGCGGACAAGAGTCACCACACGATGGAAACGGCGCCGGAGTTGCGGTCGGGATTCGCGTGTTGCCGAAGTACTGGCTGCCCTCAACGACCAGACCGATCCAGGTTGCGGCATTCAAGCCTAGCGAGGCGTTCCACCCGTTCAGTTGCGCCCACTTTCCGGCGTTAAAGAAACCGGCCTGTGCGAAAGAGTATCCGCCAAACAGCTCAACGCGGGGATAGTGAGCGGGCTCAACCTGTCTTTCGAATGGGACGGGATTGTCTCCGCCTTCGTCTTGAGAACTGGGAGCAGAAGGTGGTGCGGGCTTCGTTTCCTGATCAGCAGGGGGAGGGGACGCCGGGGCCTGCGCCTGCGCCCACGACATCCAGCACAGCGCCGCCACAACCGTCATCACTCCCAGACATTTCCGCACGAATCCTCCTTGAAAGCAGTTCTCAGCTGTCAGTTCTCAGTTCTCAGTTCTCAGAATTCTCCCTCATTCGAGTGGGAACTGAGAACTACTACGCCACTGACTTTCCAAACACTGTATTGTAATGAAGCTTAATCTCCCCGCAGACGCCCTGCTCTGGCGAATACACCACGCAACTGTCGAACGGCCTGGAATAGACGTGCAGAGTGACTGCGCGCTGGTTCGCCTCGCGCGGATTCACCACGCGGTGAACGGGTTCTTTCGGATCCACCGCACACGGCGAGGCGGCATTCAATTCCACGGTGTTAGATGCAGCCAAGTGGCATTTTCCGGCGGCCAAATCCTGAAATTGCACGTGAAAATTTTCTACCTGCAGGCGGCCGATTGGCGCCGCCATCCAGCAGTTCTGGTCGCGGTGATTGTGCACGGAACTCGCCTGCCCGACCTCCCAGCAAATCGCAATCAGTTCGTAGAGTTCGGTTTTGTCGATCAGATTGCGCGTGTAGTGCTGGCGATCCCAGCATAGATAGGACGTCAGGCTGGATTCCTCCACCGGCATTTGCGCCAGGAGGGCCTGCACCTGCTCTGTGTGATCGAAAGCGGAGGCGGGAAGGGCGCGCAGCTCCGCTACTAATCTTTCAATCGGCACACGCGGCCTTGGCGACAGGGCATTCATAGGCGCTCCAGCAAACGATTGAGTATATCGTGTGGCAATGTCTATGGCGGCCTCACTCGACAAACATGCAATCGCCATAGGAATAGAAGCGGTAGCCAGCCGCGACCGCGTGGCGATAGGCGCTTAGGACAAAATCACGCCCTGCCAACGCGCAGACCATCATCAGTAACGAAGATTGCGGGAGGTGGAAGTTCGTCAGCAGCGCGTCCACCACGCGGAATTTGTAGCCGGGATAGATAAAGAGGTTCGCCTCGCCACGGCCAGCGGAGACCTCGCCCGGCGGCGATTCTTGCGCGGCATGTTCGAGCGTCCGCACGGTAGTCGTGCCTACTGCAACCACTCGGCGACCGCCATCCATAGCGGAGTTGATTGTCTGCGCTACTGCCGCCGAGATTTCGTAGGACTCGGCATGGAGCTGGTGATCTTCGATCTTCTCGACGCGGACGGGCTGGAAGGTGCCGAGGCCGACATGCAGGGTAATCTCGGCGATTTCGATTCCGCGGGCGCGAATGCGATCGAGAATTTCCGGCGTAAAATGCAGTCCCGCGGTTGGCGCCGCAACCGAGCCGCGCTGGCGGGCATAGACGGTTTGATACCGATCACGGTCGTTGGGTTGGTCTCCGCGGTCGATGTACGGCGGCAGAGGCACGTGTCCCAGGCGTTCGATGCAGCCGAAGAAATCTGCCGTTGGCGCAAATCGAATGCGTCGTTCGCCAAAACCGCCGCGCGCCACGACTTCCGCCTGCAACTCAACCGGATCGCCAAAGCTCAGTTTTTCTCCGATGCCAATTTTTCTGCCGGGACGGACCAGACACTCCCATTCGTTCGGCTTTTCGCTCACTTGGCGAGTCAGCAGGACCTCGACACGTCCGCGAAGAAAATCGCGCGCGGCAGGATTGTGCGAGCTGACGGGATGCGCGCGCTCGCCGCTGCGATGACCGTAGAGCCGCGCCGGAAAGACGCGCGTGTTGTTCAGGACTAGCAGGTCGTCAGGGCGGAGCAGGTCAGGGAAGCCGCGGAAGTGGCGGTCCTGCCACTGGCCGCGGCTCGGGGAGAGATGCAGGAGCCGCGAACCGGCGCGATCGGCCAGAGGCTCCTGCGCGATGCTTTCCGGCGGCAGACGGTAGTCGAAATCAGAGACGAGCATCGGTCCTCAGGTCCGATTCTACTGCCTTGACTTCTACTGCCTTACCCCAGCGTCGATGCCCACCTCACACCCGCCAGTTGTCGGCACGCCAGTTCTGAATCGATTTCTTGATGTCAGCTGGGGAAAGGTTTTCGTTCATCGCTCGCTGGGCAAGGCCCGCCAGTTCTCCATCGGAGGCGAAGCGCAGGGCAATAAGCTGGCCTTCGCTGAGTTCAGGAATCCGCGCCCGCAGTGGCTCAGGCAAGAGCGTTGCGAGCCGCAGCCGCTCCTCCAGGCGAATCACGCGATCCTGCACCTTAAGAGGGTAGAGGCGCACTTTGAAAGCCAGGATTACGAAGGCGATGGCGAGGATCGTGATGAGAATGCCGTGCAGAGGATGCGGCTGCCAGTGAAGAATGAGATGCATCACGACAGCAAACAACAGGCCCAGCACGAACACGGGCAGGACGACGAAATGGAAGAGCGGGTCCCAGCGGGTGTGATGGGCGTAAGACTGCGGGGTATCTGCCATGGGAGTTTCCTTTCCGAACAGGTCAAAAGTGTAGCAAAGACGACGTTGGCGGGTTATGCAGCGTCTTTGTCGCAGCGATTGGTTGTCACCATTCGCGACGTGCGGTACCATGACCGACTAGGGTCTTATGTCCTCCGAACGCCAGCATCGTCTTGCGATTGTGGAGTATGGCGCGCTGCTGCACGCCAACGGCTTTGTGGCGGCAACGGACGGCAACCTGTCCGTCCGGCTGGACGATGATCGCCTGCTGATAACTCCCACCTGCATCAGCAAGGGCCGGATGCGTGCGTCGGACATGGTAATTGTGGACATGGATGGCAGGAGGGTTTCCGGAAAGCGCCGGGTCTCGAGCGAGATCGGCATGCATTTGCTGATCTATCGGCTCCGGCCGGATATCAGCGGAATCGTCCACGCGCATCCTCCGACAGCGACCGGATTTGCCGCGTCCGGACTGGGTCTGAGCAGCCCGTTGGTGTGTGAAGTCGTGGTTGGCCTGGGATCGATCCCGCTGGCCCGGTACGGCACGCCGGGCACGCCGGAACTGACCGACGCTCTCGAGCCGTTGATTCCAAAGCATGACGCCATCCTGATGGCGAACCATGGCGTCGTCACTTATGGCTCGTCGCTCGAAAGTGCCTACATGAAGATGGAAACGGTGGAGCACTTCGCGAAGATTGCGCTCGTGACTCACATGCTCGGTCACGCGCAACCGTTGGGCGAAAAGGAAGTCGAAAAATTGAACGAAGTTCGCCACCGCTATCACGGCAATATCCCGTCCCGCAGACCGGTGTCAGCCGACGACATGGAAGATGAGGCCGACCCCAAACAAACGGCCGGCAGCCGCGCCTAGGAAGGCTGCGGCAAGACTTTTCCCGCTGCAAAAAACCTCAGGCGCTGAAGCGCCAACGTATTTTCTCCGCCTTCGGCACGAGTGGAAGAGGTTGCGGAAAAACTCGTTTTGTCATTCTCAGGACGACCGCCGGGGCTAAATCCCAAACTGATTTCGAACGACTTACGCGGCCCTGAAGGGCCGCTCTTCCACGGTGGCGCAAACATTCCTGAGTTTTTCCGTAACCTATGGAACGGTGCCCTTCCCGCTCGTGCCGAATTCAGGAATTCTTCCGCAGCCTTGGAGAGTCCCCCTTCGCGCGTTTCTATTTTTTGTCTCCGGCAATCCTGATGCGCAAACCCGCGCGAAAATTCCCGGTCAGCGCCGGGTACCCGACGACTTCGTTGTAGTGCTGGTTTGCAATGTTCTCGGCGTTCGCGTAGGCGGTGAGGCGCGAGGTGATGGCATACCATCCGCCGACATTCACCAGCGCGTACCCGGCGGCGTGTTTAAAGCCGGGGTCCAGGGACAGAAAGTCGTCGTCTCTTCGGCGCCCCACAAAGCTCCCGCTCAGATTCGCTCCCCACCGCTTCCCGAGATAGGTCGCTAGAAGAGTGCCGCTGTGCTTTGGCCGGCGCAGCAGCGCCTTTCCCATATCGTTGCCCGTGAGATTCTGCGACGAGATGTAGGCGTAGGAAGCAGTCAGGTCCAGGTGCGAGGAAATACGGCCGGAAAAACGAGCCTCGGCGCCTTGCGCCATCGCGCGATCCACGTTCTGGTACTGGCCGATGAAGTTGTCGGGATCGACAATCACGTACCCGATCAGGTCGTGAAACAGATTGTTGAAATAGAGCCCGGAGACGGTGAACTTGTTGCCGAAAAGTCCCTGATCGATACCCGCTTCGAATGCGCGGTTCTGTTCCGGTCGAAGGCTCGTATTCGGCGTCGAGTAGGGAGGCCCGGCGTATTCCTCCTCAAAGCGTGCCTCTTTGATGCCCTGGGCAAACGAGAAACGCAAGCGAGTTCCCGAGAAAGCGTTACCGCCTTTCAACGCCAGCAACGAGAGCGCGACGCGCGGCACGGCTTTGTTGATCCCCGGAGCATTCGCGCTCGGAGCGGACGGACCCGGCACATCCCACGACGCGCCCGACGCGTCTTCGCGCACGTAGCGCACGCCGGCGACCGCAGTGAGCCGTTTCCAGGTGACGCGCTGCTGAACATAAAGCGAATGGTTCAAGCGCAGCGCCGCAGTATAAGTGGCGGGCGGGAATACCGGCGCGTTGACGTAGAGGTGGCCGGTTTCATCCTCGAATTCGTAACCGACCGTGGTCTGCGCCCAACTGCGCGGCGCGTAGTCTCCCTGATAGGTGAAACCGGCGCGGTTGAGATGCGCAGTAGAAACATAGGGACAGATGTACGGGGGCGTGAAGCATCCCTCAGTCGAACTATTGTCCTGATTCAGCCTGCGCGTGTTGTAGTCGTACCCGGTCACGCGGTGTTGCCAGCGCCTCGGAGATGAAATAGTCAGCTCAGCGCTTCCGAGCAAATTATTGGCGCGAGCGAACTGGAAGAGATCGGGAGAAAATTCCCGATCGTTGTTGAAGTCCCACTCCCCCGGGACGCCCGTGCGACTGTTCGAATGACGCCCGCGAAGACGAAGCAGAACTCGGGCCGTTAGCTCGACACCGATATTGCCCCCTTGTAACGCATTCGAGTAGTCCGCATTCGGGCCCTGACCATTTGTGTTGAACTGGTCGGCAAACAGGTCGTAGTCAAAACGCGAGCGTGCGCCGGAGAGGGAAGCAAAACCATGAGCGGTGCCGAAGTTCCCGCCATCGGCGGCGAGGCGCAACTCGGGAACTTCCGTGGTTCCATTTCGCGAGAACATCTGGACGACGCTGGTCATGGCATCGGAACCGTAGAGCGTTCCTTGTGCGCCGCGCAGGAATTCAATGCGGTCGCTCTCGACAACCGGAATGGTGGAAAGCAGGAACGTTCCGCCCGGATCGTTGATGGGTACGCCATCAAGTAGCGCCTTGTTGTAGCGCGAGTCTCCGCCTTCGACGAAAAGCGAACCGAGGCCTCCACGCTGGCCTGAGTTATTCACGACAGCGCCCGGTAGGAAGCGCAGGGCGTCCGCAATCGAAACCGGGTGCATGGCCTCGAGTTCCGGGCCGCTGAGGACCGAGATCGAACTCGCGGTCTCCTGCTCCGGAACTGGCGATCGAGTGGCCGTGACAACGACGGTCTCCGAGGCGGAGGGGAGTGTGAGGGAGATCGTCAGCGAGGAGGAAGACGCCGGCAGATCCGTCCGCGAAATGGCGAATCCGGGCGCAAGCACTTCTGCGGTAAACCCCTCTGCAGAAAGATTGTCGATCTGAAATCGTGCCTCGCCGTCGCCCGAAGTATCGCGAACGGCGAGCGGCACCGCTTCACCGCGACGACATAGAGCTACACGTGCGCCTGACACAGCGGCACCCTGGGGATCGACAACTTTGATGTGGAGATCGGCGGCCCATGCCACAGAAACCGCGGCCAGCCAACACAGGAAAGAAAATCGAATTACAGCGCAGCGCATACCATGCTCCTTTGCACGCGAAAGGGTTCTTGGTGGTGATATGCGCCAGGTCTCCTGGCTTGCGAGTAAGGCCTTAACAACCAGCCCGTTTGCGAACGGCGTCCTTCCCGGGTCTCTCCCAATCGGGAGAGGTTCCCAGTGGACGACCGCCAATGTCCTCGCTTACAGTTGCGCGGCAGCGCGGGATTTGCACCCGCTTCCCCGTGGACCGGCATAGCCGGACCACGATTGGCACACACCTAAGAGTTGAGAAAGAACCAAACGTCAAGCCTGCCAAATGTAGCCGGAGGAAGGCGTCTCGTCAAACCGACCCCGAGGAAATTGAGGAAAAGGCCGGCGGCGACCCTCTAGCGGCGCAATACGGGGAATTCAGTTGATCCCACACGCGCAACATTCGCTTCGGCGAAGGTCGTCACTCGTTCGAGCGACGATTGCAGGGCGTTCTGAAATTGTTCGAGACGATGATCGTCAGCATCGGCGGGAACTCTCATCTTGGCGCCAAACCGCACCAGCACCTTGGAGAAAGGCCTGGGGATGATGAGTTGGTCCCAAGTGTTTAGGATCCAAGCATCGGCCACTGCCACGTAGAAGGTTGCTACCGGAAAGCCACTGGTTTTGGAGAGCAAGACGGCGCCGGGTTTCGCGACATATTTTGGTCCGCGTGGACCGTCGATCGTGAACACC
>Ga0335069_10009643_pt1 | contig 13725 bp, 13 predicted proteins | sample Lox_Sample_11_FD_206714 | JGI IMG/M metagenome (GOLD analysis project Ga0335069, IMG submission 206714) | Soil microbial communities from Loxahatchee National Wildlife Refuge, Florida, United States - Lox_Sample_1.1 | ecosystem: Environmental > Terrestrial > Soil > Wetlands | place: USA... | reverse complement strand
GAATCTCCGATGCCAACTGGAAATTGATCAGCAGGCTCAGGCGGGTATCCACCTGGTAGAACTTCGCCGCCCTCTTTGCTCCAATGGCTTTCTCGAACTTCGGCCAGTAATCAGAACGGAGCTTCGCCGTCTCGCTATCGATTTCCATCTGCCGCTTGGCAAGATCGTTGGCCGTTGCGTCGTCAAGGGTATCAATCTTCTGGGCGTAATCCTTGATCAGTTGTAGACGCTTGTCTCCGATCGCGCTCTGGTCGCGCGCGTAGTCGCGATACACCGGCCAGAATGCAGCCGACTCCGTATCGTTGAACTGCATGGTGTGAGCAATGATGTCGTTCTTGCTGGCTTGCACATCAGACCGCAGAAGTTGGATGTCAGTGTCCGATACTGGTTTTGCTGCAACCTCGGCCTGCTGAGCGACTGCGGCTGAAACCGGCAAGACACACAATGCGCATATCACAGACAACAATCTCATGTTGCTTCTCCCGGCAGATGACTCTTCTGCCTTGAGTTAAAGTTGCACTCGGAATCCGGGACTGGCCACTGGCAGAAGTGCCAGAGCGTGAGCCTTCTTATTGCCAATGATTTCCACCCTGTGGCCCACAATGGAAACGCGAAGAGTGACGATGCCAGAACAACCGGCATCGGACTGATCCTCTTCCAGGATGCTCGCCCGGATCTTCCTGGTCTTTCTGGTGCGAACTAGCGAGAAGAGTAGGCAGGATTTCCCGCGGGTTCTCGCAAAGCCATTACATAACTGTTTTCGTTTGAATATATTGGCCGCACGTCCAACGAGAGCATGGCCCTGGGGTCGAAGCTGCTAGTTTCCATGAACAGAGCCACTAGAACGATGTCTTCCCCGCGGTCAGCAACGGAAACGCCGGCGCATTGTACGGTGCCTGCAATGTCGCCGTCGGCAGCCTTCCTGCCTTGCTGGAATCGAACGCCACAAACCCGAGGCTGAACGCCGGGGAGTTGGGCTGCAATCGGAAATCGTCCACACCCGGCGTCGGATTCACAAACAGCGGATCTTCAAAGATCGACTGGGTATCCTCTCCCTGCGCCTGCCACTGCTGAAAAGTGAGCCTTGTAATAGGCGTTGGCTGCTGTCCTCCGTTCGATGGAAACAGGGGAGTCTTGAAGAACGGAGTCGCCGGTTCTCCTCCGCTCACCGCCTTGTCGAAGTACAGGTTGTCGTTGAAATTGAAGTACCCGGTGCACACTGTCTTTCCTTCGCAGTACCAGTAGCCGTACTGAATTGTGGCCTTGTCGTAGTAGAAGATGTTCTTCTGGTAAATCATGTTGAGGAACTTTGTATCGTTGTGCCTGTCCATCGCGCCCATCGCGCCATAAGCGAGAATGTTGTTCGTAAAGACGTCCGGCGGTGGAGGCGGATTAGGCGGCGTCGCTGCCCACGAATTATCGTGCAGGCTCGCATCCGTCGTTCGGTAGACAAGGTTGTTCTTGAACAGAACGCCCGATGCGCCCGCATCCACATAAAGTCCCCAGCCACCGTAGGTCCCCGGCGTCTGGTCGATGTCATGGACCTTGTTGTTCAACACCTGGTTTCCGGTGTTGATCCCGCTGAGGTAGTAGACGGCGCCCATGTCCGCCGTGATCCCCTGGCCGAGATCATGAATGGAATTGAACTGCACAACGTCGTCATGGGCCCGGTTGCATGTGTATCCCCAGTTGAACCCGACGCCCACACCGGTGTTATAGAAATCCGAAATCTCGTTGTGCTCCACAAGGACATGGTGCGCGTCGCCGACAAGCACCGCGAAACCAACCACCAGCACCCTGCCGCCACCCGTGATCAGGTTGTTTCCAATGTAGATGTGCTGTGGCACGCTCGCATCGGTGTGACTGCAGCTCCCGATGCCGCCCACGCGAATGCCGCCTCCGCCCGTATCCGTAATCAGGCCATCTTTGAACTGCGCGAGATACGGCGTCGCACCGCCCGCCACACCGGTTCCCTGGAACTCGATGCCGTACGCACCCGTGTGCTCAACCGTGTCGCTTTCAAAAATCACCCCCGTCGAATTTGTAAGCGTCAGGGCCGCCGGCGTCCCATTGTCAGCCTGTCCTGACAGATAGCCGTTCTTTTGCACCTGCCAGTCACTGTGCGCGAACGTCAGCCCCTGAAAGGTGACATGCTCCAGGTCTGTCGCCGACAGGATCTTTCCCAGCCGCGGCGCGATGATCGTTGTATTCGTCATTGTCTCCCCGATCTTTGGCAGGTAGGTGACAACACCCGACGGCCTGTCAACGTAGAACTGCCCCGCGACCTTCAGCGCCTCTTTCACGTTTTCGAGAAGAAAACGGTGACCTGGAATGAATCCGGTGAAGAAGCTCTGTTTCGTCAGCGACTGCGTCGTCACGATGGTCTTTGTCGCGGAGTTCAGAGACGCGATCCGCATGTGCGGCACGTCCCACGCCTCGAAGTTGATGATCTCCACGTCGCCGCGATTGGCCATCGTCGTCGGTACCGCGCCCGCAGTATTCGTCGCGTACGTAAACTCATTCACCGACGTCGTGCTTCCGGTTGTGCTGGACTCGCTCGCGAAGTAGATGTACCCGGTCGGAGTGGTCCGCGGCCTGTAACGTCGCGAACCGTTCACCCACAACTGTGTGAAGTAGACTCCCGATGGCAGCGTCATCTCCCACGAACCATTCGGCCCTGACTTCCAGTTCGTGAGCAGTCGTCCGCCGCTGATTACCGGCTGTTCGCCGGGATAGTTCGCATAAAGGATTGGCGTTGATGCCGATCCCGAATCCTCCGCGGTAAACGTCCACGTTGAGGGAAGAAAGTAGGTGCCACCCCGAACAAGAACACGGATCGTTCGCCCGCTTACATGCGTCTTCAGACTCTGAACGGCAACCCGCGCTCGATCCACCGTGCGAAACGGCTGAGCCAGTGTCCCCGGCCAGGAGTCATTTCCATTTGTGGCCACGTATACGTCGCCGACAGCATTTGTATTCGGTCCGGTCTGCGCGGCACCACTCGTCACACAGGCGCAAACCGCAAGAACGACAATCCGGCATCTGCCGGAGGAAGCACGAGCTTTAGCTGCCATGATCGATCCACCCTCCGGAACTCAGCGAAACTGCGCGCCCGCATTCGAACACTGTGGGCGGTGGATGAGAAGAGTGGCTGTTCCGCTGGACCATTAGAAGTCCTTGACCATCGGATTGGTTGGCTTCCGGCGCATTTGAACACTGGCGCTAAAATCGGGGGATGGCGCTCCACATTGGGATCGTTGGCTGTTCAGCCGAAGGGGCGGCACTCTGCTATCGAACGATCTGCGAAAAAGGGGCGCAGCTGCTAGGGCCGCATGCACACCCTGAAATCACAATGCACACCCACTCCCTCGCGAACTACGTCGAGAGAATCGGCCGCGGCGATTGGGAGAGCGTAGCCGAGTTGATGCTCGACTCGGCCAGCAAGCTGGAAAGGGCCGGAGCTGATTTTCTGATCTGTCCAGACAACACGATCCACCAGGCAATGGGGTTCGTCCAGTCTCGATCAACGCTCCCATGGCTGCACATTGCGGAGATTGTTGCGCTTGAGGCGGCGCAACGACGCTACCGCCGTGTTGGTCTCCTGGGGACGCGGTGGCTTGTGGAAAGCAACATCTACCCGGAAAAATTCGCAGAGCATGCGATCTTCTGTCTGCTCCCAACCCAGGACGAGCGCATCGAGATTGATCGGATCATCATGAACGAGTTGGTCTATGGCATCTTCCGGCCGGAATCAGTAACGTATCACCAGCTTGTCATCCGGCGTATGAAAGATGAGGCCTGCGAGGCGGCAGTATTAGGCTGCACTGAGATTCCCCTCATTATCAGCAACCGCAACTCGCCACTGCCGGTTCTTGATTCCACGCGGCTGTTGGCATGGGCGGCTTTGCGGCGGGCTGTCGCAAGCGACGCGGTCTCTTCGAGACCAGACATCAATTCCGAGCGCCTTTGAGATCTCCAGTAAGGTTCAGGAGGATTTGTGCAGCTCGTCATTCAGGGTGATCTGTGGCGTGCGGTTTGGACGCTGCCAATCTACATCTTCAAGGCACCGGACCCAATGGCGAATCTCCAGTCGCAGCGCCGGAACCTGAACCCCTCCGAAATTCATGGAGCATGCTTCAAGTCGCAGAAGTGTTCTTTTCAGGAGAGAGATTGAACCTGCTGAATTGCCGCGATTCAAGTGGTGGAACGCAGCAGACATCTGGATAAGGGCTTGAAGAAAGCTCTTCTCCGGCTCATTCAAACCAAGCCAGACTTCCTCCCAATGTTCATGAGCCTCAAAGAACTCTCCTCGCCGGTAACACTCGAGCCCCCTGGCAAGCGGTCCAATTCTCCAGTTGAGAGCCACGATTCCTCAAAGTTCTCTCACTCTCCCGTGAGCCGCTCGAGAAGCGAATCAAAATCGGTGAGGTCTGAGTACTCAATAATGACCCGCCCACGGCCTTTTTTGTCCTCGATGTTCACCTTCAACCCTAGTGCGCGCTGCAAGCGGTCAGCAACTTCCCTTACATTCGGATCGACGGGAGCTTCAGGTTTGGGGTCCTTCTTGTTCTTCTCGGGAAAGAGAATATTCTGCACCATCGCTTCCGTTTGGCGAACAGAAAGCGAAAGCTGTGCGACTCTTTGTGCCGTCTTCTCAAGCCCAGGATGTTGATTCAGTCCAAGAAGCGCCTTTGCATGCCCAAACGTCAGTTGGTTCGCCTCGACAAGATTCTGAACAGTCTCAGGTAACTTCAATAGTCTCATAAAGTTAGAGACTGAGACTCGATCTTTCCCCGTTCGCGTCGCCATCTGCTCCTGGGTCATGTGGAATTCCCGGGACAGTCGTTCGAATGCGCGTGCCTGCTCCATGGGGTTGAGATCTGCTCGCTGCAGGTTCTCGACGATCGTGATCTCCATCGCCTGCTCATCTGAGACCTGCCGAAGAATCGCCGGAATCGTTTTCTTGCCGGCGAGCCTTGACGCACGCCAGCGGCGTTCCCCGGCAATGAGTTGAAATCGACCATCCGCCAGAGGTCTCACCAATATTGGCTGCACCACGCCATTTGCCGTGATCGACGCTGCCAACTCGCCCAACTCCTGCTCATCCACGCGAGTCCGGGTCTGAAATGGATTGCGATCGATGTCGTCGATTTGAATCTCACGTGGCTTTCCGCCTTCGATCTCCGCAGGCTCTGGAACGTGAGTCGTTGGTGCGGCAGGATGAACGCGAGGCAGCAGAGAGTCAAGACCTTTGCCAAGTGCCCTGCGCTTGGTGTCAGTTGCGGTAGTCGTCATTCAGTACCTCTTCCCGCCAGTTTCGGCCGGAGACATTCAGACTCAGTCGATCAAGGCTCCCCCGCTCGGGGGGGTCTGCGTGGCGCCATTGACTCTAGGAAGAATAGGGCCAGAAGCGAACTTCTGGCTTCGGTCGCGAGTTTGCAAGCGCCTTGCGTTCCAGGCTCCGTGGGCTTTCGATCTTGTTGCGAGCTAGAAATTCTCCTGCAAGCTCGAAATATGCCTCCGTGCCTCGGGAGCGCGCATCGTAAAGCGCGACCGGCTTTCCGTGACTTGGCGCTTCGGCCAACCGTATATTTCTTGGAATCACCGTAATGAAAAGGCGATCTTTGAAATGTTCCCGCAATGTGTCGCGGACCTGCTGAGCCAGATTCGTCCTGTCGTCATACATTGTGAGGAGCACGCCCTCAATCTGGATCTCCTGATTAAAAGCGGCGCGAACGCGCTCAAGGGTCGAAAGGAGCTCCGTCAGACCTTCGAGAGCGAAGTATTCGGCTTGCATCGGGACAATCAGGGTGCTTGCCGCAACCAGGACATTGAGCGTGAGCAGGTCCAGAGCCGGTGGGCAGTCCAGCACGATCAGGTCGTAGCTGTCCCTGATGGGTACGAGGGCCTCTTTCAGACGAACGGCGCGGTTCGCTGCGGACGTCAGCTCGATGTTGGCGCCGGTCAGGTTCTTGGAACCTGGCAAGAGGGAAAGATTCTCCACAATTGTCGGGAGGATGACTTGCGGTGCCTGAGAATCGCCCACAAGCACGTCGTAGATCGAGTGGCGATTGTCGTCGCGAACAATGCCGAGCCCAGAGGAGGCGTTCGCCTGGGGATCGCAATCGACAAGGAGGATCTTCAATCCTTCAAGTGCGAGGCACGCAGAGAGGTTGATAGCCGTGGTTGTTTTTCCCACGCCCCCCTTTTGATTGACGACACCGAGGATCTTCCCCATTCCTGACAGGTTAATGTGTGCGGCTTCCGGCGTGCATTAGAGAGTGCCTGTGGAGATCGCGTCCGCCTTGTGGAAAGCTCCAATTTCGGAACTGATGGGAAAGGGCCAAAGTACCCTAAAACAAGTCACTTCGCATGCAGAGCCTGATCCCGACACACCGGACACCCGGAGAGGCAACTCGGTGGAAAACTTTCCCTTAGGTTCCAGAAATCGGGTCTGATGGTGGCAAGGCACAGGCTCACAGTGTATGTTCCACGTGGAACATCAACGAGAAATGTCGTACCCGATGATCGTTCCACGTGGAACATTCGCAAGAGTTCGATCCGAAGAGCAAACCATGCCTACGCTTGGAACCGGCAGCATCGAATGTGTCGCCCGTTCACTCGAGCCCATCAATCACAGACGTCTAACGCGGCTCCGGCATTTCTCTTGCCCAAAGCAAGGACACGCCGATCCGAACCCGGAAGCCGTATCGGCTCTTGCCATGCGAACACGGATCCGGCGGCAGCGCATGCTCTCGCGAGTTCAGTATTCGTCGTGAGGACTGCCATTTGGCCTCCTGGCCGGACGAGTCTCGAGGCACCAACAATTGCAACCTGCATGCGGTCCACCGCGCGCATTGCCACGCAGTCGAAATCCATCTGGAGCTTCTCGGCCCGGCCAGTGTGAATCTTGACCCCAAGCCCCAGGGTTCTCACGGCTTCTTGAAGAAATGCTGACTTCTTGACCTGGGACTCCGCCAGGCTAACGGCGATTTCCGGCCTGCATATTGCGATAGGGATTCCGGGAAAGCCGGCTCCTGAGCCAAAGTCGAGGAGAGTCTTAATTCCCTCGGGCAGGGCGTTTGCGCATGCGATGCACTCGACAATGTGGCGGTCGATGATCGCATCCACCTCGCGAATTGCTGTCAGGTTCATCCTGCTATTCCAGCGCAGGATCAACTTGACGTATGCATCGAACTTTTCGATCTGTGCGGCACCCAGAGATGGAAGATGTATGCCTTCAAGAGCCTGGATCAGCTTGTAACCGGGTGATTCTATGTTCTCAATGCTGATCATATAGCCGCGATCGATTCCTGTATCCGTCTAGGCTCCCATGCGGCTGCGGCCCTCACAAACGCGGCGAAGATGGCACGAGAGAACGGGCTGACGGTGTAGCTTCTCTCGGGATGCCATTGCACCCCAACCACAAAGTGATTAGGGGAGTCGAGCTCAATAGCCTCAACAACACCGTCGTCTGGCGAGATCGCCGACACGACCAGGTTGTCGCCGACTCTTTTGATCGCCTGGTGATGGCTTGAATTCACTGTCTCAAGCGTGCCCCCCTCTCCTGCAATCGCCCTCAGACGGGACTCCTTGTTAATCTGAACGGCGTGGGCGTCAACAACAGTCCTTCCCGGCCGGTGGTTCACCGGGGCTTTCATCATCGTATCCAGATCCTGGATCAGGGTCCCGTTTCTCCACACATTAAGTGTCTGGGCGCCGTGGCATATGGCGAGGACTGGCTTGTACATGTTAAAGGCGTCCTGAAGCAGGAGTTCATCAACCGCCGCCCGCCCAGGATCAGCGCGACCACATTCGGGAATTCGTTCTTCTCCATATCGCTCTGGATCGACATCGAATCCACTCCCCGGGAGCAGGACACCTTGAACTGTCGAAAGCAGTTTCGCAACCCGTTCGGGGCGCTCGTGTAGCGGTATAACGACGGGGATGGCACCGGCAGAGCGCAGAGCTGAGAGGTACGACGGAAGAGAACGCTGGTTGTACTCCATGTCGGTGAAAGTCGGCTCCGGAATTGCGATGCGTGCGGACATGGCCAATCCAGTGTACCCCCGTCTCCCACGCAAGAGCCAAGATATTCATTCTAAATATGGTTAGCTGTCACTTCCGCCAAAGTATTCTTATAATTATACTTGCACGTAAAGTGCTATTAATAAACGATTTATATAGAGCATCTGCAACCCCAAAAAAATCAGCCTTGGCTGCGGGGGTGTGTTGGACGGCCTTTCTTTCAGTGGCAATCAATCTCTCTCAACCAGACAGAACCATCGCTTGAGAAGCGATGTCAGGCTTCTCCACATCTCCTAATCGATGTAGTCATTTCGAAATGCAGACGCTCTCAACCATGCTCGATTCCGGATTCGCAAAATAACGACGTTGGAACAGGAGCGCCAGATTCACCAGTCCGATCATCACAGGAACCTCGACCAGTGGTCCGATGACCGCTGCGAAGGCCGCGCCGGAATTGATTCCGAACACCGAGACGGCAACCGCAATCGCCAGCTCAAAGTTGTTCGAAGCGGCGGTGAACGAGAGCGTGGTGGTCTTCGAATAGTCCGCTCCAAGTTTTCTTCCCATGAAGAACGACACGAGAAACATCACCACGAAGTAGATCAACAGCGGCAACGCGATCCTGAGAACGTCCACGGGCAGACGCACGATGTAACTGCCCTTGAGCGAGAACATCACCACGATGGTGAAAAGCAGCGCGACCAGCGTCATCGGCGCGATCCGTGGAACGAAGCTGTGGTCGTACCATTCGCGCCCCTTTGCCCGAACCAGTAGTGTGCGCGTTATGAAGCCGGCGAGGAACGGGATACCCAAATAAATGAAGACACTCTCTGCGATCTCACCGATGGAGATGTTCACTACAGCCCCGTGCAATCCGAGCCAACCAGGCAGCACCGTGATGAACACCCACGAGTAGACCGAATAGAAGAAGACCTGGAAGAGCGAGTTGAAGGCAACCAGTCCGGCTGCGTATTGCGTGTCACCCTTCGCCAGTTCATTCCACACGATGACCATGGCAATACAGCGTGCCAGACCAATCATGATCAGTCCGGCCATATACTCCGGGTAGCCGCGGAGGAACACAACGGCAAGCGCGAACATCAGGACGGGGCCAATGAGCCAGTTCTGCGCGAGCGAGAGGCCGAGCACTCGCTTATCGTGGAAGACCTCGTGCAACTCTTCGTACCGGACCCGCGTAAACGGCGGGTACATCATCACAATCAACCCTGCAGCGATTGGGATCGACGTTGTGCCGACGCTGAAGCGGTTCAGAAACGGGACGACTCCCGGGGCAAGCCATCCGAGTACCACACCGAACACCATCGCCGCAAAGATCCATCCCGTAAGGTAGCGATCCAGAAATGACAACCGGCTCTTCTTCAATGCTGCCTCCTACGACATTCCGATCTGGTCGATTTCGCGCTTGATTGCCATGTCTTCGAGGGTCGCAAGAGGAAGCGAGAGGAACAGGCCGATCCGCCGGTCAAGCACAGTGAATGCGTCACGGAACGCGCGGGCGATTTCCTCCGGAGTCCCCTTGACCGCAGCCGGATCGGGGATTCCCCAATGGGCGGTCATCGGCTGGCCTGGCCAATAAGGACACTGCTCGTTCGCAGCGTTGTCGCACACCGTAAAGACGAAGTCGAGCTTCGGCGCTCCCGGCGCAGAGAACTCGCTCCAGGATTTGCTGCGAAGGTTCACCGATGGGAGACCGGCAGCTTCGATCTGCTGGAGCGCCTCAGGCCGCACGTTTCCCGTTGGGTGGCTTCCCGCGCTGAAGGCTGTAAACCTACCCTTCCCTTTGTGATTCAGGATCGCCTCGGCCAGGATGGAACGCGCGGAGTTGCCCGTGCAGAGGAATAAGACGTTGTAGTGGTCAGCCATCTTCTTATTCCCTCGATCCTGCCAGCGCGGGCGCGCAGCAGCCAGTCTGGCAGCAGGCGGCTTGAGGTTTGTTGGCCCGGATGAAGGCGCTGAGGAATTTCCCATTCACCTGGGGAGCGATGGCATCCACATCGACGCCCGCGTCGGTGAGGAACATGCGCGCATCCTCGATGTTGTAGACACGCGTCGGCTCGACGTCAGCATTTTCGAATCCCGCAGTTTTCAGCTTTTCAGCGTATTCGCTTTCTTCAAGCGCACCGGCGATGCATCCGACCCAGAGCAACATACTTTTGCGCACCTCTTCCGGTACGCTTCCGCGAACAACTACATCAGAGACAGCAAACCGCCCGCCAGGCTTCAGCACCCGGAACGCTTCACGGAGGACGCGATCTTTGTCGGCGGATAGATTAATGACGCAGTTCGAGATGATGACATCGACGGAGCTGTCCGGCAGGGGAATGTCTTCGATTTCGCCTTTCAAGAACTCGACATTCGTGACGCCAGCCTGCCTCTGGTTTTCGCGCGCCAGTGCCAGCATGTCATCCGTCATATCGAGGCCGTACGCCTTGCCTGTCTGTCCGACGCGCCTTGCCGACAGCAGAACATCGATTCCACCACCGGAGCCCAGATCGAGAACAACCTGTCCCGGCTGAAGATTGATCAGCGCGGTTGGATTGCCGCATCCCAGAGAGGCCTTGACCGCTTTCTCGGGGATCACCCCTGTCTGATCGCTGCTGTAAAGATTGCTGGTGATCGGATCGCAGCAGCGAAGACTGGGACCGCAACATGCCCGGGCGCTGCCGGATTCCGCTACTGAGCGCGCTGCGCTTCCGTATTTCTCTCTAACCTGTTCCTGAACGCCGGTCGTCGTTTCCATGCTCACGTCTCCTATATATACGCTAACGCGAATATATTTCCGCTGGACATATCTGTCAAGGCGCATATTATGGAGATGTGAGTCAATCAGTGAAGACCTACAACCTGGCTCTATTGTTTGCCGCCCTTGCGGATCGGACCCGGCTTAGGCTTTTGAACCTGATGAACGGCAAGGAGGTCTGCGTGTGCTATTTCGTGGAGATCCTTGGACAGAGCCAGCCCAAGGTCTCCCGGCATCTTGCCTATTTGCGGCGCGCCGGCATCGTCGCTGCTCGACGCGAGGGGAAATGGATGCACTACAGCATCGTTGTGCCCAAGCACGCCGGCGCTGCACGAATCCTGAACGAAGCGCTATCGGTGCTCAGCGAGGACAAGGCGATGCAGGCAGACCTTTCGAGATTGGATAAGGCATGTTGCGTCCCGCAGAAGCTCTCTGCGCTTGAGGGAGCGCCACTTCCCATACCGGTCGAAGCTCTGAGTTTGTCGCCCGCTGAACTGACGAGAACGGAGTGATACACTCACTGACTCACTGACCCTCTCCCCGTCTTCGCCGAAGCGCATTTCTACTCAGGTCGAGCCTTACATGCCTACGATGTCTGGACCACGGACGGCTGGACCATCGCTTCAATTGTGGAGCGGAGGCGCGCAGTGAGTTCGTCGGTCTGGCGGATGGTCATTCCTTCGGTGAGGATTGGTTCCCCGATGGTCATTGTCAGGTTCACCGGATAGAAATGGTGCGTGTGGATCGGCAGCAGATCATAGACACCGCTGAGCGCGATCGGAACGAGCGGCACCTGCGCGCGGATGGCGAGGTAAGCCGCGCCGGCAAGGAACTCCTGAATCTGGCCATCGGGAGTGCGGCTGCCCTCGGGAAAGACGAAGAGCGGCATGCCGGACCGCAGTGCCCTGGCTGCTGCACCAAGGCTGGAGAGTGTTGCACGCGGGTTCTCGGCATCGATTGGAATCTGACCGGAGCGATTGAGGTGCCAGCCGATAAACGGCATTGACCACAGTTCCTTCTTTGCCAGGATGCGGAACTGGAATGGCAGGGTGGCAAAGACGACCGGCGTATCCATGTAGGAAGTGTGGTTTGAGGCGTAGACAGCAACGGGATGCTTTGTAAGGTTCTGGACTCCGACCACGGTAAGACGGGAGGCGGAGATTGTCATGCAACCGCGCGCCCATGCCTGCGCAATTCGGTGCTGGTGGCGACCCCTTTTTTCAAAGAGGGAAACGAAGAGCGAGCAGCTTCCGCAAAGGGCCGTCCAGAGAAAGAAAAGCGGCGCCTGAATGAGATTGCTTCTCCATCGGTGCAGCCGCGGGAGCGGATCGGGGGGGCGATTCCTCATGAACCGTGGCCTACCCCTTCCACGACGACTTTGCCTTCCGAGGCTCTGCGAGCCAGCAGGAGAGGCCGCACTTCGCCGACAAGATAGACCGAACCTGAGACGACCAGTAGTTTGCCGGTGGCGCGCTCCTGCGCCATCTCAAGAGCCTGATGAACGGAGGATGCGGCAAAGGCCGGTGTCTGCGTTGAGGCCGCGGCATCGAGCAAGTCACGCATCGGTGTTGCGCGCGCGCTTTGAATCGGTGCAAAGATGACCTTGGGAAACAGCGGAAAGAGTATCCGGGCAAGCTCTCCAATTGGCTTGTCGCGCAGGCAGCTGAAAACGAGCGAGCCAAGACGATCCCGTTCGGGAAACTCTCGTAACCCTGCACGAAGCGCCCATGCCCCCGCCGGGTTGTGCGCCACATCGAGCAGCCAGTCAATGCTACCGATGGATATGCGCTCCAGACGACCCGGCCAGCTTGTGTGCCGGATACCATCGGCGACCGAGCCGGGAGTTACGGGGAATCCATGGCTTACCGCTAGCTCCACTGCTGCAGCAGTCGCAAGGGCCACATTGCGTTGCTGGTGCGCGCCATGCAAGGGTGAGGCAACCTCGATCATTGACCCGAGCACCTCTATAGCGTAAGGCGCGCCAGCCGAAACGCTGGTGCCCGGCATGTAAGGAACTGCGCTTACGCCGATCACGTTCAATTCGGCGGCAACCTCGCCCAGAACGCGATTGGCCTCAGGATGCTGCGGCAATGTAATGAGCGTGCCGCCCCGGCGCAGGATACCCGCCTTTTCGCGCGTAATCTCCGCAATGGTCGAACCCAGCCACTCCATATGATCAAAGGAGATATCTGTCACAACGGAGATGATAGGTTCGACGATGTTGGTGGCATCGAGGCGCCCACCCAAACCGACCTCGAGAACGGCGATCGAGATGCCTGCCGCGGCAAATTGAAGAAACGCCATTGCCGTGAGTGTTTCGAAGTAGCTGGGGAACTGCTTTAGTTTGCCCTTGGCGATGAGTCTCTCAGCAGTGTCTTTCACGCGAGAATAGTGAAGGGCAAAGATGTCGTCACTGATTTCGGCTCCGTCAACACGAATCCGCTCGTTCGGCCGGGCGAGGTGGGGCGAGGTGTAGAGGCCAGTATGCAGGCCAGACGCAGAAAGAATGGCGGCGAGGGTAGAGGCTGTCGAGCCTTTGCCGTTCGTTCCTGCAATCAGCACCGAGGGAAAGCTGCGGTGGGGGTTGCCCAGGGCTGCAAGGAGGATGCCAATCTCGTCGAGCGAGAACTTGCGCCGTGCGTGGCCCGGTAAGCTTTGGAGCTCCGGCACCATGGCGTTGAGCTGCGCGATAGCGGATTGGTAAGACATAAAAAGATAAGTATAGAAGAGCAGTGAATAGGCACGTCAGGAATCGCCTGGTACGACTGAAATCGTCACAGCTTGTGCATGACAGGGTAGCTTCAAAGTCACTGCTGCAGAAAGGCTGCGTACTCACTCTCCACATAACCCACTTCTAATTCACAACACCTTAGAAGACTGCTGTGGGAACCGTGGGAAATAGGGAGCCTGAATCAACACTGGTGGCTCTTTTTCCA
>Ga0335069_10009642_pt1 | contig 13729 bp, 9 predicted proteins | sample Lox_Sample_11_FD_206714 | JGI IMG/M metagenome (GOLD analysis project Ga0335069, IMG submission 206714) | Soil microbial communities from Loxahatchee National Wildlife Refuge, Florida, United States - Lox_Sample_1.1 | ecosystem: Environmental > Terrestrial > Soil > Wetlands | place: USA: Florida... | reverse complement strand
GGCTCGCCCAGAGCAAGGTCAAGGCGCAGATCTTCACCCACCTGCTCTACCGCCACTGGAACCACTTCACCGGCGACAAGCGCAGCCATCTTTTTCTGGTCGTGGTCGACACCGGCGAGGCCCGGGACCTCAATCCCAACGACCCGCATGATGTTCCGCCGTTCTCGCTCTCGGGCGGCGGCGGATTCGCCATCGCGCCCGACTCCAAGGAACTGGCATTCACTGAGAATCTCGACGCCGAGCCCGCCATCAGTACCAACGCCGACATCTTCACGCTAGACCTGACTGATCCTTCAGCGAAGCCAGTCAAGGTCAGCACTTCTACCGGCGGCGACTTCAACCCCGCCTACTCGCCTGATGGCAAATACCTCGCATGGCGCAGCCAGGCCCGCAACGGCTACGAAGCCGACAGGTTCCGCCTCATGCTCTACGACCGCGCGGCAAAGACAACCAAAGACCTGCTGCCGAAGTTTGACTTGTGGGTGGATGAGTTCGTATGGAGCTGGAATTCCAAGTCGATTACATTCACAGCTGGAGATGATGGAGAGTCCCCTCTTTTCTGGACTAACTTGTCAGGTGCGGACACCAAAATGACGGAGGAAGGGGAATACTCAGATCTACATTCCCTCCCGGATGGATCCTCGATCGTCGCATCGAGAATGACCGTCGGCCATCCAAGTGAGGTTAGCCACCTCATTTGGATGTCAACTACCAACAGTGGCTCGGCAGCATCCACGCCTGCCCAACGAAAGAACGCTAATCAGGCATATTCGGATGAGGAGTTGATAAATTACACCGATATCCCATTGACCCACCTCAACGACGCCCTCCTCTCCCAACTCGACCTAGCCCCGCTCGAATTCTTCTGGTTCAATGCCGTCGACGGCGCCAAGGTCCAGGGCTTCCTCGTCAAGCCACCGGCCTTCGACCCCAACAAGAAATACCCTGTCAAATTTCTCATCCACGGCGGCCCCCAAGGCCACTGGGGCGACGACTGGTCCTACCGTTGGAACGCCGAGCTTTTTGCCGCCAACGGCTACGTTGTCATCATGGTCAATCCGCGCGGGTCAACGGGCTACGGTCAGGCCTTCGTTGACGGCGTTAATGGCGACTGGGGTGGCAAGCCCTTCAGCGATCTCATGCTCGGCCTCGACTACGCCGAGCAGCACTATAGCTTCATTGATAAAGGCCGCGAATGCGCCCTCGGCGCCAGCTATGGCGGATACATGGCCAACTGGATCCTCGGCCACACCGACCGCTTCAAGTGCATCGTCTCCCACGACGGCATGTTCAATCCTGAGTCCGCCTTCGGTACCACTGAAGAAGACTGGTTCAACCAGTGGGAATTCAAAGGCGCGCCCTGGGACTACTACGGAAAGCCAGATTCCGAAAACCCGTTCCGCAAGTGGGCCCCCTCGCTTTCGGCCAAAAACTTCAAGACGCCCACCCTCGTCGTCCACGGCCAGCTCGACTACCGCCTCGACGTCAGCGAAGGCTTCCAGCTCTTCGACACGCTCCAGTTGCTCAAAGTCCCCAGCAGAATGCTCTACTTCCCCGACGAAGGCCACTGGGTACTCAAGCCGCAGAACTCGCAACTCTGGTACAAAACCGTCAACGACTGGGTCGACCAGTGGATCAAGCCGGAGGCAACCAAATAGACAAGCACTGAAGATGGCCGATTAGATACCTGTGTCGGTTCAAGAACCTCTGAGGAGACTTGGATCGCTCGTAGAACCAATTCTCGGAGAGAAGGAGCGGGCACATAAAGATTGCAGGTTGTGACTTACACACTCGCTACCTGCTGGTGGCGATGCTGGATGAGGAGACAGGCGAGTTGATTGAGCGTCGCCTAGGTCACGTTAACGGAGAAGCGAGGGAGTTTCGCATCAAGCTATCGGGGGCAGTAAAGGTGTTGATCGAAGCCACCGGGCTCACGCGCTGGTTCGAGCGTCTGCTCGCGGAGTTGGGACACGAGTTGTGGATCGGAGAGGCGGCACGAAGTGGGCAAGGAGAAAACCGATGCGCGCGACGCGACGTTGCTGCTGAACTGCTGTTAAATCGGCAAAAGCTGTTGTGAATGTGCAACGCGGTCGGGAAATCAACTGCATGCACTAGTCAGGGGCGAAGGGCAATGTCGCAAGAAGCGTCTCTTCACCAGGAAGGGGCGATGCGAACTGCAAGCTCTCAAGCTGGATGCATGGGCCAAGCCGCTGTATCAGCTACGTCAAAGGATGTGTGCCAACAATCCGGTTCAGCCGAATGCTTTGCCGATCCGGGTGCGGACTGTATCGAACGAATTCGGCTCGCGGACCTTTCCTCGTATCGCTCCCCCGAGGATTGAGCCAAGCAGGCGCGGAGCGGGCCTAATCCTGATAGACTATTCACGGTCGCAGTACAGGCGCGTAGCTCAGTTGGTTAGAGCGCTTCCTTGACACGGAAGAGGTCGTTGGTTCGAATCCAATCGTGCCTACCATTTTATTTTCAATGGCTTAGCCCAATCTAAATCCACCCCAATTTCCCTCCTCCAACCCAAGTTCCAACCCAAGAGCACTAGCTTGCTGCGGCTAAGTTGATGGCCTGCAAGTATTTACCCTGTGCCGACACCTGCGCCGAATTGACGCGGTGCATATACAGTGAAGTAGTCGAAGGCCGCGCATGCCGTAGCACACTCTGGATCACCGGCAGGTTCACTTCATTGGCAGCAAAGAACGTTGCCAGCGAATGGCGAAGGTTGTGCCATCCAAATCTCCCACCATAACCATCAGGGATCACGCCGGCCTTGACTGCTGCTGGCCGCAAATAGTCCTGACCAGCCACACCAGCAGAGCGAGGGGTTCTTCCCTTCGTTTTTGTCGAAGCGAAGACCCAGTCGTCATCACGGCTATAGACAGACTCCTCGCGCCATGTGCTGAGAGCCTGACCCAATGCCGGATGCATCGGGACCTGCGTCATGCTTCCCCCGGTCTTGCCCGGCGTCTCCTTCCCCTTCGACCACGCTCGCTGGATTTTGATCTGCCCAAGCAACCAGTCGATGTCGCGCCACTTCAAACCGAATGCTTCCTCGGGACGAAGTGCAGTCGCTGCGTGAACAAGCGCCAGTATCCACTCGAGACGCGTGTCAGGAGTATCGAGTTCGTTCAAGATGATGATCATCTGCTCGGGCGAAACAACGACGGCCTCGTAGCCTGTCCCAGATTCGGCCCGCGCCATCATCAAGGGATTGGTCGGACGACCATCGCTATCGACGGTCGACTCGATCAATTCATGACGTTGCGCGTGCTTGTATATCTGAGACATGATGGACTTCATCTTCGAGACCGTTGCCCAGGTGAGAGGAGTCTTCTTCTTGCCGTGTGGTTGTGAAGTCAGTGCTTCGAACCAAGCCTCGACTTGCAGAGGCTTGATATCCGACGCCCTGAAATCTCCCCACCTCGGCAGAATCCAGTTATCGAGGAGAAGTTCGTTGGTGGCAACTGTCTCCTCCGCCTTCACACCGATGCCGGATTTCTTCTTCAATTCGTGCTGGCGGAAGTGCTCCGCCAGCTCACGAAAGGTCAACCGGGATCCGTTGGACCGGTCAATGTTCTTGTCGAGACCCAATCGACCGACTTCTCTCCACGCTGCAGCTTCCGATGGCCCGATCTCCTTCACCAAGCAGACCACCTTGGTGTTCTCGACCTTCTTGCCGTCTGAAGCCCGCGTGGTTTGAAACCGGTAGATCCAGGTCAATCCACCTGCGCGCTGCTTCTTGCTAACCGTCCCTTTACCCACTGTGTTTCCTTTCCCGGGTAACGGGAACTGCCAAGGCGATCGTAGCAGGGCCCTGCCTCTCGTTGCGAAGAATGAAGTGTGCGTCAATCTCCGAGATGCGAAATCGCCAGATCTTCCGGCACCCTCCAAGCGGGTGCGCTGGTAGGAGCCTCCTGCGTGCCATCTCAAGAACCCGGCGCGGCTTTATTCCCAAGAAGTCAGCGACCACGTGCTCATCCACGAACGGTTCGTATTGGCCCCACCGCGTCCCCTGCTCAACTTTGACCGCAGAGAAGCTCGATCGCATTGCGGATTGAATCTCTAAAACGTTAGACATCACCAGTTCTCCATACATGTGCTGCGCAGTGCGCGCATCTTCGTGCGCATCTTCAACTCTGGGCTACTCAGGGCATCTATCAAAGGCTCGAAGAGAGTTTGCAGAGAAGGATGGAAGTCGAATTGGTGAAAGTGGGCTCTCGGCCGCTGGGGAGGAAACAGGCTAGGTTTGTGCTGGCACTGTCAGTTGCTAAATGGCAACTGACGGGATCAACAGCACTTGATAGCCATTTCGGACTTCTTCAGCTATCGTTGCGAAATGGCAACAAAGGATCAAGCCAGGAAGTTTGGAAGAAACAAACCTTCCAAAGGACGTCGTGAGCAAGTTGGTTAAATCGCTCGTCTCGGCAGGCCTGCTGACGCAAGGGCGTGCAACGGAAAACTCTCGGATCAAACGTCTACATACCACCGAAAGCGGAAGAAAGTTATTGTCCCGGGTAACGGCTGCTCTGCAACCATCTCGTCCGAAGATGGGGCCAGTAAGGAAAGTTGAGCGCCTTTCGTTTTTCTGAAGTCTAACGTTGCGATTTCGCAACCGTTGAACGTTGCTTTAGGTCAATCTGCAACTTCGGCAAAAACATCAGTTGTACCCCAGAACTTGAATGCGGCGAATCCCCCTCTCTCCGCCAGCAATTCCCCTACCTTCTTCATTCCAAAGACAAATATAAGATAATAAATAAGTTGATAGGATTCTCATGCATCGCATTTGTCGCATGAATTCTCATTCGTAGCCCAAATTCCCGCGAAAAACTATAGCAAGCTGAAATCGCTATAGCACGCTCTCGATGCGCGTTTCTCCCTTGAGCATCGCGTTTCCATTCTTGGTAAGTGCGGGGACCCAAGAGCGGGAATCGAGACTGGGCTGGGATCTTCCATTAGTTCGTGGGTCGAAATCCCCTGGAACCCTTTTGTCACGCACCTGAAGGCAATCACGACGAGTTGTGATACCAAGCCATGCCCGTCGACGAGAGAAGCTGAATGTGAGACTTTAGGCTTGTTTCGATGGTCGAGTTCGTTCGGCAATATCATCGCCGACAGGTCCGCCAAAATTCACCTCGTTCGCAGGCCAAGGGCTAACCCGCGTGATGCCGGCGAAGGCAATCGTGCAGGTGGGAGGCAAGTACGTAGTGAGCGGCGTCATGCTGGAATCTTTTCGGAAGGCCAATCGAGCTTTGCCAGAATCGCGAACTGTTTACCAACGAGGGCTATTCGCTAACAGGGGTCAGGAACAGTGCCTGTTTCTTTGTTACGGCGACGGTGCGAACGGCAAGAGCACGCTCCTGGAGACTGTCAGAAGTCTCCTGGGGGATTATGCGCCGAGTGGCAGAGAATTGGATGTCGGCGACTGTCTATGTTGCTTCAAGATTGGAGGCGGCCACTCTAGACGGACTTCCTGCCGACGAGCGATGGATCGTCAGGACCGTGATGTCGTCTTCCTGTCCGAAAGTGCGCGCGGTCTCGGCAATATATGCTGCGGAGGGACCTGACGCAAGCAGGATTCTCATTCGCTCGAAGCCGTAAAGCTCTCTTTTCTCATTGCACGCCTCCAAAACTCCGTCTGTATAAATCGTGAGACTGTCGCCATCGCTCATAGTGAAGCTCTGCTGCTCATATTGAGCGTCCGGCACGATTCCTAATGGAAGCGATCCCTCGATCTTCAGTTCCTTCCCGTTGAGGAAAGGCTCAAGATGGCCGGCATTGGCGAGATTGCATTGGCCGCTTGGGTCAACCTTGAAGACAAGAGCGGTGACGAAGCCACCTTGGAGCCGACCGATCATGCGACGATTGAGTCCGGAGAGAATAGAGGCAGGGTTGCTCTCGAACTCGGCCAACGTGCGCAGCGTGCCGATGATCAATGAGACGTTCATGGCGGCCTTCATGCCCTTGCCGCTGACGTCGCCAAGGATCACAAGCGTGGATTTGTCAGAAAGCGGAATGATCTGGAAGAAGTCTCCGCCGACCTCCCGTGCAGGTTGATAGACGCTGGCGATATCGTATCCGGGGACCTCGGGCGCAGTCTCCGGAATCATGACTCGCTGTACTTCGCGGGCAGCTTTTAATTCCGTCTCGATGGCCTGTTCATGCTTTTGCTGCTCGATTGCGAATCGCGAGAGCGCATAGGCAACTACCAGGATGAGCGTTGTTTCGAGAACCTGCCGGGAGGTGATGCCCGCGCCGAATATATGGAAGAGCGGTGCTCCCAGCTTTCTGTAGAGAGTCCAATGGGTGAAACGTCTTCCCTCGGCACTGAAGACTCTGACGATCCCATGCAGGTAAACCAGGAATGCCATGAGCGCGACCAGTTTGCGGGGCAAGTCGAGTTCGCGCCTTAAGCCTCTGTAGATGAGGACAAAGACAAACAGTTCCGTGAGCTGAAAAACGGCGGTGAATGCTGCATCGGCCCACTGCATCGCAATTCCTGCGTTGGCCCAGTACTCAATCAGAAGTCCATCTGCACACGCAGAGCTAGCGTTGATGGCGATTACAATCCAGGCCCATCGGATAAGACGGCGATTACCTTCAAGATTGAATAGATACAGGAGCAAAAGGAAGACGGAACAATCCTCGATCGAATAGAGGACGGTGAGCGAGATCAAAAACGTTGCCGATGAAATCAGTTCAATCACTCGATCAGAAGAGAGGTAATACAGTGCGACCTTCGACATGAGCCAGATTGAAAACCAGAGAAAAAGCTTCTGCGCACGGTTTCGCATCCAGGCGAAGAACGAGAGGATCGCCATCAACATGAAGAAGTAGCTGATGGCACGGCCATACAGGCTTGCCAGGAGACTCTGAAAATCGCCATTGGCCACCGTTGTCCCAATGAGACTCGTATCTCCGATGATTGGGGATGCGTTCAGCCCGCCGCCTGTGCTGAGATCGACGGAGCTGAGAGGCGCCTTCCACACTCTAAGCGCCAAAACGCCATCCGATTCCCCGATGGAAGAAACGGGCAGCGCGAAAGACTGGCGATGTCCCACGTGCCAGACTGCATGGGGAGGAAGGCTGCCCAGACTGCCGATCTTCATCCCATTCCAATAGAGCTCGTAGGCATCATCGACGGGTGGAATCAGGATTGCCAGATTCTGGTCGGCGAGAGTTGCCAATCTGATGTGAAGGCGGTACCAGGCGAATCCGGTGTACGCTTCGTGGCCCTGGACGCCCCAAGGTTCGTCGGCTCGGAGTTGCTCCCAATTTGAGTCGTCGCAGGTGGAATCGGCCCAGCGTAGGTCGTCGCCGAGGTGAAACTGCCAAGGTCCGTCGAGAGTGACGACTCCCCTGCCGAGGCTATCCACGACCAGCGTTTGAGCGGCACGACCAGACGCAGAAGAAGACTGTTCTGCTCTTAGATCAACCCCCTCGCGAGCCAGCAAGGAAAATGCAATCAACGAGGGCAAGCTCAGCCAGCGTAGCAACACGGCTCACGACTTTCCGATCGGATTCGCAAAAAGCATTGATTGAGGAGGCTGGCGGGGCCGATTTCGATCCGCGCCATCGGATTCACAGGTGCTGGTAGTTGCTGTTCGAAATCACAATGGTTAGCTGCTTGCTGACGCCGTCAATCGTTTGCGATGCAACATGACTTGGGCCGCCCGAAATACGGGCAAACGTGACCGAGACATTGACGGCATCTTTTGGATCGCTGAGATAGCTGGCAATGGTCACTCCGACCAGGGCCTTCTGTCTCTGGTCAAACGCCAGCGTCATGTTATCGCCTTGCTTAACGTAGTTGGTAAGAACAAGCTTGAACTGCCCCGGTGCGCTGCCCGCCGGACCAAGTGCGACATTTCCCTTTTGGACTGTCTGCGCGATCATGTCCTTTTCGGGTGGAACATACTGCTGGATCAGAGCCTTGATCTGATCGACATATTCCTTGTACTCGTCTTTCTTCTTCTCGACGATATGCTGTTTGGCCCGGCCGCCGCTAGGGGCGGCAGCCTGCTCCGGCGGGTCAAGCGATTGCTTTTGCGGCTTGCCGTCGGGTCCAATGCGAACCTGGAAGTGCTCCTGCTTCTTCTGCTCGCCTTTCAGGCTGACAGTCACCTGTTCCACCCATGTATATTGCGCAATGGCCTGCTTGTTTGCCGCCGCGGCTTCCTTCACTTCGGCGACCTTCTCTTGTAACTCCGGAATCTGCGCAAACGTTGCCGACAACCCGGCGACCGTTAGGATGGCAATTACCGACAAGCGAATACCCTTCAAATACGTCCAGAGACGATTCCACCTCATATTTCCTCCTCATGGCTACCTGGCCGCGTTCGAGTCGGGCCCAGAACTTCAAATCCGGCGGCCCGCCCGTCTTCAACTCCGATTCATCACAATCCCCTTCTTTGCTTCAGAAATGACGGTAAAGCCGCGCGATTGAACTTGGAATCAGGCTTCTTAGACACACTAACTCAGTTCCTTCCAGAGGTTCTAGTCTCGGTATTGCCGCGCTAAATGTTGTTTTGTTGGGAAAGCATCTGCGAATCACCTGCTTATTAACAACCGTGAACATAATGAAGGATGGTTGTCTATTCAATTTCGGCAAAATTGATGATTTATCCGACCGGAGAACAGGGAAGGAGCGGCGTGCACCAGCTAGTCATCAACCCTTGCGGAGCTCACACTCAATTCCAGTCCCTACAAGTTTTGCCAGTATTCCACACGTCGCCGTAGTCGCTATCTTTGGCATACCGCATTTATACTTATGGGGCGGAGCTTCACGTAGGTACTGCTTAACGTGTGTTAGGTACAATAGCGATCGCAGCGTCTTCACTCTTCAATGCATCACTCTTGATCTTTGGGGCAGACGAGCGCGAATGATAGTCAAATTCATATTTAGGGCCTTTCTTGGCCTTGTCCTAAATGGAATTCCGTGGCTGTGCTCTTATGGGCAATCGCAGACCTCGATCACCGAAACCCAAGTCTGGCCGGAGGTGGACGCCCGCGTCCAACTTCCGAAGAGTTTCCGCGTGCTCTCGTTCGCCGGACTGCAGCAAGCCGCGGGGTATGCTTACCACCAGGTCTACGCGGCGGCAGCCCTTGGTTACCAGTTTAAGACAATACTGAAGCCGCACGTGGTGAACATTGACCCAGATAAAGAGCACCATTGGGTGTTCGGCTGCGGCTACTGGTATCTTCACACCACCCAATCGGGCAAGACCAAAAACGAGAATCGTCTTGATTGCGATGTAAATTTCAATTATCGTCCTAGCTCTCGGTTCTTGTTGCTCGACAGAAGCCGGGGCGAATCTCGATGGGTGAACGGGGTTTATTCGACAACTTATCGGAATAGGTTTTCAGTGGAACGCGACTTCCTCACACATGGACTACGGTTTAGTCCCTATGGTGCCGTCGAGGTTTTCTATGACGGGTCAAAGCAGTCCTGGACTCAGCAATGGTACACCGGCGGCGTCCAGTGGCCGTACAAACGGCTGCTTATGGTGAACACCTACTATGTTCGGGAGATTTGCGATACATGCACTCCGATGAACTGGAATTCCGCTGGCGTGACGCTGAATTGTTTCATTCGAAGGAAGAGTAAATACTGACGAGAATCCATCGGCAAGAGCTCGTGCTCCCCAGTCGCGAACGCGAAGCTCAAGAGCCTCATGAGTCGACTCGCTCACCTCGCTGAATGCATGCGGTACAAATGGGGAGCACTGTTTGGGTAAAGCAGAGAGCAGACGATTTCGATGGGCTTCATGCGATGCGCGGATAAATTCATCATTTTTGCCGAAAGTGAATAGACACCAGAATCTTCAGATCGTAGGCTTCGCACACAGGCTAATTCACACGGGATTCACAGGCCTCCCCAAAACGATTTGATCAAAGAAAAGTCGGCGACTAACCCCACCCGAGAATGTTGAACGCCCTGAAGCAACTCGAGTAACTGGTCATCCCATGTTGCTGCCGGTCAGCGGAAGAGCTTTTGAGTGTGCCCGGAACTCGATGATCGGCGCAGTTGAGGCCGAAAACCAGAAACGAGGGTACAACCGTGCTAGAGCTTGATGACATTCAGAGCGGAGTTCTGCGCCCCCAACCGACTCCGTATGCCGCGACTTATTTACTGGTCCGCATCGATGATCGCAAAGCCGGGCGTGAGATGGTGCGCCGGGTCAGTGCGGAAATCACATCCGCCGCACCCTTATCGCCCCCCGGTCCTGTGGTATCAACCGCGACCGGTTCTGTACGCCGCTCGCCCTGGATATGGTGGCAACTGGTACTACCGGCCGCCGAATTATCGACCTCCCGCGCCTGGATATCGTCCTCCGAACCGACCACCGTGGGGACCAACCAACCGGCCGGGATATAACCCTTCCGGAAATCAGCCTGGCGGCGGTCGCCTGCCAGCGCAGCAACCGAAGCCAGGCAGGCCCACCCAGCCAGTAGCAAACCCGGGTTCACCGAAAACACCGGCACCGAAAACACCAACCGCTTCGAGACCGGCTGCAAAACCTCCGACGAACAACAAATCATCTCAGCCGAGCACGCGGCCCGGTACAACCCGCCCACCGGCGAATGGCACGAATCGGCCGGTAGGATCAGGCTCGGCGCCGCAAGCGAAACCCGCGCAACCAATGCCTCCACCACCAAGGTCACAACCGCAAACAAAACTGGCACTGCCAAACCAACCAGCCGGAACCCGATCAGCTGCTCAGCCGAAGTCGGCGCCCACAGGATGACTTTCCAGAAGCTAGCTAGCAAATCTGACAGGTTGCAAATCTGACAAAAGCAAATACCATTAGGGTGCTTCTTCCCCACAGTTGGCGTCCGTCGATTTCCATTTCCTTGTCGTAAGGGGCTAACGGCTCAAGAATACCCGGAGTAGTCGGGAATCACGTAACGGTGGGCGATAAGCAGGAATCATGGCATGCCTACAAAGACCTTTTCGTCGTTCGAGCCGTTCTTCGAGGCAATTCGCCACAACGATCTGCGTGCGATGGTCCTTGAACCCGACCGGGGAAATTGGGTTCTTACCAACCTGCTTCTTGGCAAGCTAAGCGTTCAAATCGGCCAGGCAACCGGAAATGCGTTGGTGGAGGGGTCGCCGCTGCCCGGCGGCGTTTCGATCTTTTTTCTGACGCAGGGGTTATCCGCGATGTCGGGGAATGGGTGCAGGTTTGACGACTGCACAATGCTGGTCGGCAAGCCGGGCGATGAATTCTGCCTAGCTGCCCACTCTCCGAGGCGATGGTGTTCTGTCTTCATTTCGAATCAGGAACTCGCAAACCTGAGCGGCCAGCCCGCGGCGGCTCTTAGTTCCAGAACGGGCATGATTCAATTGCCAACTCATCAAATGGGGCGGCTTCGATCAGTCATTCAGGGGCTCGACAGCATCGTTCAACGAGCGCCCGATGCGTTCAATTCCTCGGCGGCTCAAGATGCCGCCTGGCAGAAACTGATCCCGGAGATCTGTACCGCGCTTGCCGTGCCTCGTGCAGGCGAACATCCGCTCGGCCGTCCCGCCCTCCCGCGAAGGGAGATCATCCTAAGGTCGATGGAGTTTATTGCGCAACACCAGGGCGAGTATCTTTCTGTCGGGCAACTCGCCGCGTCAGCTTCCGTTTCCGAGCGAACGCTTCGCGATGCATTTCAGCAGTTCTTCGGCGTATCGCCGGTGCAATTTCTCAATCGGAGAACCCTCCACAAGGTTCGAAAGGCTCTTAAAGACGCTGATCCTTCCCTGACAACTATCACCGGGATTGCGGCCGATTTCGGAGTTTGGCAACTCGGCCGTTTCGCCAGAGATTATCGATTGCTCTTTGGTGAACTCCCTTCCGAGACACTGCGTCGCAAACATTGAGTGGCTGCCACAAATTCCTTCAATTTTGCCGAAAGTGAATAGACAATTCTCCTTCCTCGGGCTCAGGGTTGTTAATACGCATGTGATTCGCAGATGAATCCCGTGTGATCGGCCTCCCCAGAACAACATTTAACCGAAGCACGGTAAAGCTCAGACACGGACACCGGGAAGGAACAGAGTTAGTGTGCGCGGACAACCTTATTCCCAGTTCAAACGCGTGACGGGACCTCAAGGAACACTCAAGTCCATCTGCATGCGGTGCCTGCGCGCGGTGACCGTATGTTTCTCAACGGATGATTGGGCAAAGCTGAAGCGGGCCATCATTGTCACAGAACGCCGACGGGATGAGATTCGAATTGGTTGACCCGAATCGGCCTATGGAGACATTGGAGGAGGATGAGAATTCATTCAGTATTGCCGAAAGTGAATAGTCAAGTTGGGAGCTTCGCTCCTACGCCTCGCATAAAGGTTATTCGCAGGTGATACGCAGCTAATCACGCCTGAAACGGTTCGACGGAGATAATAACCTTGTTCAGACCTGAAGACATTGGATCGCTTACCGACTTTGCCCGACACGCAAAGGCGCGTCTCAATCGACTCAGGAGGACGGGCCGTCCTGAGCTACTGACTGTCAACGGCAAGGCTGAGGTGGTCGTGCAGAGCGCCGCCGCGTATTTCCGCTTAATCGCGTCAATGGAAAAACTCGAACACGAGCGCCGTGAAGTCTCAGAGAGATAGGAGCCGACGGACGATGACGTTCCGGGGAGTTGATTGTACGACGGTCGAACCCGCAACTTCCGCGCTTGCATAACACTAGAAAGGATCGCGATGACGAGTTGGACGGATAGAGTGGCCCTTGCTATCGCGGCTACAGGGGCAGTTCTTGGATTGGCCTTGCCCCCGACGCCCCTCGAAGCGCAGAACACGGGCGGCGGCGCCGCCGGGAATAGACCGAACATCGTGTTTATCCTTCTCGACAATGTCGGTTGGGGTGATCTGTCGGTCTACGGAGGGAGTACTCCGACTCCTCGGATCGACAAGCTCGCCAGCGAGGGGATTCGATTCACTAATTACACGGTCGAGGCGCAGTGCACGCCGTCGCGCTCCGCGATCTTGACCGGCCGCCAGTCGGTTCGTAGCGGCACGTTCAGAGTGCCATACCCTGGGGAAGGCAAGGGCGGACTGGCGCCATGGGAGTACACGATTGCCGAGCTGCTCTCAGACTCGGGCTACGCCACGTCGATGTGGGGGAAGTGGCATCTGGGCGAGGTTGATGGCAGGCTGCCAACCGACCAGGGCTTCGACGAGTGGTGGGGCTACCGCAACTCCGCAGACGAGGCCGCCTATACGGCCTACGCAGCGTATAGAGCGATGATTAAGGCAAGAGGGGAAGAGTCCCCCAAGATATGGGAAGGGAAAAAAGGCCAAAAGTCCACCGCGGTCCGCGAACTCGACATGCAGGTCAGACCACTGCTCGACGAGTTGATCGCCCAGAAGGCCACCGACTATATCAAGCGAGCCGCCAAGGGCTACAAGCCGTTCTTCACCTATATTGCCTTCTCTCACGTGCACCCGCCGGAGAGGGCGCACCCAAGCTTCGACCAGACCGATCCGTCGCGGTTGGGGCTGTACGCGGACCTGATCGCAGAGTTGGACTTTCGGGTCGGACAAGTCCTCGACTCTGTTAAGGAGGCTGGGATCGCCGGCAACACGGTAGTTGTGCTCTCGAGCGATAACGCCACAGTCTATGTTCCGGCCTTCGCTTTCGGCGGTTCGAACGGACCTTTTCGTGGGGACTTCTCCACCCCACCAACGGAGGGCTCGATGCGGACCCTCGCGATGGTGAGCTGGCCG